>Ga0209240_1000105_pt1 | contig 31530 bp, 33 predicted proteins | sample GraSoi_2013_80cm_FD_185828 | JGI IMG/M metagenome (GOLD analysis project Ga0209240, IMG submission 185828) | Grasslands soil microbial communities from the Angelo Coastal Reserve, California, USA - Sample 9_17_2013_80cm (SPAdes) (version 2) | ecosystem: Environmental > Terrestrial > Soil >...
TTGGGACGCCCAAAATGTTTGCGCATTTGTGAGTAAGGCACGCTACAAAGAGCAGCATGCAGATAGGGCTAATTCACTATACGTCATGGCCGACGGTTGGCGGGGTTGAGGTGATTCTCCGGGAACAGGCCGGGTTAATGGCGAAAGCGGGGCACCAGGTCGTAGTGATTTGTGGTAGTGGCCGCCAATTTAGCCCAAACATCAGCACCGTTGTTCTTCCCGACCTGAACATTTCCAGTCCACCGGTCGCCGCCGCTCAAGCTGAGATCTGGAGCGGCTATCCCGCAGCCGGCTATTTCGGTTTGGTACAAAAGCTACGGGATCAATTGGCACCTCTTTTGAAGAGAATGGACTGCGTTATTGCCCATAACTTAATGACCATGCCTTTTAATCTCGCCGCCACTCAAGTTCTCGCCGAACTAGCGGAATCCAGATTGAACATCGTGGCATGGACCCACGACCTGGCGGCAAGCAACCAGGATTATTCGCTCCCGCGAAATAGTATCGTGGATATGGTCCGCGAAAGACATTCGAATATTCGTTACGTCGCGGTCTCTCAAGCTAGAGCGAGTGAGTTTCAGGAATTAACCGGGAGCAATGTCGATGCGGTAATTCCTAACGGACTGGATCTGTCCACTGTCCTCGGATTGACCCCCGAAGTAGAAGCGTTGCTGAGCGAGATTGATACCCAGGCTATCCTACTTCTTTATCCAACTCGGATTTTGCCCAGAAAAAACCTGGGGTTTGCCATTCAAATTCTCAAGGCCCTAAACGATCTGGGCCACCCCTCTTACCTCCTCATTACCGGGGCAGCGAACGAATACAATCCAGGAGCAGAGGCCCATTTGTCCGGCCTGAAAAAGCAAGCGGAAGACCTGGGAATGACGGATCGCGTCATCTGGGTCAACGAACGGTTCCAGGTCGATGAACAACAGCTGCGGAGCCTTTATCTGGCGGCTGACGCTCTATTGTTCTCGACCCGGCAAGAAGGGTTTGGCCTGCCGCTCTTAGAGGCGGCTGCCTTTCGGTTACCAATCTTTTGCTCGGATATCGAACCTTTGCGATCGAACTTGCCTGATGATGTTGTAAAGTTTGACCTGAGGTCATCCCCTAGAAATATTGGCGAAACAATCTTCAACGCACTAAAAGCGGACACGGCCTTTGCCAGCAGGAAACGCCTGCTTATGAATCACTCTGCCAAGCGTCTTTATCGTGAAAGAATTGAGCCTCTGCTCCGCAGCTTACCATGAATGCTATGCTCTCTCCCCATGACCTAGATTTGTTACTCCGGGCGGATCACTCCGACCCATTCGGTGTCCTTGGGCTCCACTCGGTGAATGGCACCCAGGTGGTCCGAGCCTTTCGACCGGACGCAAAAACATTAGCGGTAGTCGACCGGGCCGACCCCAAAACCAAATTTGTGGCTCAGCGGATCGCTGACGAAGGGGTTTTCGAGGCCATCATAAACGGCAGACCCGACCGTTTTGATTACGTCCTCGAAGTGACCAACTGGGCCGGCGACACGATTCAGGTGGCTGACCCCTACTCCTTTGGACCCCTCCTGGGCGAGCTGGATATGCATCTCTATTGCGAAGGGACGCACTACGAGATCTATCGGAAACTCGGCGCTCATCTCATGGAGGTTAACGGCCACGCCGGCGTTCTGTTTTCGGTGTGGGCGCCAAACGCTCAGAGGGCATCCGTGGTTGGCGATTTCAACGGCTGGGATGGCCGGCTCCATCCCATGCGCAAAAGAGTCGAGGCAGGGATCTGGGAAATCTTTATCCCCGGTGTTGGCGAAGAAGCCCATTACAAATTTGAACTGCGAAATTGTTTTGGGCAGATCGTTCTGAAAGGTGACCCTTTCGCCTTCTATAGCCAGCACGGTCTGCAGACCGCGTCCTTGGTCTTCAATCTGGACCGGTTCACGTGGTCGGATCGGGAATGGATGGAGAGCCGCCGGACCCGCGAATGGCATAAGGAACCGGTGAGTGTCTATGAGGTTCATCTCGGCTCCTGGGCGCGCGTCCCGGAAGAGAATAACCGTTACCTGAGTTACCGAGAATTTTCGGATCGGTTGATCAAGTACGTGCTGGAAATGGGCTACACTCACATCGAGTTGATGCCGATCGCCGAGCACCCGTTCGATGGTTCTTGGGGTTATCAAGTAACCGGCTATTACTCGCCCACAAGTCGGTACGGCAATCCGGACGAATTCCGCGAGTTCGTCGACCGGTGTCATCAGGCCGGGATCGGGGTCATCCTCGACTGGGTCCCCGGACATTTCCCGAAGGATGCTTATGGATTGGCCCAATTCGACGGAACCCATCTCTATGAACACGCGGATCCACGCCAGGGCGAACATCAGGACTGGGGCACCCTCATCTTTAACTACGGCCGGAGCGAGGTCCGAAATTTCCTAATCGGAAATGCGTTGTTCTGGTTGGACGAATATCACATCGACGGGCTCCGCGTGGACGCCGTGGCATCAATGCTTTACCTCGACTATTCTCGCGCGCCAGGCGCCTGGGTTCCGAATGTGCACGGGGGCCGCGAAAATCTAGAAGCGATCTATTTCCTGAAGCGTTTCAACGAAGTCTCCTACGAACGCTTCCCCGGTATCATGACCATAGCCGAAGAATCGACCGCCTGGCCCGGCGTTTCCCGTCCCACTTTCCTCGGCGGGTTAGGGTTTGGGTTCAAATGGAACATGGGCTGGATGCACGACTTCCTGGTATACATGAGCCGGGAGCCAGTTCACCGGAAATATCATCAAGGCGATATCACGTTCTCCCTGCTCTATGCGTTCCAGGAACATTTCATCCTCGTGCTCAGTCATGACGAAGTCGTTCACGGTAAAGGATCGCTGATCAACAAAATGCCAGGTGACGCCTGGCAGAAATTCGCGAACCTGCGGATGTTTTACGCCTGGATGTATTCCTATCCCGGCAAGAAACTCGTGTTCATGGGCGGTGAATTCGGACAGTGGCAAGAATGGAATCACGACCGCAGCCTCGATTGGCATCTGCTGCAATTCCCGATGCATGCCGGTCTTCGACGGTTAGTTCAACACTTGAACTTTCTCTACCGAAACGAGCCCGCCTTGTGGCAATTGGATGATTCTTACGAAGGCTTTGAATGGATCGATTTCCATGATGCGGAGAGCAGCATTGTCGCTTATTTCCGTAAAGCTCATGATGGACCGACCCTGATTTTTGTGGTCAACGCCACGCCGGTTCCACGTCATTCCTATCGCCTCGGCGCCGTCGGCGAAGGTTGGTACGAAGAGATTTTGAACACGGACGCGGAAACCTACGGCGGCAGCAACGTCGGCAATTACGGCGGTGTGCATGCGGATGCCATTCCGTGGCAGGGACAGAGCCATTCTATCAGCATCAATCTGCCGCCGCTTGGGGTTGTTGCTTTTAAAAAGCATGCCTATCGAGCTTCTTAGGAGCGACATCTCTATAGCTATCGACGTCTAAATAGGCGAAAGCTCTCACCAGGCGCTTCGTTCTCGTCGTCGTCCTCGTCCTCGAATCCGGCCGCGCGGAGTATTGGAGTACTACCTCAAGTCCGAATTGCACCCGCGTAGCGGGTAGGGATGCTGAAGGGAGCGGCATATGATAACGATGCCTGCACGCGGATTTAGGTCGAATCGCTGAAGCGGTTAGACGTTCCGTTCGACCAAGCCGGCCCGCTCTAACCCAAATGCCGCGTCCTACCCCCTATACCGAGCTGAACGATGTATTGTCTGAGCTCGTCACCAGCGTCCGCTCCATTTTAGGCGATCATTTCTTAGGCGCTTATCTCCAAGGCTCATTTGCCGGTGGTGACTTCGATTGCTACAGCGATGCGGATTTCTTAGTGGTCATAAAGCACGACATTTCCGAAGCGGAGCTGTCGGCATTGCAAAACATGCACGCCAGGATTCATGATCTCGGGTCATACTGGGCAACCCACCTGGAACGATCTTACTTTCCGAAAGACGTTCTATCGGACAATAGCCGGCTATCAGAGCAGCTCTGGTTCCTGAATAACACAAGCCGAACCCTGATTCGATCGAATCACGATAACACGCTCGTTGTTCGTTGGGTGTTATGGGAGTACGGGATCAGTTTGGCAGGCCCTATTCCTCAAACTTTACTCACGCCGATGTCTACCAACGCATTGAAACAGGAAGTCCTGAACACCATGAGCGACTGGGGACAACAAATCCTCGCTAACCCTGAGCAAATCAACAAATGGTGGGCACAACCGCTCGCTGTCTTGAGCTATTGCCGGATGTTGCATACTCTTGAGACCGGACGAGTAACATCGAAACGAGCCGCGGCGCAATGGGCGCAGGCAAACTTGGACCAGACTTGGGCTGAGCTTGTCCGGCGCTCTTGGGATGAGCGCGAACAACACAAGACCAGGGCTGGACAACTGGCTCATCCTGTCGACCATATGCGAACAGTCGAGTTTATCAGATACGCGCTGGAAACGGCCAAAGCGTTCGGCACCCACTTGACCAGATCAAGTTGACCTAGTCTGATCAAGGGTTATTTTAGCTTCATGGACTCAGTCTTAATCTCGGAGTTTAAGGCGAAATGTATTCAGCTCTTGAAAATGGTTAACGAGACGGGCCGGCCGCTTTTGGTTACTCTGCGCGGTAAACCCATCGCCAGAGTAGAACCGGTTCGGACATCGCCCAAGGACCAGATTCAACTCGGTAAGATGAAGGACACCCTCCAGATCAAAGCTGATATTGTCCACTCGGATACCACAACCGATTGGGAGATGGAACACTAAAGCGTGCGGCTTCTCCTCGATACCCATGTGTGGCTCTGGGCTGCCACCCAAGCAGCTGCCCTTGGGAGAAAAACTCGGGCGGCACTCGTGGATCAGAAAAACGAGCGGCTGGTTAGTGCTACCTCAGTCCTTGAAATCGCCCGGCTAAGCGCAGGCGGCCAAATTATCTTGTCAATTTCAACCCAGAGATGGATCGACGAATCGACAAAAGACCTAATGCTAGGTCATCTGGCAGTTACAACCGATGTCGCGATCGAAGCTTACTCATTACCCATACCTTTCCATCGCGATCCAGCTGATCGCTTGCTCGTGGCGACCGCCAGAATACATAGCCTGGTATTAGTAACCGCCGACGAGAGAATTTTGGGATATCATTCTGTTCGCACAATGGATTGTCGAAGGTGACAACACACACCGGCTTTGTGACTCCGGCAGTCGGACAGAGCAAAGCTTCGCTGAGGCTTGAACCAAGCCTCAAACGCTGTGCCGAGCACACCCTTATTTCATCCGAGATTGATAATAGTCCGGCACGACTGTTCCCGGTTTCGTGAACCATTTTTTCACGTCGACTCCCGAATATAAGAGGATATTGCCCCAGGGATCGAACGCCCCGGTACGCACAATGAATTTTGCTTTGTGGGCCAGTGGTCCAAGAATATCCGCATGTGGGACCGTGCTGATTTCGGCTCCTGAAAAAATCTGATCTACTTTGTCTTTGAGGCGCGGATTGTTGTTCGCCATTTCTGCAGCATAAGCGACTTTCTCCGCGATAAACTCACCATGAATGGCGGTGAGCACAGTGGCGATATCCGGGAGATCGGGGATTACTGCCAGGTCGATTCGAACCACCTCGCTGGGTATCGGAAAACCGGCGTCGCAAACGATTAGGTAATCTCCGTGTCCCATGGCGGCGATTGCTTGGTTAAGACCTAGATTCAGAATGCCGTTTCGTTTCATTTCGTGGGTGTGGGGGTAAAATGTTGGTGAAAAAGTTGATCGACTTCGGTTCGGTGTCCCAACGAGGGGATCACTCCGAGCCGGGTACATGCGCAGGAACCGCTACAACTAGCAAATCGGATGGCCGTAGCCATATCTTTACCTTCGGCTAGCGCCACAGCCAGCGCGGCCGTGAACGCATCACCGGCCCCAGTCGTATCCACAACCTCGACTGGAACGGCGGGAAATCTTTGTGGTTCTCCTCGGCCGAGTAACAAGCTTCCCTCCTCTCCCCGCGTAACCACCACAGTTGTCCCATACTCTTTCTGTAACCGAGATGCTAATTCCACCGTTGGGGTCGAGTCATCCGGCTGCAACCCTAATAGAATCCGCAATTCGGTTTCGTTAGGAGTTAACACATCGATCGAATGAAATGCAGCTTTGGGGATCGGAGCTGCGGGCGCAGGATTCAAGACCGTCTTAACTCCATGTTTCCGACCCAACTCCATAGCGGTGCAGGCCGCATCCACTGGAATTTCTAGCACGGAAAGAACGACGTCACTCTCAGCAATCAGTGGTTCGGCTCGCTCCACAAAAGCCCGGTCGATCCATTTATTGGCGCCCATGTCCAGCAGGATTCCATTCTTTCCTTCAGGATTAACGATGATGAAACCTACTCCGGTTGGATGTTCTTTCGAAACCACCAGATGACTGCTGTCCACTCCTTCCGCGGCATATAGATCAGTTGCAATCCGCCCAAGAGCATCGTCCCCAATAAGACCGACAAACCGGGCTTTTGCGCCTAGTCGCGCAGCGGCTACGGCTTGATTAGAGCCTTTACCACCCGGCCCTAAATCAAAGTCCGATGCGATTAACGTTTCCCCAAAAATTGGCATCCGTTGAGCACGCAACGTCATGCCAACAGCAAAGCTGCCCACCACAGTGATTAACGGTAATTTCATGGCGCTAAAGAGGCGTTTTCAATTCCTTTTCGCATTGCCCAACCTCCAAGAGTTCATAGCGAGTTACGGCAGATTAGTTTTGTCGTGGCAGCGATTCTGGTCCGTTCTTTGTGTCCTTTGTACTACAACGAGAAGTCTTCAAACATTTTGACGAGGATTCACCTCCTCGCGAAGACAAAATAATTCACAACAAGCTCACAAAGCCACGAAGAGAAAATATTCAACAACAAGGCCACAAAGGTCGCAAAGACAGGCCCTTTGAATTTTTGAAATCAGTCTTTGCGGCCTTTGCGATCTTGCTGTGAACTAGTCCGTCTTTGTGTCCTTGCTGTGAGATTTCCGGTTCTTTGGTTGCGGCTTTGCCGCGGTGTCATCTTCTGTGAATCTCTTACCTGTTTTGTCCGAGCGCTGCTGCTAGTAGCCGATGTTCATCGAAATCTTCTTTTTCAAAAAGTCCGGCAATTCTTCCGCGGCAGAGGGTTAGAATACGATCACACTGTCCGATCAATTCAGGCAGTTCCGAAGAGGCTATCAAAACCGCGAGTCCACGGCCGGCGAGTTCGTTGATGATATGATAAATCTCTGCTTTCGCTCCGACATCGATCCCTCGTGTCGGTTCGTGCAGCAGTAACACCTGAGGGTCAGTCGCCAGGTTACGCGCGAGAATTACTTTCTGCTGGTTACCGCCGCTTAGCGTCCCAACTTTCTGCCCGAGCGAGGCCGCCTTTATGCGGAATCGAGTCACATATTGTTGAGCCAGGTCACGCATGACCTCTCGCTGAAGAACTCCTAACCGGCTTACCTTACGCAAGCTGGCCGACACCATATTGTCTAAGACACTTAATACCTGAATCGCACCCGCGGTCCGGCGGTCAGCGGGTACGATGGCGACTCCATTCCGCAGGAGACCATGCGGTGACCGAATCATCCGCGGTTTACCATTTATAACGATTTGCCCGGTGAAAGATCGGAGACCAGTAAGGCAATCGATCAGTTCGTCTTTGCCAGAGCCAGGCAACCCGGCCACTCCTAGAATCTCGCCTTCCCTAAGCGAGAACGAGATGTCCTTAAGCAGTTTTCGATCACTCAAGTTGCGCACCGCGAACACCTCCCGGTCACCCTGCGACCCGACCGGTTCACGGTGGAACAAGTGGTCAATCTCCCGCCCCACCATCTTACGGATCAGGGAGTCAATCGAATAGGCGCTCTTCGGGCCGCTATCCACCACCACCCCGTCTCGCAAAACCGTAATCCGATCCGCCAATGCCAACACCTCTTCTAACCGATGCGACACGTAAACAATACCAACACCTCGATCACGTAATTCGCGTACTACTCGAAATAGTCGGGCTGAATCATCTGCCGTGAGCGCTGAGTTAGGTTCATCCAGAACGAGGACCCGGATATTAGTGGTCAGCGCTTTTGCGATATCCACCAATTGCCGGCGTCCGAGTGAAAGCCGGTGGACTGGTTTATCCAGATCCTCGTTGGGAAACCCAAAGCTTTTTAATAATAAGTCCGCATCCTCTCTCATCTGTTCTCGATCGACTAACTGCCACGCCCGGTTATTTGCCGCCCGAGCCAACCCGATGTTCTCCAGGACCGTTAAATTTAGGCACAGGGACAACTCCTGATGAACGACGCTGATACCGTTCATCGAGGAGTGATGCGGATCACGCCAGCGCACGCGCTTGCCGTCTACCAAGATCTCACCGTCGTCAGGTTGAATTTCGCCACCAAGAATATTGATGAGCGTGCTCTTACCCGCTCCATTCTCGCCCACGAGCGCATGGATCTCCCCGGGCTGGACATCCAAAGACACGCGGCTCAAAGCTTGGTTTGAACCAAAACGCTTCGATACCGCGCGCAAAGCAATCGCTGGCTCTCGGTGTACCACGGAGATCTCGGATTCGACCGACAAAGTAACTACTCTTTTTTCCCTTTAGCGGCTACGACATAGTCGCCAATGTTCTTGCTATTGTAGACTGCAGCCCCCGTATCTACGGTGTGTACCGCCTTACCTTTTAGCGTATCGAGCAGCAAATGGACTGCTTCATAGCTCTGTTTGTCCGGCGCCTGATCAATCGTGGCGGAGATGACATCACCTTGTACCAGCTTGATGGTCTCCGGCAGCATATCGAACCCAACAATCTTCACTTTCCCAACTAAATTGTTCCTCTGCGCATATTGTCCGGCAGCGGGAGTAGAACAGCATTCCAACGACAAAATGCCATCAACGTTCGGATGCGCTTGCATGGCATTCTCTACTGAGCCGTAGATCTGTTGAGGCTCAGTACCAGTGGTAACTGTGGTTAGGATTTTGATGCCGGGATATTGGCCTAAGGCCTCACGAGCACCCTTTTCGCGGTCAATTGACCATTGGGCAGCGGCGTCCAAAGTCGTGATGATAACGTTTCCCTTTCCACCCAGCGTCTCCGCTAACAATTTGCCCGCTATACGGCCTGATTGAACCAAGTCCTGTCCAACAAAGGCCAGCCGCTTACTATTTGGATTGTCCGTGTTAAACGTGACTACCGGGATTCCCTGGGCCAGGGCTCGATCAATGATTGGCGCCAGGGCATCTGTGCTAACCGACGAGATGGCGAGTCCATCAACCCCTTTCTGGATGAGACTTTCGATCTCGGCGACCTGTTTCTCGGCATCGGCTCCAACCGGGCCGACCAGCTTGGCATCGACGTTGAAATCTTTGTCCGCCTTTTCTACACCCGATTTGATAAAGGGGGCGAACTCGTTCGAAACATCATGATAGGAAACATAAATGACCGGTTTATCGCCCTTGGCCACTCTATCCTGAATCGCCTGTGATAGCGTAAAGTTCGAGTTGCTTTGACCTAGTAAAACAGCGGGTAACAACGCAAAAGCGGCAATGGTTGCCGCCTGAAGACGAGCATAGCTACGGTGGATCATAGTTCGTTGGGGGGGGATGACTGACTGCAATACAATCTGAAAGTTAGTCGCTGCGGCGCTGGGCCGTCCATTTATCAAGGCCGACGGCGAGCACAATTACCAAACCAATGACGGTTGTTTGCCAAAAAGGAGAAATGCTCAGTAGCACTAACCCATTCCTCAAGACGCCGACAATGAGTACACCTAGTATGGTTCCAAGCACTGTTCCCTCGCCGCCAGAGAGCGAAGCGCCGCCAACGATGGTGGCAGCAATGACATCAAGCTCTAAGCCGACGCCGGTTCGTCCAGCCTGACCGCTCGGCAAGAAAGCGAGACTCAAGATTCCGGCTAAGCCACTTAACAATCCCATCAACCCAAAAGCCAGGATCTTGGTATGGAAGATATTAATACCGGATAAACGCGCAGCTTTGTCGCTCCCGCCGACGGCATAGACTCGAAAACCAAACGTGGTTTTCGACAATAAAAACCATCCTAAAATCGCAATCACCACGAAACATACCAACAACATGGGGATCAGATTGAAGAGCTGCCCCTGACCAAGATAATAGAACTGGGCGATAACGTCGGGTTTCGCTCCCTTATCCACATCGACCGTCACCGGTTGGCCATCGGTTATCAGCAAAGCAGCGCCACGTATAACGCTGAGCATTCCCAAAGTCGCAATGAAAGAGGGCAACTTGCCGTAAGTTGAGAGCAAACCGTTTACCAGCCCAATCGCACTACCGGCGGCCAATCCCACGATGAGCGCAGGGACCAGCAACCACCCTTTCACAATCAAAAGGCCCGTGATCAGACTGGCAAAAGCATAGGTCGATCCTACCGAGAGATCGACTTCACGGGACACCAGAACAAAAGTCATACCGACAGCCATAATGCCGAGTACGGATACCTGGCGGCCGACGTTGAGCAGATTCCGCACGGACAAAAAGCTGTCTGTGGTAAGGGAAAGAAATACGCACATGACCAGCAGCGCCAGTAAAACACCCGTCTCTCGCGCAACTAACAAGCCTCTTAGGTTTGCTTTAAAGTTAATCGCTTTGAGACGTTCTCTGGGAATTGCTTGCGGCATCATACCCGCCCGAAGATTAGTGAGAATTGGTTAATTGCGTAGCCCGCGCAATGAGGTGTTCAGCCTGTTTGGTTATCGCGTTCCGTTCTTCTTCTGACGCACTCGCAATCATTCCTGCGACCATGCGTTCACAGCGTTGCCGTACTTCTTCCGCGCCGGGGTACCGCTGATTGTCCAGCTCGTGCAAGACCCGCAGCCAACGATTGCCGTAGCTGGCATGGATCGTTTCATCTGCCCAATCGAAATCCATGTCATGTTCGCTAACCGCGTCACCGATCTCTTTGAACGCCGCGGCCCGCTCAGGCTTGCGCCCGATATTCTTGGTTTCAAAAAAATACAACATGCCGAGCCGATCGATAGGAGCGCCGGCCTTGGCGCTTTCGTAGATGTACGTACCAAGCGGTATCTCTTGAGGCGAGAATCCCCACGCTTCCAGCCGCATCTTCCCCATGAGGCAGTGCCGGGACTCGTCATAGGTCCAACGAGCAGCGTCATAGATCCATTCCCAAGGCAGAACATCGGCAAATTCGCTCAAGATGATTCCTCCGTGTTCAACCGCCCAGATCTCGTTGAGATGGCTCACAGCGGAGCGCAGCTGTAATCGGAGACCGGTGCCGTACGGAAAGTCCGGGCAAATGATATCCGGCCAATAGAAGCGGCATGACCAATAACGGGAATCACGGGCGGGCTTGTCCGGGACTCCTCTGGAAGAGGAACCCGGCGGCGCTGTCAGCACTCGACTATCCGGTGACCGGTCGGTTGGGATGCCGCCAAGCGCTTTCAGTTGCTCGTTGAAACCATCGACCCAGCGCTTATCGGCGGCCGCTTCGGCATCGACTGGCTGCATCTCCGCCAGATTTCTCCGGAGAGTTGCTATCTGCTGGTCTTTCTCGCGTAAAGAAAGCTCCAAGAATCGATAGGTAGGCGCATCGGCCAGTGGATCGGAGCAGGCCAGAAATTCACTGTAAGCGTCCCGCAACGCCGGCAATACCACATTAGCCAAGGCCTCCACAAACGCTCGTTCCGAAGGAGCAACTCCTAACAGACTCAACGCATCCGCTAGCGGTTTGTCGGCTCCTTCATGCTCCATCAGCCGGCTCGGATAACGCAATTCGAAAACTCGTTGGCGCAAGGCGTTCGCGGTTTCAGCATTTTGCCAGCAAAGCAACGGGATACCGACCTTCACGTCGAGCGGGGATAGATGCGGTATCCAGCGCGACGCATTAACAATGACCGAGCGTTCACAAAAGAAAAAACGTTTGAGAATCTGGGCGGTATCGAGCCTTTTCCAGCGGGCGCGCGGCTGATCACCACGGAGGTATGCGGTTGCTACGTCCATACTGTCTTAGTGTGGGGGAAGAAGCAGGCAGGTTTCAGCTGAGCATATCTTGCTATTCACAAAAGAGAATGCAGGATCGTCTTGCAGAGATGAAGAATCCTATCATAGGTTTGCTAAACCCATGCGAACCGAGTTTGTCGCCTCCTATTATCACACTCCATCGGATACGGTGCGCCGGCTCTTTTATAGCGTGGTAAGAGCCGGTCATCTGCGCGCTGCTCCAGATTACCATATCGAGCGCGACCATCTTCCGGGCCACGATCTTCTGCTGTGCTTAAATGGCGCGGGTTTCGTCGTCTCTCGCAATCGGAGATTTCGTGTCGAAACCGGTGAGTTCGCTTGGATTTCTGGTTATCAACCGCATGCTCACTGGGCGGATCCACGGTCTCCCTGGGAACTATATTGGATCCGGATTGATGGCCGCCAAATAGAAGAGACCTGCAACATACTATCCGTCTATCGAGCTCCGGTATTTTCCCGGGTCCCGCTGTCAAAAGTGAAGGCGCAATACGAAAGAATCTTACAGATAATGTGCGATCGGCCGGCAGCACTGGACGCACATTTGAATGCTGCCGTTAGCGAGCTCCTGGCAATTCTCTTTGAAAATCGCCAAGCGGAAGTCGCGCAGAGTTTAACCGCCGGTAAGGCGTTCAGTCCCGATATTCAAAATTCAATTACTAAGATGACGCTGTACCCGGATCGACATTGGCGAGTGAAAGACTTAGCCAGACTGAGCGGATTGAGTGAGCCCCATTTCTACCGCCGTTTTCGCCAAGTCACCGGTTCATCACCGATTGATTGGTTACGCCGAGAGCGAATTAACCACGCTAGACGGAGGCTTCTGCAAAGCAACGATCCGATTAAACAAGTCGCTGAACAAGTCGGCTACAATGACGCTTTCTTTTTCAGCCGAGATTTTAAACGCTACACCGGGCTAGCTCCTTCCGAGTATCGACGCCAACACGTACGGGAAGAGTAACGAGCGGGAACGAGCGAGAGCGAGCGCGAACGCCGTGAACGATACTAAAGCGGTGGCCGCAAACGCAAATCCGTTCACGCTCGTTCCCGCTCGTTCCCGCTCGTTCGCGCTCGCTCTTCTTCCGAGACCTTGGATCTTAACTCGCCCTCCGCCAGCTTGGTAAGAATCTCATCCCCAGTCTTCACATCATCACTTCGCTGCACGATTTCTCCTGTCGTTTTGCGGGTGATCGAGTAACCGCGTTCTAACGTCTGTTGAGGCCCCAACAAAGCGGTTGAACGCTCAAGAGAAAGCAATCGCTGCCTGGCTCGTTCGAGCTGGTTTTTTGCGGCATTCTCGAGCCTGGTTTGTACCCCGGCTATCTCAGCTCTGCGGCGCACAATCACCTGCGCGGGTTTATAAGCCTGCAGCAAAGAGGACAGGCGATTCGTGTGATTCCGGTGATGTTCCACGGTCCAGCGAAGGAGTTGGAGGAGCCGGCCCTCGATCTGATCGACTTTCTGTTGCCGGTCCAAAACCAGCATGCTCGGATCGCGCAATCCTCTTGCTTCTTTCAACCGGTTCAGACGCAAAACCCCAACTTCAATCGCTTGTTTGGCTAAGCGCAGCAGAGCGGCTTGTTTGGCGGCCAGTGTGTTCAGCAAAGCTTCTTGCGACGGACCGACCAGCTCAGCGGCTGCGCTCGGAGTCGGCGCCCGCAGATCCGCCACAAAATCCGCAATGGTAAAGTCAATCTCGTGCCCGACCGCAGAAATAATGGGCAGGTCGCATCCGTAGATGGTTCTGGCCAGAACCTCTTCGTTAAACTCCCATATGTCCTCCAGGCTGCCGCCTCCGCGACCGACAATCATTACGTCAATCCCGAGCGCAACTCGATGCCGGTCCAGGTATCGAATCATCTCCGCAATCTCGCCCGCAGCGCCCTCCCCTTGAACCCGGACTGGACAAATCAGGATTCTCAACCAGGGACTCCGCCGTTGGAGGATATTCAGCATATCCTGGAGAGCCGCTCCCGAGCGTGACGTCACCAGAGCAATGCGACGCGGAAACGATGGCAACGGTATTTTATGTTCCGGGTCGAACAACCCTTCCGCCTGAAGTTTCCGTTTTAAAGCCTCGAATTTGGCCTGCAACAGCCCTTGCCCTTTCGTCTGGATCAGCTCGGCAACCAATTGATATTGTCCGCGAGCCTCGTACACCGTGAGGCGACCGAAAGTCTGCACCTGCATGCCATCCTTCAGGATGAGCCCGGACCGTGCCGAGTAAGCGCGCGAGAACATCACACACGCCAACTGCGCCCGATCATCCTTCAACGTGAAGTAGTGGTGCCCGGATGACTGTTTCCGGTAATTCGATATCTCTCCTTCAACCCAGACCTCGCCCAGCCGGCTCTCTAAAATATCCCTCACCTGACGCGTGAGCTCAGTAACCGAGAGGATCGTGGCCATCCAGCTAATTTACGGTTTTCCGAGCCGAGTGCGAGCCCAGGGAAACGAGCGAGAACGAGCGGGAACGCCGGGAACGAGCGGGAACGCAGCAGACCCGGGAGGGCGCGCGTCCCCGCGCGCCGTGAAGGCGTAGCAGGGTCAAATAACGTAGAGCGTTCTGAGAACAAGCAAGGCGTGGGGCGTTGGTTACGACGGATCGCGGGGACGCGATCCCTCCCGTTGCCGATTCCGTTCCCGGCGTTCGCGCTCGTTACCGCTCGTTCTCGCTCGTTACCAAGCGGTCGACCAGCCACCTCCATTTGACCACGGCACTAGCTACAGTACGAGGAATGTCGTGAACCTGAACCCGTTCTCGGCGTTCACGCTCGTTACCGCTCGTTCTCGCTCGTTACCAAGGCTTCCAGGTCGGCAAACAACGCTTCCCGTTGTGCCACAGAAAGCGGCACAAATGGCGGCCGGATATTCTCCCAGCCAGGGTCCTTCCGGGATTCAGCCAAAATCGCTTTCAACGCCGGTATTACCGGATACTTCCGCAGCGTCCGGCCTTGCCGTTCAGTTTCCTGCTGAAGCGCCTCCGCCTCCGGTCCCTGCCAATTTTGAAACACCTTCTGCAACAGTGCGGGATTGATATTGGCGAAAGCAGAAATACATCCTTTCCCTCCCGCGCGCAGAGCCGATAAGAGATGGAGTTCGCTTCCGGGAAACACGCGAAAACCGGCAGGAGCAAATCGATCGATCACTTGCCGAGTGTGCTCCCAATCGCCTGAGCTATCTTTGATCCCAACGACGATGCCCGGGAATTCGCTGGCCAACTTTTCTATCAAAGTCAAACTGATCGGAACCTGGGAAATCGGCGGGATGTGATAGAGATAGATTCGCAGACGCTCGTCACCCACCCGTTCGATCACATTGGCAAAGTAGCGAAACAATCCCTCATCGGACGTGGCTTTGTAGTAGAAAGGCGGCAACATCAAAACCCCGGGGCAACCGAGTCCCACCGCGTGCTCGGTGAGTGCAACCGAGTCCGGCAAAGAACAACAGCCGGTTCCGGGCATCAGCTTTTTTGAGTCAATTCCAGCCGCTACGGCTTGCTCCAAAAAACTCGTCCGTTCTGCCACCGAGAGAGAGTTCGCCTCCGAGGTCGTGCCGAACACGACGAGAGCATCGCAACCGTGGCCAAGTAACCATTGTAAATGATCGACAGTCCGCTCAGTGTCGATATCCAGTCGGTCGGTAAAAGCCGTCAGCGCCGGCGCCAGTATTCCCGTTGGTTGCGTCGTATCCATGTTTCTTAGACAGCATTTTTGATAGCGAGGCTCGCTTGGGCCAACTTGGCCACCCGTCCCTTAATATCTTCGGTCGGCGACTGGTCATCAAAGTCGTTGCGAGTGGCATACACAAACCGCGGTATGATCAGGCAACGAAAATCAAGCATGAGACTGTTGGCCAAGCTCATCACAGACATATAGCTCGAAGACCCGCCAGCCGCACAAAGAAACCCAACGACTTTGTCTTCCCAACTATCGCCCGTCAGCTCGACCAGGTTTTTCAGAGCGGCGCAAGCATCGTAATTATAGACCGGTGTGGCGGCGATAATCACCCGGGCCTCGCTGATAAGCTTTGCGCACTTGCTGACATCAGGATGGCTATAGGCAGATTCGCCGTCGCACAAAGGGAGACTGACGGCTCGCAAATCCAGGTAGGCACAGCTCACTTGCCGGCTCTCATAGTACTCCCGCAAGTATTCCGCCAAGATTCGGCTCCGGCTTGATGTGCGCAACGAGCTGGAAATAACCAGATATTCTTTCGGCCCTGCCATTTTCGGCAATCAAGCCGATAACTGAAGCGTCTGCTACCGAATTCGCCGAATTCGTTGAGCCGCTTGGACTAGCGTTTGGGCGGCCTGCCTGGCGTGCACCGCCGGCGTCGAGGCGCCGAGCGCATGCGAATTCAGGATCGCGCCTTCCACTAAGAGCGCCAGTTGATCGGTTAGCGCTTTGGGTTTGGCTAGTCCGGCTGCTACAACCAGCCGGCGAATCTCGCCGTGAAAAGCGGCCTTGTGGGCAAGAGCCGCCTGATGAATCGGGTCTTCCAGTTCTTGGTACTCGGCCATTGCCTTCTGGAAAAGACAACCGCGAAAATCTTTACTCTCCACCCAAGTAATCAGCCAATCGAAAACTGCTAACAGGTCACGCCCAGGAGTTCGCTTCTTCGCGTGCAGAAATTCAGAAAACGATTCACGAAACTGGCCGCTACGTTTTTCCAGGACCGCCAAGATGAGCTCCTCTTTGGAGTGAAAATGCTTATAGAGCGTCATTTTGGCCACCCCGGCTTTCGACAAGATGCGGTCGATCCCGGTGGCATGATAGCCGTCGCGATAAAACAATAGCCAAGCGGTTTCCAGCAGTTGATCTCGCTTGCTTAATTGCGGTGATCGCCTCGTGTCCGGCTTGCCTGGATGTTGCCGACGCTCTATTCGGGTTGCCGATGGAGCCACTGACAAAGGCGAAGCCGAACTAGCTTTAGCGCGGGATAACGAAGGCGTAGCGATCATTGGATAAAACCGAGGCCGGAGGTCATAACTCAAGGCACTAAAAACTCAAATTAACCGAAAGGCAAAACGCCACTTGCTAAGTAGACAGATCTGTCTGTATATTGCAACCCGGATTTCGGCCACTCTGGTTGGATAGTCGTAATCTCAAGCTTAGCCGTCGTTATCGTAGCCCATCTTAATCTTAGCCGATCTTTATCTTAGCCCTTGATCTTAGTCCATATGACCGATCATTACTTGGAAATCGCTACTACCGACGCGGTAAAACAATTGCAGGCACGTTGGGGCAGCCGCTCCACCTATTCCCGCCTGGAATCTGGGCCCATTAGCCACCAAGAGCTGGGACCCGAAGAGATCGCTTTCATCAAAGCTCAAGACAGCTTCTTTCTCGCTTCCCTCAACGAGAAGGGTTGGCCTTACATTCAGCACCGCGGCGGTCCACCGGGATTCTTGCAAGTGCTGAGCGACCAAAAATTGGGGTTCCCCGACTTTAAAGGAAATCGCCAGTACCTTTCCTTCGGCAACATCCTGACCAACCCGCGAGTCTCTTTGTTCCTGATCGACTATCCGCTTCGGGCCCGGCTGAAGATCTTCGGCCACGCCACCTTAGTGGAAGGAGACGATCTCCCGGAACCGCTACGCCAGAATTATCCGGGCGCCGGCGAGGTTGAGCGCGGCATGATCATCCAAGTCGAAGCATTCGATTGGAATTGCCCGAAATATATTGTGCCTCGGTACACTGAAGCCCAAGTGCGCCGCGTAATTGATCCTCTGGTGAAACGAATAAATGAGCTAGAAGGAGAACTTGCGCGCATCTCAACCCAGCCATAGGTACGAAACGTTAACCAGTTTTCATGCTCACCCCTATGAACCCGTTTCGCCCGAAGGCAGCTGTTATTGCAGGAGTTGGGCCGGGATCAGGAGCAGCCATCGCGCGCAAATTAGCGAAGGAAGGATGCGCTGTTGGCTTGATCGCCCGATCCCAGGACTATCTGGATCAGCTGGCGCGCGAGTTGAGCGCAACCAAGGCGCCAGTGGCCTCGGCCAAAGCAGATGTGAGTGACGCTGACCAGGTGAAGAGGGCCTTTGCCCACCTCCGGGACGCCTTGGGACCAATCGATCTCTTGGTTTTTCACGCCAGCGCCGGAGGCCCATTTGGACAAGGATTGCTGACGATCGATCCCGAGGATTTTGCTCGGAGTTGGGCGGTCGGCACCCTGGGAGGCTTGCTTTGCGCTCAGGCCGTACTACCGGAAATGCTCCAAAGAGGAGCCGGAGCTATTCTGTTCACTGGGGCAACTTCTTCTGTCCGTGGCGCCTCTATTTCATTCAGTAGTTCTAAATTTGCCCTGCGCGGGCTCGCTCAAAGCATTGCCCGCGAGCTTTGGCCGAAAGGGATCCATGTCGCTCACATCGTGATCGATGCCGCTATTGGTGATCAAGGCACAGCCGATGGGCCGCTGGGAACAGAACCTTTGCTCGATCCGGATTCGATGGCGGAAGTTTATTGGCAACTCGCCACGCAACACCCGTCGGCTTGGACCTTAGAACTAGATCTCAGGCCATCCGGCGAAAAGTTCTTTGAGTAAAGGCTCAAGTAAAGACGCAAAGACGCAAAGAAAAGACAAAATCAGGAATAGCCGCAAAAAGGCGCAAACATCGCAAAAAATTTGAGAATCTGATGGACTACCTAGAGTAGTTGCATACCGGTCGGTACGGGCGATTGGCGATACACCGACTCAGTTTCTTTCATATGCCTTTTCTTTTGCGTTCTTTGCGCCTTTTCGCGGCTATTCGATCTTAGCCCTTCTCCTTTGGTTGACGCGCAAGGGGACCTGCCGCACGGTAACAGGCTCAAGTGGATGGCTCGGCTGACTTTTTAGGGACGCTGGCTTTCCAATTAAGTATGGTGACAGAAAAATTGCCTAGCAGTGTTCTCTATTCAATCTCAGCACGGATCGGCGGAATCGGTTTGGATTTAGTCGCGCTTGAAACGATTAGAGGAATTCAGCCTTACCTAGGTAAAGCGGTATCGTTCGGGGTCCACGCTCCCGACCTCGACCACAGCAAGATGAAAACGCTCCGGTTTCATCCTATCCGCCTGCTTTCCAACCTCGAGAGCAAGTATTACTACGCAGCCAAAAAACGCGCGACTGATCGGGTGTCGACTCAATTTCTGAGGACCGGTCGCTTTGACTTGTTTCACGGTTGGTCCGGTTCGTCTCTGGGCAGCCTGCGAGCCGCCAAACAGCTCGGCATTCCGTCATTGTTGGAAATTCCGACTTGGCACCGCCAGAAAGGCAAAGTGCTTCCAGCCAAGACCGAACAGGAAATCGCCATGGAAAATGCTCCCATTCCACAGCGATGGCTCAACCAGCTACTGATCAGCCGGCATGAAACCAACGAGGAATACGAGCTAGCGGACCTAATCTTGGTCGAGTCAGAGAAGGCAGCGGACAGTTTTCGGGTGCTTGGCTTCCCTGAAGATAAACTTTTCAGCATGCCGCAAGGGGTGGACGTGAACCTGTTTCACCCGGGAGAGATGCCCTCAACTTTTCGCGCGGTTTTTGTCGGCGCCCTGATCAAGCGGAAAGGCGTGCACACCCTGATTGAGGCCTGGAAAAAGCTAAAGTTGCGCAACGCTGAACTCTTGCTCGCTGGCTATCCGCATGATGAAATCAAGCCTTACCTTCAGGATCTGCCAGACAACGCCAAGGTGCTCGGATTCAGAAAAGATGTTGAGAACGTCTATCGTGCCGGCTCCGTTCATATTTTCCCCTCTTCGCTGGAGGGAAGCGCCAAGACAACATACGAAGCAGCCGCCAGTGGAATCGCCCAGATCACAACCCGGGAAGCCGGAGACGTCGTAGTAGATGGTCTCACCGGCGTGGTCATTCCGCCCAACGATGTCGACGCGCTCGCTAGTGCCATTCAACAGCTATACGATCAACCAGAGCTAGTTCGCAGCTATGGCGCCGCTGGGCGAAAACGCGTGGTAGAGAATTTCACTTGGGACCATTTCCGGCAACGAGTGGTTAATGCCTACCGATATGTCGGAACTCGGGTTTCAGCCCGGCAATGAGCCCTCTCTGCTTGAGGGCATCGGAGAGTTGATAGATGAATCGATTCGAATATCGGCCCACTCAACCGTGAACGGCGAACCGAGAACTGTGAACTGTGAACTGTGAACTGTGAACTGTGAACTGTGAAACGTTAACGTGCCTTAACGACCTATGAAGTTGAGTCGGAAACTAAAGAAGCTCACCACAGGCGAAGCATTCGCTAGCAGTGTAGACAGGTTTTTTCGTTGGCAACATCCGCTTAGAACCGAAGAACTGTTGCGGGACGTCGACCGAAAAAAACTGGATACCGTTTGTCAAAAGTATCATGTGCCGGGCGAGGAAAAAGCCTGGCCGAAGTATACCAATGTCGAACCGTGGATCGAGAGCGCGGTCCATCATGTCCGTACGCTTCGACTCGACCGGGGACCGAAGCTAAACATCCTGGATATCGGGAGCGGGGCCGGCTATTTCCTCTTTGTTCTTAGGCATCTGGGACACGAGGTATTCGGCCTCGATCTCGATGAGCCCGAATTTTACGGCGAAATGTTCGCGTTGCTCGGAATGGAACGCGTCGTTTGGCGGATCGAGCCTTTCCAACCGCTGCCAGAAGTCGCCCGCAAATTCGATCTCATCACCGCGTTTGCTATCTGCTTCAATGGTCATGGCAGCAACAAGGTTTGGGGTCAGAAAGAGTGGGAGTTCTTCTTGGACGATCTTGAGAATCGTTATCTGAATCCCAGAGGGCGCGTCGTTCTTGCGCTGAACCCGGAGCCGTACGGTCGCTACACTCCCGAGCTCAGAGACTTCTTTGTCCGGAGAGGATCAGCAATTGAGCGAAACCGCATTTGGATAACAAAGCGATAGGGAAGGTACGCCTTTCTCCAAGGTTTGCTGCACATAGTGTAGCCGATTTTGCCCGCCTATATGCCCATCGTCGCTTCTCGTTTTCAGCCGCCGGCCTTCCTGAGCAATGGGCATATCCAGACGATTTTACCTGCACTTTTGCCTCGTCGGTTGAGCATCGCTTTTGAGCACGAGCGGTTGGAGCTGGAGGACGGCGATTTCCTTGATCTCGACTGGGCGCGAACGGGCAGAGACAAGTTGGCGATTCTGTCGCATGGGTTGGAGGGGTGCTCTGACGATGGGTACAATCGCGGGATGGCGACTGCGCTTCAGGCGGCGGGATGGGATGCTTTAGCGTGGAATTTTCGTGGGTGCGGGAATGAGATGAATCGCCTACCACGGCTTTATCACAGCGGTGAGACTGGCGATTTAGGGGCAGTAATTCGGCTCGCCGCCACGAAATATTCACGGATCGCGCTGATTGGATTCAGTCTCGGAGGGAACTTGACTCTAAAGTATCTTGGCGAAGCCAGCCCGCATCCGGCGGTGATCGGTGCGGTAGCGATCTCGGTGCCGATCGATCTCGCTGCAAGCGCACTGGCCCTCGATCAACGTTGGAGCAATCGAATTTATCTGCGGCGCTTGATCAAAAGCCTGATCGCTAAAGTTGAAACCAAGGCGCTCAGATTTCCTGATCAGGTGGATGTGACTGGAAGCCGGACGATCCGGACATTCCGGGAATTCGACGACCGCTACACCGCGCCGATTCATGGTTTTCTAGATGCGGCGGATTATTGGAAGAAATCAAGCGCGCGGCAGTTTCTGGATCGAATTACAATCCCAACTCTACTTTTGAACGCCCGCAATGATCCTTTTCTCGCACCGGAATGCTTTCCCTTCGCGGAAGCGGAACAGAATCCGTATTTATTCCTTGAAGCGCCAGAATCAGGAGGCCATGTCGGGTTTGTTGATCTGATCTGCGGCAGCGATCCGTGGTCCGAACGTCGCGTTGTTGAATTTCTCGCGACGTCAGTGCTTGCGGTTTAGAAGCCCGGTCCATCATCTGCTCTCCCTTCGAGCCTCTGCGACCATAAATCACGTAGAGGTGTGCACATGACGTGGCTGCTAGTTAGAAATGGAGAGGATTGCAGCGATGCGTCGTCCGGCATCCTGGCTGCCGAGGTGGCTCCCATTTTTCTGACCCAAAGCGACAGGCCGGATGGCATTCTCGGCCGCGTTATTCCTCAACTCCAGATCGGATGATCCAGGAAGCGAGTCAGCCGACGATGTTTGGGTGCTTCGGGAGGTTGAAAGGCATGAGGACAAACACGTCGAGACTCTCGATGAGTGTCGTGGGTACGCCGAACAACGGCTTTACGGCCATTCCGGTATACTGGTTCGCGGATGCAAGAAATGTGAGGCTAACGTCCAAACCTTTTTGAACCTTTGAAAGCAACTCGGTTACGCAAATCTTCGCAGTATCAAGGTTCTTTGGGTCGTCGGCCTCAAGAAAACCTGCACGAGTTTTAAGCAGTGTAGCCGTCTCCACCTAAGCCCATGCAACGGTATACGCATTCTTCCGTATTGAGGCGGCCTAGCTCTGCATGCAGTGTAACTCATCATGGCGCTCAAAACCTTCTTTCAGACTTTCACAACAGATCAGTTAGGTCAGATCTTCCTGACCGGTCCCTTGAATGTGGAAGCCTTTAGCAAAGTTAACCTTCAGATCCTTGCCGAAGCCGCGGTAAACATGACTGTCGAGTGCGACATGGGCAAGATCTCTGGTGAAACGCTTGCGCAGCCTGTAGGGCAATTAGCGTTGGAGTTATCGGATCCTCAGATACATACGTTCGATGTGATTGGTCCAGAATTCAGCGTCGCGCTAACAGGCGGTCCTCCTAATACCGACGTGCCCATACAAGCGTGGGTCTTCCTTCACTGAGTCCCACATCAAGTAATTTCCACTACCTTGGTCTGTCCTCGGCCCTTCGCCACAATCAATGGGAATCACAGAAACACTGTTAATACGCTAAGAGGGAGCGGTATCCACAGCTATTACCGGGAGGACGGTATTATTTCTTCCCCTAATGGGTGGGGAAGCCTAGAGGTCGCGTCTACATTGATTCTGATGAAAAACCATCACTAAGATTTGGCCACTGTTAGCGAAGAGCCGGGAAGAGTTAGCAGCTTGTTATGTACTTGATAACGGACCGTGAGGCCGTGCGGTCTTCCAGGCTTTGGGTCGGCAGCTGCCGGAACCTCCCGCTTATGACCGGATGTGATGGTTGCAAATCACTCGGAAGAGTAATAGACGGGGATGCCAGAACATTTACGGTTCGTTCGGAAAAGTATCTATCGTGTGTGTGGAGAAATGGGGCAAACGGATGGATGGTTCAACGATATTATGAGATCAGGAAAGTCGAGTTTATGGGCGTTCTGGTGCAGCGGTGCCAGCACACAGGCTCGTCTGGGAGGGACATCAGGAATCGAAAGGCTGGATGAGAATAGAGTGGGGCGATGGCGACGTTGGCAGCGCAGTGTTCAGTGGTAAGACACCGGGCAGTCGGGCTGGTTTCCACATTATTCCTATAGTAGACCCCTATCACCCTCACGGTGGTTTTGTCTGTTATTGCAACGGCATTCGATTGGCGATCACAGACACGGTCGAGGAAGCCAAAAGGCTGTGTGGTTGGGTAGCACGAGCGGAAGATTGGATTTAGCCGGAGCTAAATTGCGAAAGGCCGCCGCTACTTTGGACCGGCTGGCGTTCAGTGACTAAGCTCGTTCAATGAGCACCCGTTGATTTTCGGAGCAATCGACTGGAACAGATCCCTTTTAGCTAAGCAGTTGTTGTTGATTCACAGAAGGCCCGGACACCGATTTTGGAGATTAAAAGCACAATAACGATCCCAACCCAGAACGCGCCGCTGTGGGGTCGCGTCTATACATTACACTGAGTCGTGAGCGGAAGATCAACCGCTTCTCGATGCCGCGGTTGAGCACGTGATACCAGGCGCCTAGGAAATCAATCCGCGTCGGTCGAGCCATCGGATTTTTGTGCCACCAGTGGGTCGAGAACTCAGGTCATTCTGTGTAATGTATAGACGCGACCCCTACCCGTCCGTCCGTCCGACCCACTGGCTACTCACACCGCTGCCGGGGTGTGCAACTTTTTATTCACAATCTCCCCAGTCGCCGCTTTGTCGCAGGTGTCCATTATGGTCCCTAGACGAGAAACTGTTGTCGTTGTTCACAGTGACCGAGGGGTGTCAGCGGTGACTCAAAACCGGACACTAAAGATCGGAATTAAGGGGTTCAAAACCAGCTACTCTTTGGGATTAAAACCAGCCCTTGTCGGCCCTATAACTGCGGGAGCGGCGGGGCGTGTCGAATGTCCTGAAAGTGGGCCTGCGAACGACAATTATACAGTGTAGCCGATCGAGGATGGTCTGAGCGCCGGATTGCACGCGAGCTTGGGTCAATCGCGAGATCGTTGGCCGGTATCTGTGGTTATCAAAACCGGCCATTTGAACAACCTGATTAGTGACGGTGTTCATGGCGGGTCAAACATGCACCTGATAAACACAGCGTATCCCGTCGCCGCCACTTAATGGCTCATAATGGTCGAACTCATCCGGCTGTCCAGTCTCGGCCCCTGGCTATCCAAGTCAGGCTTGCTCAAATCAGGCTGTTCCAAAGCCCTGTTCTGGAACGCCAACAATAACGGCCTGGGCTTTCGAGACCGGGTTCGCTGCGTGTAATATGCGATTCGTCATCGGAGCGGATTTCAGCAGAAGCTCGGTTGTACATCAAAGAGAATGGCCGCTGCCTCCCTCTCTCGGGTAATCCAAAATGGCCCGTTCAGCCGATAGCGAGACGGGTGCAGGCAATATTAGTTTGCCAAGACGGAGATAGAACATGAACACCCAATTCAATCAGTACAACGAAGTTTTAGATTACTTCGTGATAGAGGGTTATCAAGAAGGCTGCATTAGCATCACGAACGATGAACCAACGGACGCAGATTTAAACTGCCTCGCCTATAATGGGGAACTATACGGGTTCATCGAACGTAACCCGAATTTTTTGCTAGACCCCCCGTTATAGCAGAAAAGAGTGATCGCCAATAGTCTTTTACAAAGGCACATACCACGGCATCTCTTTTCGCGTCTTCGAATGCGCGCAGTGCTGCCTACTGAAACGAACTATTCCCACAACGGCTTTTCCTCGCAAGTGAGTGAATTGCCAGCCAACACCACCGTCGTACCCACGTTGCGGTAGACAACAGGCCATACTGGATGCCGCGACTGCCCCATCTACGTGTGTTCGGGAGGCGCAAAGGGAACCAACTATGACAAACACCTACTTTGCCACAGCATTAGTTGGCGCGCATAGCGTCGGAGTCACAATTCGCGCCGAGAATATCGGGACGGCCTTCAAACTCGCGGAAGACTATCTTCAGAAACGAAACCCTCAGTCAGAGGTGACCGTTCAGGCTGTCCAGCGCATTAATAACGAATTCACCGACGGTAGCAAAGTATCGAGTCAGGTCTTCCAAGCTTGACCAAGCAGACAAAACTAAGAGCGCGACAATCAGACCACGCATTTGATCTGGACTAGCTTATCTAAGCACACACTGTTGTTCAGTACGGACGACCGTGTTCGCTAGCTGGTTATCCTTACATGGTCTGCCACAGGCCACAACAGCAGTCCTCCCAGACCCGGACCTGCGGCAGCCTGAATTGTGTAGAGTACGAGCGGTTGCTTCGAATGTAAGGAAATAGTTCTGCCACTCGACAAGATGATTACAATGCCTCCCTATGGATTCGAGTGCATTGTTTTCAGCGATACGGATTGCGTTGAGAGTTGCGTTATCTGGCACGCCGAACAACCCCACGTTGCGATAAAGAAGGTCAATATTATTTTTTTCGACCTCGAAGGTCGCAAAAAAACTCTGATGCCTTGATAGAAGTTCGCTGCACGTGCTGTCGATGTTTTTCCAGCGCGTCTCGTTCGATTTGTTCAAGGACATCAATGGACGACATGACTAGCCTTCCTGGTTTCGGCGACGCTTACCGAAAATCGAACACCAGGCGGGCCTTGGCTTTCCCAGTTTGTACCTCTTCAAATGCCTCGTTCACCTGTTCGAGTCTGCGTACTTCTGTGATTACCTTGGTTTTACCCGCCGCTTGAAGCTCAAATGTCTTCGCCAGATCAACTCTATTTCCCAGAGTCGATCCAACGATTTTGATATTGTTTCCCACAATCGCAAATATCGATAACTGCACGTACTGATCGGCGGGAAGCCCGACGAACACGGCGGTCCCACCACGACGAAGAGACCCGAAGGCTTGTTCAAATGCTTTTGGCGAGACAGCCACGCAGAGCGCGACATCTGCTCCACCCAATTTCTTGATCTCCTCAATCGGATCAGCTTTCAAGGCATTGACTGTGTAAACGGCACCAAGCTCTTTGGCGAGATCAAGCTTCTCCTCAAACAGATCAACAGCTATCACAGTAGCTCCCGCAATAGCAGCATATTGTACTGCCAAATGGCCGAGACCACCAACGCCAAAAACCGCCACTAGATCGGACGACCCCGCACCAGACAGCTTAACTGCTTTGTATGTTGTTACACCTGCACATGCGAGAGGACCTGCCGCCAGAGGATCGACACCACGTGGTACTTTACCGACAAATTTGGCGTTGGCTTTGGCGTATTCCGCATAACCACCATCTACCAAATAACCCGTCATTACCTGTTGCTCGCAAAGAGTCTCCCAACCGGAGACGCAATAGCGACAAGAACCGCAGGCGTAACCCATCCATGGTATTGCTACCCGATCACCTTCCTTGACTTCTTTTACGCCATTGCCGACGCTTTCGACAATTCCGACCGCTTCGTGTCCGGGAATCAAAGGCAGGTTAGGCTTGAACGGCCAATCACCGTGCGCTGCATGGATATCAGAGTGACATAACCCACATGCTTCGATCTTTACGACGACTTCTCCCGAGTCGGCTTTGGGCTTCGGGACATCCTCAATTATCAGAGGTTTATCAAATGAATGAATTACTGCTGCTTTCATTGTTTCCTCCCGAAGTTCAGATTGGTCGTCGCCTAACGACCCTGCTTCGGAATTTCTCAGGCTCCAGGGACCTCCGTGTCGCGAGGGGTCAGAGGGAATGCCTTAGTCAAAGGCCTCTGAGCGACTCCCAAACAAATGACCAAGTCTGCTCGGCGTCAATGATAGACTCCGACGTCAATAGTTTTCCCCCGCCTTAATCTACGCCACAAGACGGTCGACCGCATCCTTGAGTGCGCTACGACCACTTTCTAACGTCGAACCCGCTCAACAACGCTCAAGGAATAGCGCCATCACATTGTTTCCGCCAACCAGGGAGCGTTGACGCTTGTCCGGTCCTTTGAAATAGACTTTCTCCTCCGTAATCTGGGATCGTTGATGCTTTATACCCGGCACAAGACGCGATCAAGAGTACGGCTTCGATTAAGAGGACCATCCGTCCTACCCATGCGAATACATGCTCCACGTTATAGTTGCTAGTTCGAATATGCGCTGTTTACAAGGGATGGGGTCCTTAGCCGACCTAGAACCTGATCAGCAACGTGACGTATGGAGCGAGGGCAGGTCCAAAGTATATATTAAGTAGCTACCCGCTTTAAAGCCGGTCGCAGCGCAAGAGTAACAGTAAAAGGGGTCCCACGCTGTCGGCGTGATTATTATCCAAGCTCTCTCTCCGTGGACGCAGTGATATCAGGCAGATCCCTTTTAGCTAAGCAGTTGCTGTCGATTCACAGAAGGCCCGGACACCGATTTTGGAGATTAAAAGCACAATTACTATCGCGGCTCCGCTAATCGCTGTCGGTAATTGTAACGTCGATAACACAACGGGCACTAAGGTAGTTATAAACGCCTCCGGGTTCGATTCTATCTTCTGGCGCTCTTTTCGATAGATACCATTCTTGCCACATATAGCTTCGCCAACCTGGTTCCGAACGCTTTCGTAAAAAGTCACGCCCTTAGCATGATAATCCGGTAGTAAACCCTCAATCCTGTCCGGCTTCGTTATTGTTGTACCCAGTAGAAAAAACATATCCATCTGCTCGGTTCGATCGTCAGTTTCTCGAACGCAACCGGCCTCTTTGGGATAATGCCGACCGAGAGCAATCTGCCGCTGAAGAAATTGGGACCAGACCGGATCGCAGTTTTCAAAGACGGGCATCAACCGCTCCAGATCTTCGCAGGAAATCTTAAAATCGCTGATGTCCATAACTTACTTTCCGGCATTGGACGAACGCGTGAACGTTCCTACCGTATTTTCGCAGTTAATGTCGAGCCGGATGTAGTTTAAGGATTGTCCGTCGGCATCGCAAGTCACGCTAGCGTCCCCTACGCCGGAAGCTAGTATAGGATCATTACACGTCAACATACGTACTTCAACATCTAGGCGTAGCGCTTGCGCCGCGACGAGCCTATGCTCTCATCATAAGGTGTGACGTGGTCCGACACGTTAGAATCTTTGAGAGCTTTCTTCTTCTGGCTGTCTAGCTCAAAAGAGTTTTGGGCTGGTATCATCGGTGCTGTCGTTGGTGGACTAATGACTTTAATCGCTGCCATTTTAGTACAGGAGCAGGCGGCAAAAAAACAGCGGCAAAGGGATCTGGAAACTGAGCGCCGAAGGATCAAGAACCTACTGCAAGCCATTAGAGCGGAACTAACTGTTCTCAAGACTGACCACCTGGATCTCTTACAGACGAAGTTAAAAGAGCGAGCCGAACGACAAAAGTCGGGTTTTTCCCAGTCGCCGCTAGCGATGCCCCCGACGAAACAGAATCATTTTGTCGTTTTCGAATCAAATGGGGCCGCGTTAGGAATGATCGAGGACAAGATCTTACTTGCACAGATTGTTCGGATTTACGGTCTGATTAAAGGCTTGATTGACAACCTAAATGCGAGCTGGGACGATTACCAGCGGTGGCGCCAAACTGTAGACACCGATCCCCAAAAGCAAAAAATTGCTGCCACGCTTGAGGAACTAGAGATCGGAACCCGGAACTGGTTGGAAGTTCTTCAAAAGGATCTAGACGCGTTACTTCAAAGGCTCGAACATCTGGGATCCCACCGATAAGAGAAACTGATCGATCCTAACGAGACTCGGAATGCTAGGTATCCGATCCTTTGGTTAAAAGCCAATTCAGGACAAGTAGGCAACCGACGGAGAGCCGCCTCGATAGGAGCATTCTAGCTTTGTTCTCCTCAAAGGCTCGGTCGGGATGGCGAGTTATTGACCCGGGCTAATTGCAAAATGACCTGTGACCCGAATGTGGAGGAGGATTGAAATGAACTTTACAGTACGCGAGCGCGAACCAAAAGGTTCTGCTCAAAGATATGAACGGATTCGCTACTGAAAGCGCCCTACATAATCCCAATTCCCGAGTTCCATAACGTCTAGTTAAGGTGTAAAGGTTCGGGAAGGCACTACGGATGAAACCGAAGCAGAACCCGGCGAGTGGTGATGCCGACCGGCTTCGAACTAAGCACTCGAGCTTCGCCTTGCTTTGCGCTCAGGGCGAAGTGCCTGGTTCGCAAACGGCCCTTCCCGACCTTTCCAAGCCCGACCGGTATCCGCTCTATAAGTTCGTTCAGTCGGAAGGGCGCCTCGTATCGTGAAGGCGGAGAGCAAACGGGTATGTCAGGTGTGCGGCACGGTGTTGAACAACGACAGCGAATCGTGCCCGGTCTGTGCGCTGCGAGCAGCTCTCAAGCCGGAGAGTGACGCGACTGCGATCAAAGATACTCTTTCGGAGTCAGGGCTTCGTTTCGAACATTTCCGGGTTCTGCAGAACCCAGATGGAATACCGCTCGAGCTTGGGCACGGGGCGATGGGAGTGACCTATAAGGCAGTCGATATCAATCTTCGGTGTGCTGTAGCGTTGAAAGTGATTAACGCCCGCTTCATTGGCGACGAAGCGGCTCGCCGGCGTTTTGTACGAGAGGCTCGCTCGGCAGCCAGTGTGCGTCACCCCAACGTTGCTTCCGTATTTCACCTCGGGAAGAGTGGCGACGGTTACTTCTACGCGATGGAGTATGTAGATGGACAACCGCTGGACAAGCTCATACGGCATTCCGGCAAGCTTGAGGTGAAGCAGGCACTCGAAATCATGACCCAAGTGGCCTCCGGTTTGAGTGCGGTACACAAGCAGAACCTTGTACATCGCGACATTAAGCCCAGCAATATCATGGTGAGCTTGGAGGGTGACGGCCTAACGGCAAAGATCATTGATTTGGGATTGGCAAAGATAGTAGGGGAATCGCAATCTGAAACAGCGGCTTCTATCCCCGGAGCTTTTGCCGGTACGCCAGAATTCGCGAGCCCGGAACAATTCACCGGAGTCGGAGTGGACATCCGTTCGGACCTCTACTCACTCGGCGTGACGCTCTGGAACATGCTAGGCGGCCGACCGCCATTTCGAGGCACTTCTGCTGAACTCATGCATCAGCACTTGCATGCGCCGTTGCCGATTGGACAACTGGACCGCGTAATGCAGCCGGTCCTCGCTCTGATTGAGGTACTTCTCGAAAAAGACCCGGCTCGCCGTTTTCAGAACCCTACCGAACTCTTGAACGCACTATCGACGGTTACGTGCGCAATAAAGGCGAAGCGAACTGGCAAACATCGAAGCTTGCGGATGAATTTTGCCCGCAAGCTTAGCTTTCGACAGAAAGAACCACCTGCAATCAAGGCGCCAAAACGGAGTATTGCGGTGCTTCCGTTCGAAACTCTGAGTCACGATAAGAGAAATACCTACTTTGCTGACGGGATTCAGGACGAGATCCTTTTCAACCTCGCCAAAGTGTCCAAACTAAGAGTGATCAGTCGAACTTCCGTCATGGCATTTCGTAGTGGCGGCAATCGGGACCTACCATCCATCGCCGGTGTGCTAGGAGTGGCTAATGTCGTCGAGGGTACGGTGCGAAGAAACGGTAATCGAGTCCGGATTACAATCCGGCTTGTTAATGCCCGAACAGACGAAACTCTCTGGTCCGACAGCTATGATCGCAGTCTGACAGATATCTTCGCCACCAAAGCGAAATTGCCCAAGAAGTTGCCGCGAAATTGAGCGCACACCTGTCCCCAGAAGAGAAGAAGCGGATCGAAGCAAAACCGACTGACAGTATCGAAGCGTATGACCTGTATCTTCGCGCCAAAGCGTTAATCGCAGGTGCTACAGTTTCTTGGTCCGAAAAACCGCTGCGCGAAGCAGTCAATTTTTTAGAACAGGCTCTCCGTTTCGATCCAAAGTTCACCCTTGCCTATTGTGTATCGGCAAAAGCTCAAGACCTGCTTTATCGCACTTACGATTGTACTCCCGAGCGACATGCTTCGGCAGAAGCGGCCATTAGCAGTGCGCTGCGCTTACAACCCGATCTACCCGAGGTTCACCTCGCATACGCGTACCATCTGTATGATGCGTATTGGGACTACGAACGTGCGCGGGCACAGCTGGCGATCGCCAAGCGTAGCCTGGTCAACAACCCTGAGGCGATCTTGCTCGAGGCCGTCATGGATCGGCGGCAAGGGAATCTTGATAAGGCGAT
>Ga0209240_1000106_pt1 | contig 31528 bp, 24 predicted proteins | sample GraSoi_2013_80cm_FD_185828 | JGI IMG/M metagenome (GOLD analysis project Ga0209240, IMG submission 185828) | Grasslands soil microbial communities from the Angelo Coastal Reserve, California, USA - Sample 9_17_2013_80cm (SPAdes) (version 2) | ecosystem: Environmental > Terrestrial > Soil >...
AGATCACCGGCTCTGCCGCATCAATGTCGTGGATTTCGCGACCAAGAGCGGATTGAACGAGGAGCGCGTCATCGCGGCGTTTCTGCACGCGGCGCGGCTCGGGCTGTTCGATCTTTCCTGGAACGTGCTTTGCCCCGGCTGCGGAGGGGTGCTCGACGCCAACGCCACGCTCAAGACGGTCCGTCGCGAGGAGTACGAGTGCGCGCTCTGTGCCGCCGGATATGAACCCACACTCGACGAGATGGTCGAGGTGGCCTTTACGGTGACGCCGCGCGTGCGCAAGATCGCGGCGCATGATCCGGAGACGCTTCCCATCCCGGAGTACTTCCGTCAGATTTTTTGGAGCTCGGGGATCGATCTTCCCAACGACTTCGAGCGGATCATCGAGGACGTTACCCTCGATTCGGTCGAGTTGCCGCCCGGCGAGAAAGCCATCCTATCGCTGCAGCTGCCGGCGGAGTTCGTGATCGTTTTCGAACCGGTGACGCACGCGGCGCAGTTCCTCGACATCAAGGGGGAGGCGACGCGCGAGCGCCAGAACCTCTCGCTCGTTTTCAACAAGGTCCGGGCGCCGACCGGAACAATAGAACTGCGGCCTGGCCCGTTTCGCCTCTCACTCGAGAATCGCACCAACGCGCGGGTATTGCCTGGCGTGTGGATCGCCGGGGACGCGCTCCATGACCTTCTCGGCAGGCGCAAGCCGTTCTTGACGGCAAAGCGCCTGCTCACCAACCAGACATTCCACGACGTCTATGGCACCGATACGCTCGACGTCAATCAGCGCCTCAACATCACCAGCCTCACGTTCCTGTTCACCGATCTCAAGGGCTCCACCCAGCTTTACGAACGCGTCGGCGACCTGGTCGCATATGACCTCGTCAGAGCACATTTCCGCGTCCTGACCGAGATCGTCGCCTCCGAGGCCGGCGCCGTGGTGAAGACGATCGGCGACGCGGTGATGGCAACGTTTCCGACCCCGGATCGGGCGGTCGGCGCCGCGTTGCGCATGCGCGAGGCGATGCGCAAGTTCAATGAAGAGCGCAAGAGCGAGGACCTGCTGCTCAAGATCGGCATTCATGAGGGGCCGTGTCTCGCCGTCACGCTCAACGACCGCCGCGACTATTTCGGCCAGACCGTGAATATCGCCGCGCGCGTGCAAAATCTCGCGGTCTCGCGCTCGATCTACGCGACCGGCCCGGTGGTAGAGAACGCGCAGACATCGATGCTGCTGGAGACCAGCAGCCTCAAACCGGTGGCGAAGCGCGCGGCGCTGCGGGGCATTGCCGACGAGATGACGGTTTACGAAATTCCCTGAGTAGCCCTTAAGGACCGGAATCCAACGGAGCAAGGATGTGGCGCTGCCTCGCATGCGTTGGGATTATCGCCGCGCTGGCGACTAAGCCGGCGCGCGCGCAGGAGGCGGTCGCGCAGTTCTACAAGGGCAGGCAGATCACGGTGCTCGTCGGCTCCTCGGCTGGCGGCGGCTACGATATCTACGCGCGACTCGTCTCCCGGCATATGCCCAAACATATCCCGGGCAATCCCGCCATGGTGGTCACAAACATGGCCGGCGCCGGCAGCAACGCGGCGGCCGCGCATCTGTTCAACGTGGCGCCGCGGGACGGCACGGTCATCGGCGCGCTGCAGAACAGCGCCGTGCTCGACGCGCTGCTCGATGCGTTGCTCGGCGACACGAAGCGGCTGCGGCACGACGCGACGAAATTCGTCCATCTCGGCTCGGCGACCATCGATCATTATGTGTGCATCGCCCGCGCCGACGCGGCGGTGAAATCATTCCGGGATCTGCTGACAGACGAGCTGATCATCGGCGCCAGTCATCCCGGCACTTCGACGCGCGACTTTCCCGCCATGCTCAACAACATGACCGGCAGCAAGATTCGCCTGGTCAGCGGCTATCCTGGAACCCGCGAGATCACGCTCGCCATCGAAAAGGACGAAGTGAAGGGACTGTGCGGCTTCAGCTGGTCAAGCCTGAAGGCGCAACGGCCGAACTGGGTCGCATCGGGCTTCATCCGCGTACTCGTGCAGGAGCACGACAAGGGGAACCCCGAGATCAACAACATGGGTGTGCCGCTCGCGGTCGATTTCGCTACGACGGCGGCGAATCGCCGTGTCATGGATTTGATTTACAGCTCCGAAACCTTCGGCCGTCCGTACATGATGGCGCCGGGCGTGCCGCAGGAGCGGGTCGCAGCGCTGCGCAAGGCATTCATGGCGACGATGCGCGACGAGGAGTTGCTTCCCGAGGCGCGGCGAATCGGCGTGGTGATCGATCCGATCTCGGGCGAGGAATTGCAGGCGCTGGCCGAACGCATCTTCGCGACGCCCGCCGCGGTGGTTGAGCGCGCAAAGCAGGCGATGGAGTACAAGGCTCTCTAACGCTGTCTCGCAATTCAGTGTTGGCTCGTGGTGGCCATCGGATTCTGCGCCGCCGGCAGATCGTGCAGGTGACAGGCTGCAAGTTGTCCGTCCTCAATCGGCCGCAGTTCGGGCTCCTCCACGCGACAGCGGTCGAAGGCGTAGGGGCAGCGCGTGTGAAAACGGCAGCCCTTGGGCGGATTGATCGGGCTCGGCACATCGCCTTTAAGAATGATGCGTTTGCGCGCCGCGCCCGGTTCGGGCACCGGCACGGCAGAGAGCAACGCCTCGGTATAGGGATGCTTGCAGGCGCCGAAAATCTGCCGCTTGCGCCCAAGCTCGACGATCTTGCCGAGGTACATGACCGCAACCCGATGAGTCATGTGCTCGACGATGGCGAGATCGTGGCTGATGAAGAGAAGCGCGAGGCCAAACTCGCGCTGCAGATCCTGCAGCAGGTTCACGATCTGCGCCTTGACCGAAACATCGAGTGCCGAGACCGCCTCGTCGCAGACGATGAGGTCGGGCTCGGCCGCGAGCGCGCGCGCAATGGCGATGCGCTGACGCTGTCCGCCGGAGAATTCGTGCGGCCAGCGCGTCTTGGCCTCGCGCGGCAGCCTCACCTTGTCGAGCAAGAGATCGATGCGCGCCTCCATGTCGGCGGCGGATTTTGCCAGCGCGAAGTTGCGGATCGGCTCGGCGAGAAGATCGCGCACGCGCATACGCGGATTAAGGCTCGAGATCGGATCCTGGAACACGACCTGCATGCGGCGGCGCAGCGGCCGCAACGCGCCCGCCGGCATGTCGTCGATGCGCGTTCCATCGAGAACCACCTGCCCGGCAGTGATCTCGAACAGCCGCAAGATGGCGCGGCCGACGGTCGACTTGCCGCAACCGGATTCGCCGACCAGCGCGAGCGTCTCCCCCTTGTCGATCTCGAACGACACGCCGTCGACCGCATAGACGCGGCGCCCGCGCGGGCGAAGAAAGCTGCCGCGCAGCGGGAAATGCTTCTTGAGATCGTTGACCGCGAGCAGGACCTCTCTCATGCGGCCACCGTTACCTTGGCGGCGAAATGGCAGGCGGCAAAATGGCCCGGCGCCTTCTCCTCCAGCACCGGCGCGACGCGTCGGCATAGCTCGCGCGCGAATGCGCAGCGGCTCGCGAACACGCAGCCGGCGATGCGCTCTTTGAGGCTCGGCACGACGCCCGGAATCTCCGCGAGCTTCGTTCCCCGCGCGCCGAGCGAAGAGCCGAGCTTGGGCACCGCGTTGAGCAGGCCCTGGGTATAGGGATGGCGCGGCGAACGGAAGAGTTCGGCGACCGGCGCCTCCTCAACCTTGCGGCCGGCATACATCACCATCACGCGTTTGGCGATCTCGGCCACCACGCCGAGGTCATGGGTGATAAGGATGATGGCGGCGCCGACTCTGCTCTTGAGGTCGGCCATGAGGCCGAGGATCTGCGCCTGGATGGTGACGTCGAGCGCGGTGGTCGGCTCGTCCGCGATGAGGAGCTTCGGGTGACAGGCCAGCGCCATGGCGATCATCACGCGCTGGCGCATGCCGCCAGAGAGTTGATGCGGATATTCGCGCGCGCGCCGGCGCGGCTCGGCGATGCCGACGAGCCCGAGCATCTCCACCACGCGTTCCTCCACTTGCTTGCGGGGAAGTCCCTGATGCAGCCGCAGCGGCTCGGCGATCTGGCGGCCGATAGTGAGCACCGGATTAAGGCTCGTCATCGGCTCCTGGAAGACCATGCTGATGTCGTTGCCGCGGACCTCGCGCATGGCGCGCTCGCTGAGCTTGAGCAGATCCCGGCCCTCGAATCGGATCGCGCCCGCGATTCTGCCGGGCGGCTGCGGCACCAGGCGTAGAATGGAATTGGCGGTGACCGACTTGCCGCAACCGCTCTCGCCGACGATCGCCACGGTCTCGCCCGCCTCGACCGCAAACGAGATGCCGTCGACCGCGCGGATCACGCCGTCCGGCGTGCGGAAGTGCGTTTGCAGGTTTTCGACTTCCAGCAGCGCCATGCCGCAAGCTCTCTAAAGTCGCTTGGCCAGGCGCGGATCGAGCGCATCGCGCAGGCCGTCGCCGAGCAGGTTCACCGCAAGCACCGTGAGCGAGAGGAAAACCGCGGGGAAGAACACGATGTAGGGCTTGACCTGCCACAGCGCGCGGCCTTCCGCCATGATGTTGCCCCAGGACGGGATGGTGGGCGGCGTGCCGGCGCCGATGAAGGAGAGGATCGCCTCCACGATCATGGCGCTGGCGCACACATATGTTGCCTGTACCGTCATCGGCGCGACGGTGTTGGGAAGGATATGGCGCAGGATGATCATCGGGGTGCGGGTGCCGGCCGCGATCGCCGCGTCCACATAGGGCTGCTCGCGCAGCGATAAGACGACGCTGCGCACCAGGCGCGACACGCGCGGAATTTCCGCGATGGTGATGGCGGTGATCACGTTGCCGACGCTGCCGCGGGTGAGCGCCATCAGCGCGATCGCGAGCAGAATCGGCGGGATCGACATCATCCCGTCCATCACGCGCATGATGATGCCGTCGCTCCAGCGAACGAAGCCCGATATGAGGCCGATGACGAGACCCGCGAGCGAGGCCAGCAGCCCGACGGAGAAGCCGACGGTGAGCGACACGCGCGCGCCGTAGAGGACGCGGGAATAGATGTCGCGCCCGAGCATGTCGGTGCCGAACCAGAACGCGGCGGATGGCTCGCGGGTGCGCCGGGTCGGCGCGAGCGCGGTGGGATCGACCGTGCCGAGATAGGGCGCGAAGGCGGCGATCAGCACCATCGCCAGCACCAGCGCGCCGCCGATGGCGATCGCGGGATGGCGGCGCATGAAGCCGATGATGCCGCCGCGCAGCTTAACCGGCGGTAGCAGGTCCGGCAGCTCGGGCGCGGCGGAGATCAGTTCGGGCGCGGTGGTGATAGTCGCGTCGGTCAATAGCGGATCCTCGGGTCGAGCACGGTGTAGAGCAGGTCGATGACGAGATTGACGAGCACGTAAAGGAAGCTGAACATCAACACGACGCCCTGGATCACCGGATAGTCGCGGCGCAGGATGGCATCGACGGTCAGCCGGCCGATGCCGGGGATCGCAAACACCGTCTCTGTCACCACCGCGCCGCCGATCAAGAGCGCAACGCCGATGCCGATGACGGTGACGATCGGCACCGCGGCGTTCTTGAGCGCGTGCACGAACAGGATGCCCGTCTGTCCCACGCCTTTGGCGCGCGCGGTGCGGATGTAATCCTGCTGCAGGACTTCCAGCATGGAGGCCCGCGTGATGCGGGCGATGAGCGCGATATAGACGCAGCCGAGCGCGAGCGCGGGCAGGATCAGGTTTTGCAACCACGGCCACGGGCCTTCGGAGAGTTGCGTGTAGCCCTGCACCGGCAGCCAATCGAGCTCGAGCGCAAACACATAGGCGAGCAGATAGCCCACGACAAAAACCGGGACCGAGAAGCCGAATACCGCAAACGCCATGATGGCGCGATCGATCAAGGTATCGGCTTTCCACGCGGCCACCACGCCGATGGGCACGGCGACGCAGACGGCAAGGATGAGCGTCACCGCCATCAGCGAGAGCGTCGGCTCGGCGCGTTGCGCGATCAACGTGGCGACCGGCAGGTTGGTGAAGATCGAGGTGCCGAGATCGCCGTGGAGAATCTGCCAGAGCCATTCTCCGAAGCGGATCAGGAACGGGCGGTCGAGGCCCAAACTCATGCGAATGCGCGCGACATCGTCCGGCGTTGCCTGATCGCCGGCGATTATCGCGGCCGGGTCGCCCGGCGCGATGTAGAGCAGGCTGAACACGAACAGCGCCACCACCACCATTACCGGAACGGTGGCGAGGATCCGCCGGATGATGTAGCTCAGCATGCGCCGACGCTAGCAGGTTTCATGCCATCTTGCCGATGTTCCGGCCCGGGAAAGGGAGCGCCAGCGAGCCGCTCGCTTTTTCACTGCGCGTCAGCACTGCGCCCTCACGCCGCTTTGGTTACGCCCCAGAAGAAAGGTAGGGGCCCCTTCACGATCCCGCCGAGGGTCTTGCGCCAGGCCTGATAGGCCAAGAAGAAGCCGGTTGGCGCATAGACGACGTCCTCGAACGCCGCTTTGTTGAGCCGCGCGATCGCCGTCTTTTCTTCATCGAGATTTCTCGCCTCGTACCAGGCGGTGATCTCGGTTTCGACCTTCGCACTGGTCGGCCAGCCGAACCACGCCTTCTCGCCGTTGGCCCGGATCGCGGTATAGGACGAAGGATCGATACAGACCGCGCCGGCGTGCCAGGTGTGGAACATCTGCCAGCCGCCTTGGCCGGGCGGCGATTTCCGCGCCCGGCGCGCTGCATTCGTACCCCAATCGACGGCGGCGAAATCGACGTTCATGCCAAGTCTTCTGAGCAGGTCGGCGGTGATCTCGCCCTGCGCTTTGGTGATTGGCAGATCCTGCGCCACCACGCAGGTGACCGGTTGACCGGAATAGCCGCTCTCGGCCAGCAATCGTTTGGCGGGATCGAGACGACGCGGACCTTTGAGAATCTCGCCGCCTTGCTCGCTGTAGAGCGACGTGCCAGGCGTAAAGAAGCTGGGCAGCGGCTTCCACAACGCGTCGTCGTCCCCCACAACGGCGCGCATATAGTCTTCCTGGCTCATCGCGGTGAGAACCGCGCGGCGCGCCCGCACGTCGTTGAAAGGGGCATGCAGGTGGTTCATGCGGAAGCTGCCGATGTTGCCGAGCGGATCAGCAATGTCGACCATCAGGTTGCGGTTCTTCTTGAGCACCGGCACGAGGTCGGCCATCGGGGTTTCCCACCAATCCACTTCGCCGTTCTGCAGCGCGGCGGAGGCGGTGCCCGGGTCGGGCATCACGACCCATTCGATGCGGTCGAGCAATATGCGCTTGCCGCCGGACAGCCACGAATGCGGCTCTTGGCGCGGCGCATAATCGGCGAACTTTTCGAACACCGCCCTGGCGCCGGGAATCCATTCCTCGCGCACGAAGCGCATGGGCCCGCTGCCGATATACTCGCCGATCGGTTTGAACGGATCGGTCGCCGCGATCCGCGCCGGCATGATGAAGCAGGATGGCGTTCCGACTTTGCCGAGCGCGACCAAGAGTTTGGGGTAGGGTTTTTTCAGCACCCAGCGGAAGGTGCGGTCATCGACGGGGCTAAGCTCTTGTTCGATCTCCTTAGTCATCAGGCCCATGTTGTCGCGCGCTTGCCAGCGCGCGAGGCTCGCCACCACGTCTTTTGCGAGCACGGGCTCGCCGTCATGAAATTTCAGTCCCGGCCGCAGACGAAACGTCCAAACGAGTCCATCCGAGGAGGTCTCCTCGCTCTCGACCATCTGACGCCGGGGCTGAAGCTTATCGTCGAAACCGTAAAGCATGTCCCACACCAGCGCGGCGGCATTGCGCACGACGTACTGCGTGTTCCAGATCGGATCGAAATTGGCGAGATCGGCCTGCGGCACGAAGCGCAAGACGCGCGCGGCCCCGCGCTGCGCGATCGCTGGGGCGGCAAGTCCGCCGGCCGCGGTCAAGACGCCGACACCGGCCGCGGCCTCGATGAACGTGCGTCGATCCATGACTCTCGGCCTGTACGCGCTCAAACCATCTTGGCCACGCCCCAGAAGAACGGCAGCGGCCCCGGCGCAATCCCCGTGACGTTCTTCCGCCAGGCATAGTATCTCAGATACGCGCCGAGCGGCGCGAAGATCGCGTGGTCGAGGGCAGCTTTGTTCAATCGCCGCGCAATAAGCTTCTCTTCATCGATCGTCTTTGCATCGTACCAGGCGGCGATCTCGGTTTCGACTTCCGGAATGTTTGGCCAGCCGAAGAACGCCTTGTCGCCGTTGGCACGCAGCAGCTTGTTCGTTGGGTCGAGGAAATCGATGCCGTAAAAGGTCGTGTGGAAGATGTGCCAGCCGCCCTGGCCCGGCGGAGATTTTTGCGCCCGGCGCGCGACCACGGTGCCCCAATCGAGCGCGACATAGTCAACGTTGACGCCGAGGCGCCGCAGCAGATCGGCGGTGATATCGCCCCAAGCCTTGTGGTGGGCAAGATCCTGCGCGGCCATCGAGACGATCGGCTCCCCCGCATAACCGCTTTGCGTCAACAAGCGCTTGGCGGCATCGAGATCGCGCGGGCCTTTGAGGATTTCGCCGCCTTCCTCGTTGTAGAGCGGCGTGCCCGGCGTGAAGAAGCCGGGCAGCGGCTTCCACATGTTGTCGTCGCCGACATAGGCGCGCATGTAGTCCGCCTGGTTCAGCGCCATGAGGATCGCACGGCGCGCCCGCACGTCGTTGAAGGGCGGATATAGATGATTGAAGAACAGCGTGCCGATACTGCCGAGAGGATCTTGAATATCCACCGCGACGTTGCGGTTCTTGCGCAGCGCCGGGACCAGGTCGGGCAGCGGCTGCTCCAGCCAATCGACCTCGCCGTTCTGCAGCGCGGCCGCGGCGGTCGCCGGGTCGGCGATGGTGGTCCATTCGATGCGGTCCGCAATGATCTCTTTGCCGCCCGCAAGCCAGGACGCCGGTTCCGGTCGCGGTACGTAGTCGGCGAATTTCTCGAACACGGCTTTGGCGCCCGGCGTCCACTCGTTCTTGATGAAGCGCATGGGCCCGCTGCCGACATATTCATTGATCTGCTTGAACGGATCGGTCGCGGCGATCCGTGCCGGCATGACGAAGCAACACGGCGTGACGATCTTGCCGAGCGCCAGCAGCATCTTGGGATAGGGCTTCTTCAGCGACCAGCGGAAGGTGCGATCGTCGACGGCCGTAAGCTCGTTCTCGATCGCCTTGATCATCTGCCCCATGGGATCGCGCGCCGACCATCGATTGATGCTGGCCACCGCATCTTTGGCACGCACCGGCTCACCATCATGGAACTTGAGCGCCTCCCGCAACCGGAAGGTCCAGACGAGGCCGTCCGCTGAGACCTCCTCGGCCTCGACCATCTGGCGCTGCACTTCGAGCTTGGCGTCGACGCCATACAGCGTGTCCCAGACCAACAGGCCGGCGTTGCGCGCGATGTAGGCTGAAGACCAGATCGGGTCGAAATTCGCGACGTCCGCATGCGGCACGAGACGCAACACGCGCGCGGCGGCGCGTTGCGATACCGCCGGCGTCGCCAAGCCGCTCGCTGCGGCGAGTGCACCGGCGCCGGCTGCAGACTTCAGGAGTGCTCTTCGATTCATGAAGTGTGTGCCCTGTGGGTCAACGCCGCTCATTGGCGCAGCGTCAGGCCGCCTTGCCCACACCCCAGAAGAACGGCAGCGGCCCCTTAACCACACCGCTCACGTTCTTGCGCCACGCTTGGTACGTTAAGAAGAAACCGGTCGGCGCGAAAACAACCGCCTCAAGCGCTGCCTTGTTGAGACGCCGGATCGCGGCTTTCTCCTCGTCCAAAGTCTTGGCCTCGTACCAAGCTGCGACCTGCGCTTCGACCTCGGGCGCGTCTGGCCAGCCGAACCACGCCTTGTCGCCGCTGGCGCGCACCCCGATGGAGACCGCCGGATTGACGCAGTCCGCGCCCGCGTGCCAGGTGTGGAACATCTGCCAGCCGCCCTGGCCGGGCGGCGTTTTCATAGCGCGGCGCGCGCCGACCGTGCCCCAGTCGATGGCGGCGAAATCCACATTCATGCCGAGGCGCTTGAGCAGATCGGCGGTGATGTCGCCTTGGGCTTTGGTGATCGGCTGGTCTTGGGCGACGAGGCAGGTGACCGGCTCACCCGCATATCCGCTTTGCGCCAGCAATTTCTTGGCGCCATCAAGGTCGCGCGGGCCCTTGAGGATCTCGCCGCCTTCCTCGGTGTAGAGCGGCGTGCCCGGGGTAAAGAAGCCGGGCAGCGGCTTCCAGAGATTGTCGTCGTCGCCGACGATGGCGCGCATGTAGTCTTCCTGGCTCATCGCCATCAAAACCGCGCGACGCGCCCGCACGTCATTGAACGGCGGATAGAGGTGATTCATGCGGAAAGCGCCGATATTGCCGAGCGGGTCGGCGATGTCGACCGCGACATTGCGGTTCTTGCGCAACAGCGGCACGAGGTCGGAAATCGGATTCTCCCACCAGTCGATCTCGCCGCTCTGCAGCGCGGCTGCGGCTGTCGCCGGGTCCGGCATCACCACCCATTCGATCCGGTCAGCCAGCATCCGCTTGCCGCCGGCGAGCCAGGAGGCCGGTTCCGAACGCGGCACGTAATCGGGGAATTTTTCGAACACCGCCTTAGCGCCCGGCACCCACTCATTCTTCACGAAGCGCATGGGGCCGCTGCCGACATATTCGGAGATCTGCTTGAACGGGTCCGTCTTTGCGATGCGCTCCGGCATGATGAAGGCGATCGGCGTACTGATCTTGCCAAGCGCGAGCAACATCTTCGGGAACGGCCTCTTGAGCACCCATTTCACGGTGCGGTCGTCCACGGGGGCGAGGTCTTGCTGGATGGTCTTGATCAACAAGCCCATCTGGTCGCGCGCTGCCCAGCGGTTGAGGCTCGCCGCGACGTCCTTTGCCAGCACCGGCTCGCCGTCGTGAAACTTCAATCCCGGCCGCAGGCGAAACGTCCAGGTCAGTCCGTCGGATGAGACCTCTTCCGCTTCCACCATCTGCCGCTGTGGCTGCAGCTCTTCGTCGACCCCATACAGCGTGTCCCACACCATGGCGGAGGCATTGCGCACCACGTATTGCGTGCCCCAGATTGGATCGAAGTTGGCGAGATTGGCTTGCGGCACGAAGCGAAGCGCGCGCGCCGCAGCCCCTTGCGCAAGTGCCGGGGCCGAGAGTCTTCCGGTTGCGGCCAGCGTGCCTGCAGCCGCAGCGGCCTTCAGGAGGGTCCTGCGATTCATGACTTGATCTCCTACTTGCGCCAGTTCACCGCCCAGATTTGCGCCACGCTGCCCATTTTATTTGATCTTTTCGCGAAGGTTGAGTCGTGATTCAATGAGGTGAGCTCTTAGTTTTCTCCGTAGGTCACAACCCTGGATTCCCGCTTGTCGCGAGGATGAGCGGAGTTTTGCTGCCAACGGCGCGGCGGCCGCGATCATCGGAGCAAGCGGCATGCCAGGAAGCTGGCGGAGAAGGGGAAGCGGGTTCATCAGGCGGTTTTGGACAGGCTTAATTGTTTCGGATGCCACCAGCGTCCGGCGATCACAACACCTTCCGAAGCGACCTTGCGGTCGCCGGCTAAGTGCTCGCCGACGACATCGACGTAATCAAAGCGTCCGTCATTGACGGACAAGATTGTTGCGTCGCCAACGCTGCCTGGCTTGAGGCTGCCGAGCTCCGGCCGCTTCAAAGCGAATGCGGCGTTGACGGTCGAAGCTGCGATCACATCGGTCAGCGGCATGCCCAGACAGAGGAATTTCGACATGGTGGTGACCTGGTCGAACGCCGGCCCGTTTATGCAGAGCGCGTGCACGTCGGAAGAGATCGTGTCGGGCAAGAAGCCGTTGGCCAGCATGGCGCGCGCCGTCTTGAAGGCGAACGATCCCTTGCCGTGGCCGATGTCGAAGAGCACGCCGCGTTGGCGCGCTTCGATGACTGCGCGCTTCACCGTGCCTTGCGTGGTGACCGGCGCGTTCGGAAAGGGACGAAACGCGTGGGTGAGGACGTCGCCGGGCCGCAGGCGTGCGATGACGTCTTCATAGGTCGGCGGCGGATCGTCGATATGCGCCATCACCGGCACGCCGACTTCCTCCGCGACCTCAAGCGCAATGTCGAGCGGCACGGTCCCGGAACGGCCGGAGGCGCGGGCGCCCACGCGCACCTTGATGCCGACAATGATGTCGCGATTGGCATTGGCGACCTCGACCGCATCGAGCGGCGCCATCAGACGGAGTTCCTCGCTCTCGCCCACCATTACGCGTGGTGAGAAGGCGAAAATGCCGGCGAAGGAGACATGGAGATAAGCGAGGATGCGCACCTCGCTGCGCTCGATCACATGCTTGCGGAATCCCGCGAAATTGCCGGGTCCGGCGCTCCCGGTATCGATCGCGGTGGTCACGCCCGAGCGGCGGCAGAAATCTTCGGCGTCGATCCCGAGCGAGGTCCCGCCCCAGTAAACGTGGGTGTGCAGGTCGATGAGTCCCGGGGTGACGATAAGGCCGGATACATCGCGGACATCGGTTGTGGCATCGGGACGCAACGCGGTGCCGATGCGCGCCACCTTGCCCTGTGCGAACGCGACGTCGGTCACCGCGTCGAGCTTCTGCGACGGATCGACCACGCGGCCGCCGCGCAGGATGAGGTCATAGGTCATCGCAGAGTTCTCCACGCGCGGCGCGCAAGACCGTCATCAATCCCTCAGCTTGAAGCGCTGGATCTTGCCAGTCGGCGTGCGCGGCAAGTCGGAACGCACTTCGATCCAGCGCGGATATTTCCATAGCCCCGCGCGCTCCTTCACGTGCGCCCGCAACGCATCGAAGAGCCGCTCGTCGGCAGCATAGCTGTTCTTGAGCACGACGAACGCCTTCGGTTTGGTGAGCCCCTGCCCGTCCTCCTTGCCGACCACAGCGGCCTCGAGTACGGCCTCGTGCGAGGCGAGCGCCGTCTCGACCTCGAACGGGGACACCCACATCCCATTGACCTTGAACATGTCGTCGGTACGCCCGCAGTAGTAATAATAACCATCGCTGTCGCGCATGTACTTGTCGCCGGTATAGGTCCATTCGCCGACGAACGTGCGGCGGCTCTTCGCGCGATCGTTCCAGTAGCTTTCGCCGGCAGAGGGCCCACGCACCACGAGCTCGCCGATTTCGCCCGCGGGAAGCTCGCGCCCGCTCTCGTCAACAATTTTCACCTCGTACCCAGGGACCGGCTTTCCGGTCGATCCGTAGCGCACATCGCCCGGCCGGTTGCTCAGGAAGGTCTGCAACATCTCGGTCGAGCCGAGCCCGTCGAGAACGTCGATCCCCACGACCTCCCGCCAGCGCTCGCCGAGATGGGCGGGCAGCGCTTCGCCGGCGGAAACGCAGAGCCGTAGCCGGTCTGACCCCGCGCCGCGGCCGATCTCGGGATGCGCCAGCAGTGCCGCGTAAAGCGACGGCACAGCGTAGAAGATGGTCGGGTGATGGCGGCGAAGCGTTGCGAGCACCGCCTCCGGCGTGGGCCGATCCGGCAGCAAGACGGTGCTCGCGCCGACCGACATGGGAAACGAGACGGCATTGCCAAGACCATAGGAGAAGGAGAGTTTTGCCGCCGAGAACGCGACGTCGTCCTCGCGGATGCCGATGACGCCTTGCCCCATGAGGCGCGCGGTCGCCATGAGGCTGGTGTGGACGTGCCGGACCGCTTTGGGTTCTCCGGTGGAGCCCGAGGTGTACATCCAGAGCGCGACTTCGTCCGACATTGTCGGGGCGGTGAACGGGCTCGGCTCAGCCTTCGCCAGCAGCTCGTCGAAAAAATGCGCATCCGGAAATTGCGAACGTTCGCGCGCGCTCGCGCCGACGACGATGACCGCGCGCAAGTGCGGCAACCGATCGCGCAGCTTGCGCACGACAGGGGCGAGCGAGGCGGCGACGACTATCCCCGCCGCGCGGCTGTCGGCCAAGAGATAGGCATATTGCTCGGCGGTCAGCAGCGTATTGACCGGGACCGGCACGATGCCGGCGCGGATCGCGCCCCAGAACGCGACCGGATAGTCGACGGTATCGTGCGCCACCAGCATGAGCCGGTTTTCCGCGCGCAGACCCAGCACCGCCAAGCCGGCGGCGAAGCGATAAGAGAGTTCCTGCAGCTGTGCATAGGTCAGCGAGCGCGTGGAATCCATGAGCGCCACTTTGTCGCCGAGACCGCGCGCGACATTTTCGTCGACGAAATCGGCGACGGCGTTGTAGGCCCGGCGCTGCAGGGCGTCTTCAACCAAGGGCGGCGGCGCTAGCATCGAATATGATCGCAGTTGTCGACTCAATTTCGTTTTGCTCCCCTTCCCCTCGACCGAAATTATAGCGCCCGTAGGGCAGCCGTCCCCGGAACAATATCGGGAGACCGTGCGCATTCGGCCGCGATTTGTTTCATTCCGCGAATAGCGATGCTCCGCGCCCGAGGCAAGAATGGCGAGCCGGCTGGAACCGCTTTGTCATGGTGCGCGTCTAGCCCCCATCCCGGCCACCGAAGTCGAATGATTGCGGGAACTTTCACCTCCGGCGAGGCGCTCCTGCGCCAGCGCGTGCAGGAGCGCGCGGTCGACCTTGTTGGTCGATGCCAGCGGCAATTCGTCGATGAACCAGACGAAGCGCGGATGCGCATAGGCGGCCGCATTGGCGAGCGCGAAGCGTTTGATCTCCTCCGCGCTTGGGCTACGTCCGGGCTTCGAGACCACGAAGGCCACCGGCTTTTGTCCCTTGATCTCGTCCTCGATCGGCACCACCGCCGCCTGCGCCACGTCGGGATGGCGCTCCAGCATGCGCTCGACGTCGCTCGGATAGATGTTCTCGCCGCCGGAGACAAACATGTCGTCGGCGCGGCCGATGAAATAATGGAAGCCATCGGCATCGCGCCGGAAGACGTCGCCAGTGATATAGAATCCGTCCGCCGTGAAGGGCGGCGGCACATCCGGCCGGTTGTGATAGCCGTTCATCAGCGCCGGGCACTTCATTTCCAGCACGCCCTGATCGGCGTTGCGATTGCCGCTCTCGACGAGCCGGAGCTCGACCTCGGGATGCGGATAGCCGACCGAGGCTTCCGGCTGTGGCAGACCCGCGGGATGGGCCCCGAAGACGACGGGACCCGCCTCGGTCGTGCCATAGGCGTTGGTGACCGAGACGTGCGGCAAAGCACGGCGGAGCGCTTCCATCAGCGCGTGACTGACCGGCGCCGAGCCCATGCGGATGTACTCGACGCTCTTAAGATCGGTGCGCGCGAGCAGCTCCTTCTCGCGCAGCATCATGGCGATCATCGGCGGCACCGCGGTGAGCCAGGTGCAGCGATGCCGGCCGATCGCCTCGATATAGGCGGCGGCCGTGAACTGCGGCAGCAACACGATGGTCGCGTGCGCCGCGCAGGCGAGCTTGGCAAGCGCCAGCGCGTTCATGTGATAGAGCGGCGCGGCGATGAGATAGCGGTGGCGCACGAGCTCGCCCGGGAGCCGCGTCTCCACCACCCAGATGTGACTCTGGTGCGAAAGGACGACGCCCTTCGGCGTTCCCGTCGAGCCCGACGTGTAGAGAAACATCCCAGGCTCGCGCGCACGCGGCAATACCGCGTCGAAATCGCCGGGATCGAGGAAGCGATCGAAACCGCCAGAGCCGGCCTCATCGAAACGCACGGCCGGAATATCCGCCGGGCAGTCTTGCGCACGCGGTTGATCGCAGAAGACGAGCTTGGCGCCGGCGTCGCGCAGGATGAAATGAATCGTGTCGCGGGGAAACTTGAAGCTGATCGGCACCGCGACCAGGCCGGCGCGCATGATGCCATAATAGGCCGCGATATATTCGGCGGAATTGGCGGAGAGGATAGCGACCCGATCTCCGCGCGCGAGCCCACGCCCGCAGAGCGCGCGGGCGACGCCGTTCGCCATGGCGTCGAGGCGCGCGTAGCTGATCTCGCGCGCGAGCGCGCCGCGAAGATCGATGATCGCCACTTTGTCGAGATCTTGGTCGCGAGGGATGAGGTCGCCGAGATTGGTGAAGCGAGGCATGGGTCTCATGCCCCCTTCGGCGGCGCGGTGAGATAGGTGCCGCGGCCGCTGGCGATGAGCTTCCCTTGGGCGTCGAACACGTGCGCCTCCGCGGTCGAGAATTGACCGCCCATGCGCACCACTTTGCCGCGGATGGTGAGATCCCCCGGCATCGCCACGGCATGATAGTCGACGTGCAGATTGATCGTCGGCACGCCGCGACCGTTTTTCTTGACCATGGCCCAATCGGCGCCCAGGTCGACCAGCGTGGCGAGAATGCCGCCGTGGGTGTAGCGGCGGTCCGGATTGACGACCCACTCTTCCCGCCAGGTCGCCTTCAATTCGATGCCGTCCTCGTGCAGCGCAACGACTTTGAGACCCAGCCATTGATGGTAGGGAGCGCGGGTGACGAGCGCCTGCACTCGCTCCAAGGTGAGCTCCTCACTCATGGTGTCACCACGACCTTGCCGATGACCTCCCGGTCCTGGATCAGGCGCAGCCCTTCGCGCGCCTGTTCGAGCGGCAGCACCTTGTCGATCACCGGCCGCATCTTGCCCTCGGCGATGAGCTTCATCAGCGCGCGCAGATCATCGTCATAAAAACTGTTCGAGCCGATGATCTTGAGCTCGAAGGTCCAGATGTAGCGCAAATCCTCCTTGGGGTCGTAGCCGGCGGTGGCGCCGCACACCAAAAGCTTGCCGCCGCGCTTGAGGCAGCGCAGCGAAGGCTGCCAGGTGTCGCCGCCGGTGAAATTGATCACCACGTCGACGCCGCCGTCGTAGCTGCGCCGCCGCGGTTTACCGTATTTATCGATCGCCCACTTCGAGAAATCGACTTCCCTCACGTCGATTACCTCCTCGGCGCCGAGCTGCTCGAGCTTGCGTATCTTGTCCGCGCTCGAGGTGCACGCGATCACATGGGCGCCAATGTGCTTGGCGAGAATGATGCAGCCGGTGCCGACGCCGCCGCTGGCGCCGAGAATGAGCACGCGATCGCCCGCTTTGACGGTGCCGTGGGTGATCAGCATGCGGTGCGCGGTGCCGTAGGCGACCGGCAGCGCGGCCGCCGCCTCGAAACTCACGCCGGCCGGCATGGCGATGAGCTGGTCGGCGGCCACGCGGCAATATTCCGCCATGCCGCCGTCGAGCATCTCGCCCATGAGGCCTTTGGCCTTGTTGAGCGGGTTGACGAGGACCCGGTCGCCCACGTTCCAGCCGCTCACCCCGTCTCCGATCTCGGCGATCTCGCCCGCCATATCGAGCCCGATCACCACCGGCAGCGGCACCTTGATCCCCGGGATCGGAGACGGGGTGAACACGTCGTGATAGTTGAACGAAGATGCCCGCACCCGGATCACCGCGTGGCCCGCAGCGGCCGTGGGAATAGAGTAGTCGCTGACGACGGCGAGGTCGTCGAGCGCGCCGTGGTTGCGCAGAACGAGCGCCTTCATGGTGTTCTTACCGCTCACCGTTCGTCCTTGCCGCCTGGATTGTCGCCAGCCGCCGGTCTAAGTAGCTTAGGCAACAGCCGCCAACAACCTCTCGCGCGTGTCGGAGCGCTTCGATGCAGGAGAATTTCCGTCAGTTCCTCGACCGGCTGCGGCAGAGCGGCGAGCTCGTCGAGCTGCATCAGCCCGTTGACATCCGTCACATCGCGACGCTGGTCGATCAGGCCGATACCGCGCTCTATTTCCACGACGTGATCGGCTACGACATGCCGGTGGTCTCCGGCCTCATTCGCACGCGCGAGCGCTCGATGACGGCGCTTGGCTGCGAGACCTACCGCGAGATCGAGGACAAGCTCACACACGCGATCAACCATCCGATCCCCCCGAAATACGTCAACACCTCGCCGACGCGTGAGGTTGTCGTCGGCGGCGATGAGGTCGATCTCTACAAGCTGCCGATCCCAATGTCCTCGATCTTCGACGGCGGCCCGATGATCACCGCCGGCGTCGTGATCGCGCGCGATCCGGAGCTCGGCATCAATAGCGGCATCTATCGTTTCATCGTGAAGGAAAAGAGCCTCACGGGCATCGACATCGTCACACCCAACAATATGCGACTGTTCGCGCAGCGCGCTTACGAGAACGGCCGTGCCTTGCCGATCTCGATCAGTATCGGCACCCATCCGATCGAGATCACCGGCTCGGGATATCGCGCGCCGCTCGGCGTCGACGAAATGGCGATCGCCGGCGGACTGCGCGGCGCGCCCGTGGAGCTCGCGCCGTGCGAGACGATCGACCTGCCGTATGTCGCCGACGCCGAGATCGTGCTGGAGGCGGAAATCCTGCCCACCGGATGGACCTGGCCGGAGGGACGCTTCGGCGAGTTCACGCGCCTGATGGGCGGCCTGCACTGGAACCCGCTCGTGCGCATCAAGGCGATCGCGATGCGCAAGGACGCGATCTATTACAACCTGCATATGCCGTGGGAGAACACCTGGCTCGCGGCGCCCACGCGCTACGCGGCGATCCGCCAGGCGCTCAAGACCGCCGGGGTGCAGGTCAAGGAGATCAACGTCACGCTCGGCGGCTGCGCCTTCTGGCACGCGGTGATATCGATCAAGAAGCAGCCGGGCGAAGGCAAGAACGCGCTGCTCGCCGCGCTCTCGGTCATGGACCTCAAGCACGTGGTGGTGGTCGATGACGACATCGACGTGTTCGATCCGACCGAGGTCGAGTGGGCGATCGCCACGCGCGTGCAGGGCGACAAGGACGTGATGGTCGTGAGCAACGCGCGCGCCAAGCCGCTCGACCCCAGCCTGCCCCAGGGTTACGGCGTGGTTCCGACCGGCGCCAAGGTCGGCATCGACGCCACGATTCCGGAAGGCATTCCGCGCGAATATTACGAGCGCATCACCTATGCCTATGCCGATCGCGCGAAGATAAAGGACTACGTCAACGGCAAGTCGGATGCGGCGGGACGTGCCGGCGACGAGGCGGAGATCGCCGCGTTGGCGGAAAAAGTTTTGGCAACGATCGCCAAGGAGCCGCTCTACTATACCGACATTGCGGAGCGCTTGCGCGCCTATGACTTCCGCACCGTGGCGCGCGCGCTCGGCCATCTGCACGCGAGCGAGAAGCTGTGGCAGGACTCGCGCGGGCGCATGTGCGTGCGCGGCTCGCAGTTCGCGGCCAAGCTGCCGCGGCGGTGAGGGCAGCGCTGCGACAGACGAACACGTCTCGGGATCAGGAGGAGCTTGGCGTTCTGCATAGTTCACCATTCAGGCAACACCTCTCTGTTCCCGCGGCGCGTTTTTTGCGCCCGGGTTTTGCTTTGTCGCTTCGCTGTCCCCCCGATCGAGGGGTGGCGGAGCGCCGAGAGTCGTCGGGTGCTTGCGAGGCACCCGTTGGGCCTGCACGTAACGCGGCAGGCCAGGCGCCTGGCGAGGCGCCTTGCGTCCCATGACGCGGGACGCCCGCCTCCCGGCGCTCCACCGTGGCGATTTTGGGCTCCGGTCCCGCGCTTCCCTCACCGGCATTTGTGCCGGATCGGTTACAGCGAGCTCCTCGCGTCCGGGTCGTAGTGCCCGGCTGGCGGGGTCCCGTGCCTCCCGGGACAGCGGTTATGAGTCGCTGCCGCAGGACGCCACGCCTCGCTCCGCCTTCGGGATCGTCTCCGGAGACGCCCCTCGATGAGCGAGGCTAGGAATCTATATAGGGCAGCCGCAAGTAGTAGTCAATAATTTAATTTAGATGTAGTCATAGATACGAAAAGGGATAGAAAATCAACGCATTGAGCAACCGTCGGCGGCATCTCCCCACATGCGGTCGCCCTGGGCAAACGAATCTCTGCCGCGCTCGCTGCCGATCAGATGGCCTGCGGGTGCGTCGGCAATGGATTCTGGCTGGACGCTTGGGCCGCTTCGCTGACCAACGTTCCGTCATGGCCGTCACTCGAAGTGACGAAGCCCGGATTTTGTAGCGGATCGTCACTCATGGGGAGCCGGCCGTGCTTCCATAACGCATGAGTCTGGGTTCGAGGGCGAGGTCCCGGGTGGATCCCGCCGGTAGCGGTCACGGCTTCGACGCGATTTTGATCGGCATGCGTTGAATCTCGGCAGTCATCGCCTTGGCGTTGACGATGATTTGCGCGAGCAGCGTGGAATGACCCGCCGGGAGCTTGCCGCCGAAACCGAGAACAAAACTCGCGTCTTGCGTCACCGAAACTGTAGCCGGCGCGGGCGCGCAGAGGAGGTTCACTCGTCATTTCAACACTTTGGACGCAGGCCGCTCGGCCGCCGGATGAGCCTTCCGAGTCCAGCCGATCTGCCTAATGATTGGGCATCTGTCGATTTTGGCGGCAATTGGGCGAGGCTATGGACCCTGGGCCCAAGGTTGCGGCGCATCGATCAGCGCGGCCGCGCAACGGGTTACCTTGCCCATCGCGCTTGGCACGCCGCTTGCGATTCAGCGCTCGCAAGCGGCTCTGCGCCGCTTGTCGCGCGTCAAACAGAAGGACATCGCGATGCATACATCCATCGCCGCGGTCGTCGAGCGACCGCTTACCCGCCGCCTGCTTATGGTTACGGCGGGACTGGCATTTGGCCTGGCGGCAACGTTTTCCGCCAAGGCCCCATCAAAGTCGGCATTCTCCACTCGCTCTCCGGCACGATGGCGATCAGCGAGACGACGTTGAAGGACGTCATGCTCATGCTGATAGAGGAGCAGAACAAGAAGGGCGGCCTGCTCGGCAAGAAGCTCGAGGCCGTCGTCGTCGACCCGGCCTCGAACTGGCCGCTGTTCGCGGAAAAGGCACGCGAGCTCATCACCAAGGACAAAGTCGCCGCGGTATTCGGATGCTGGACCTCCGTCTCGCGCAAATCGGTGTTGCCGGTATTCAAGGAGCTCAACAACATCCTGTTCTACCCCGTGCAATACGAAGGCGAGGAGAGTGAGCGCAACGTGTTCTACACCGGCGCCGCTCCCAACCAGCAGGCGATCCCGGCCGTCGAATACCTGATGTCGAAGGACGGCGGCGAAGTGAAGCGTTGGGTGCTCGCCGGCACGGATTACGTCTATCCGCGCACCACGAACAAAATCCTCGAAGCTTTTCTCAAGCAGAAGGGCGTCGCCGATGCCGACATCATGATCAACTACACGCCGTTCGGACATTCCGACTGGCAGACGATCGTGTCGGACATCAAGAAGTTCGGCTCGGCCGGCAAGAAGACCGCGGTCGTCTCCACCATCAACGGCGATGCCAACGTCCCCTTCTACAAGGAGCTCGGCAACCAGGGCGTCAAAGCGACCGACATCCCGAGCGTCGCTTTCTCGGTCGGCGAAGAAGAACTCGCCGGCATCGACACCAAGCCGCTGCTCGGCCATCTCGCCGCCTGGAACTACTTCCAATCGATCAAGACGCCGATCAACGAAAAGTTCATCGCCGACTGGCACGCCTTCATCAAGAATCCGAAGCGCGTCACCAACGATCCGATGGAAGCCCACGTCATTGGATTTGCGATGTGGGTGAAGGCGGTCGAAAAGGCCAAATCGACAGACCCGGACAAGGTGATCGACGCGCTGCCCGGCATCGAGGCTCCGAACCTTACCGGCGGCACGTCGAAGATGCTGCCGAACCACCACATCACCAAGCCGGTCTATATCGGCGAGGTACGTGCGGATGGGCAGTTCGACGTCGTTTGGAAGACGCCGAATTTGGTGCCCGGCGAGGCGTGGTCCAAGTATCTGCCGGGCTCGAAGGATCTCGAGGCCGACTGGGTGACGCTCAAGTGCGGCAACTACAATAAGGTGACCAAGAAGTGCGGCGGCGGCGCCTAGCGCCGTCGTGCTGCGATTGACGCGGCTTCGACGAATGCAGTCAACGCGACCTCGGTTCGCCCTCCCCCACCCAAACCCCGGCCTGCCGGGGTTTGGGCACTTTTAAATTTGCCGGAAGCGGGCAAGCCCGCAGCCGGCTGGGGGAGGGTGGGAAGCGCAAGCGGTGGAGAACCCGGCATCGCAGGCGCTCATGCGGCAAGCGAGGGTTTACGTCATCCAATGCCGCCTTTAGCGTAATGCTCGCAGCAGGATCGGAGGCGGCCCCGACTTGCGATGTTCGGGCCGCCTCGCTCGCAAGTGCCGGGACCATCGCGATGCGTGCCTTCGGCGGTCGCTTCATCGCGCTCGTGTGTGCGCTTGGCATGCTCGCCGCGCTGATGACGGCAGCGCGCGCGGGCCCCTACGAGGATGGGCTTCGCCGCTTCAGCGCCGACAGTTTCGACGACACGATCGAAGGCATCAACGCCGTCGCAACGAGCGGCAATGCGCTCGCCGCGCAAGTGATCGGCGCGTTGCAGGAGGGGCGACTCCTCTTCAGCGCGGCTGAGAAGCGCGTTTTCATTCGCGAGGGGCCCGATCAGCTGATCGACGCTGAAACGGGTCGGCCTGTTGCCAGCGGCGTGCCCTCCGATCTCGCCCCGGTGCGGCTCAATAACCGTCTGCGGCGCATCGTGGAGGCCGCGCTCGGCAGCTTGACCTTGATGGCGCCCGATCCGGGAAAGCGCCTCGAGGCGGCGCAGGCCGTGCTCAAGTCCAAGGATGCGAATGCGCTGCCGGCCCTCGAGAAGGCGATCGCCGGCGAGAGCGACCCGCGAGTCAAACAGGCCTTGAACGAGGCGCGAGCAGCTGTCGTGCTCTATCTCGATAACGCCCCGGATGCGGACAAGATCGACGCCATCGCCGTGATCCGCCAGCGCGGGGATCAGGACGCGCTTGCGCTGCTCGGCGGATTGCCTGCGAGCGCCTCGCCCACGGTCAAGAGGGCCGCGGCCGACGCCATCGCCTCGATCGAAAACAGCCTTGCGCTCTGGACCGCGCTGCAAAACGCCTGGTACGGCCTCTCCCTCGGCTCGGTGCTTCTGCTTGCGGCGATCGGGCTTGCCATCACCTTCGGCGTCATGGGCGTCATCAACATGGCGCATGGCGAGATGGTCATGCTGGGCGCCTACACGACCTTCGTCGTTCAGCAGGTGATCCGCGCGCGCAACCCCGCGCTGTTCGACTATTCGCTGGCGATTGCCATTCCGCTCGCGTTCGCGGTCGCCGGCATGATCGGCATACTGGTCGAACGCGGGATCATCCGCTTCCTCTACGGGCGGCCGCTGGAGACGCTGCTCGCGACCTGGGGGCTGTCGCTGGTCCTGCAGCAGGGCGTGCGCACCGTCTTCGGTCCGACCAACAAGGATGTCGGCAACCCGTCGTGGATGAGCGGATCGTTCGACTTCGGCCAGATGACGATCACGTACAATCGGCTGTGGATCATCGTCTTCACCCTGCTGATCTTCATGGGCTTGCTCGCCATCTTGCGGTTCACCCGCTTCGGGCTGGAAATGCGCGCGGTGACGCAGAACCGGGCGATGGCGGCCTCCATGGGCATCCGCACGAGCCGCATCGACGCGCTCACCTTCGGGCTCGGCTCGGGTATCGCGGGACTTGCCGGCGTCGCTTTGTCGCAGATCGACAATGTCAGCCCCAATCTCGGCCAGGGCTACATCATCGATTCATTCATGGTGGTGGTGTTCGGAGGCGTGGGCAATCTCTGGGGCACCTTGGTCGGCGCGTTCACCCTCGGCATCGCCAACAAGTTTCTCGAGCCTTATGCCGGCGCCGTGCTCGGCAAGATCGCCATCCTGGTGCTCATCATCCTGTTCATCCAGAAGCGCCCGCGCGGGCTGTTCGCCTTGAAGGGCCGGGCGGCGGAAGCATGATAGGCCACCTCGTCCTGCGCTCGCTCGATCGCGGCGCGATTGCGTTCCTCGCGACGCTCGCGGCGATCGCAGTTCTCGTGCCGGTGCTCAACCTCGCGCTGCCGCCGACCTCGCCGTTTTACCTGTCATCATATTTCGTGGCGTTGTTCGGCAAATACGTTTGTCTCGCGCTGTTGGCGTTGTCGATCGATCTGATCTGGGGCTACTGCGGCATTCTTTCGTTGGGCCACGGGGCTTTCTTCGCGCTCGGCGGCTATGCGATGGGCATGTATCTGATGCGGCAGATCGGAACGCGCGGAGTTTACGCTCATCCGGTATTACCCGACTTCATGGTGTTCCTGAATTGGCCGGAACTGCCGGTCTATTGGTACGGATTCCAGCATTTCGCCTATGCGGCCTTCATGGTCGTATTGGTGCCCGGCCTGCTTGCCTTCGTCTTCGGCTGGTTCGCGTTCCGCAGCCGCGTCACCGGAGTTTATCTCTCGATCATCACCCAGGCGCTGACCTTCGCGCTGATGCTCGGCTTCTTCCGCAACAATTTCGGCTTCGGCGGCAATAACGGCCTCACCGACTTCAAGGACATCCTCGGCTTCAACGTGCAGGCGGCGCCGACGCGGGCGGCGCTGTTCGTAAGTTCCATGCTGGCGCTGATGCTCGGCTTCATCATCTGCCGCGTCGCTGTGAGTTCCAAATTCGGCAAGGTTCTGGTCGCCATTCGCGATGCCGAAGCGCGCACCCGTTTTCTCGGCTATCGGGTCGAAGCTTATAAGGTGTTCGTCTTCACGCTGTCGGCCTGCATGGCAGGCGTGGCCGGCGCCCTCTACGTCCCCCAAGTCGGCATCATCAACCCGAGCGAATTCTCGCCCGGCAATTCCATCGAGGCTGTCATCTGGGTCGCGGTCGGCGGGCGTGGAACGCTGACCGGCGCCGTGCTCGGCGCGGTGCTGGTGAACTACGGCAAAACCTATTTCACCAGCGGCGTTCTCGCGCCGTATTGGCTGTTCGTGCTCGGTGGCCTGTTCATCGCGGTGACGCTGCTTTTGCCGCGCGGGGTCGTCGGCACGATCCATTATCATTGGCGCGAATGGCGAGAGCGGCGGCGCCTCACTGCTCCCGTGCCAAACGCGGCGCCTCGCCCGGCGGAGTGAGCGATGGATGTCCGCACGACGACGGCGCTTCTCTATCTTGACGGCGTGACCGTATCGTTCGACGGCTTCCGTGCGCTCAACAACCTCTCGTTCATGATCGAGCCCGGCGAGATGCGTGCCATCATCGGTCCCAACGGCGCCGGCAAAACCACCATGATGGATGTCGTCACCGGCAAAACCAGGCCGGATACCGGCGAAGTCTATTTCGACGGTTCCTACGATCTCACCCGTCTCGACGAGACCGAGATTGCGCTCTTGGGCATCGGCCGCAAGTTCCAGAAGCCGACCGTCTTCGACATGCACACCGTGGAGGACAATATCGGCCTTGCGCTCAAGGGCGACCGCCGGGCACGCAAGACCCTGTTCTGGCGCGAGAGCGAGCAAGAGGCGAAGCATATCGACGGCATCCTGGAGATCATCCGACTCTCGGCGGTGCGCCACCGTAGCGCCGGCTCGCTTGCACACGGTCAGAAACAGTGGCTCGAGATCGGCATGCTGCTGGCGCAGGAGCCCAAGCTGCTCCTCGTCGACGAGCCAGCTGCCGGAATGACCGACGCCGAAACGCGGCAGACGGCCGAGCTCCTCAAAGAGATCAATCGCGATCGCACCGTGGTCGTGGTCGAGCACGACATGGCCTTCGTGCGCGAGCTCGGCGTCAAGGTGACATGCCTGCACGAAGGTTCGGTGCTGGCGGAAGGCACGATCGACCAGGTCTCGCAGAACGAGCGCGTGGTCGAGGTGTATCTGGGACGGTAGGGGTTATGACGCGCGCAGCAAACTCGGTCTGCTCCCTCCCCCCTTGTGGGGGAGGGTTGGGGAGGGGGGTCATAGTTGTTGCGCGAGGCGTGTCCACCGACTCCGACCCCCACCCCCAACCCCTCCCCACAAGGGGGAGGGGAGCAAACCGAGTCCGACGCACGCTCGTGCGCCAAGCACGAAGCGACGAGCGCTAACAACGATGCTCAAAGTCGACTCGATCGATCTGCATTACGGCGCGGCGCAGGCCTTGCGCAACGTCTCGCTCTCCGCCATCGCGGGGAAAGTGACCTGCGTGCTGGGACGCAACGGTGTCGGCAAGACGAGCCTCCTCGACGCGCTCGCCGGGCAGCACGCGGTCAGCAAGGGCGCGATCACGCTCGAGGGGGAAGACATCACCCGGCTCAAGCCCAGCGAGCGAGCGCGGCGCGGCATCGCCTACGTCCCGCAGGGGCGTGAAATCTTCCCGCTGCTCACCGTCGAAGAGAACCTCAAGACCGGCTTTGCGCCGCTCAAGCGTGTGGATCGGTCCATCCCGGACGACGTGTTTTCGCTCTTTCCGGTGCTCAACGACATGCTCGGACGGCGCGGCGGCGATCTCTCCGGCGGTCAACAGCAGCAGCTCGCGATCGGCCGCGCCCTGGTCATGCGGCCGCGCCTGCTGTTGCTGGACGAGCCGACCGAGGGCATCCAGCCTTCGATCATCAAGGATATCGGCCGCGCCATCGCCTATCTGCGCAACCTTGGGCAGATCGCGGTGGTGCTGGTCGAGCAATATCTCGACTTCGCGCGCGAGTTGGGGGACCATTTCGCGGTGATGGACCGCGGCGCCATCGTCTATTCCTGCAGCCGTGACTCGATGGACGAGGCGGCGCTCAGACGCGCCATGGCGATTTGAGAAAGGGACATGGGGTGGCACACGCGGCGGCCGATCTGGCGCGTATCTTTGCGGCAAACCGCGCGGTCGGGGCCGTTGCGCTCGCGGTCCGCTCGAGCGGTGGGATGACGCGGCGCGCGCGCCTGCGCGAAGAGGGCTCGCTGCGCGTGCGCTGTCCGGGGCCGGCCTCGGCGGAGCTCGAGGCCGTCATCGTCAATACCGCGGGCGGCGTCGCGGGCGGCGACCGCCTCAAGCTCGACGTCAGTGTTGAAGGCGGGGCGCGCCTCGCCGTCACGACGGCGGCGGCGGAAAAAATCTACCGCGCGCTCGAGGAGGCCGCGACGATCGATGTCAAGCTTTCGGTCGCCGCCGGCGCCTGTCTCGCCTGGCTGCCGCAGGAGACGATCCTGTTCGACCGGGCGCGCCTTGAGCGATCAATCGATATCGAGCTCGCCGCCGATGCGCAGCTCTTGCTGGCGGAGGCGATCGTCTTCGGACGTAGCGGCATGGGCGAGGCGGTGCGCCACGGTTTTCTGTCCGATCGCTGGCGGCTGCGCCGGGACGGACGGCTCATGCATGCCGAAGCGATGCGGCTCGATGGCGGCGTCTCGGCAAAGCTCGCGCAGGGCGCGGTTGCCAAGGGAGGCACCGCCGTCGCAACCGTGCTGGTCATGCCCGGCGATGAGGCCACTGCCGGCAGCGTGCGCGCGCTTGCCGATCAGTTGCGCGGTGAGGTCGGCGCCTCAGCCTGGAATGGACTTGCGGTCGTGCGGCTCTGCGCCGACGGCGGGGAAGCGCTCCGGCACGATCTCATCGCCGTGCTTACCGCGGTGCGCGGAGCGGCACTGCCGCGGCTGTGGCTGAACTGAGGTGAAGAGAAGCCATGAGGCTCACCCCGCGCGAGAAGGACAAGTTGCTCATCGCCATGGCCGCGATGGTGGCGCGCCGCCGGCGCGAGCGCGGGGTCAAGCTCAATCATCCGGAGGCGGTGGCGCTCATCAGCGATTTCATTGTCGAAGGAGCGCGCGACGGCAGGACCGTCGCCGAGCTGATGGAAGCCGGCGCGCACGTGCTCACCCGCAGCGAGGTGATGGACGGCATTGCCGAGATGATCCAGGAAATTCAGGTCGAGGCGACCTTTCCCGACGGCACCAAGCTGGTGACGGTGCATGAGCCGATACGCTGAACCTAAGCAGTGCCGCGCACTCAGTGCGCTCCCCTCCTCCTTGTGGGGAGGGGTTGGGGGTGGGGGCGGTGCGATCGACGCGCCGGCGTTGCGACCCGCACTACCCCCCTCCCCACCCCTCCCCCAGCCGGCTGCGGGCTTGCCCGCTTCCGACAAATTTAAAAGTGCCCAAACCCCGGCAGGCCGGGGTTTGGGTGGGGGAGGGAGCAGACCGGGTTTGCCGCTGGCTCTGATTACATTTCGCAGGGGGTCCGCAGCATGATCCCCGGTGAAATGTTCATCAAGCAAGGCGAGATCGAGCTCAATGCCGGCCGCAAGACGGTGACGCTGTCGGTCACCAATAGGGGGGACCGGCCGATTCAGGTCGGCTCGCACTACCATTTCTTCGAGACCAATCCGGCATTGAAATTCGATCGCAAGAAGGCGCGCGGCATGCGGCTTGATATCGCCGCCGGCACCGCGGTGCGCTTCGAACCGGGACAGACGCGCGAGGTCACGCTCGTCGCGCTCGCCGGCAAGCGCATGATCTACGGGTTTCGCCAAGACGTGATGGGAAAGCTCTGAGCGGCTCGCCCGCAAAAACTTCGCAGGAGCTAGCATGTCGGCCAAGATGAAGCGCACCGCCTATGCGGAGATGTTCGGGCCTACCACCGGAGACCGCGTGCGGCTTGCCGATACCGACATCATCATCGAGGTGGAAAAGGATCTTTGCACCTATGGAGAGGAGGTGAAGTTCGGCGGCGGCAAGGTGATCCGCGACGGTATGGGGCAGAGCCAGATCGCCAACAAGCAAGGCGCGGTCGATACCGTCATCACCAACGCGCTGATCCTCGACCATTGGGGAATCGTCAAGGCCGATATCGGCCTGACAGGCGGCCGCATCGCAGCGATCGGCAAAGCCGGCAATCCCGACATTCAGCCGAACGTCACGATCATTATCGGCCCCGGCACCGAGGTCATCGCCGGTGAAGGCAAAATTCTCACCGCCGGTGGATTCGACACCCACATTCACTTCATCTGTCCGCAACAGGTGGAGGAGGCGCTGATGTCGGGCGTCACCTCCATGCTCGGGGGCGGCACCGGCCCGGCGCATGGCACCTTCGCCACGACGTGCACGCCCGGACCATGGCATATCGGCCGCATGATCCAGGCCGCCGACGCACTGCCGGTCAATCTCGGCTTCGCCGGCAAGGGCAATGCGTCGCGCCCGGCGGCGCTCGAGGAGATGGTCGCCGGCGGCGCTTGTGCGTTGAAGCTGCACGAGGACTGGGGCACGACACCGGCGGCGATCGACTGCTGCCTGACGGTCGCCGACGATCACGACGTGCAGGTGATGATCCACACCGACACGCTCAACGAGTCCGGCTTCGTCGAGGATACGATCAAGGCGTTCAAGGGCCGCACCATTCACGCCTTTCACACCGAGGGCGCCGGCGGCGGGCACGCCCCGGACATCATCAAGGTGGCGGGCCTCAAGAACGTGTTGCCCTCGTCGACCAATCCAACCCGGCCGTTCACCAGGAATACCATCGACGAGCATCTGGACATGCTGATGGTCTGCCACCATCTCGATCCGCTGATCGCCGAGGATGTGGCCTTCGCCGAGAGCCGGATCAGGAAGGAGACGATCGCGGCCGAAGACATCCTGCACGACATCGGCGCACTCTCCATGATGTCGTCGGACAGCCAGGCCATGGGCCGCATCGGCGAAGTGATCATCCGCACCTGGCAGACCGCTGACAAGATGAAGAAGCAGCGCGGACGTCTGAAGGAGGAGAAGGGCGACAACGACAACGTGCGCGCCAAACGCTACGTCGCCAAATACACGATCAATCCGGCGATCGCGCACGGCGTGTCCAAGCACATCGGCTCGGTGGAGAAAGGCAAGCTCGCCGATCTCGTGCTGTGGTCACCGACGTTTTTCGGGGTCAAGCCGGACTGCATCATCAAAGGCGGCACGATCATTGCCGCGGCGATGGGAGACCCCAACGCCTCGATCCCGACGCCGCAGCCGGTGCATTACCGCGAGATGTTCGGCGCCTTCGGCAAGGCGCTCTGCGCCTCTTCGGTGGTCTTCGTGTCGAAAGCTGCGCTCAAGCGCGGCTTGCGCAGCAAACTCGGGGTCGAGAAGGAACTTGTGGCGGTCGAAAATACCCGCGGCGGCATCTCCAAGAAGAGCATGGTGCACAACACCGCCACGCCGAAAATCGAGGTCGATCCTGAAACCTACGAGGTGACCGCCGACGGGGAACTATTGACCTGCGCGCCGGCCGAGGTGCTGCCGATGGCGCAACGGTACTTCTTGTTTTAAAGGCCGGAGCGGATGAGGCGAGCGTCCGAGATCAAGGCTGCCGGCACCTGGAACGCGGCGAGCGCCGTCGACCGCGTCGTGCTCGATGCGGCCGAGCGGCATCGCCGCAGGATCGCATTGACGGGCGAGCGCGGCACGGCGTTCCTGCTCGATCTGCCGCACGCGACCGCGCTCAAGGACGGCGACGGCCTCGTGCTCGAGGACGGCGCGATCGTGCGTGTCGCGGGCAAGGCGGAACCGCTCGTCGAGATCGCCGCGCAAAGCCCGCATGAGCTCACGCGTTTTGCCTGGCACATCGGCAATCGCCACATCGAGATGCAGGTGGTGGGCGAGAGGTTGCGCATCCGCCGCGATCACGTGCTGGAGGACATGCTGCGCCGTCTCGGCGCGCGACTTGTTTGCGTCGAGGCGCCGTTCGACCCAGAACCCGGCGCCTACGCGTATGGGCACGGCGAAGACCATGACCATTAAGCGACCACAACGTCGCCCAAAGCGCAGCGCGCATGGCCGAGAAGCCGCGCAAGCTCCGCTCGTCCCCGCGAAAGCGGGGACCCAGTTGTTGCTGGATTCCCGCTTACGCGGGAATGAGCGGAGAAACCGTGGTCTCTCGGAGAATGAGGCAACCGACGCGGGCGATTTGAACGGGTCCGCGTTGTACCGGCTGATGGCGTGGTTGTCGCCGGCCTATCCTATCGGCGCATTTTCCTATTCGAGCGGTATCGAGTGGGCGGTCGAGGCCGGCGACATCACGGATGCAGCGAGTTTCCAGGACTGGCTCGCGGTGATGATCGGCGATGGCAGCGGATTCTGCGACGCGGTGTTCTTCGCCCATGCTTATCGCGCGGTGAGGCAGACCGACGAGGCGGCGCTACGCGCGGTCGCTGAACTGGCCGCTGCATTTGCAGCGTCGAAGGAGCGGCACTTGGAAACGACGGCCCAGGGTCGCGCCTTTCTCGACGCGACGCGCGCGGCGTGGCCGACACCTGCGCTCGATTGCCTGCTTGCGATCTCCGACGGCGGCGTCGCGCTGCCGGTCGCGGTCGGCGTTGCGAGCGCCGGACACGCCATCGCGCTCGCCCCCGCGCTGCAGGCTTATCTCCATGCGTTTGCGGCGAATCTCGTTTCCGCGGGGGTGCGGCTCGTCCCGCTCGGCCAGACGGACGGGCAGCGCGTGCTGGCCGCGCTCGAGCCCATGGTGGCGACGACCGCGGAGCGCGCACGCGCCACCGCGCTTGACGACGTCGGCGGCGCAGCCTTTCGCGCCGATCTTGCCGCCATGCGCCACGAGACGCAGCACACGCGGCTGTTCAGGAGCTGAGCCATGCCGCATCCACACGGCGCGCTGCGCGTCGGCATCGGCGGCCCGGTCGGCTCGGGCAAGACCGCGCTCATGGATGCTTTGTGCAAGCGGCTGCGCGACCGCTACGAACTCGCGGCGATCACCAACGACATCTACACCAAATGGGACGCCGAATATCTCGTGCGCTCCGGCGCGCTCGCGCCGGAGCGAATC
>Ga0209240_1000109_pt1 | contig 31199 bp, 30 predicted proteins | sample GraSoi_2013_80cm_FD_185828 | JGI IMG/M metagenome (GOLD analysis project Ga0209240, IMG submission 185828) | Grasslands soil microbial communities from the Angelo Coastal Reserve, California, USA - Sample 9_17_2013_80cm (SPAdes) (version 2) | ecosystem: Environmental > Terrestrial > Soil >...
ATCATGGCCGAGCTTTAGGCCGTATCGATGGCTGGTGGAACGCTTTGTTCCACCGAAAAAGGATTCACCGTGAGAGTTCCAGAGCTTCGGTCCTCAACCACTCTGGCGGTCACGCGGTGCGAAAAGCACGGCAAGGCAGTTTTGTGCCTTGACAACGCCTTCTCTCTTATCGAGGGCCACCCGTCGTTGTAGGCGCGTCGCTTAAGTGCGCCCAGGCGGAACGTCGCGTCTTGCCTTTGTGCTGTGTAGCGGCGAGTTTACCTCTCCATCCTTCTGCAGACTTCGCTCATGTGGGGCCAGCTTTCCGAAGCGGGCTCCGACGCCCCGATTTACGTAGCGGCCGCCGACCGTGGCGGGCGACTTTCGCATGCATGCACGTCAAGTATGAAATTAGAGACTGCGGATTGAATGGTTTGCAGGAGACCTCGCGAGCGACTGAGAGGAAAGGAACAGAACACAAGGCATAAGGAACGACCCGGACGTAAAGTCGAGGGCACGGCCTGAGTTGCAGGTCCGAGATTTTTCAGTTCACGCCGAAGATCCCAAGAGTGTAGATGAAGTCCGGGCGCGCATCGCCACGGGCATCAGAGACGCGAACGTAGAACGTAATAGGGGTAGATCCGTTTCCAGGGACTTGGAAAGCGTAATAGGGCTGCTGGAGGTAGTTGAATCCCGGGAGGCCGTTGATGCAAGGCAAATTGAAAATGGTGTTAGCGAAAACAGAGTGCTGCGCGCAAGTCTGGTAGCGGGCTCCGGTCGAATCAACAATTTCGACGACGGGCTGCAACAAATTGGGAGCTGGCGGCTGGAGAAAATCGTTGTTGCCAGAGGCGTACACCTGCACCACGGAGCCCGGAGCTGCACTCATGGAATACACGTCGACGTCGGGACCGGACGAAGTGGGATCTGTGAAGGGACTGATGGATGCGAGCAGAGAGATATTGGAGAGCGGAGTAGCTTGCGTGATTGTGTCATTTCGCGCCATTTGCCCGCGATCCTTCACGGTCAAAGTTAGTTGTTGCGAGGTAGTTTGATGGAGCGTTCCGGTGTTCCCGTCCGAGACGGCCAGGGTGAACGTATAGGCCCCCGCGGCCATCGGTGAGCCTGAAATGGTTCCATTGCCGCCGATGATGCTGAAAGCCATGCCTGGGGGCAAAGAGCCGGACGACAAGCTCCACTGATAGGGAAAACCGCCACCGGTGGCAGCCAATCCCAACCAAGTAGTGCTGCCGGTTGCGATCGTCGGCAGGCTAGAGGTGATGATTCCGAGCTTTTGGTAGACGACGAGAGAAAAGACCTGGTAGTTGGCGTTGAGAGGGGGGCTACTGTTGTCGTGCACGTTGATAATGCTGGTGAAGCTTTGGGCGTCGCCGGTTTTGGTCAACGTTCCGGTCGTAGTGTCGAAGGTGAATCCGGTAGGCGTAGTTCCGGGACCGTTTGTATTAATGCTCCAGGTGTAGGGTGGGAAGCCCCCAGTCACAGGGAAGATCGTTGAATAGGTTTGGTTATAAAGTATCTGCGCCTGGTTCGGCCCGGAAAGAACCATCTGATCGCTGATGCGAATCTGGAAAGATTGCTGAGCGGTATTGGGAGTCTCATAGGAATCGGAGACTTGTGCGGTGAAGTTGAACAGGCCGTCGGCGGTCGGTGTGCCAGTCACGTTAAATGTGCTTGCGTAAGGACTCGCTGACACAGCTAGTCCGTTCGGAAGGGCCCCACTTGTTATGTTCACCTTGTAGGGAGCTCTCCCGCCGATTATGGATAGACCTGCGCCGTAGTTAAGACCGCGAGCGCTATCCGGAAGCGTCGTGGTCTGAAATGTTAGGGGCGGCTGTACGGTCAGGCTCACTAGCGGGTTGATGCTGGCGGGAGGGGACGCAGAGTCGGTAATGAGAACAAGCATGAAGTCAGAAAACGCTGTCGGTGCCGGTGGCGTGCCGTAGACCTTCCCAGACGCGCCGTCTAGTAGCAGCCCGGGAGGCAGCGAGGAATTCGGACCGAGGGCAATGTGGTAGGGAGGTGTACCACCCGCGGGCCGTATGTACTCCGTGTATGGAATATTCTGCACGGCGTCCGGAAGAGTTGTAGCTGGAAGAACCAGGCCATTTAGCACCTTCAATGTGAAGGTCTGAGAAATTTTGAACGCGGGAGTGAAACTGTCCGTGACTTGAACAGTGAAGCTGTAGCTACCGAAAACTGCGGGAGTGCCTTGAAGAAGGCCGACGTCGGGTTGACCGCTAAATGTGAGTCCGGCCGGTAAGCTTCCGGACGTAAGCGAGAAGGCGTAGGGCTGAACGCCTCCGCTGACCAAAATTAAAATACGAGCGGGGAGAGCAATATTGATATCCGTAAGATTGGCCGGTGTGGCAAAGGTGAGAGGCGCGATGATGTCCAGCTCGATGCCTGCGGTTACGGAGGTGCCCTTGGAGTCGCTCACGGTAAATGGCGAAAAATAGCCGCCCGGAGCCGTTGGAGTTCCACCAAGGGTCCCATCGGTGGCCAGAGCCAAACCGGGGATGAAGGGCGATTGTGTGCTCCAGGAATAAGGCGGGGCACCACCGGTTGCTTGCAGCTTGTCACTGTAGGGTTGGCCCACGACCCCCTTTGGCAGGGCCTGTTGGGTGATGATTGCCAATGGCGCGGGAGGAGGGGGAGGAGGAGGCGTGAAGGAACTGCCTCCACCACCTCCGCCGCAGCCGAAAGTGCTGAGCGCAAGGAGGCAGGTTGTAAGCACAAGCGGTCGCGGGACCGGTGTTCTCACGTGTCTGAGACCTCCCGGTTCCATTGCTTGCGTCGCAGCCAAATGGCCGGCAACGAAGCGAGGAGCGAGGCGCTTTCAAAAGCGTCGAAGCGTTGCTGGGTGCCTTGCAGGGTGATGTTGAAGGCGGTTGTCGCACCGGCGGTGACGCTTAGCGTGGCGGCTGACGAATAGGTTCCGGGCGCAGGTATGGGCGGGTCGAGCGGGCCGACACTCGACCCGCCGCCGAATCCAGAGAAAATCGATTCGAGTTGCAGAGTGTAATTGCCCGGCGGCAACGGGATCTCAAAATGTCCAATCAAAGTAGGATCGCGTGAACCAAAGGGGTCGCCAAGGTTGGAGCAGGTTTGCGGCGTGGGCGCGGCAGGATTCAGGCAGGTCGTGGTTTGTCCCGGATTGCCGGTGAAGGAGAAACCGGACACAGCCGAGGCGGCATTGCGGCGCGGCAAAGAAGTGCTACGCGCGATGACATTGACTCCCTGTGCCGGGGTAACCCCATCCGAGAAGAAGACCGTTCCGCTAAGTGTTCCGTAGCTGGAGGTAAAGGTTTTTTTGCCGGCGGGGGCCGGGGAGGCTACGGGATAGAGCTTTGAAATCCATGCCGCATCGTCGATGGCGATGATAGGGACGCCCGCGGTGACCTTTGCGGGGCAAATGCCCAACACTGGAAACATGAGGGGCATTCCGGCGGTGTCGTCGGCGGTGCAGGTATAGGCCTTATTGTTGATAGCGTCCAGGAAGAGGTCGACGTTGATCTGTGAATGCCCGAGTCCAAGGAAATGACCGAACTCGTGGGTAAAGGCTTGATCGAATTCGTTTTGGGTCAGCTCTAAATTATTTGTGCTGGGGTTATTAATGCCATCCTGAAATCGTCCGTTGAGTATGGCTCCCGCAGAGATCACTTTTCCGGTGGTGGGGTTGAAAGCACACTGAAAGGTAAAGCCAATGACTTCGGGGGGCAGGCCAAGGCCGTCAAAGATGGTGCCGTCGGCGTCGAACACGATGGGACTTTGGCCGCCGCCGTTGCAAGAATTTGGGTCGGGCGCTTGGCCTGCGAGATCACCGGCCACGGTTAGGAAATCGGTCACAGACTGGACATCACCGTTCGCAGGGAAAGTGCCTACGGCCAAAAGGCCGCCAGCGTTGTTGATGTTTAGATTTGCGGTGGGCACAGCCGACCAATTGGCAAACATGTTCTGCACGCGGATCAGGCCTTGCGCGTTGGTAATGACAACAGGGCCGCCAGCCGGCTGCCGGCTTAAGGGCCCGCTATCGACGCGGTACGCGATGGATCTCGTGTTGTCCCAGACCAACGGAACGCCGGGAATCCCATCCGTGGGGCCACCAACGGTTAGCGGCCCGCCCGCATACGTGCCACGCATCGGAAGCAGCAGGAGGGTGAGCAGCGCAGCCATAGTCCGCTTACCGAGCGCAGGGTGTTGTTTGTTCATGGCTGTGGGGTTGGCGCTGCAATCGTGCGAATTAGGGTCTTGAGCTGGTCAAGCGAAACCGGACCGCTCCCAGGCTTTGCGATCATCGACTGCAGGTCGGGAGTCACCCGCAGTCCTCGAGTCTTGAGCTGCGAATCCAGCGCGCGGAACAGACCCGAATTGGCCAAGCCATTGGCGGCCAGGAGTTTTCCATCGGCCGCCGCGGCTATGCGAAAGCGGCCTTGCTCCAAACCGGCGGGGCTGGTTAGTCCATAGGCGCTTGGGCTGATCAAAATCAGCAGGAGATGTTGCCCGATGCGATAGCCCATTCTTTGCCGCAGATCTCGCCTATCGATCACAGCCTGAGAGAATGTGAAAGATTTTACGGAATCACCCTTCAGCGAGTCTTCCACGCGAAGAGTGACCACGACGGTCATCAGGTTTCGCAGCTGTGGGCTGGGCTGAAGGGCAACATCGGTGACCCAGCCTTGCACCACGGTTTGCGACTCGTCTACGAGTTGAGCAAGGTTTCTGGGCAGGGTGAGTGCGCTACTCTGTGCGGGAGCGGGAATACCCGTGGCCAGGATGCAGGCGCAGACCACAAAAATTGGCACGCAGGCGCTGCAATACCTGGCAGCCCAGGCTGGGAGAGGTTTCATTATAAGAACGTGACCCCGAGGCCGAATTACGGAACGGGCGAGATGCTATGCAGTTTTTGTTTCGGTGTCAAGTGTCTAGAAGGCTACCTAAGGATCGTTCGTCTGAAACGGCGAATCTTCTCGCTGGAGGCATTGTGGAAGCGTTAACCAAGGAATTGCCAATGTAGGCGTTTACTTCGGTGGATTGGCGGGCGGGTGGCGCACCTCTTGCACCACGTCCTAGGCCGGGTGGCGCATCCTTGTGCTTTTCAAAGGTGCGGCTGTTGCATTTGGTCCTTTTCGTTCCCGTTGTGCGAATTCGCTGCACCGCTCCCCGCAAGCCATTCAATCCACAGACGTTAATTTCTCACTTGACAAATAGTAACGGATGCGGTAATCTCTGGTTAAGGTTCTGCAAACGTGTCCCCGTGTCGTCCCTCCTTCTACCCTCCAAGAGACGTGTTTCCGCACCCTCTTCTCGCCAACCAACTAAATTTCTGCGCCTCATGCGCAAACTCTTTCTCCTCAATAATTTGCGCGCTCTTTAACTCTCTTGTCGCTCTTTTTCGCGCTCGCTTCCTTTGTTTTCAACAGTTTGCGCACTCTTTTGCAAAAATGCCGGGGGTGGGGGGTGGGCACACCGATCCGGTCTTTGGACTCTCGGCGGGAGTCGACGAAGACTCCCGGTGCCGGAGATGCTTCTACGGGACACCCGGGGGGGGGGGTACCTGAGCACATCCGTGCCATGCGTTCCTTCCCCCGTCGTATGCACAACGTGGCGCTTCTATCCCCTGTGGCGTCACTCGATTGCGCATACTTCCTGTCACCACGGGGGTGTACCCCAACGCTCTTTCTGCGTTTCCTGCAAACCCGATTGGCTCGCCGCTTACGCGATTTGTCCACCCGAGGAATACAGCCTTCCATGTAGGAGTTTCGGTATAGTGCCAAGGCAAATGGATGGATTGTTTGGAGACTACGAACATCCGAAGAGGCTTGTGATGAGGAATTTGCGACTCCTGTTTTTGGTCCCCTTATTACTAATCGCCGATAGCTCGGCACTCGCGCAGCAACGTCGTAGGGTCGTCATCAATCAGGATTGTTCGGGGCCCGGCGGCAGTAATATGCAAACGCTTCTGACCTTGATTCAATCTCGCCAGGTGGAAGTGCTGGGCATAACCGTGGTCAGCGGAAACCAATGGCGCGACGAAGAGGTCGCACATACTCTGCGACTGCTGGAGCTAATTGGCCGCACTGATATTCCGGTCGTGCCGGGTGCCGTATTTCCGCTGGTACATCGCCGTCAGGAAGCCCTTTTGTGGCAGGCAAGGTATGGGAAGGTGGCCTTTGCCGGCGCCTGGGATGATCGCTGGTGGCACGAACATGATGTAATCCCGAAGCTGCCGGAAGGGCAGCCCACTACCCGGCCGGCCGACGAGGACGCCGCTCACTTCCTAATCCGCATGGTGCACAAATATCCGCATGAAGTGACCATTTACGAGGGCGGCCCCATGACCAACCTGGCGCTCGCCAACGCCATCGATCCACATTTTGCCGAACTGGCCGAAGGGTTGGTCTTCATGGGCGGGAGCTTGAGCCCGCGGACGGATGATCCCGAGTTCATCAGCAGCCCACGCCACGAATTTAATTTCTGGTTCGATCCGGAGGCCGCGAAAAGCGTGTTAGAGGCGCCGTGGAAGAAGATCGTCTGCACACCGGTTGACATCTCCGTCAGGACCAGAATCACTGGCGACATGATCGCCGAAATCAAGAAGAGCAACAGCGCCGCAGCGCAATACGTAGTGAAGTTCTTTATGGCGGACCAGGGCGGTTCCTATATGTGGGATGAACTGGCGGCCGCCGCGTGGATTGACCCGACGCTGATCACCAGAAAGGAAACGCGCTATATGAGCGTGGACATCGACCACGGTGCGGCGTACGGAAACACACTGACGTGGGTAGAAAAGGACAACCCGAAGCTTGGCGCACGACTGGTCGAAATCCAGATGGATTTGGATCTGGCGAGATTTAACAAGATGTTTGCGGAATTGATGAAGGCGCCGACGCCGCAAGCGCATTGAAGCGCGACCCCCGGGTGTCTTGTCGACTCCCCGCCGAGAGTCCAGAACTCGGACCGGGACGCAAACGGCGCTCTCCGCTCGGAATACGGTGGGCCGACGAAGGTGGCAGACTCGGTTGTCCCATGGAACCTCCTGGGGATTCTAACGGTAAGAAATTGCGGGGCCCTATTGATGCTCGCTGGCGTCAGGACGCGCGGCTTTGGCCTTGCCGAGCTGCTGCGGGCGAGAAGGACTGACCTTTTGCGTTTTTGGGTACTTGGCGCACAGATGCGACTGAAACTCGCTATCGCGCTGCCGCTCATAGTTCTGTTTCATTTCAGCGATCGAGTTACCGGCAGGCACTCCCGAAGGGTTGAACTCCCATGTGCATTCCGAACAAGCCCAGCCGCGGAAACGCTCGTTTTCGACCCATACCATTTCGCGACGCATAGCGGGATGTCCTCCGCCACGATTTGTGACACGGTTATTGGCACGGTTATAGCACCACTGCCTGTCCTGCACAAGCTGACCGATAGGACGGGAACCGGCAGCGCTGGCGGCCAGTTTCTTTCGAGGGTGTCCCGAAGGGGACAGATACTAGTTGGCATAATTGTTAGCATCTGTTCCCTTCGGGTCCCGGGGTCGGACTCGACACTTCCCTCCCGCACTGTCAGCGACATGACGGAGAATGCGAGCTTTATTATGAAAAAGCTTTTGTTGGGTATTTGTGTGTTGAGTATGGGTAGCTTGAGCAGGGCGCAGTCGGCGCCGCCGCTTGCTTCGGCGCAGAGCTTCGCAGTACTCGGCGCCACGACGGTGACTAATACCGGTGCGAGCCTTATTACTGGGAATTTGGGTGTAAGCCCTCCTGGAGTTTCCGCCACCGGCTTTTCGCTGACGAACCACATTGTTGTCGGCCCGGGTGGGGGAGTAACCACCGGGTTGGGAGTGGTGACCGGAACCATATTTGTGGGAGACCCGGTCTCACTTCTCGCCCATGCTGATGCCAGCAAAGCATACGCTGCGCTTCTAGCCCAGACCTGCAATCCTGCAAACAACTTGTCTGGCCAGGATCTTGGTGGGCTTACTCTTGCGCCGGGCGTCTATTGTTTCAATTCGTCGGCGCAGTTGACAGGACAGCTCACACTGAATGGGAACGGTGTCTACGTTTTCCAGATAGGCAGCACGCTTACGACAGGGAGCAAATCGGCTGTTGTCCTTGCTAACGGTGCGCTGGCTAGCAATGTGTTCTGGCAGGTGGGCAGTTCATCCACCCTTGGCACTGGTACTGCCTTCGCGGGAAATCTAATCGCGTTTACCAGTGACACCGTGACTACCGGCGTCAGCGTGGCGGGCAGGGTTTTTGCGCTCGGCGGTGCAGTGACATTGGACACCAACAACATCACAGTTGTGGCGCCCACCTCGAGTGGTGGTGGCGGCGGTGGCGGTGACCATGACCATGACGCTTGCCACATCGACGACGATGCTCATGACAAGGACCATGATGGCAAGGACCATGACCGTCACGACAAGGACAAAGATCACGAAGACGAAAACGATTAAGGACACTACGGCAAAGACGGCAATAAGCTCAGGAATGTTCGGAGGCGCAATCAGTTGCGCGTCTCCGGGCACCCAGGGCTGCCATCGCTCCGTTGTTCGTGCTATGTCGCTGGAAGAGAGAAGCGTTAAGACCTAGACACAAACTGGACGTGTGGGCACCGGCTTCAATGGTCTTGAGACTGCAACCGCGACGTGTGCTAAATGGGGCAGACAGGTGGTAGCAGAGCGAGTATAAAAATTAATCAGGTTCCAGTTTCTAACCCGAAACGCAAAATGAATGCTTTCGGCCCAGTCCAAAGGAACGAGTTATGTGGAGCAAGAATTGTCCTGTTTGCCGGCACCCGATGGAAAAGAAACTGCCCACCGAGACGGTGGCTTGCACATGCGGTAAGTACGTGTGGAAGGGCTAGCGTTCTACTAATTGCTCGATCGGATGAACATCCGGGAGGAGCAAAAAAAGAGGGTGCATCCGGCCGTTAAGCTTTTTGCGCCCTCGTAAACTGAGCCGCAAAGCTTTTAGGCTTCCGGTTCAATCTGGCGTGAAGATAGTTTTTCTCGTTTGTGTCGTCAATCGAAATCTCGCTGCACGCTTGTGAAAATCTGTGCAGGGGTGTGCAAAAGTCAAAACCCCGAAGCCTATTCGTTAGCAGCTTTTCGACATTCGTCGCAAGGCTCAGGAAACAATCCGAGCGGCATCCAGGGTACCCAATTATTGTTTTCGCGCATGGTGCTATTCAGAACAGATATTGCTGCGGTAGGGGTACATAGTCATGGGAACCGGGGTTCTGAATCTAGGTATCTCGGGCTGGAGGATTACTTCATGCACCGTATCGATCGCTACATCGGTTCTTTGCTCTTGGCTGCGGCCATTGCTGCGCCAACTGCAATCATCGCCGGCCCCAGGCCTCAAGAAGCCGCCGTTCAGGTGCGAGTCTACGATCGGGATCACCGTGATTACCATAACTGGGACGACCACGAAGATCGCGCCTACCGGCGTTACCTGACAGAACGACACAGGACCTATGTTGAGTACCACAGGCAGCACTACAGAGCGCAGAGGCACTACTGGAATTGGCGGCACAGTCATCCAGACCGCGATTAGGGCCGATAAGGGTCTTGGCTGACTCTGTCCACAGGTAAGACGTATAGCAAAGAAAAAAGCCGGCTCCCGAGGCGAGCCGGCTCTCTTTTTTTGCGGTTCGATTATTGAGGTGTGACTGCAGCGACGGGTTGCAGGCTGAGGGAAACGATCTTGGTGCCGATCACTTCACCTGAGACGACCAACTCGACACGGCGATTTTGCTGACGGCCTTCGGAGGTATCGTTTGACGCTATGGGCCGAGTCTTACCGAAGCCCGTTGCCGTGGTCGAAGATTCCGGGACGCCTTGCTGGGTCAGGTAGCCGCGGACGCCTTGGGCGCGCTGCTCCGAAAGCTGCTGATTGAAAGCTTCGGTGCCGACGCTATCGGTGTTGCCCTCTACGGCCAGCTTGAGCGATGGATAAGCGAGCACGATGCCGGATATTTTGGCGAGCTTCTCACGTGCCAGCGGACGGAGCGTGAACTTGCCGGAGTCAAAGAGCACGTCCGACATATTGACGACGAGGCCGCGAGCGGTGTCGCGAGTTTCCAGGATCAGGCTGAATTGTTGGAGGAGACGCGCGCGAAGTTCTTCGCGGTCGCGAACGGACTGTTGAAGTTGCGCGTCGGATGAAGCTGCTGCAGCGCGATTCCGGTCGGAATCCGCTTCGGCAGCATGTTGTTGTTGCTGAGCGCTGTTGCGGTCTCTTTCGGCGTCAGCTTGGGCGCCAGCAGCCTGTCGAGCGGCGGCTTGCGCATCGAGGTTCTTGCGGTCCGCGTCATCACGCTGGCGAACGGCATCGGCGGTAACGGCTTCGGCGTTGACTCGGCGTTGTGATTCCTCACTGGTACGAGCCTTTTCGCGGGCTTCACGGCCGGCTCCCGCGGCGCGTTCGGACTCGGCGCGTTCTTCGTCGATATGCTTCACGGCGATTTCACGAGCGTCTTCCGAGGTCTGCACCACTTCGCGCGACAGGGAAATGAGCGATTTCTTGTTTCCATGCTTCCCGGTGGTGAGCGCATCGGCCTCGTTCATCTGGTGAACGGCCTTGTCGTAGCTTGTCGACGCGTATCTTTCGGCGCCGGCAGACTGAGCGATGCGTAGAGCATTGCGAGCTTCAAAAAATTCCAGCGGCAATTTGGCGTTGAGGATCACGGGGTCGAACTTATAGCCGGTGGGAATGTAGCCGCCGCGATCGATCAATTCAAACTTGGCGTCCACGGCCTCGCTAACGCCGACCGTATCGGAGCGAATGGCGTTCTCGAGGACCACGAGGTTGCTGGGACGGCGCACGGCATAATAAGGTTCCGCGGTTACGATCATCGCGAAAGCCTGCAGGTCCGTGGTGACGTCCAGCTTGCTGCGGTGGTTATCGCCCACTAATACTTCTCCGAGGTTCGCTGGCCGGCCTTCCGGCGAAATGGCCCACAACACATAAGTCAAATACTCGTTGCCAAAGCTCGTGGGCCTGTCCAGTCCGGAAAATTCGACTTCGACTTCAAGCGCCCCGCGCTTGCTCTCGACTTTGGCCTCACCTGCCGCGGCAGGCATCAAATCGGTCCCTTGAAAATTGATCTTTGTGGCTCCGCTGCGGTGCCTGTAGCTCACCGCGCGGGTTGTACGGCTGACTACATTAATCCGGTACGTCGGTGTTGGATTGCCGGAATCGGCCGGCACTTGGGTCTGGGCCTGCGCTAGCGCCGATGCGCCAAGCGCCATTACGACTGATAGCGTGATACTTGATATCTTGAACATGAGTCTCCTTCTAAAATCTCCGAGGTACCAGTATCAGGGTTCGTAAGCCGGAATACTGTGCGATAGTGCACGGTTTACAAGAAAGACCTGATGCGAAGCCGAAATTTCATTGGTTCTAAAGTGGGTGGGATGCACATCGGAGGACACCCCCAGCGGAGGCTCGACGGCGAGGATGAAACACGCTCGACACGCTGGGTGCCTGTGGCGGGGCCGTTGGCGGTTTGCTCTAGCGATCCGCGAGGTAAATCATGCCTCCCGCGCGCGGCCCGTGACGAAAATTCAGTTATGACCGGCAGCGTCGACGAGGTACAAAACCGCGTCTCCGCTAAATGGCGGAGTAAATGACTGTGTACTCGATCCGCCCGTAACCATTCCCCCGGCGGATACCGTCCCGCTGCTCGGGCTGAACCACTCCACGTTCAGTACCCGGGTCGTGGCCGACAGGTTCACCGAGAATGATCCTCCATTGGGCGCGTAGACGAGGTATTCCGCGCCTACTGCGGGTGTCTGGGCCAGGCAATACCCGGTGGAAGACAAGCTGCCTTGCGGAAGCATCTTTACCAAGTCCATCTTGGCCGCGTAGGTCAGTGTGTAGCCCATGTTGTCGCGGAGTTGGTCCCACTGAGTATCGGGTGGCCCGGTGCATAAGCCGTTGGTGCAGGTTCCCCCAGGGTTATTCCGTCCGGCCTGAAGATGAGTCAACAAGTACGGATCCATGAATATGGACATCGAGCCGCTGGTGAAATTCTCCCACACCCAAGCGCGATGCCCGGCGGCCCCGTCAGACAACAGGTAGGTGTAAGTATAAGAATGGTCTGTATCGTTAATGATAACCTGAGCTTGATTGTTAGTTGGCGAGATGCGCGAAAGAGGCGACACGACATCCGCAGTGCTGGCATAAAGGAACGAGTCGTCGCTGAGAAGTGCCGTCAACCAGATCGGATGCTGGAAAGGCTTGGTCGCCTCGTAGTTGCGTACGGTATCGATCATGTGCGTCTGCCAACTCTCGGTTGCCACGTTGCCTTCGTTCGAGATTTCGTAGATGACGTTGGGCAGGTCATTCACCGTGTCGATGACCTTCTTCACGTAGTTGTCTTGGATCGATGTGATGGCCGGAATCGAAAGGGTCTGTGAACTGTTACCCCCAGTGTCCGCAATGCCATTTATGTTGTTACCCGAACTAAATGGGTAACCGTCCTGCGAGCATCTATAAGAAGTCAAATCATGATCGGCAAACAGCATCACCCCGACATAGATGCGTTGCGCTTGAGCCGCCTGAACCCTGGCCCGGAGGCGGTCAAAGTACGGTTGGTAGAACTGTGAAAGGTCGAACTGCGGCAGGCCATCGCTGGCGTTGCCTGGTCCGTTGCGAGGAAACGGCCAGGGCGTCAGGAACCAGTTGCTACCATCGCCGAACCCGCAGAGGGTCGGCAGCTCCTTTTTCCATAGGCGGATGAAGTTCTGGCCGCGATTTGAGTGGAAGGTTAGGAATCCGTTGAAATCGAATGCGGGCGGTGGGCTGGCTGTGCCCATGTCCTGAAAATCATCCCAGGTGTGAGAGCCAACAAGGAGAACGGCCTTGCCGGCGGGATCCACGAAGTAGTGCGAGTTCGTCGCGCTTTGCTTAAGCGGCCCCATCGCCGTACTGCTGCTGTTGGAAACCGTCACCGTGACCGCGGCACTCGTCCCCTGATTGCCTGCAGGGTCTTGTGCGAACGCTGTGAGCGTATGATTCCCATTGGTAAGTGTCGTCGTATCCAGCGACAGCGAATACGGTGCCGCGCCCACCGGCCCACCCGTGCTGCTTCCATCCACCTGGAATTGCAGAAAAGCCACGGGGCTGTCCGGATCCGAAGCCGTCGCCGTGATCGTGATCGTGCCCGAGACGCTCGCGTTGCTCGCAGGCGCCGTGACCTTTACTGCCGGCGCTGTCGTATCCGGTACTACTGTAAAGCTCACGCCGTTGCTCGCGATTCCGCTCACGGTAACAATCACGTTGCCGGTGGTCGCGCCGCTGGGCACTGTCACGGCAATGCTCGTGGCGTTCCAGTTCGCCGGCGTGGCTTTGGTTCCGTTGAACGTGACCGTGCTGGTCCCCTGCGTGGAGCCAAAGTTCGTCCCCGTGATGGTCACCGCTGTGCCCACCACGCCCGAAGTCGGATTCAGGTTGGTGATGTTCGGCGCCGGCGTGCTAACCGTAAAAGTCACGCCGTTGCTCGCAATTCCGCTCACGGTAACGACGACGTTGCCGGTGGTCGCGCCGCTGGGCACCGCCACGGCAATGCTTGTGGCATTCCAGTTCGCCGGCGTGCCTTTGGTTCCGTTGAACGTGACCGTGCTGGTTCCCTGCGTGGAGCCAAAATTCGTCCCGGTGATGGTTACCGCCGTGCCCACCAAGCCGGATGTCGGATTTATACCTGTGATGTTCGGCGCCGGCGTGTTAACCGTAAAACTCGCGCCGTTGCTCGCGATTCCACCCACGGTGACGACGACGTTGCCGGTGGTTGCACCGCTGGGCACTGTCACGGCAATGCTCGTGGCGTTCCAGTTCGTTGGTGTGGCCGTAGTTCCGTTGAAGGTGACGGTTCCCTGCGTCGAGCCAAAGTTCGTGCCCGTGATGGTCACCGCTGTGCCCACCAACCCCGACGTCGGGCTTAGGCTCGTGATGCTCGGCCCTGTACTTCCAGCAGCACCAGCGGCCTTGAACGCCGCCAAGGCCGCACCCCATTTGTCGGATGCGCTCAGCGAAGCGCTTGCCGATGCTGCTCCAGCTGTACTTTGTACCTGATCCTCCACCATCAGCCTGGTGCCCGGCTCCGTCGGCACGCTGGCTTCCGTGATGTAGCCGTTCCCTGCGCTAAAATTCGCAGCAGCGGCGGTCATAACAGCTCCCAGCAGCAAGTCTCCGTTCGCTGTGGTTACGCTATTTGCATTGTTCGGCGAGGTGCTCGTTCCTTGTGCGGCTGCTGTAGCATCCAACGAATTTGCGGTCGCCACACCGGAATACTCCAAAATCACAAAGCGCAAATTATCCTGCATCGTGGCGGAGACGGTTACCGCGTTCGCACCACCCGCGACATTCTCGGCATAGAAAAGTCCCAATGTGTCTCCATCTACCGTGACGTCGTACTGCACAGCCTTACGATAGGTGTTTCGATTAGAATCCGTAATCGTAAACGCTTCACCGGCAGTGCCCGCAAGAACAGCTACTACAATCAAGTCCCCTGTCTTATTCGTTGTATTGAAGGCTAACGAGGAAGACATCGTTTCCCCTGCATCCTTGCCGGCCTCTTGAACCAAAGCGATCCGAGGCGCCGCGCTTTGCGCGTGCACCGTGGCCAGAGAGCAAACCGCCATGAGACAAAAAGATAAGAAGAACTTGAAGGGAGCGGTAAGGGTCAGAACTCTCGTAGCCCAGCCAGAATTGAGCATTATTCGCCTCCGCGACAGTTACTAGAGCTCGGGAAATTGCAAACCGAAATGACAGGAGGGGGGCACCATCAAAACGAGTGGATTCGATTTTCTGATCGGGAATTTATTGTAGAAGCTTTTGCGTGGGTGTTTCCCTCACCCACATTCGCACTGGTCAATAGACTGGGAGCTCGAGGCTGGTGGCCTGGGAGCCATGCCTCAGTACCTCAGAGGCATTATTTGGATGCAGTTCCGATTGCAAAGGACGCAGCAGGGTGGCCAAAACTCTCCCCAGCGTCTTCGTTAAGATGAGACCTTCTTTGTCCGAAAAAGGCAACGCTTTTTTGCATCAGTTTTGTGAGCTCATCAAAGTGAGCCTCCTTTGACGAATTTCGACACCGAGTATCAGTTTTTCGTGAGCCTCAATACTGTCCACTAGCGGACACTCCTCAATGCTAGCCAGGGATTGCCGCCTGGTCAGGCGGTGGCACAGCGAATATTCCGACGGTTAGTGAATAGGTTTCACTGCATTGGCGGGAGCGACTCAGCGCTCCCCGGCCGATAAGTCATTGAGCAGTCGGAAGCTGGATTGATCCTTTTTGCGGACTTGAAAACGTTAATGGAGGAAGTCTCCGATGTAAGTGGTCACTTTGTCCGATTGTCTGTGGACGAGCCAGTGAGAGGCTTCTGGAAGGCGTTTGATGGTCAATTGGGGAACGAACTGCTGAAGACCATCGAGATTTTGCGGCAACAGTGCGGGATCCTTTTCGCCCCAGATGACGAGAGTGGGGACGTTGACCATGAATGAGCGAGGATGCGTGCTTTCGACAGGCGAAGCGCTGAGCCGATTGGCGCGATAGTAGTTGAGACTGCCGGTTAGTGCGCCGGGTTGTGACCAGGCTTTGATGTATTCGGGCTTGTCTTCGGGCGGCAGGCCATTTTGCGAACCGAATACCATGACCTTGTTGGCTAAAACGTCAAAATTGTTGGCCGACAGAATATGCTCGGCTTGGTCGCTGCGGAATATTTCCATGTACTCGCTGGCTTTTTGCTGCGCGGGGTCAGAAGTCAGAAGGCGAGCGAAAACGGCGGGATGCGGCGCGTTGATTATCACCAATTTGTCGAGTGCTTGCGGATGGGCAATAGCAAAGGCCCAGGCCACAAAGCCACCCCAGTCGTGACCCACTAGAACAAACTTCTTGGCGGGGGAGAGAAGATCAGCAAATGCGCGAATGTCCTCGACCAAAACGTTGAGCCCATACTGAGCGACGTCGGTGGGTTTGTCGGAGAGATTGAAGCCGCGCATGTCGAGCGCGACGGCGTGGTGGTCGCTTCCGAGGGCGGTCAATTGATTTTTCCAGGCATACCAAAACTCCGGGAAGCCGTGGAGGAACAGGATGAGCGGGCCTGTTCCGGTGGCGACATAGTGCAGGCGAACGCCGTTCACGTTGACGTAGTGATCGTTGAGCATGGGGTTCTCCACTGTGGTGCCTGAACGCCATTCGATTATGAATAGGAGCGCGACGCGGCCAATCTGTGTTGCTTCGCTGCTTCGAGGCGTGATTTCTGAAACGGAACTCCCAAGGCATCACTTGGTATCTGGATCACTCGAAAATATCAAACTTGCGAACCGGCACTTGTCTGCGGCACCGAAAATCCCTTCGCTGCCTGATCCACGGTGGGAAACATCTCGATCAGCTTATCCACCTGCGTCAGTTTCAGGCTATGGTCAATCATCGGTTGCGCCGCGGCGATGCGCAGCGCGCCGCCTGCGCTTTTCAGTTTCGCCAAGCACCGTACAATAGCTCCAATCGCGGCGCTGTCGGCATGCGTCACGCCGGCCATGTCAAAAATCACTCGTGTTTCGCGCGCCGCGATCAGCGCATCCACCTCTCGCTCCAGCCGCGCGCATTCCGGCCCACAGTGGATGCTGCCATGTATCGCGAGCGCGGTCACACCTGACGGCAAGGTTCGTTTTGTGAAGTCCAGGATCACGATGCCGCGCGCTCCTCGCCCTCGTAGGGAAACTGCCGAATCAGCCGCACACAATCCCCCAGCGCCGCAAAAATCGAAGGCCCCCATCCGCAGGGCACAAACGAAGCGGTCTTCTGGTTCACGGCTTTGTCCGCCTCCGCATAAAACCGCAGGCGCTGCCCGGGAGGCGGCACAGCATACTCCTTCACGGTGATCGCAAACGTCACGTTACGGTCTGCTTGCTGCTTCACAATTGAAAAGTGATGCAACTGCATCAACTGCTCTCCGGAATTCGCCTGTATGTGTACCCAATCGCTCATCTGCCAGTCCTTGCGGTCTCTGTTGTATTGTCGCGGATACTAGGCCAGCGACAGGCCCAAGTCAACAATTCGGGAGCAGCGGTAGTGGGTCAGTTCGAAATTTTGGAAGAGTGCTCTCAGGGCAAGTATCGCGTATGATGCGGGCTATATGAACGACGAAGCCAAGACTGGCAGGATTGCGACAATAGCCATGATTCTCGTATTCGCATCCCTACTAGTGGTTGTATTCTTGTATCATCATCAACTCCCACTGAATTGGTTTGCGAGTCCTTAAAACTCCTAAAAAATTCAAACTGACCCACTACCAGAGCGGCAGCACGGAATCGGGGCGCGGACTTGAAGCCAAGGCCCGTGGCGCCCGAGCGACAACCGTTTGGCGGCGATGAGTTTGACAATCTATGTCGACAAAGTCGGGGGGAATCGAAAAACAGCTGGGAATCTACAAGCTTGCGCAATTTAGGCCGCGGCGATCGAGTAACCCGCTGCTACGTTCTTGCCTCGCGACTACTCCGGGCGAGCGCCGCCGAGGCGCACTACGAAGCCGGTGGATAGCCAAATGTTGTTTTGGTGGCCGCCGAAGAGCGATGTGCGGTAGTAATCGGCGTCAATGACGCGAATTGCGAAGTGCGGCGTGAGGTTGAAGTCCACGCCGCCGCCGGCCTTGATCGAGAAGCTCAGGTCTGTGTATTGCAGCCCGCCGGTGCCGGTCACGGTGTTGTTGACGTGCGAGCCGCCCACCAGCATTTCCGCAAAGGGGCTGGCGCGCCACTTATTGCGCTCGCGATAGAAGACGCGCGCGCCATAGTGATTCCCGTAGAGCGTCACATTCATTCCGCTATAGGACGACACGTTGTAGCTGGAGTCCGCCACAATCTGCAGCCAGGGCTTGGCGTTCCAGGCGAAGGAGCCGACGATGCCCTTGGTGTTCGTGGTCGTGCCGGAATCGTTTAGGCGCGCGTATGAGAAGCCGCCAAACAGTTCGGCCACCGGCGGTTTCGACCTCACGGAAACGGGCCCTTGCGCGAACGCCGGCGTTGCAGCGAACAGCAGGATGGCGATTACGGACAGAGGATTCTTCATGTTTGCGTTCCCCTCAATGCAGGCCGCGCGTTGCGATGGCCTGTCCCAACGTACAGTACCGACTGATGACGGCAATAACCCTAAGATGAGGGGAGTCGGAGTAGATCGCAATCGAAGGTCAGAGACGGTGTGCTGAAAGCGGGACCTGAACGGATGGGCAGAGACGGGTGGCGATAGGCGAAAAACAGGTGCTTGGCTTCGCAGTGGGATGAGCTAGGCGAGGGCACACTAGAGATCACTGAGTGTTCCAGGTGCAGAAAAAGTTCGAGGTGAACCGCTTCCTTCCACGAGATTTTGGAAGCATGCGGAGCGATTCTCCGCTCTGCGGTGGTATAGTGCGGACAATTTTCGGTGCGCTACGGTGTAGGAGGAAGCATGGGTATTTGCCTTTCCCGCATGCGGCGACGGATTCTCAGCGCTCTGGTCGCGCATGCGGCGGTCCTTTTTGTTGTCGCGCAAAATCCTGCGCGCGCTCAAGACAAAAATCCGCTCGCCCAAGATCCCAGTGCCGCGAAACTTGGAGAATTTGAATTTCGCGCTAACTGCGCGTTTTGCCATGGGCTTGGCGCGCGCGGGGGAGGACGCGGTCCGGACCTGACACGCGCACAGAAGAAGCACGGAAATGCTGACGCGGACCTATTTCGCACGATCAACGAAGGAGTTCCCGGGACAGCCATGCCTCCGAATGGCGCGACGCAGCAGGGCGTCGGCATGACCGAAGAGGAAATCTGGCAGGTGATTTCCTATATTCGGAGCGTGCAGGTGAAAACTTCCACCGCGCCGTCGGGAAACGCAGCGCGGGGCAGGGAGCTGTTCACCGGTGCAGCGGCGTGCGCTACTTGCCACATGATTGAGGGCAAAGGAGGACGGCTCGGTCCGGACCTGACCGCAACGGGCTCAGCGCGCTCGGTTGAATACATTGTCGACTCCGTGCGCAATCCCAGCCGCCGCCTCGCGCAGGGAATTACCGAAGCGATGAAGGAGTTCTCACAGGAGTACGAGAGCGTGACCGTGGTTGATGATCGGGGCCAGAAATTCCAGGGTGTGGTCCTGAACGAAGACAGTTTCACGCTGCAGATGCTCGATATGCGCGAGCAGCTCCACCTTTTCGAGAAAGACAAGCTGCGCTCGCTCGAGAAGAGCCGCGAATCCTTAATGCCGAAGTACGACGAAAAAACGCTGCCGGAGAAAGACTTGCAGGACATCGTCGCTTATTTGTTGAGCTTGGGTAGCAAGTGAGTAGCGAACGCTGAAGTGGAGGTAAGATGCCGGCCTACTTTATCTTCGACTTGGATGTTCACGACCCTGCGGGAATGCTGCAATACCTGGAACGAGTGCCCGGCACGCTGACGAAGTATGGCGGCCGCTACATCGTCCGCGGAGGCCAGTTCGAGGTGGTCGAAGGGGACTGGCAGCCGGCGCGCGTGGTGATGCTGGAATTCCCCAACATGGAGCAGGCGAAACTCTGGTATGAGTGCGAAGAATACCAGGACATGAAGGCGGCCAGGTGCAAGGCAGCAAAGTCGAATATCGTCCTTGTTCAGGGAGTGTAGATCGCGTGCTTGGGACCATCGTTCGAGAAAACATGAGTGCGAGGCTGGCGATGACGCTTAGGATTTGCGCGACGGCAACGCTGGTGATTTGCATTTTGTCGTGTTGCCCTGCTCGGGCGCAGGTGACGCCGCAGCGGCTGCTCGATTCCGCGAAGGAGCCGCAGAACTGGCTTACCTATTCGGGCGACTATGCGGGACATCGGTTCAGCGCCCTCGACCAGATCAATACGGCTAACGTACATGCGCTTGTGCCGAAGTGGGCATATCAAACGATGGCCGGCGGAAAGTTTGAGACGACGCCGCTCGTTGTCGACGGCGTGCTGTACGGCACAGGGCAAGATGACCGCGCATTCGCGCTGGACGCGCGCACCGGCCGACCCATTTGGCAGTATCAGCGCTTGTTGCCCGCTGATATTCGGCCGTGCTGCGGACGCGTGAATCGCGGCTTGGCGATTCTCGGGGACAAAGTTTTCCTAGGCACCCTGGACTCGCACGTAATCGCTCTCGATGCCAAGACCGGCAATGTTGCTTGGGATGTGACCGCCTTCGATTACGCCAAGGGCTACAGCATTACACTCGCGCCGCTGGCCGTGAAAAATCTCATCATCGTTGGCGTCAGCGGCGGTGAGTACGGCATTCGCGGTTTCATCGACGCGTACGACGCGAACACCGGCGAGCGCAAGTGGCGCTTTTACACCGTTCCCGGTCCGGGTGAGCCCGCTCACGATAGCTGGGAGGGTGACTCCTGGAAAATTGGGGGCGCCCCTGCGTGGATTACAGGGTCGTACGATCCTGCAACCAACACGACGTTCTGGACTACCGGCAATCCATCTCCCTCCAATCGCGGCGAAGGACGCGCGGGCGACAATCTCTACAGCAATTCAGTCCTGGCGCTGGACCCGGACACCGGCAAACTGAAGTGGTATTTCCAGTTCACCAAGCACGACGAGCACGATTATGACGCCACGCAAGTGCCGGTGTTGGTCGAGCGGGACAGCAAACACTTGCTGATTCAGGCCAACCGCAACGGTTTCTTCTACGTGCTCGACCGCAGCAACGGCAAATTGCTGTCCTCGAGCGCTTACGCCAAAGTTACTTGGAGTAGTAGCAAGGACGCCGAGGGGCGCCCTACCGCCAACAAGGAAGCGAGTCCCACGCCGGACGGCAGCCGCGTGTGCCCTGGCGCGGCCGGGGCGACAAACTGGATGTCGCCCACGTTTGACCCGCAAACCGGCTTGTTTTATGTGACCGCGCGCGAACAGTGCGACATTTTCAGCACCGCCGCGCAACCGTACCAGGCCGGACACGCCTATTACGGCAGCGCGTATTTTCCCAACGATGATGCCGCGCCGTTCCGGGGCGCGCTCCGCGCGATCGATCCCGCTACGGGAAAAATCAAGTGGGAATGGAAGCATCCGTCGCCCACATGGTCGGGAGTGCTCTCGACCGCGGGCGGACTGGTCTTCACCGGCGACGCCGAGGGAAACTTTATCGCGCTGGATGCCGCGACCGGCAAGCCGCTCTGGCACTTCCAAGCCGGGGCGTCGGTGTATTCGTCGCCGATGGCGTACGCCATCGATGGAAAGGAGTACATCGCGGTGGCTGCGGGTTCCGCATTGTTCACCTTTGGCCTGCCATAAACGCGTCGAAGATATTCACTCGTTCAACATCTCAATCGCCGCCAGCGCGTAAATTGCTGCGCAGTCGCGTACCTTCCTCAAATCGACGTACTCCTGCGGCCCGTGCGCAACCGACAGCAACCCAGGCCCGTACGCGTAAGCTGGAACGCCCAGGGCGGCGTAAAAACGAGTCTCCAGCAAGCCGGGGCACATCTCAAATCGCGGTGCTTCGCCGCTTATCGTCTCCACACTTTGCGCGAGCGCGCGGCCGAGCTTGTTATCTTCCGAACATGCAGCCGACCGACCTTCCTGCAAAATTTCCCATTCCAAGCGAATCCCGTCACGGCGGCACTGTTCCAGCAGCCCGATGAGCCGGCTTTTTCCCGCGTCAAAATCTTCTTCCGGGTTGATGCGCCGATCGACGGTGAACCAGCATTGCTCTGGGACAACGTTGAAATTCGTGCCGCCACCGCTCTCGCCGCCTAGCATCAAAATGGAGTTGGGCCTCTGCTCAGCACCGACCGTGTAGTCCGTCTTTCTCTGCTCCACTTCGCGCTTCAGTTCCTGCAGGCGCTCGACAACGCGCACCATTTGTTCAAACGCATTCTCGCCTCGATGCTGCAAACCAACGTGCGCAGACTTGCCCAATACCTTAATCCGCAACGAGAGCGCGCCACGGTTCGCATTCCACACCACGCCGCTGGTCGGCTCGGGGAGAAGCATCCCGATCCCGTTGCGGCCAAGCTGTCCTTCGCGCGCAAGCCATGCCGATCCGCGCGCGCCGCCAATCTCTTCGTCAGGAACAAGCATAAGAGCGATCCTTCCCCCAAGCCCCACGCCGCATTCCTTCAGCGCGCGAATGGCAAAGAGCATGGCCACAATTCCGCCTTTCATATCGCAGGAACCGCGGCCAAATAGAAAATGTTCTTTGCGGACGGGCTGAAATTGTTCTGGTGATTGTGCCGGCACCACGTCGTAATGCCCGTGAAAATACAGCGTGCGCTTTCCATTACCGAAGCTCGCCATAAGGCTCGCTGCTGGTTCGTCGCCATCGTAAGCGCTGGTAGGCAGGGAAGGAAATTCGTGCCGTTCGCAGGTGAGGCCTGCCTGACAAAGCCTTTTCTTCAGCAGGTCCGCACACGCTCGATAATTTCTTCCCGGCGGATTTTCCGTGGGCTCGCTGACGAGTTCCGCCAGCAACGTGGCCATCTCGTCTTCTCGCGGGTCCAGCCATGCGAGCAAGCGCTGAGCCACGTCGGAACCGCCGCGGAAGGTGGAGCTCATGAGCGGTATGCTATGGATGCACGCGCCCGTCGCCAAGCTCCAAATTGGTGGTCATCTCTGGGCCGACCGTTCGCCTCGCGTTGACACGCCTGCACGCCTCCGCTACGCTTTTCAGTTCGCGCATCCCGTAATTTCGCTGCGTGCAGTTACAAGAGCCTTAGGGTCAGAAGACCCGGGCCAAACTGGACAAACCTCCGCATGGCTGAAGAAAAGCTTCCCACCCGCTCGCAAGACTTTTCCGAGTGGTACAACCAACTGGTCCTGAAGGCGCAACTCGCCGACTACGCGCCGGTGCGTGGCTGCATGATCGTTCGTCCTTACGGATGGGCGCTCTGGGAGAATATTCAGCAAGCGCTGGATCGTCGGTTCAAAGCCACTGGCCATCAAAACGTAGCGTTTCCTTTATTAATCCCGCGCAGTTTCATCGACAAGGAAAAGCATCACGTTGAGGGATTTTCTCCGGAACTGGCGGTGGTCACTATCGGCGGCGGCGAAGAACTCGCCGAACCGCTCGTCATACGGCCCACGTCAGAGACTATCATCGGCCACATGTGGTCGAAATGGATTCAGTCGTACCGGGATCTGCCCGTACTGATGAACCAGTGGAATAGCGTCGTGCGCTGGGAGCTGCGCACGAAACTCTTTCTCCGCACGCTCGAATTCTACTGGCAGGAGGGCCACACCGCACACGCCACGCGCGAAGAAGCTGAAGCGGAAACGCGGCAGATGCTGGACATCTATACCGATTTCGCTGTCAACGACGCCGCGATCCCCGTGATCCCCGGGAAAAAATCAGACGCCGAAAAGTTCGCCGGCGCGGACGTCACCTACTCGATCGAAGCGATGATGGGCGATGGCAAGGCGTTGCAGTCCGGCACCTCGCATTTCCTCGGGCAAAACTTCGCGCAAGCCTTCGAGGTGCGCTACCTCGACCAGAACGGCCAGCTTCAGCATTGCTGGACAACTTCGTGGGGACTCTCCACACGCGTCGTCGGCGCCATCATCATGGTGCACGGCGACGATCAAGGGCTGGTCCTGCCGCCGAAACTCGCGCCCTATCAGGTAGTCATCGTTCCCATTCACAAGACCGACGAAGAAAAATCGTTGGTCCTCGACACCGCGCGAAACCTGAAAGCGGAGTTCGCCAAGGCCAACATCCGCGTTACGCTCGACGAGCGCGAAGGCTTCAGCCCCGGCTGGAAATTCAACGATTGGGAAATGCGCGGCGTCCCTCTGCGCGTCGAGCTCGGACCTAAAGACGTTGCCAAGCAAGCCGCTGTGCTTGCGCGCCGCGACCGTCCTGGCCGGGAAGGGAAGATCAGCGCTTCGCTGGCCGATCTGCCCGCCACGGTCGAGCGTTTGCTCGCCGAAATTCAGCAATCCCTGCATGACAAGGCTCTGGCCTTCCGCAAGTCCAACACCCACGACGCCAAAACTTACGATGACCTCAAGAAGGCGGTCGAAACCGGTTTCGCTTTTTCCTGTTGGTGTGGGAGCCCGGAGTGCGAAGCCAAGATTAAGGAAGAAACACGCGCCACCATGCGTTGCATTCCGCTCGAACAATCCGGCGGCCCCGGGGTCTGCGTGTACTGCGGCAAGCCCGCGGCAGAGCGCGCTATCTTCGCGCGCGCCTACTAACGCTTCTCAGACTTCACCGGACCATGTTGCTCTCCCGGAACACTCGCCGCGCCTCGCGCTCGACACCCACTCCGCGCGGGTGTTAGCGTAAAAATACGAATCGTTCAGCCATTTTCCGCTGGCCAAACTTGTTTTGTAATCGGTCGGCCTTGGAGATACATGCTGGTGTTCCAGACTGATAGCAGGCAGCGTCGCGCCCAGCGCGGCACGAGCAAGTTGAAAGCCATCGCCTTTACCGCGATTGTGCTGTTCGGTGGCTACGCCACCTTCAAGCTTCTTCCTCCTTACATGGCCGAATACCAACTTTCCGACAAAATGCAGGAGGAAGCGCGCTTTGCGGTGGTAAATCGCTACACCGAGGAGCAAGTCCGCGAGGCCATCTTCAAAGAAGCGCAGCAATTGGAGATCCCAATTAAGAAGGAAGAAATCAAGGTCCTCGCCTCTCCGTCGGTAGTAAGAATTTCCGTCGATTACACCGTGCCCGTGGACCTGTTGATCTACAAAATGGAAGTGCACTTCACTCCCTCCAGCGAAAACAAGTCGCTTTTGTAGCGCCCTTCTGCCATTCGAACTCACGCCAGAGCGCACCAAGCGCGCCGCACTACGCAAAAATACATTGACGTGGGCTTGATTTAGGCAAAGACTTGGCGCTCTCACCTAGCTGGTTCGGAGTTTGTTGTGGGGGATGCAGAGCAGAGACGCTATCCGCGAGTGGCGGCGCCGAAGAGTTTGATGGTCGCGTGGCAGTCTGGCGCGCGGCGCGCCGTCTCGTCTCTGGAGAGCATTGCGCTGGGCGGGTTGTTCGTTCTGACGCGGCAGCCGGCGCCGATTCGCAGCATGGTGAAGTTGCTGATGGATTTGCCGTTCGGGGAAGTGCGGGCGCGCGCCGTGGTGCGGCGCGTAACGCCGGCTCTAGGCATGGGGATTGAGTTCATTGCGATGACGCAGGAAGACCGCGCGCGGCTGAATAAGGCGCTGCAGCCGATGCTGGCGATGCAGTGAGAGACGATTCGTCTCGCACGCCCACCTGAAAAGCGCCGCTATTCGTCCACAGGGAATTTTGTAACCGTCGCGATTCCGCCTGGCCATTCCAAGTTGCTGCCGGGTGAGGTGTTTTCCTTTCGAACGTAACCCATACCGATTGCGGAAGAGAGCGCGGGGGCGAACGCCGCGCGTGTGACGTAGCCGGCCTCTTTGCCTTCGGAAGTCAGGATTTCACCGGGGGAGGGGACCGCTTCGCCGGTGAAACGTAGGCCGACGCGCCGGCGATTGACTTGGCCGCGGGAACGCACGCGCTCTACGATTTCCTGGCCTGTATAACAGCCCTTGGTGTAGCTGATGTGACTGTTTTCGAGCGCGGCTTCGTGAGGGATTTGCTTTTCGCCGAAATCGTAGCTGAACCACGGAATGCCTTGCTCGAGGCGAAGCGCGCTGAGCGCGGAGTAGCCGGTGGGTCCGCCCTCTGCAGCTGTGGTTTTTTCTTGAAGCGTTTGCCACAGCGCTTCCAAATGGATGCGTTCCGCCAGAAATTCGGCTCCGGCAAATTTTCCCGGTGAACGGCGAATGATGGTGCAGGGAATTGTTCCGACGCTGGCGTCCTGTCTGGCGAGTTCGGCTAGCGAATTGAGATCGACTCCAGTCAGCTCACGGACGATGCTCGCGGCTGTGGGTCCTTCGAGTGCCAGCGTGCCGAAACGTTGCGTGTCATCGGTGAGCGTGACGTCATCCATGATGATGTATTTGTCGAGCGTTTCGATAAGCTGCTCGCGAATCATGGCATACGCGACGCAAAACAGACTTTCCGGCAGCGCGTAGGTTTCCATCTCCGCGAGGATGCGGCCCTGCGGATTAAGCAGCAACGAAACGTTGCCATGCGCTGGTGGCAGATCCTTGATGTTATTGGTGAGAATGGCGTTGAGATAGCGCACGCGGTCTGGGCCGGTGAAGGAGAGATAGGCGCGATAATTTTTATCGATCAGCGCTACAGATTTATGCGCGAACCAGTATTCGCGCTGCCAATCGCCGAAATCATCGGGCAGAGCGCAGCCGAACCACACGCCCATTTTCGCCCCGGCTTGCTGATGCAGCGCCGCGAGCGGCGTGTCGAGTATTTTTGTGGTTTCGGGGGCTTGCATACGCGGCGCAGGTTAGCGCCATCAACAGTGTAGCAAAGCTGCTGTTAGGCGCGTTTGCAGCCGTTTTGCAGCGATGATGCGCCGCGAAGCGAATGTTATACTTCCTTTGATGGACGAACCAATTCCGGCAGTAGGTGTGGAAAAGCAGGGCTTTCTGCACATCTCCATTCCGGTGGGGATGCTGCAATGCAACTGCTCGATCATCGGCGATCCTGTGACCCGCGAGGCGCTCGTTGTCGATCCGGGCGATGAAGTGAGCCGCATTCTGGAGCTGCTCGGCCGGCACAGGCTCACGGTGAAAGCCATCGTCAGCACGCATGCGCACATCGATCACGTCGGCGGCTTGAGCAAGCTGCATAAATACACCGGCGCACCGGTGATGATGCATCGCGAAGACTTACCGCTCTATCAAGCGATGGATGTGCAGGCGGCGTTTCTAGGGGTGATGCCGCCGGACCTTACCGACGTGGATCAACTGCTGACCGACGGCGATGCGTTGCAGTGGGGTTCGCTCGAGGCGCGCGTGATTCATACGCCTGGGCACACGCCAGGAAGCGTCTCGCTGTACATGCCGCCGGAAGCGGGGAAAATCACGCTGGCAGCGCCGCAGCTTTTTGCGGGAGACACCCTATTTGCCGGGAGCATCGGAAGGACCGATTTGTGGGGCGGGTCCATGGAAGACATCATGGACTCGTTGCGCGGCAAGTTGATGGCGCTGCCGGATGAGACGGTGGTACATCCCGGGCATGGGCCGACGACGAGCATCGGCGAAGAGCGGCAGTCGAATCCCTTTCTTGTCTCCCGCGACTAACTCACAAACTTTTCAGTTCCGTGCATCGTCCTTCGTCCGGCGGAGCTCCTCCATCACCGACTGCACCAGCTCTTTCGCGTGCGTCAATTCGTTCGCAATGATGCGAATATCCATGGCCGGAAGGGTGGGATTGCGTTGGCTGGTGCAATAGACGCCGTGCTGGCCGACTAACACCAGCGCATTCGTGAGGCGATCCAGCGAGACGGCCAGACGGCCGCGCTCGCGGCCAAACATCTGTTCGTAGTGCTCCAATTCCTCTTTGTGATCCTCAAACGCGGACATGGGCGTTGATCCTTATTCGGCGGCGCGCGCAAAACGCGCTGCGCAGACGGTTGCACTTCGGGCACACACGGTACGCTGGTAACTTTACCCTACGGGGTGCGCGGAACATAATCCGATTGGCCCAGCGGAAGGTGAGTACGCCGTGGGTCTAACGCGAGAAATAAGCGCGGTTTTGGGCACAATCCCTGGCACAAGCTTGCGAGGGGACAGTGCTGGAGCAGCCAACACGATGCGACGTTCCGACCTGGTGCAGCATAAAGAGAAGGAAAAGGGCCCAAGCACGCGCACCTCGCAAATTGTTTTCGGGGAGCGGCAGCACCTGCTGCGTGTTCTGGATTCTCTGGAGGGTACGGAGCTGCCAATTGCGCGCATGCAGCAGGAGCGGCGCACGTTGGAAGAGCTGATTCATGCGCGGACGCGGGAGCTCAACCAGATCAACACTGCCTGGGACGAAAAGATCGGCTTGGTGCTGAGCGCCGATGCCAAGCCGGAGATGCTGGAGAAACTGGTAAAGCAGGCGCCGGAAGAAGATTATTATTTGCTGAGATTGATCAGCGAGCATCCACGGTCCAATGCCAAGACTTTGAACAAGCTGGCCAAGCATCCGTACGGGGCGATTCGCGAGAATGTGGCGCGGCACCCGAATGCGGACGCTGCGACGCTGGCGTGGCTGAGCCGGGATCGCAGCCAGCCGCTGTGGTACTTGGTGGCATTCAACCCGAATACGCCTACGCCGTTGCAACGCCGGCTCCGCGACCGGCTGAAGCGCCTGGGCGAAAGCCAGCCCTCGAAGTAAGAATCGCAACCTAACGCAACTACAAGAGTCCGTGAATCGCCGAAGCTCTCCGCCGAGGATTGCTGAAGTATCTCAATAGCACGCGCAGAACCGTATGTGCTACTCTGCGCGTCGCTCGAGCCGCAGGGCACTGTGAACATACGAGAAGATGGAGAAGGATAGAGACGCATCAGCTCTTAGAGCCGCGGCCGATTTCCTGCGGCGATTTGGGCTACAGGCCCTGGCGGTTTCCGCAGGCCTGCTTATCCCTTGTTTTTGGCATCGGCGGATTGAAGCGGGCGACCTGGGCAGTCACGTTTACAATGCGTGGCTCGCGCAACTGATTGAGCGCGGGCAAGCGCCGGGGCTTTACCTCGCCAGGCAATGGAACAATGTTCTGTTCGACCTTCTGCTCTTAAAATTTGGGAAGTTGTTCGGGCTGGCGGCGGCGCAGAAAATCTTGGTGCCGCTCTGTGTGCTCGTCTTCTTTTGGGGCGCGTTCGCGCTCATCGCTGCCGTTTCGCGGCGTCCGCCGTGGTTCTTGCTGCCATGCCTGGCGATGCTTGCCTACGGTTGGACGTTCAACGTCGGTTTTTTCAATTATTACCTTTCGCTTGGCTTGGGTTTTTTCGCCACCGCGTTCATCTGGAGCGGGCGGGGAAGGGAACTCATCCTGGCCGGTGCGCTTGCCGCGCTGGCGCTGGTCGCCCATCCGCAGGGTTTTGTCTGGCTAGTGGGCTGCCTGGGCTACGTTGTTTTGTGGCGCTTGTTGCCTAGTTGGTTGAAATGGGCAGTGCCCGGTGCGGCGGTGCTAGCTATAGCCGTAGCGCGCCTCTACTTGATGAGGCATTATTCGTCGTTCGGCGTGTGGGATCTGTCCGGTCCGGGAATTTACAACGGCAGCGATCAATTGGCGCTTTATAGCGTGCGCTACTACATCCTTTCGGGCGTGGCTCTTTTGTTTGGCGTGGCCTGCTTTGTGGCCGACAGGCTGCGACGTGAAGGCGCGCGGGAGTCCTGGTCGGCTATGCGCTTGCCGCTGGAGCTTCACTGGGTTGTGGTGTTCGCCATCTATGTGTTGCCGGATGTCTTGCGCATTCCACTCTATTCAGGTTGGGTAGGCTCGCTGGCTTTGCGGCTAACCACCGTGGCCGCGGTCATGGGGCTTTGCGTCCTGGCCTGGATGCAGCCCCGAAAATGGCACACCGCGGGATTTGCGATCATTGCGGTTGCGTTCTTCGCGTTTCTGTACGAGGACACCGCGACACTAAATCGCATGGAGGCGCAAATCGAACGCTTGATCGACCAGAGCGTTCCGGTTGGCGGGCGGGTAACGACGACGATCTGGGCGCCGTCCGATTCGCGGCTCCCTTACGTCGTGCACATGGTGGACCGCGCTTGCGTGGGGAAGTGCTTTAGCTTTCAAAACTATGAGCCGCCTTCGCGACAATTTCGCGTGCGCGTAAGGGAAGGCGGCAGTCCCCTCAACACCGATGATTCAGACACCTCGCAGGAAATGGAAGCGGGCGAATATGTGGTGCAGCCGCAAGACTTGCCGATGACGCAGATTTATCAGTGCGACGAGAGCGATTTGACAAAGCTTTGTGTGCGGCAGTTGGCTGCGGGAGAAGCGAACGGAAGAATCGGGTATCACCCGCCTAGGGACTAGGAATTGGCGCCGCGCTTTCATAGAAAGCATCCCGAAGCTAGGCGTCCTCTCAGCGAATAATTTTGCTTACAACGATGTATCAGTGTCCAGTGTATCGACATCCATATATTGAGGGCGGCGCACTGAATCTTTAGCTCAGCCCCACAACAAAAGAAGCAGAAAACGACGCGAAGGAGCAGCTATGGCCCGCAATCAATCAATGTTGTCTCCGCTGCCTGAGCCCGCCGCCTTGGACCTAGACAAGGGCAGAGCTAGGCTCGGGGAAATCGTCGTCTTCATCGATGGGCGCACCGAGACGGCAGGTATTTTGGAGTTCGCCGGCGTGCTGGCCGAGGAGCACGGCGCGCGCCTGATCAGCGTATTCATGCAGCCGGAGCCCACAGTTACTCCGGCGGAGACGTTCGCGCGCGGCAAGGGCATGCTACGCGTGAGCGAGGCGCACCGAGCAGAACTCGAGAAGATCGAGGGGGACCGTCGAGCCCTGTTCGAGGACGTCGTCCGTCGTCACGGAATCCGGTCGGAGTCTGAGTGGAGGTCGCTGCCCTACGCGAGCAGCGAGGTGGGCGTGCATGCCTACTACGCGGACCTGGTGGTGATTGACCGGCCGGAGCCCGCGGCGCAGACGGCCGGGCCCCCGGGCCTCGCGGAGTCTCTCATCCTGAGTTCCGGCCGGCCGGTCATTGTGTTTCCGGCACGCAGCACTGTATCGCAGGTCCGCCGCATCCTTGTGGGGTGGAACGCGAGGCGCGAGTCTATCCGGGCCGTGGCGGACGCCCTGCCGTTGCTTGTCAAGGCCGAGGCAGTCGAAGTCTTGGTGGTCGACCATGAGCGCCGCCCGGCGGGCCACGGCCAGGAGCCGGGCGCGGACATTGCGCGCCACTTGGTGCGTCACGGTGTGCACGTGGAGGTACGACGCTTGTCGTCCGGCGGTGAAGAGGTGGGTCGGCTTCTTCTGTCGCAGGCTGGCGCTTTCGCTGCCGATCTCGTGGTTATGGGCGCCTATGGCCACTCCTACCTGAGCGAGTGGATGTTCGGTAGCGTCACGCGGACAGTCCTGCGCGAGGCGGGCCTCCCGGTCCTGATGTCCCGATGAGCGTTGATTGAAAGGGAGTCGCCTTTCGCAGCAGTCGTGTCCGACCCGGCCACTGGCCTAACGCTCAGACCCGCTGAGCGCATGCACCGCACCGTTAGCTACTCGTAGCGCAACGCTTGCGTTGGCGCAATCCGGGATGCTCGTGGCGCGGGCACGTAGGCCGCCAGCATGGTTACCAGAAACAACGACGGCACGACGACGATATAAGCCAAAACGTTTACGCCGCCGGCATTGAACAGCATGGAATTCATGAGCTGCTCGACGCCGAAACCCA
>Ga0209240_1000110_pt1 | contig 31195 bp, 37 predicted proteins | sample GraSoi_2013_80cm_FD_185828 | JGI IMG/M metagenome (GOLD analysis project Ga0209240, IMG submission 185828) | Grasslands soil microbial communities from the Angelo Coastal Reserve, California, USA - Sample 9_17_2013_80cm (SPAdes) (version 2) | ecosystem: Environmental > Terrestrial > Soil >...
GAACCAAGAAGCGCGCGGGTTCAACGCCGCCGTGATTACCGACAACACTGCGAAGGTTGCCAATGCCACACATGCTGCTCTTGCCCGGCGCGTAACAAACAGGTAGACGATGAAGATCAACGGCGTCAGCTTAATGGCGGATGCGATACCGATAAGAACCCCGCGAGGCAACGATATCTTGCCGATCTTCAACTGACTGGTGACGTCGAACAGCACGAGCGCCGCTAGAACGAGATTTACCTGTCCGTACGAGAACGTCTGACGAACTGGATCCAGCCGGAACACGGGTGCCATCGCGATCAATGCCAGCAGAACCAGCAACCTGGTGGGCGCTGCAGAAGCGACCGCCCGGAGCGGCAAGTAAAGAATGGCATACAGGGCTGCGAGATTGACCAGAGTCCAGAGCGCCTGAGCGACCGTTGCCGGAACGAACGTCAGCGGATCGAACACCAGAGCAGCGAAGGGCGGATACGTAAAGTGGAGATGCGGACCAGGAGACAGGCGAACCTGGTAGAGACGGTTGCTAAAGAGGTGCTCTGCACCGTTCAGGTAGACGGAGAAGTCAACCTGGCGGCGGAGCGCGAAGAGCAGGCCACCTGAGGTGGCAAGTGCGGCGGAGATTGCTCCGGCAATCCACGCAAGTGAGTTATCTGTTATGAAGCGCCGAGACATAAAGTATTCACGCGCGCTCCCACCCTTTAACTTCGCTGTCGAATCAGAGGTCATTCAGCAGCCACCTGGATCGCGTGTCATTACGGCCCGCAGCAGCCTACATCGCGTTGACGCTGATCGGGTAACCAAATGCGGTACACGCGGGCAGAGCGAGGACCCGCTGCGGGATCAGAGTCCGCCTGAGACGCTGATATCGCTGTGTGTGACGAATGACGCCTCCGGCGAGATCACCCACGACACGGTCGCCGCGATCTCCTCCGGCTGGCCCATCCGGCCGAGCGGGCTGTGCTTGGCCGCTTCCTGCGCCTCCGGAAATGCCATGTCAGTAGCGATGACCCACGGAGAGACGCTGTTAACGCCGATTCCCTCGGAGGCAACTCGTTGGACAGGCCGCGCGCGAATGTCACCAGAGCGCCCCTTGGCGGCAGCGTAAGGGACAATCCCGGGCAGGCCGGCCGGGGCCCGGGCGGCGCCGGAGGCGATGGTGACGATGGACCCGCCCTTGCCACCGCGGGCAGTCGACATCGCCCGGACGGCGTGCTTGGCGCACACCATCGGGCCCACGATGTTGACTTGCATGACAGCACAGTGATCGGCCCATCTGCTCCTCTGCCCGGTCGAACATAGCCTCAACGTCACCTTCCGAGGCGACATCGGCGCGCGCGGCCGCGGCCCGGCCGCCGCTGGCCCTGATGGCGGACACCACAGATTCGGTACCGTCCGCGTCGGCCGAGCAGTTGACGATCACCCCGTAGCCGTCGTCGGCCAGTCGCTGGGCGATGGCGGCGCCGATGCCGCGGCTGGCGCCAGGTACGATCACCACGCCCTTTTCCCGCGCCGCCGTGTTCACCTTAACCACCCCCCATTGTTTAGCCTTTTTCAGGGCAGAACGGCGAACCCGGCCCAACGTGATGATTCGTGCAGGCCAGACGGAACCCTGATTACCTTGCTGTACTTCAGGCTAATCGTCCGTGCACTTGGCTCCGCAGGGCCCTCAGGGCCGCCGCATACGCGGGGCGAGCTGATCGCGGGCTTGAAGCGAGGCGTGACGGCATCAGGCCCGGGACCTCGGGCCGTTAGTCCAAGCCCCAGCACGTCCAGCTTGAGGGCGGGCCATCAGGCGTGAAGGCCAGCAGAACCCGCCCCTCGGCCATCAGTGCCCGCAGATGAGCATCATCGTCCGGTACGGCCCATCCGTGCTTTTCCCGGATCGCCCGGAATCGAGGCAGTTCAGCGGCGATATTTTCCCGGATCTCGGCAGTGGCCGGCACGATAACGGCTCTGAAGCCGGTGGAATCGTCAACAAGCAGCTGCGCTCGCGGCTCCCTCCGGAAGATCGCATACTTCACCCGGCCCCGCGTTGTCGACACATAAAAGCGCTGACCGTCCCAGTAGAACCAGTTGGGGCTCAGATGCGGGCGCCCGTCGCGGCGGATCCCGGCGACGACGACATTACGCGGCTCAGCGAGGAACGCCTCGATCTTGTCGGATGATGCCATCCCGACACGCTAGCCTGTCCCGGCACGGCACGCGGATTGGTGCCGACGGCTACTGCTGGTCAGGGGGAAGGTATTCCTCGGACCAGCGCGCGATCTGCTCAAGTGCCGGCAGGAGCGCCGTGCCGCAGTCGGTGAGGGCGTACGCGACGGAGACAGGCGGACCGCCTTCGACTGTGCGCGTGATCAAGCCCGCCTGGGCGAGTTCGGCGAACCGCTGCGAGAGCACGCTGTCGGAGATCGGCCCGATCGCGCGCGAAAGCTGCCGGAAGCCGGCCGACCCGTCGCCCAGGACGCCGAGGATCACCGCGTTCCAGCGCTTGCCGAGGAAGCCGAAGGCGCGGGCGAGCGCGGCGTCGCCGCGTTCACAGGATCCGGCGATGTCGCTCGCTGCCGTGATCTTCAGAGTGCTGGCCACGAAGAGATGCTAGCGCTCTCGCTGCTACTTCGACAAACGAAGCGGCTTGGCCTGCCTGCGGCGGAATACTACTATCTCCGAAGTTGCTACTCTTGCCGAAGCCTGCCGTATGGCGCTCGGCCAGCGGCATCAGTCCGATCGAGGGGTCGCGGGTGATGGAGGGAGCAACGGCCACGATGCCACGCTTGGCGGTGCTCGGCGCTGGCCACGTCGGACCGGTTGTGGCCCGGCTCGCGATCAGGGCCGGTTATCCGGTGGCGATTGCCGCTTCAGGCGACCCAGGCAACCTCGCGCTGATCACCGAAATTCTGATCCCGGGCGCCGAACCGCAGTGGGCGGTTGATGCGGTCGCCGGCGCGGACATGGTCGTGCTAGCGATGCCGCTGCACCGGTTCCTGCGTGTCGACCCGCGCTTGCTTGCGGGCAGACTCGTGATCGACGCGATGAATTACTGGCCTGCCAGTGACGGAGTCCTCGAGGCATTCGAGAACGGTCGCGCCGGGAGCAGCCAGATCGTCGCCCGGCGGCTCGAGGGATCGGCCGTGGTCAAGGCTCTTAACCATATCGGCTATCACGAGCTCGAGCAGAACGCTCGGCCAGCGGGTTCACCGGACCGGCGCGCGACTGGCGTGGCAGGCGACGACCCGGTGGCTGTTGCCGCAGTGGCCGAGTTCGTCGATGGGATCGGTTACGACCCCGTCCGGTTGCCAAGCCTCGCGGCCGGCCAGGTACTGCAGCCTGGCGGCCCGGTGTTCGGCCGGGTGTTGCTTCGTCCTGAGTTCGACCTGGCCATCGGCACAGGCCCAGCCGCGGCCGGCGCGCCTGTCCTCGCGGACGCTCAGTCCGGAAAGGGTGAGTGACATGACCGACCAGGCAGCGGAGAAGCGCACCTCCGCTCCCGAATCAGTTCGGTTCCCGCTCGTTTTCGGGCTCGACACGTTCGGGGACCGGAACGGCGATGCCGACGGCAAGCCCGTCTCGCATGCCCAGACGATCCGCAACGTGGTCGCCGAAGGCGTCCGGGCGGAGCAGGTAGGCATCGACTTCTTCGGAATCGGCGAGCATCACACGGACTACTTCCCGATGCCGGCCGGGGACGTGGTGCTGGCTGCAATCGCGGCAGGCACGAACCGGATCCACCTGGGCTCAGCCGTCACGGTGCTGAGCTCGGACGACCCGGTGCGGGTGTTTCAGCGCTACTCAACGCTGAACGCGATCTCCGGTGGCCGGGCCGAAGTCATCCTCGGTCGCGGATCGAGCATCGAGTCCTTCCCGCTATTCGGATACGACCTCGCCGACTACGAGGAACTGTTCGAGGAGAAGGCGGCGCTGTTCGCCGAGCTGCTTAAGGGCGAACCGGTCACCTGGCATGGCACCACCCGCCCGCCCCTGTACCACCAGGACGTTGTGCCGCACACTGAGTCCGGCCCGTTCCCGGTGTGGATCGGCGTTGGCGGAAACCCGCAGTCGGTGATCCGCGCCGCCCGGCTCGGGTTCCGGCTCGCGCTCGCCATCATCGGCGGCCAGCCCGCCCGGTTCGCCGCGTTCTCGCAACTGTTTCAAAAGGCTCTGGAGAAGTTCGGGCGGCCGCCCCTTCCCGTAGCTGTGCATTCACCTGGCCATATCGCGCGCACCGACGACCAGGCGCGAGAGGAATTCTGGCCGCGCTGGCGGGACATCATCAGCGTCGTCGCCTCGGATCGCGGGTTCGCGATTCCTACTGAGGAGTCGTTCGCCTGGGAGGCCGGGCCGCACGGAGCGCTCTACGTCGGATCCCCCGAAACTGTCGCTCAGAAGATCGCCGCCAACCTCCGCGCGCTGCAAGCCACCCGCTTCGACCTGAAGTACGGCATGCCAGGCCTCACCCACGAAGCGCTCATGACAAACATTGAGCTGTACGGCCAGGAGGTCATCCCCCGGGTGCGCGAGCTGCTCGCACCAGCGCCACCCGGACCGCCGTCATCAGGCTCGTCCTGACCGGCTGGCGGTCACTGCTCGGGCCACAGACGCCAGCCTACGGTGTCTCTCTTGTGAGATCCATGGTGAAGATATGCAGGCTGACGGCTGGGAATTCGGTGAAACCTACGTGCCGATAAAATCCCGCAGCCCTTTTATTGCTGAACCCAACGAGCAAATGCAATCCAGGCGAACCCTGATTGCGGAGGCTCGAAGTAATCGTCTCGATCAGGCGTCGTCCTATCCCGCGTCCCTGCAGTCGTGGGATGAGGTTGATGTGCAAATGCGACGGGAAGCATCTGGCCAGGTCGTCCGCGATGCTCCAGGGATGGTGGACATCGTGTATTGCATACTGCTCCGGCCGTGACAACTCGTCCGCGTGATCCTGCGAAGGTTCCGCGTATCTAGCGCGCAGCGCTGGCCACCAATCACGCTCAAGGCGCTGCTCGAATGCCCGGGTGTCGAGCGCTCCGACGATGTATCCACCCAGACCGCTTCTGTCCTCTGCGACGAAGGCGAGCGATGGCTCGAGGGTGACGTAGGGCGCGACATAAACGTATCCGGGCAGCTTGGGGTCGCGGAAGAGCGATGTAGCGTCCTGGCCGTTGTCCGCCGTTTGCAGGCAAATGCGGCATAGGTCGTCAAGGTCATCTGGCTGATATGGCCGGATTCGGAAGCGATCGCTGTCCCCGGTCTTGCTCCTCACATCCCGCACTCCCATTTCAGCCGACCCCCTCGTCGTCGATCAGGTAGCGGCCGCGGCTGCGGACGACCACTCGGCCGGGCCCATTGCGGTCGGCCTGCTTGGCCTGCAGGCTGCGGCACGACGCCGATAGGCCGCTGGCGTTGGCCCGCCACCTCGGTGCGACCCGGGTCACCCGGTACCGGCTGGCTGATCCGGTAGGATAGCGGTCCTGAAGGGGAGTAGTCCCTCGTCGGTCATCGACATGCTGGAGCCCTCGCAGGTTCCCGGTGGCCGGGCCCGTGCTGGGTGGGCGAGACCTTCGGCCCCTGGTGATCTGTGCGTCGCCGGGGTCGGGTCTCCGGTGCATCCCACAGAAGCCTGATCCCGCGGGACGCGGGAAGGAACATCGGCTCCTGTGATCCACCTTTTGTTGCTGATCGCGTCTGCGGCGGCGATCTACGTGGCGTGCGAGTGGTTCGTCAACGCCGTCGAGTGGCTGGGACGGCGGCTGCGGGTCGGGCCGCTGGCGGTGGGTACCATCCTGGCCGCGTTCGGTACCGCACTGCCAGAGAGCGTGGTCACTTTCGTGGCCGTCGTATTCGGCACCAGCGCCAGCCAGAAGAACATCGGGGTGGGAGCCGCGATGGGCGGCCCGCTCGTGCTGGCCACGATTGCCTACGGCATGACCGGCTGGATGCTGCTGGCCCGGCGCCGGCGGGCACAGGCCTACCCGGACGCTATGGTGCGGGTCGGCGGACCGGCCGCCGGCGCCCCCGCGACGCGGCCCGCCCAGGCACCCCGCGACAACCTCGGAGACCTGGGCAAGCTAGCCCGCGACCAACGCTGGTTCCTGGCGATCTTCGCCGTGAAGGTCGCTCTCGGCCTGGTGGCCTTTGCCATCAAGCCATGGCTTGGGCTGCTGTTCTTCGCCGCTTACGGTGTCTACTTCTGGCGGGAGATCCGCGGCAGTGGCGGGCCCGGCCTCGACGAGGACCTTCAGGCGCTGCGGCTGCAGCGCCGTCGGCCACAGCCGGCCACCTGGGCCGTGGTCACCCAGACCCTGGCCACAATCGGGGTGATTTTCGCCGCCTCACAGGTGTTCGTGCATCAGCTCGAAGCGATCGGCCCGATGCTCGGCCTGCCAGCTGCAGTGACCGCGCTGCTGCTATCGCCGATCGCGACCGAACTGCCCGAGATCATGAACGCGATCATCTGGGTCCGTCAGGGCAAGACTCGCCTGGCACTGGCCAACATCTCGGGCGCGATGATGATCCAGGCAACGGTGCCATCCGGGCTGGGCCTGCTATTCACGCCGTGGCGATTTGGCACCGCTCTGCTCATCTCCGGTCTGGCCACCATGGCCGCGATCAGCTACCTGCTGATGCTGCTGCGCACCGGCAGGTTCGGCGCCACAACCCTCTCGCTCGCAGTTGTTCCCTACCTCGCCTTCGCCGTCTGCCTCATCCCCGTGCTCGCCTGAAACCCTTGTGCCGTTGACGAGCTGGCCAACCTCAGGGCACGCTGACTGCAAGGCTGCAACGTCCCGTCAGTGCACCTTTGGCCGGATGACCTGCCAAAGTACGCGACTGGCCGGTAGGCGCGGGTCAGGGAGAGTTCATGCGGGTGGAAGTGAGCCCCGAAGCCGCGGCGATGGTCCGCGAGCGCGGCGGGCGGCTGTGGGTATGGGCGGCCCGGCCGCCGGTGTGTTGCTGGGGGACGCCCGCGTACATGCACGCGGCCACCGAGCGGCCGGCCGGCCTGTCCGGGTTCAGCCTGGTGTCGCAGGCGGACGTGGACATCTGGTTCCGCGCTCCTGCAGGCCGAGTACCTGACGTACTGGAGATCGGCCTGCGGGGCCGGCGGAGACCCCGCGTCGAGGCCTACTGGGATGGCTGCCTCATGGCACTCTGACTCATGGCCGCCCGCCGCCGCCTTCGAGGCCGTCTCTGGCCCGTCTTAGCGGGACTGATCGTGGCCGTGACCGTGGTGATGCGAATGCTTACCGGTGTCGGGACCGCCCTCACGGGGCGGATCGGCCGGCATTCAACAGCCGGGCTCGCCGTGGTGGCCGCAGCAAGACTGCTGGTTACGGAGCTTGATGAGCGTGTTGGACGCGGCCATCCGCAACTTCGTTACGAATGGGGCGTCGTACGTCATCCAGTTTGAAATGAGGGCCCCCGGACTCGACTTCGGCCGAGGTTCCTGACCTGGCTCTGTCATAACTCCAACGTACGGCGAAGGCCGGCTCTCGTCCAACCGCGACGCGCGGGCTATCGGCGTCGCCGACCAGCAGTTGGTTTCTCGCCGCCCGCCGGCGGGCAGATGCATCGCGTGCCTCAGGAGGCTGGCGGAGCCGGAATCGTGATCGTCGGCGCCGCCATGGCGGGCGGCAACGCCGCCGTCACCCTGCGGGAGGAGGGTTTCCGTGATGGCGTTACCATCGTCGGCCAGGAACCAAGCCTCCCCTTTGGCAGGCCTCCGCTCTCCAAGACGTACCTGCGGTCGGAAGAGGACCTCGCGGGCTGGTATGTCAGGCCAGCCGACTGGTATGGGGAGCACGACGTCGAGCTCCTGCTCGGGTCGAGCGTTTCAGTCATCGATACCGCAGCGCGCCAGGTAACACTCGGCTCAGGCCAGGAACTGCGATACCAGAAGCTACTGATCGCCACGGGTGGCCGGAACCGGCGGCTCAATGTTCCTGGGGCTGGCCTGCCTGGTATCCACTACCTGCGCACGATCGCTGAATGCGAGGCGATCAAAGCCGAAGCGATCCCCGGCCGGCGCGCGCTCGTCGTGGGCATGAGCTTCATTGGCTCGGAGGTGGCGGCGTCGCTGACGCAACTCGGGGTGCACGTGACCGCCATCTTTCCCGGCAGATTCCCGCTTGAGCGGGTGCTGGGCCGCGAAATCGGCGCGCTCATGGACGCCATCCACCGCGCCAACGGGGTTGATTTGCTCGCTGGGCATCAAGTTGCCGGTTTCGAAGGGACGGACCGGCTGCAGGCGGCTACGACTGCTACCGGCGTCCGGGTGGCGTGCGACTTCGCCGTAGTTGGAGTCGGAATCGAACCCGTGGTGCCGACCCTGGCCGGCCAGTCGATCGCCCAGGACAACGGTGTTCTGGTTGACGAATGCTGCCGGGCCAGCGCAGCCGACGTCTACGCGGCCGGAGATGTCGCGAACCATCGTCACCCCGTATTCGGGCGAGTCCGCGTCGAGCACTACAACAACGCGGAGAAACAGGGTGCCGCGGCAGCCAGATCGATGCTGGGCTCGGATGCGCCCTATGACTACATCCATAGTTTCTGGTCAGATCAGTATGATCACAAGCTGGAGTATGTCGGGCATGCCACGACATGGGACGAGTTCGTGGTCCGCGGGAGCCTGGAGGAAGGAAGGCTCGTCGGGTTCTACCTCGTCGGCGGAGTAGTGCGCGCGGCGGTCGGCCTCGACCGTGGCGGTGACCCGGAGCTGGACCGGGACTCGGAAATGGCAGCGGCGGCGCGTTTGGTTGCCGCGCAAGCCCGGCCTGCTCGTGAGCAACTCTCCAGCGAACAGGCGGATCTTTGGTCTTTGGCCAAGATCTAGACATTTGAGAACAGCGGGATGTTCGCGCCGCTGGCCGGAGCCAGCGGGCTATCCAGCAGCGCGAGGATCAGCTTCGCGACATCGCCGGGCGTCAGGCCCGGACGAAGTTCCGGGTTAGCCCGGCGCAGCATCTGGGTGTCGACCGCTCCTGGGCTCACGCAAATTGCGCTGATGCCGTGCTGCCTCCCTTCCACGGCAATGGCTTCGGTGAGGCCGATGACCCCGTACTTGGAGACGTTGTAGGCGGCTAGTCCTGGGAACTTCTCGGTGGCGTAGACGCCGGACAGCGAGGCGATATTGACGATCCGTCCTTCGCCCGCAGCGCGCATGGCGGTGAATGCCGCGCGGCCGCACAGGAACGAGCCGGTCAGGTTGACCCCGATCGTCTCTTCCCAGATGTCCAACGTGGTCTCGCCGAAAGGCGCAGACGTCAGTACGCCAGCCGCGCAGACCAGGGCGGCGAGCGGGCCAACTTGCCCGGCGGCCGCGAACAGCCGTTCGACGTCTCCGGGCTTGCTCACGTCGGCGGGTACCGGCGTGGCCTCGCCGCCGGCTTCCCGGATGGTGCCAACGACCCCGGCAAGCGCATCGTGATCACGTGCCGCGAGCACGACGTGCGCGCCAGCGCCAGCGAGTGCCCTGGCGGTGGCAGCTCCGATTCCCCGGCTGGCGCCGGTGACCACCGCGAGACGTCCTGCCAGCCAGTGCCCCGGATCAGCCACGGACTGCGGCCCCGGCGTCCTTGCGGATGACGCGCCGGTAGAGCTGTTCGTGAGCATCCAGACTCCGTTCCAGGTCCAGATGCCTTTCGGCATGCTCACGGCATGCTGCGCGCGAGATCTGGGTTATCCGCTGGACCCCGTCTGCGGCACCTTGGATATCGTCCGGTGCGACCAGGAAACCGGTCACGCCATCGGTGATTATCTCCCCGAGCCCACCGCGATTGAACGCGACAACGGGAGTCCCGCACGCCAGTGCGTCAGCGGCGGCCATGCCGAAGGGCTCGTCCCACCTCGCTGGGCAGACGACGACAGCCGCGCGGGCCATGGCCGCCCACATGGTGGTTCGCGGCACTCCATCGTGCACCATCACGCCTTGCTCGCCGCGCCGCGGACCGATCTGTTCGCGCGCGTACTCAGCGTCGTAGGCGTCGCCGTAGACGTCGATCCGGGTTCCGGCCGCCTGAGCGATGTCGATGGCCTCGGCGGCCCCCTTCTCGGGACTGAGCCTGCCAGCAAACACAGCGCCGTCCCCGGCCGCGTCCGACCAGGGGACCGAACGCGTCGGCACGTACGGCGGGAGGATCGCGTCGACTCGGGTGACCGTGCGCCAGGCGCTCGCCTGGGACGTGGACACGCACCCTACGGCCGGAGGTCGGCTGCCCTGGCTGGCGATACCAAGCGCTACAGCAACCGCCGTCTCAGGCGGCAGGTGGAGCGTGTGCACGACCGACGCATCCAGGCCTGCAGCCAGGCTGATCGCCGGAGCGTCGAAGGCGTGATTGTGGATGATGTCATAGCGGGTCCCCCGGACGGCGGAGTAGGCACCGGCAAACGCCGACGCAGCCGCCGACGCAGCCGCGGCCGGGTCGCGGCCCGATGGGCCGACGGCTCGGTACAGGGTGGCTGCCAGCGAGCTCGGATCGACTCCGGTGTCGATCACGGTTACCCCCGGTATCTGCGATCCGGCGGCCGCGTAGACGTGGACCCTGTGGCCCCTGCTGACCAGGCCCCTGGCCAGATCGGACACGAACGCCTGCGAGCCTCCGCCCTGCGGCTCGCGGATGGCTGATACGAGCGGCGCCATGATCGCGATCTGCAGCGGCGCTTCCGTGCCGATTTTCACCGTGTAATGTCCTTAAAGGCCAGGTCGCGCGGCGGATTGACCCCCAGCACCTGATAAGGGACCCGCCGGCTGCCGCGGTCACGGACCTCTGCCGCCGCACGGGGATAGAAGATCTCCGCAAGCTCAACCGCCTCGCGATGGCTAGCGAACTCCATGGCCATCGCTCCAGCGAAGCTTCGATAGTGGTAATCGCGGACGGCCAGCCAGCCTATGTTGTTCGGCCAGATAATGGCGACACAACCACCAGGCCCGCAAATCCGCTCCATTTCGGCCAGGCCGGCGTCACCGCCGTGGCACGGTTCCGGGGTCAGGACAGAGCACGCGACGACCAGATCGGCGAAACCGCTCGGCACGGGCAACTCGTCGAAAAAGCCGTTCATGACGCGGGCGCGGCAGCCATGGTCGGCTCTTGCGAGCTTCCGCTCGAGAATCCTGCGCAGGCCCGCGGCAGGCTCGATTGCCACTACCTCCTGCCCCCGTTCGATAAGCTCCATCGTCAGCCGCCCTGATCCCGCGCCGACCTCGACAATCCGCTGCACGCTGCGCGGCAGCCAGTCAACGATTCCGGGATGGAGCCGCTCGGCGCGGATCAGGCGATCGTAGAGCCCGGGCTCGAGCCGGTACAGCAACTCCCACGCCAGCGTCTGGTCGGCCTGCGGATCACAGCCATCGTCAGGGGCGAAGCGCCGCGCCTCGTCAGCGGTGAATACCTGCAGGTCCGCAGCTGTGTAGCGGCAGCTTAGCTCCCTGCCAGCGCGGGCTGGGTCCTCAGGAATGATCACCGACCTCGGCCCAGTTCTTATCGGTCTCCCAGACCCGGACTGACTGCAGCGCTCCTTCAGGGAGCTCGCGCTTGAGCCGTTCCCAGAAGATCACAGCGAGGTTTTCCGCCGTCGGGACGCATCCTTGAAGCCACGGGACGTCGGTATTCAGATTACGGTGATCGACGTGCTGTATGACCTGCTGCTGCATCACGTCCGAAAGGACCTTCAGGTCCATGACATAGCCACTGTCGTCATTGATCTTTCCGGCAACAACGACATCCAGCGCGTAATTGTGGCCATGCAGATTGACACACTTCCCGAACAGGCGCCGGTTCTCGTCGTCTGATAGGCGCGGATTACGGAGCTGATGCGCAGCATTGAACGTCTCGCGGCGGCTTACTAGGACGGTCGGCTGACTGCTCATGGCCCTGGGCGGCAGCAACCGGGTCCGAATTCCTGATAGCAATGCTGAGCCATCTTCATGCCTCCAAGCTCTCGGCTCGGCTGGACGCCCCCGACCTGCTCGCTCAGAGTCTACAAAGGCGCTCCCGACCACCTCACCGCGCGATCAGGGCTGCCCGTTCATGATCACGGACACTAACCGACAATATTGTCGAAAACTGTCCGTGATCACGAAATCGAGAGTCTGCGATCAGCTGGCGGGGCGTGCGATCGTCTTGTACTCGAGGTATCCCATGAGCCCCTCCGGGCCAAGTTCGCGGCCGATGCCGCTGGCCTTGTAGCCGCCGAAGGGGGCGCAGGTCTCGATCATGTACATGTTGACGCCGTAGGTGCCCGTGCGCACCTGGCGCGCGACTTCCATGCCGCGTTCGGTGTCCGCGGTCCACACAGTTCCGGCCAGGCCGTAGTCGCTGTCGTTCGCGATGCGGATCGCGTGCGCCTCGTCCTCATACGGAATGACGGCCAGGACGGGGCCGAAGATTTCCTCGCGGGCGATGCGCATCGCCGGGTCGACGCCCGTAAACACGGTGGGAGCAACGTACCAGCCCCGCTGCCGGCCAGAGGCCCGGGAACCGCCCGTCACGATCTTGGCGCCCTCGTCTTGCCCGATCTTGATGTAGCCCTCCACCCGGTCCTGCTGCCGCTTGGCGACCAGGGGGCCGATCTGGGTGCTGGGGTCCGCGGGATCGCCCACCGTCAGCCCGTTCACCATCGCGGCCAGCGCGTCTACGGTCTCGTCATAACGGCTGCGCGGGGCGAGAATCCGAGTTTGGGCGACACAAGCCTGGCCGTTGTTCATCAGCGAGGCCATTTCCAGCCAGCCGACCGTCGCGGCGAGGTCGGCGTCGTCCAGGATGATCGCGGCGGACTTGCCGCCGAGTTCGAGACTGCAGCGCTTGAGTTGCTGCCCGCAGATGGAGCCGATCCGCCGCCCGGCGGCGGTGGAGCCCGTGAACGCGACCTTGTCGACGCCCGGATGGGAAACCAGGTGCTCGCCTGCCTCCCGCCCGCCGGGCACGATGTTGACGACGCCGGGTGGCAGTTCCGCTTCCTCGATCAGATCGGCGAGGACGTAGGCGTCGAGCGGTGTCTCCGGGGCCGGCTTGATGACGACGGTGCAGCCAGCGACGAGAGCGGCGGGAAGCTTGGTCATAATGGTGAACTGCGGCACGTTCCACGGCACGATCGCGGCCACGACGCCGACGGGCTCGCGGCGCACGGTCACCGGCCCGAACAGCCCCGGGCGATCATCTTCCCAGGTGAAGGTCTTGCCGAGTTCCGCGAAATAGCTGAGCATCATTTGCGGCTGGGGCGCCTGCGCCAGCTGTGAGAATGTGATGGGCGAGCCCATCTCCTCGGTGATCAGCTCAGCGATCTCGCCCAGCCGCCCGGCATACAGGTCAGCGAGCCTGCCCACCGCCGCGGCGCGGTCCGCTGGGGCCATCCGCGGCCACGGGCCGTTGTCGAATGCGTCACGAGCGGCCGCCACGGCGCGGTCCATGTCGGCGGGGGTGCCGTCGGGCACACGGCCGACGACCTCCTCCGTATGCGGCGAGACGACGTCGAGTGTGGCGGAACCAGCTGGTGCAACCCATTGGCCGCCGATGTAGAAGCGGTCATGACTGCGCATCGTGATCTCCTCGTGGCGGACCAGCGGCGCGAACGCGGCCAGCAAGAACACGTTCTATTCCGGTCGACGGGACAACACCCCCAGCTGACTCTACGCCGTACATCTCAATGTGAACAGGTTCCAGTTCCTGGCATGCTCGACAGCAAGATGATCACGCGGATGTGGTGCTTCTATGCGCTCAACCCGCGTGATCATCAAACACGCACGAGCGGCTCAGACCGGCTCGCTGATCCGCAGCGCGCCGCCGCGGCTGATGAAGGGGTGATCCTGCAGCACCCAAGCGGCGGCTTCACTGTCGGCGGCCTCGATGACCGACCAGCCCATGAACGGCGCAGGGACAGTCCGATCACGGGCACCCTCGCGGGTGACGGTGAATGCCGAGCGGACTGGTTCGCCCACGTCGGCGAGCGCGTTCCCGGTCTTGGCTGCCCAGCTCATGAAGGCCGCACGAGCGTCCGCAACGGACGCAGGATCGGAGGGCATGTCACCTACGTGATAAGTGACGAGGAACCTAGCCATCTCGACGACCCTCACAAGCAACCTGTGCTCTGGCCGGACCTGCCGCCTGCCGGCGCAGCCAGGACAGCGGCTGGGCGGATTCGGCGGAGATGGCCTTCCAGGTCCAGCCCTGCGCCCTGCGCTGGGCGATATAGTCCGCGATGGTCGCGTAGCCGAGGCGGGCTGCCACCTGCTCCGCTCGCTGCCTGGCTGCGTGACGTTTCGAGGCGTGGCTGACCTGGGCCAGCCCATGACGGTGGAACGCGGCATTCACGGTGTGGTTCGAGAAACCGATCTCGGCAGCAATGGCATTGACGCTCCAATGCCGCATGAGGTGCCGTTCCCGCAGGTAGCTAGCTACGTCAGCGAATCCCAGGCCGCTCAGGACCGGGACCCAGCGAGCGTCCGTGCGATCGGCCCTCAGCTGCCGGGCGGCGTTAGCGGCCGCTGGGTCCACGTCGGCGAGGTGGCGTGACAGCCAGTCCTTGTGCAGCCCCGCCTCACGGCTGATCACCGCCAGGCTGGCGCCGTCCGCGATCCTGGCCAGCACCAACGAGCCCAGGTCCGGGTATCCGGCTTGCCGGGCTATGGCCTCTGCGACTTGTCCACGGCGACGGGCGGCCCCGTCGGAGTTCGTCCTGGCGATGGCCTCCGGCGGTATTGCCGCGAGCGCTTGCGCGGCTTTCCTGCGCCGCTGCTCCGGGAAGGGGCGACCCGTGGCTGCCGCCACGGCCGCGCGGGTGAGAGCTCCAGTACGGGCAAGCTCCCGGCCGGCTGCGCTGCCCTCGCGGAGCGCGGGGTCGAAGATCAGGCGGGCACTGAACGCGGCCGAGCGGCGTTTGCGCGTCTCAGGTCCCTCGAGCGACTGGCCGCGTTCGAGCCCGAACGCCTCGCAGTAAGCCACTTTCGTCCAGCAATGAGCTCTCTGGTGGGCCGTAACCGAGCGCAGCGATCGACCGCACAAATGACAGATGACCCTGGTGCCGTCGGTGATGACCTCGCCGATCGGGGCGTAGAAGGCCGTACCGTCATCCAGCACGGCGAGGACAGTACGGAGCGCCCGATCGTGCTTCCGTGCCGCCTGCCGACCTGGCTCTCCCGCCGGGCTGAGCATTTCAACGGACATGACCGGCCTCTCACCCAGCCGCTAGTCACACTGAGACTACTACATAGCGGCCCGGCTTCGGTCATTCCGCGTCCTTACTCGTTTCGCGCGATCGGGCGAGGAGACTAGTGCCAAAGGGCAGCAAACCCGAGCCGGTACCCACCGGGACGGGAGACGCTGGCCCATCACGACAGATCGTGAGACGAAAGAAGGCGATATGGAGATTAGCGCGCGCAATCAGCTGACCGGCACGGTACAGGCCATCAAGACCGGCGCGGTCATGGCCGAGATAGTCGTGAACGTTGACGCGGGAACGGTCGCCGCCGTCATCACCGACTCATCACGGGAGCACCTGAACCTGGCTGAAGGCGACCGCGTCACCGTGGTCATCAAAGCCACCGAAGTAATGATCGCCAAGTAACGACATGCAGTTCTGTCGGCACGCCGTGGCGGCCGACCACGGCGAACCCGCCACGGCCGACGCTTCGTGCGGCGGCCTCGCTCCGGCAATAGCATTGAACAATGCCTGAAGCTGAGGAACCGGCGCTGTCACTGGCCGAATGGCTGGTGCTGTGCCTGGTGTGCGAAATGCCGAGGCACGGGTTCGCGCTAGCGACGCTGCTCGGTTCGGATGGCGACCTCGGGCGCGTGTGGCGAATTCCCAAGCCGGTCATCTACCGCGCGCTGCAGCGGCTCGAGGTGCTCGGTCTGGTAAAGACGGCTGAGCAGCAGGCATCCAGCCAAGGTCCGGTCAGATCGCTGGTAGATGCGACCCCGGCGGGCAGGACCGCGGCGTCAGCCTGGCTGACCAGACCCGCTTCCCACAACCGGGACGTCCGATCGGAGCTGCTCGTCAAGCTCGCACTACTCGACCGCGCCGAGGCGGATCCGCAGCCGCTGCTCGAGGCTCAGCGCGAGCAACTCATCCCGGTCGTCGAAGGACTGAATGACCGCCTCGAGGCCGCGGCGGGATTCGAGCGCACGCTCGCGTTGTGGCGTTATGAGACCGTGTCGGCAACCGTTCGCTTCCTGGATGCCCTAACCGCCAGGTCGCACGCCCGGTAGAGCCGCTGCGCTTACTCCGGTTTCGCGAGCTCCGGGCCTTGTGTCGGCTTGCATCATGTTGTCTCATTGAGACTACCGACGGGTCGCGGCGTCCGGCCGGGCCCAGGCGCTGCCGGCAAGCAGCCCTATCGGCGGGCTCTTGTCCCGCGCAGGCAAGGGAGATGAGCGATTCATGACAGTGACCCTGGACCGGAACGTCGAAGAATTCATCGCCGCCCCGCGCCAGCTGTTCATCAACGGGCAGTGGGTCGAGGCAGCATCAGGGCAAACATTCGAGACACCCAACCCAGCGACCGGCGAAACTCTCGCCAGGGTCGCTGAAGGCGACGCCGAGGATATCGACCGCGCCGTCCGGGCTGCACGTAAGGCATTCGATGACGGGCCGTGGGGCCGGATGACGCCGTCGGAGCGAGGGCGCATCATCTGGCGGATTGGCGACCTCATCTTGCAGCACGTCGAGGAGCTCGCCCAGCTGGAGTCGGTGGATAACGGCAAGCCCTTCGTCGTCGCGCAGGCTGCCGACGTTCCTCTGGCCGCCGACCTGTTTCACTACATGGCCGGCTGGGCCACCAAGATCGAGGGCAACACCATCAACATTTCGGTGCCCTATATGCCGGGCGCGAACTTCCACTCCTACACCCTGCGTGAACCGGTCGGCGTGGTAGGGCAGATCATCCCGTGGAACTTCCCGCTGCTGATGGCTGCCTGGAAGCTTGGCCCCGCCCTGGCCACCGGCAACTGCGTCGTGCTGAAGCCGGCCGAGCAGACCCCGCTGTCGGCATTGCGTCTCGCCGAGCTGATGGCCGAGGCGGGCGTTCCTGACGGCGTCGTCAACGTGGTGCCAGGTTTCGGCGAGACCGCAGGCGCCGCGCTCGCGGCCCATCACGATGTCGACAAGGTCGCCTTCACCGGCTCCACCGAGGTCGGCAAGCTCATCCTCCAGGCAGCCGCCGGGAACCTCAAGAAGCTCACCCTCGAACTCGGCGGCAAGAGCCCCAACATCGTCTTCGACGACGCCGACGAGAGCGCGGTGGCAGGCGCCGCGAACGCTATCTTCTTCAACCACGGCCAGTGCTGCGTCGCCGGTTCCCGGCTGTTCGTCCAGAACAGTCGCTTCGAGGAGGTCGTCGACGGCGTCGCCGAGATCGCCAAGTCGATCAAGATCGGACCCGGCATGGACCCGAGCACCCAGATGGGCCCGCTGGTCTCAGAAGAGCAACTCCGCCGCGTGACCGGCTACCTCGACGCCGGCCGCGGCGACGGCGCCACCGCGGTCACCGGCGGCGGCCGGCACGGCCAGCACGGCTACTTCGTCGAACCCACCGTCCTGACCAACACCCGCCCCGAGATGAGCGTCGTCCGCGAGGAGATCTTCGGTCCCGTCGTCGTGGCCGAGCCGTTCAGCAGCCTGGACGAGATCGCCGCCGTCGCCAACAACACCGACTACGGCCTCGGCGCAGGCATCTGGACCAAAGACATCTCCAAGGCCCACGCCCTAGCCAAGAAGATCAGGGCCGGCACCGTCTGGATCAACTGCTACAACGTCTTCGACGCCGCGCTGCCATTCGGCGGCTACAAGCAATCCGGCTGGGGACGCGAAATGGGCCACGAGGTACTCAACAACTACACCGAGGTCAAGGCGGTCACCACGCTGCTCTGAGCACGCGAGCGCGGGCGGGCCGGACACGCAGTTCCGGTTCCGCCCGCTCCCGCCATACGCTCCTGGAAACGACCCCCATCCAGGCGGCACTCAACCGCGCAGATCGCGGAACGATCGATATCGATGCCACCTACCGCGACGGCCTCGACAGCCTGGGCGGCTTCGAGTACGCCTGGCTGCTGACATGGCTGCACCAGCTCGACGGACCCGCGGGCCTGCCGCCGCTGAGGCAGGTGCCGTTCCTGCTGCGACGCCAGCAGCGGCGGGTCGGCATCTTCGCCACCCGCGGTCCACGCCGGATCAATCCGATCGGGCTCAGCCTCGTCCGGATCCTCGGCTTCACCAGCGCAGGGATCGACTTCGCTGGCGTCGATCTCGTCGATGGCACACCGGTCATCGACATCAAGCCCTACGTCAGCCGGTTCGACCGCCCGCCCGGCGATCCGCGATGCGGCTGGTTCGACCAGGTAACCATCAGCGAGAACGTCACCCCCGCGCAGCTAGGCAAGCCCGACTGCCCCGACGAGCCGGAAACGGGCCGTGACGATCACTTATGGCGCGAAGATGCGCCGGTCAGCCGCAGTCGTCAAGGCTTGATACGAGGTATTCGGCCCGGGCAAGCCACTCGGGTTCGATTTCGACCCCCCAGCCTGGCTCGTCCGGCACGCAGACGTGCCCGGCGGTCACGACGAACGGGTTATGCCGGAACAGGCCGGCCTGCCACGGATAATAGTCGGCCCCTTCGATTGACAATTCGAGGTACTGGCCTGCGTTGGGTATGGCGGCTAGCAGATGAAGGGTGGCAACCGTGACCAGCGAGAGATTGGCGCTGTGTGGGGTGCACGGCAGTCCGGCGCGCGCGGCGGCCTCGGTCACCTGCAGCGTGCGCCACAGGCCGCCCATGTACATGACGTCCGGCTGCACGATATCGACGGCCCGCAAGTCGATCATCCGCTGCCAGCTAGCCAGGTCCCAGTCCTGCTCGCCGCCGGCGACGTCTATGCTCAGCGCGTCCGCGACGCGTTTGGTCTCCTCCACGCGCCAGTACGGGCACGGTTCCTCGAAATGGCCGACCCCCTCGGCCTCCAGGAGCCGGCCGACCTCGATCGCTCGGCCCGCAGAGAAGCCCCCCGTTGGCGTCCACCAGCTTGGCCACATCCGCGCCGAGGGCGCGGGCTAGCGCGGGGACGATCTGCTCGGTCCGGCCGGGCCACTGATCGACGTCATGCCCGCATTCGGCTCCCACCCGCCACTTGAAGGCGTCGAAACCGAAGTCGTCGCGGAGCCGGCCCAGGCGTTCGGCCTCCTCGCGCGGGGTGGTGTCGCGCCGCATTGATGAGGCGTAAGCGCGCAGGCGGCCGGGCTGACCGCCGAGCAGTTCGACTACCGGTCGCCCGGTGGCCCTGCCGTGCAGGTCCCACAGCGCCGTGTCTAGTCCGGCCAGCGCCCGGCAGCGATAGCTACCCGGGTACTTGTGCTCCCGTTCTTCGATCGTGGTGATCAGGCCGCCGATGTCAGACGTTTCGGCCCCGATGGCCCACGGGGCGACCTGCCGGTGGAAGATCCGGGCCGTGATGTCGGCGTTGTATGTCGACGTCTGGCCCCAGCCCACCTGGCCCAGCGTGGTCGTCAGCCGCACGAAGCAGACGTACTGGTCATGGAAAGTTTCCAGGGACCGGGATCCGGCCAACTTCCGCCGCTGCGGGCATCTCCGCTCTCACCTCCGGATCACCGGTCAGAAGACCAGCACACTGCGCGCGCCCATACCGGCACGCAGATCATCGAAGCCTTCCCTCCAGCTGTTCCAGCGTGATCCGGCGAGTGATCAGCTCATCCAGCGCCAGCTCGCCACGCAGATAATGGCCGACCAGAACCGGGATGTCGCGGTGCAGGTCCGCCGACCCGAAATAGCAGCCCTTGACCGACTGCTCGCTGACGAACGGGCCCGCGTCGAGCGCGATCCGGGCACCGCCGGGCAGCAACCCGACAAGCACCAGCTGCCCGCGCACATCCAGGCTCGCCCACGCCTGCTGCACCGTCTCCTCAACGCCAGTGAGCACGGCAGCTCGCATCTTCACGAGGCCTACGCCGACCCCGGCGCACAGCGGGCCCGGCGGGACGATCCAGCGCGCTGGTACGTGCGGGCGGCCTGTTACACCGGGCCGTGGCCGCGGTGTCCGGCCATCGGCGGCGCCTGGACCGTGCTGGCGGCGACGAACGAGCTGCCAGCCGGCCCGGCGAGGACAGCAGCATGCAGCGCGCTTCCAGCCAGCAACTGGCTCCACGACAAGAACCACTGCGTCCAGCCGTCATCCCACGTGCCAGCCACCGGGCTGCCGGTGACGATCACGGGGTCACCCGGCAACTCGAGGTTGTAGTACGTCTGGGCGTTCTCTGGAGACATGTTCACGCAGCCATGGCTGACGTTGACGTAGCCCTGCTCCCCCACCGACCAGTAGGCATCGTGGATATAGTTGCCGCTCCAGGTGAATCGCACCGACCAGGGCACGGGGAAGTCGGTATAGCCCGGCCCGCTCATCAGCACCGGGTTGCCCTTCTCGATGGTCAGGTAATGCCCGTTCGCCGTATCATCGCCCGGCGAGCCCGTGCTGATCGGCCAGTTGCCGAACAACCGGCCCTTGTAATACAGCTTAATGTAGTGCGTGTCCGTGCCTACCCTGGCGATCAGCGACGGCCCGATCGAGAACGCGACGTGGATATCACTCGTCCCGTAGACGCCCTTGGCCCCCTCAACGCCGTTCAGCGCCGCGGTGAAGCTCACCTGAGTTCCTGAGGCCCAGTACTTCTGCGGCCGGAACGACACGCTCTTGTTGCCGTCCCAATACCAGGCCCCGATGATCGGCTTGGATGAGGTGAGGCTGAGGGCTCGCTCTACCGCGGCCCGATTCGTAATCGGCCGGCTAAAGGTGAGGACGATCGGCATGCCGACGCCATATTGCTGATTGTCGGCCTCGAGGGAAGTCGCCTGGAAGGTCTGGCGCGGTGTCAGAGTACGGAACGAACTCGTCGCCGTGACCTTTTTGCCACCGACGCCGACGGCCGTCGCAACCACCGTGTAAGTACGGGACAGGGCCAGCGGGCCGCTGCTGTGCCAGGTCGTGCCGCCGCTGGCCAGCTGGCCAGCGACTTCATGACCTGACGTGCTGACCACGACACCCCTGAGGTGAGCGCCGCTTGCGGCTACTGCGACTCCGGCGCCCGGCCTGACCTCACGCGCCCCGTTTGAGGGCGTGATAATCACGCGAGTCTGCGCGGCCTTCGCCCGCTCCGCGCTAGTCGCCGTACCGGTGCATCCCGCGGCCAAGGCCAGCACCCCAACAATCACGGCCGCCGAGCCGATCGTGAACGCAGAACGCAAGTCTCGTCTGTCCACTGGCGAACCCCGTATCCCTTGATCCCACACCTTCGACGAGTCGTTAACCGTCCGACGATCAGGTACCCAAGCGCCCCCGGCCAGAAGCGCGGCGGTCAGAGAACATGCCCACTCTTGACGGAATCGGGAAGCCCGGCATGCAGACTATTTACCTAGGCTCCGCGCCGAGCGGACTCGGTCAGCTCAAGGGAAGCGGCATTGGACCTCGCCGGCCAGGCCGTCATCTGACCGCGGTCCAGATCACCCGGGAGGGATGGTGCAATCGCCGCCGCCTCGCCGGACTGTAGACGAGTCGGAACTTTCAAGCCGATCCCAGGGTCGGCCTATGCGAGAGGAAGCTGCCCATGAGCTCTGCGGTGAACATTGAGGTTGATGCGGAGACCAGGAACACGCTGTCGGGCCTGGCGCTGGGAGATCTCGACGCCCTCGGCGAGGCGCTCGAGCTGCGCGAGGCTGCCATGGAGACCAGCGGCCTTGATGCCCGCAGTTTCGCCCTCGTGAAGATCGCCGCTTTGGTGGCGCTGGACTCGCCTCCTGCGTCCTACCTGTGGCAAATCTCGAACGCTGTAGCCGCTGGCGCGACGCCGCAGGACATCCTCGGCGTACTGCGTGCCGTTGCGCCGCAGGTCGGCGGGCCACGGACGGTGGCAGCGGCGCCCGAGATCATGATCGCGCTCGGGCTGTCGCTACCGGCCGGGCCTGAAGTCTGACAGCAAGCTCGGGAGGCACGATGTTCGTGAGACGCCGTCCGCTACTGCGCGCCGCCGTCGTAGGCGGCGGCGCTTACATGGCTGGCAAGCGGCGGGCCGGTCGCTCAGCCCAGGAGGCTGGGCAGGAAGCCCGAATCAGTGATCTCGAGAGCCAGCAAGGAGGCCGTGCGACGGCCGCGGCGCCGGCCGTCGAGGACCAGTGGTCCTTGTCCGATCAGCTCGATCAGCTCAACTCCCTGCATGAGAAGGGAGCCCTCACGGACGCCGAATTCGCGTCCGCGAAGTCCCGCCTCCTCGGCAGCTGAGCTGGCTAGCCGCCCGCCAGCGGGCCGATGGCCGGCGGGCTGACGGCCGCCAGTGGTGGCGGTTAGGACACGGCGGTCTCGGTGGCTGCTGCCTAGGACTTGCCCGGTTCCCGCCTTTCCTGGTAGACCGCTATGGAGACGCCGCCGTTTCTGCTCGGGTTGGCGTGTGGCGATATCTCTTCGACCATCGGCGGGCTGCCTAGGCACACCTGGGAACACGCAGGCAAGAGATGAGCTGGAGGAGGTTTTCGTGTCGGTTGCCACCATCACCCCAGATGGAGCCGGCGCGCATCGGCGCGACCTCACCAATGGCGGCCTGAAACCTGGCTGGGGCGTCAGCCCAGCGCGGCAGCAGGCGATCGTCGATACGCTCAAGCATCTGGTGCAGCACACCGGCCGGCTGTCGCCCGCGCAGCTGCGGGCCGTGACGCTAGAGATCGCCACGCGCCGTGACCTGTGGGCGGACCTGGTTGTCCGTGACCCTGACGTTCGCTGGTACCTGCCGTTGCACCGCTCCAACGCCTGCGACGTCTGGCTGCTGGCTTGGGAACGCGGTCAGGACACCGACTGGCATGATCACGGCGGATCATCCGGGTCGTTCGCCGTCGCCGAGGGAAGCCTGGTTGAACGGTACCGACAGGCGAGCGGCCGGCGACTCGGCCGCAGGCGCATGCTGGCAGGTGATGCAGTGGCATTCGGACCAGCGCACGTTCATGACGTGGCGCATGGCGGCGACTATTCGGCGACGAGCATCCACGCGTACTCTCCCCCGCTGCTGGCCATGACCTACTACACCCAGTCGGCCTACGGCCTGATGGCTCGGGAAACCGTTGCCATCGACGGGCCAGAGGGAGCACGCGGGCGCGGCGGCGCCCATACGGCGCTTGCCGACGTGACGGCGTCGGCCGCCGAGCTGACGTCAGAGGCCCTGCCTGCCGGGGCGCCCAGTATCGACGAATTGCTTGCTGAAGCCCGCGGCGGCATGCCGCGGCTTAGGCCCGAAGCTGCGCTAGCCGCCGTTACCGACGGCGCCGTCATCGTTGATATCAGGTCGCTGGAGCAGCGGATCGTAGAGGGTGAGATACCGGCGGCGATGATCATTGGCCGCAACGTGCTCGAATGGCGATGCGACCCGCACAGCGAGGCCCGGATTCCGGCGCTGGCCCGGCCGGACGCGCGGCTGATCATCGTGTGCTCGGAAGGCTATGCCTCCACCCTTGCCGCGGCCAGCCTGCGCCGGCTGGGCCTGCTCGACGTCACCTACCTCGACGGGGGCTTCCAGGCATGGCGCGCGGCCGGGCTGCCGACACGTCCGGCCCAGTCCCTCGGCTGACCAAGCTCACGACAGCGTCATGAAGTGGGCTTCCTGGCACGCGTCGAGCATCGCGCGAATGTCATCGTAAGAGTCAGGTCCGACTCGGACGAACCGTTCCACCAGCCCAGAGGAAAGACGCTTGCGGCCGGAAGGGTCGTGGTGGATTGAGACGATCACGTCCGTTATCCGTGCGCGCAGCTCGGGCGACAGCCGTTTGGAAACAGTGACGGGCTGAATTGTCGACGGCCCGAGGGACGTCACAATCGTCAGCTGGTCGGCCAGTGCGGCATCATCCGCCATCGCAACCGCAAGAACCTGCGAATCGATCGCCGATCCGTCAATCTCGCCAGCGGCGACGAGCGCAATGGACTCCAGGTGGCCGCCGGTCTTGATTACCTGGCCGAAGAAGCCCTGTGTCTCCCCTAGCTTGAGCAGGCTGTAGCGAGCGATCCCGTAGCCGGACTGAGACAGTGGATCGGTGTAGCCCCAGGAGCGGCCGCGCAGGTCATCCAGGCTCCTGATCACGCTGCCGCGGCGCACGATCACGTCCGAGAAGTAAATCGGCCGGCCGCCGTAACGGCTGCCCGCGAGAACCGGCGCGGCGACGGGAATGGCCGGTGAGCAGCCACGACGCTCAAAGTCCACGTACGGCAGCCCGCAGACGAAGCAGATGTCATATTCATCCTTCGCCCAGTTGTCATGGCTAGGCTCGGCGACGAGGACCGTCCGGCAACCGAGCGCTCGGCCGACCGCGTCCGCCACTGCCTGATAGACCGGCATCATTCGCGGCGCCAGGTAGGTGGCGAAGCGCAGTTCAGCCGGGACAGTCCCGTGCCTGTCTGGCTGCATCGCCACGCTCCCTCGCAGTCACCCAGGGAATCGGCGGTGCGGCCGCCGCGATGGCCATCTTGCCATGGGAAGCAATGTGCTCTGGCACACTGCGACGATGAGCGACAGCGCGGCGGACCTGCATATGCTGAATCTGATTGTCGGCGACATGGCGGCCAGCCTCGATTTCTATCGCCGGCTCGTGGTCACAGCGGATGGCACGGACACGTCCGCTGCTCACGTCCAGCTGAGAATGCCCGGTGGCTTCAGCCTGGAGCTGGACACGGCGGAGTCGGCCAGGCTGTGGCACGCGGGCTGGCGGGCCGATCCCTCGAGCACAGGCGTGGTGATCGGGTTCTCGCTCCCTACTCGTGCGGCGGTCGACGAGCGCTATGCGGAGCTAACGGCGGCCGGCTTTCCGGGGCGGCAGCCACCCTTCAACGCGTTCTGGGGCGCGCGCTACGCGATCGTAGCCGATCCCGATGGCAATGATGTGGGCCTGATGAGCCCCATTGACGACTCGCGCCGTACCTGGCCGCCGGAAGAGTCCCCGGACCCCTGAGTGAGCTGACCGCGAGGTCATCCGGCACAGACGCGGGCAACGCTGCGGATGCCGTAGGTGATCCGCAGCGTGCTGGCCACGACGGCGAGCACGACAGGCCAGCGGGGCGTCAGTGCGAGGCTGATGCTCAGGCCGATCATGGCGGTGTCCAAGACGGCGATGCACATGCAGCCCGCTATGGCCGCGTGGCTGACCGCGCGGTAGGACTGCCCGAACGCTGCGCGAGCTAGCAGGCCGACCGCCAGAAGAAGCGCGGCGCCGAGCACGCCTCGTGCCGCATCAGGGACGGGCCAGGTCCACGCGCGGGTGGCGATCAGCACGGTGCCCCAGCAGAGGCCGGCGCCCGGTCCGGCGACGAGTAGCCGGCGCGCCGCGCGCCTGGCCGGTCCGGCCGCGGTGAAGGTGGCCGCGATGACCTGCGGATCACCGAACTCGGCGATGGCGGCTCGTGCCGCGGCCTCATTGCCGAGCCCCCGGCCTAGGTAACAGCGGTAGGTCTCGTCCAGCCCGTCTGCCAGCTCCTCGACGATCCGGGCGGGCAGGCGCGCGGCCAGAGCGGCAAGCTGGCCGGCGATCAGGCCGGACTCGGGCATGGGCGTGCCTCCAGGGCAGCAGTGATCACAGCAGCGAATTCGCGCCAGTCTGCCCGCTTGCCGGCCAGGGCCCTGGCTCCTGCCGGGGTGAGCTGGTAGACCCGCCTGCGGCGACCGGCGGCGACTGACCACGAGCCGGCGATCAGCCTGGCCTGCTCGAGCCGGTGGAGCGCTGGGTAAATCGTGCCGGTTGGGAGGTCAAGGCGTCCGCCGGATGCCCGTCGCAGCTCGTCGATGATCGCGTAACCATGCCGCGGCCCGCCCTCGAGGGTCGCGAGCAGCAAGCTGTCGAGGTGCCCTTTCAGTTCCTCGGCTCGCATAGGTAGAAACGCTACACAAGGCCTTCCCGGCAGGCAACACGACGAGTAAGGTTCGATATGTAGCGACGCTACGTATAGCGATGCGAGCGCCTGAAGCTGGAGGCAGGCGAATGCGGGACGCTAGCCGGATCCTGGGCACCGAAGTGGGCTCGACGGCGCCACTGTTCCTGACTGTCCTCGCAGTGCACGTGCTCGCCGGGTTGACGGCGGTCCTGACCGGCGCCGCCGCCGCGCTAACGGTCAAGGGCTCGCAGCGTCATATCGTCAGCGGAAGATTGTTCTACCGCGCCATCACGGTTGTGTTCGCGACCGCAGCCGTCCTGAGCGCGATGCGGTGGCGGCAGGACTATCACCTGCTCATCATCGGAGCCGTTGCGTTCGGCGCCGCGGTGATGGGGGTGCGGCACCGGCGCCTGCACCGCACGGGCGATACGGGGCACATCGTCGGCATGGGCATCGCCTACGTCGCCATGCTGACAGCGTTCTATGTCGACAACGGCCCGCACCTGCCGCTGTGGGACCGCTTGCCTCCGCTGGTGTTCTGGTTCCTGCCCTCGGTGGTCGGGATACCGGTCATCGTCCGGGCGGTACGCCGAGCGCGCGAGCGTCAGGTCACGGGCTAACTGGTGCTGCTCAATGGCCACGCTCCCCCAGCCAGCCGGCGAGCTTGCCCGCTCGGCTCACCGCGCGCAGCCGACGCTCGGTTTGCTCGCGCACCGAAGGCGCTGTCACGATCAGCAGCGAGTCGCCAGCCCGCAGCGTGGTCGTCGGCTGCGGGACTAGTCCGCGCCCGTCGCGGACGATCAGGGCGATGTTGGCTTGGGCCGGCAGCCGCAGCTCGAAGATCTCGACGCCATGGAGCCTGGATCCGTCAGGAATCTGCGCCTGCAGCAAGTCGGCCGTGAGCGTCTCGAGCGGCGCGGCCTCGATGTCGATCTCCAGCGGCTCTGCTGCCGAGGCCACCCCCAGCTTCCGTGCTGCCCAGGGCAAGGCCGGGGCCTGCAGCAGCGTGAAAACCACGACGACGACGAACACCACGTCGAACAGGCGGGTTGAGCCGGGCACATGCATGCTCATAGGAATCGTCGCGAGCGCCGCGCAGCCCGGCCAGGGACACGAACGCCTGCCAATGCCAGGGCACCCGCCATGGCGAGGTCGAGATGATGACCGCCGCCGGCCTGGCGAGGGCCAGCAGCACAAGTCCGACGATCAGCGCAGGCAGGACCACGGCGGGCAGCCGGGCCGGCGAGGCCAGCAACCCGAGCATGACGAACAGCCCGATCTGGGCGAGCCACGCGATTCCCTCAGCGAAGCCGCGGGTGGCAGGTCTATGCGGAAGCCGCGCATTGCCCAGCACGAGAGCTGCGACATAGACGGCAAGGAATCCGCTCGCATGGGCTAGCGAGGCCGCCCCGAAGGCGGCAACAATGAGCGCGAGCACCGCGACCGGGTACAGACCGGAGGCTGGCAGCGCCAAGCGCTTCAGCGAGACCGCGCCGAGCAGCCCGGCCAGCAGGCCGACCAGCGCCCCCGCCGCCAGTTCATAGGCCACGACCCCGACGACACCCGCTGGTCCAGGCAGATTCAGGGCGCTCCCGCTCAGGAGCGTCACCGCGAGCACGGCTGCCGCATCATTGAGGCCCGACTCCGCCTCCAATATCCCCGACAGCCGGGGCGGGAGTGGCAGCTTGCGGAGAACTGAGAAAACCGCCGCCGCGTCCGTCGGCGCCAGCACAGCGCTGAGTAGCAGGGCGTTCCGCCACCCGAACAGCAGCAGCCAATGGCATACGGCAGCCACAACGACAATGCTGACCGCCACGCCGACTGTCGCGAGCGTCAGCGCGGCCGGTGCCGCCGCCCGGACGTGCGCCCAGCTGGTGGTCAGACCTCCCTCAGCAAGGATCAGTACCAGGGCGCTTATCCCGAGTGCCTGCGCCAGCCCGGCGTTGTCAAATCGAACGCCCAGGCCGGCTTCCCCCAGTGCCAGCCCGAGTCCAAGGAAGACGAGCAATCCGGGCAGGCCGATCCGGTGCGTGGCCCGCGCGGCTACCACCGAGCAGAGCACAACCACCGCGCCTACCAGCAGCATCAGGCCAGGGTCTCCCGCTTTCACGGCAGATTCCCCATGGCCCAGCCCCCGTGTCACAGTTCTCCGTGATCATCAGTCTGCCAGACCGGCAACCTGGATCAAGAAACCCAAGGATGAGACGAACCGACCAGGACTTTTCACCCGGACCCGCGACCCTGTTGCGGACTCCGGGCCGCCGGAGTTTGATTGATGGCAGGCACGGCGTCAGTCAAGAAGGATCAGTGGTGATGGTCGGCGGCAGGCGCGTCATCGCCGGAGTCAGCGGCTCGCTGCGGAGCCTGGGAGCCCTGCGGGCTGGAGAGGCCGAGGCTCGCTCGCGAGGAGCGGCACTGCTGGCAGTGCTCGCCTGGGCTCCAGCAGGCGGGGAGGTCGCCTACATGCGGGCTCCCTGCCCGCTGCTGCTCAGGCTCTGGGAGCAGGCCGCCAGGGAGCGCCTGCAGGAGTCATTTGACGCGGTATTCGGCGGAATCCCGCCCGACGTGACGGTGCGGACGATGGTCGTGCGCGCCAGGCCGGGCCCGCTCCTAGTAGAGCTATCCGATCGACCCGATGACCTTCTGGTGGTGGGCTACGGCGGACGGAGCCGGCTCGGCTGCACCCTTCACGGTTCGGTGACCCGCTATTGCCTGGCTCACGCGCGCTGCCCCGTGCTGGCCGTGCCGCCGCCCGAGCTAATCACCGAGGTGCGGCCCTGGCGTCATCACTGGCGGCCGGAGGACTTCACTGCCCCCCTCGCCGGCTAGCCCGCCTGATCGCCTGCTGACGCAGCACCAGGAAGGCCGCCTGGAAGGAGCCTTTCCATATGGCACATCTCCCGCCCGCCTACCAGGGCGCGCCGTACTACCAGCCGCGCCCTCCGCCGCGTAAGCGCCGGGTGCTCCGGCAGATCCGGCTGGCCGCGATCTTTATTGGGGCACTCCTGCTCATCGTCATCATGGGATTCCTGCTCGCGCACACCCTGCCCTAGCGGTTGCAGCGCCCCGCCGGGCGCGGAACCACGTCAGCGAGCGGGAAACTTGTCCGTACCGTGTCGATCGCTGGCTCGCGACGGTGTCGTATTAGTGACCGGACAGACCAGGAACGACGAAGGAGCGGTCACATGGAGTTCATGCTCATCTTGTCGGAGGATCCTGACCTTGTGGCGACCGATGAACAGCGCAAGCTGGCGGTGCAGCAGGTTGGTGAGTACGCGATGGGCCTGGTCACCGACGGCGTGCTCAAGGGCGGAGCACCGCTGCGCCCGGTCACCGAGGCGAAGAAGGTCCGGACCCGCGAGGGGAGGCAGCGCGTACTTGACGGGCCGTTCGCGGAGAGCAAGGAGGTAATCGCCGGCTACTTCGTCATCGACGCACCGCATCTCGACGCGGCCGTGCAGATCGCCGCCCGGTGCCCGAACGCGCTTTTCGGGTCGGTCGAGGTTCGCGAGATCGTGGCGATGGGATGAGCGAGTTCCTGCTGCTTGGCATCCGGCCGCAGGCGGACCGCGAGGTGTCGCCAGCCGGCCTGGCTTGCGACGTGACTGCCGCGGCGGCTTGGCACCAGTGGCTGCGCCGCTGGGGGCTCCTGCGCTCCTTCGCGCTGCCGCGCGAGCCAGTCGCTGACCTGCGGGCATGCCTGATCATCCAGGCCAGCGGGCAGGTCGCGGCCACGCGGCTGGCGTCAGGATGGGGACGTGTGAGCGGGTACCAGGTGACCGTGACGCAGCTCCGCGACGCGGCGGCAGGCGGAGGTCGGTCTTGACCGAGGCGGCCGACGACGCGCTCTCCTCGGCGCTCCGGGAGGAGTGGCCGCGGCTGATCGGCGCTGCCCTGCGAATCGTCGGGGACCTGCAGACCGCCGAGGATGTGGTGCAGGAAACGCTGCTTACCGCCCTGGATAGATGGCCGCTGCAGGGCGTGCCTGACCGTCCTGGTGCCTGGCTCATGACCGCCTGCCGCAACCGCGCGCGCAACGTCGTCCGCGACGCGGGCCGAGGCAGGCAGCGGGTCTCCTCGGCGTCGTGCGGCGCGGCGAGCCAGGATCCGGCTGATGCGACCCCCGGCTTGATTTCTGATGACCGGATGCGGCTGATCACCCTGTGCTGCCATCCGCACCTGCCTGTCGACGCGCAGGTGGCGCTTACCCTGCGCATGGCCGGAGGCCTGGCCACCGAGGAGATAGCGCGGGGCTTTCATCTCCCGGCTGCAACCATCGCCCAGCGCATCGTGCGCGCCAAACGCACCCTCAAGGCACACCGCGCCGACTTCACCAGCCACGACCTGGACATCAGCGAGCGGCTTCCCGCCATCCTCGACGTCATCTACCTGATCTTCAACGAGGGCTACCTGGCTGCCGCGGGGGAGACATTGACCCGGGGCGACCTGGCCTACGAGGCCTACCGTCTCGTCTGCCTGCTGACCGACCTGGCGGCCGCGGAACCTGAGGCGTGGGCGCTGCGAGCGCTGCTCTCGTTTCAGCTGAGCCGCTGGGCCACCCGCACCGACGCCGACGGCGCCCCGGTCACTCTGGACGTGCAGGACCGCGCCAGGTGGAACAGCGAGCTCATTTGCGACGGCGTCCGCTCGCTCGATCGTGCCCGCGGCGGAGGCCAGCGCGGACCACTGCTGCTGCAAGCCGAACTCGCTGCCTGCCACGCGACAGCGCCGACTTTCGACGCGACGGACTGGCCGGCCATCGTCGCGCTCTACGACGAGCTGACCATGCTCCAGGACACGCCGGTCGTGGCCCTTAACCGTGCTGTCGCCGTCGCCATGCGCGACGGGCCGGCGGCCGGGATTGCCGAGCTTGACTCGCTGGTCAGCGATCCCGCGCTGGCTGCGTCACACCGCGTCTGGGCGGTTAGGGCTGACCTGCACCGCAGGCTCGCTGACAACGCAGCGGCGATCGCGGACTATGACCGTGCGCTGCAGCTGGTCAGCAATGACGCCGAGCGCCGCTACCTCGCGGCGGCGCGCTGCCGCCTGGCCAAGGCACGCCGATGAGAGAAAGGCTGAACCGCCATGCCCCATGCTGAGCACACCGTCACGATCAACCGGCCAGCCAGCGACGTCTTCGATTATCTCGCGGACGGCACCCACAATCGCGACTGGCGCAATGGCGTCATCGAGATCGAGCGGGTGACCGCGACCGAGGGCAAGGGAGCCACCTACCGTCAGGTCCTTTCCGGACCTGGCGGGCGGCGTATCGACGGCGATTACCAGGTCACGGTCTTCGAGCGACCGAGCCGACTCGAGTT
>Ga0209240_1000111_pt1 | contig 31184 bp, 32 predicted proteins | sample GraSoi_2013_80cm_FD_185828 | JGI IMG/M metagenome (GOLD analysis project Ga0209240, IMG submission 185828) | Grasslands soil microbial communities from the Angelo Coastal Reserve, California, USA - Sample 9_17_2013_80cm (SPAdes) (version 2) | ecosystem: Environmental > Terrestrial > Soil >...
CTGCGTGAGATCGCCACGGCGGGGACCCCTTCAGCAGTCCTACGTGACGTGCCCAGCTTCGGCGAGTTCACCGATTTCATCGGGCTGCCCCAGGTCCGCGAGGTCGAGCAGCGGTATGCCGCGCAGGGCTACGGGCCGGGGAGCGAGACAGGAGGTAGCGGTGGCGGCAACGTTTGACCGGCCGAGCGTTTCCACCGAGCTGGCCAAGGCGATCATCAGCGCGGCCGAACGGAAGGCGCAGGAAATGGGCCACCCGTTCGTGATCGCCATTGTCGACGACAGCGGCGTGCTCAAGGCGTTCAGCCGGATGGACGGCGCCGCGCTGCTGTCCGTCCAGATCGCCCAGGACAAGGCCTACACGGCGGTCGGCTTCGGCATGCCGACCGATGCCTGGCACGAGTTCGTCAAGGACGACCCGCCGCTCGCTATGGGCGCGGCACCAGGGATCGACCGCCTCATCGTGTTCGGCGGCGGGTTCCCGATCGGCTCCGTCGTCGGCGCCATCGGGGTCAGCGGCGGCCATTACAGCCAGGACATGGAGGTAGCAAAGGCCGGCCTGGCTGCCGTTCCCCGGCCGCAGGACGTTCCGGCGTAACCGCCCTACCGGCCTCGTGTATGGGTGATCCACCCATACAGGATTCTGCAATGGGTGTACCACCGATACACGGCCGGGCGGCGCCATGGCGCCGGGCGGGTGTGGCGACTGGCCCGGCGTCGCGGCGCACTCGCTTCCCGCACCGGATTAGCGCGCGAGGGAACCCATCGGGTCCCAGGCGGGCAGCACGATCGGCCTCTCGCCGAGAGCGGCGCGCAGGTCCTCGGGGAGCGCGTCGCGGCGGGCGGCGATCTCGAAGACGTACTCGTCGAACCACGAGTCGTTCATCGTGTAGAAGCCGTCCTTGCCCCTGGCCGAGCCCCAGCTGTTCTCGACTCGCCATTTCCTGGTGACACCATCGAGTATGTCGACGCCGGTGAACAGCATCGCGTGCGTCATCTCGGTCTCGTGGTAGATCAGCCGGTCGGCTTTGCCGAGCGTGAACGCCGTGCCGTATACGGACGGCAGGTCATAGAGCCTGGCGTCCCACAGGCCGTAGTCGTTGCTCATCATCTTCCCGACGTCGCAGCCGAACCAGACCGGCTCGCCGCCGCCGATGGCCTGCGCCGCGATGTCCTTCATCACCTGCATATCGACATTGAGATAGGTGACGGGCGGGGCGCCGAGCACGTTACCCAGGTACTGGACGGTGAAGGTCCTGCCGACCGGGCTGGACGGACGCGGGTCATGGACCAGGCACACGTAGTCGTCGATGGGCAGGTCCACGTATTTTGCGGCGAACTCCCCCGGCGTGAGAACCCCGTCCCGGTGGAACTTCCGGTCCTTGTCGGTCCACTGCCAGTCGAAGCGCTCTGGCGGGGTGCCGAGGTGAATGCACAGCACCCGGTAGATGACCCGGAGGATGTCGGCCTTCTCCTCGCGCGCCGCGTCGACGCCACGGGAGAACGCTTCGCGGACGGACTTGGCTCCCTGCCGCAGCAGGCTGCGCAGCACCGAGTTCATCCGGCCAGTGTCGGATGAACTGTGCGTCTCAGGCATGAAGGCCTTGGGCACCAGCCCGTGCTTGTTCACGATGGCCACGAACATGTTCCACTGGCCGCCGTCCTCGGCTGCCGCCTCCAGCAGGTGCGCTACGGTCCGGTCGTCGATGTCGCGGCCGGCTGTCTCGATCACCCCTTCGAGGAAGTAGTTGGCGCGCTCGATCTTGTCCCAGAACATCGCGTAGTTCTGGGAGAACTCGAATTCCTTCAGCCCCATCTTCTTCATGGCGCCGACGCGCAGCAGGTTCAGGCCGGCGAACAGCCAGCAGCGGCCGCTGCGTTCCTGATTGGTGACCTTCCAGTCGTCGAGTATGACCGACAGCGAATGGTCGGAATTGTTGATCACATCCCGGCTAATCGCCACGTCGTCAAGGGCTGTCCTGGTGACAGCGTTCTGCGCGAGCCGGTATGCCGGATTGGCGGCGAAGTCCTTCCGGAGCAGTTCCAGGTCACTCGCGCCCAGCGTTCCGTTCATAGCTGGCACCCCTCTCCGACGGCCCCGCCCGGTTTGCACCATTAACTTATCATCGCCAGACAAACTGCCCGCTCGCCGGATGGACTCGCCGCGTGCTCCGGTGCAGACCGCCCCGTGCCGCGGTTCCCCGTCATTCGCCGTGCGAGAGACTGCTCACATCGCGTCCGCCAGGACCTGCCGACAAGGAGCGCGTCACCCAATTGAGCGATCACGCAACCCCAGACGCTGATCAGGGCACCGAGCCGGATGCCCGGTTCACGCTGGCCAACGAGCGGACGTTCCTGGCCTGGAGCCGCACCTCGCTGGCTCTCGTCGTCGGCGGCCTGGCCATCGCGCAGCTGCTGCCGCCGTTCGCCGGGGTGCCATGGGGACGATCCGCCATCGCCACGCCACTGATCCTGGTCGGCGCGGTCGTGTCGGTGCTGAGCTACTTCGAGTGGAAGGCGAACCAGCGGGCGCTCCGGCTCGGCGCCCCGCTCTCCCGCTCGCACCTGCCGAAGATTCTCGCCTTCACCATCACGGTGATCGCGCTGCTGGCCGGCGCCGTCGACATCTACTCCCGGGTCGCGGTGCGGTGAACGGCGACCACCCGGAACCGCCGTCCGCCGGGCCAGACGACCGCGCCGACGACACTAACGATGTCGAGCCCGGATCCGCGCAGGACCGGACCGACCTGGCCTGGACGCGCAGCTCGATCGCGTTCCTCGCGCTCGGGATCGCGATACTGAAGTTCCGCCCTATGGTCGGGATCCCGGTGCTTGCCATCGGCCTCGTCGTGTGGCTGGTGGGCCTGCTGCCGCGGACAGGCGGCCGAGAGCCGATGGCATCGCGGCGGGTCCTGCTGGTCACCGTTGCGGTGAACTGCCTCGCCGTGGTGGCTCTCGTTATCACCCTGGCGGGCCCGTCCAGCCGCGGCATGCGGCCCTGAACCGGCAACGGCCTACGGCCCCGGCCGAGCACTAGCTGATCCAGACTGCCTGAAGCGCGCGGTAGACGTTGCCGCCGATCACGGCTCTGATCGACCCGTCATCGAAGCCGTGCTGGACGAGCCAGCCGATGATGTTGGCGAAGTTCTCGGTCGGGTTCTCCAGGCCGTCGACGTAAGCGACGGGGTCGAAAGCCGGCCCGCGCGTGGCTCCCAGGCTGAGCAGGCGGGCGAAGATCGTGTGCAGCAAGACGTGGTCACCGTAGAGCGTGTCCGGCCCGAAAGCCACGTGCTCGATGCCGACCAGATCGGCGCAGTAGCTGAAATGGTCCATCACCGACTCGATGCTGTGCCGGGGATGCGCCGCCGACAGCGTGGTGTGGGGGGCCGCGGACATGCCGATGACGCCGCCGGTGTCGGCGACAGCGCGCAACACGTCGTCGGGTTTCATCCGCGCCGTGTCCCACACCGCGCGGGATCCGGCATGAGTCAGGAACACCGGCTTGTCGGTATGCCGGCACACGTCAAGCGCGGTGCGATCGGAGGAGTGAGACAAGTCGATGGCCAGCCCGAGCCTGTTCATCCTCGTAACCGCCCGCCCGCCGAACGCGGTCAGCCCTCCGTCGGTCGTCTCGGCGAGGCCGCTGCCGAGAGCGTTCGCGTCGGAGTACGCGATCCCGATCTGCCTGAGCCCGAGACCGTAGAGGACGTCGAGCCGGTCGAGCTCGCTTTCGATCGGCGTGGCCGCCTCGAGCCCGAAAACCAGACCCACCCGGCCTGACCGGTAGGCCGTGTCGATGTCGGCCACCGAGCGGATGACCATGACCTCCTGCTGGTGAGCCAGATCGGCCTGGCGCATGCCGAGGTCGGTGACGACGTCATCCCACCGCCACGGCGCGTTTCCGGTCACGCAGGCGGTGCTGTCCATCATGTTGTCAAACACAACGGTCATCCCAGACGCGGCCAGGCCGGCGTAGGCGGCGTGCTGGCGGCCGGTCCGGTTGTACTCGGGGGTTTCCTCCATCCGGAGCGGGAAGCGAACCGGGTGATCGTGCAAGCTGATCACCAGGCTCTGGGCAAGCAGACGACGCGTTCTATCCTCCTGCTCAGCGGTCAACCCGGCGGCGTAGGCGGGTACCCGCCCGAACTCGGGCGCGAGCTCGAACGCACGGAAGTCCTCTCCAGTCCGAAGATAGGAATAGGCCGCGTAACCGCTTCCGGAGTCCGTCCCCGCAGGCTGTCGCTGCGCATCAGCCATTACCCGATCACCACCATCGCATCGTTACAGTCCCCAGAAGGGACCAGTCAGCCCGGCCGCGCGGAGGTAAGCAGCGGCCTGCGACGGTTCCCTTCTCGTGTAGCCGCGCTCCAGCCGACCGTCGTACCAGTGCGCGGCCAACCGCCAGAGCGTGCCGAGGTCCAGCACATACCCGCGTTCCGTGCCGGTCGCCGTCAGCCAGTCAGCAACGCAGTCCGGCGAGCAGAACAGCCGCTGGTTCGCGCAGGTGTGCACGACGTCGTCCCACATCCGGGAAGCCGGCACCAGGAAATGAGCAACCTGGTCACCGTCCGGCGGCCGGTCCGGCCCGACGTTCCACGCATGCGGCCGCCCGCAGGTCGGGCACCTAGTGGCGACCAGCACCTCGCCCTCGGCGCGAAGTAGATGCGGGATTGCGAACGAATCCCAGGCGCAGCCGCCCCACCACAACGTCCTGCTGCCCATGACGGAGAACCCGAGCGGCACCGCAGAGAACGGGTGCGCCATCGCGATCCGGCCGTCATCGTCCAGGACTAGATGGCGGTCCGCGGCCAGTTCCGCGAGGGTCATAGCGACCACCCGCTCACCTGTGCCGAATCGCCCGTCTAGTTCCCGAGCCGTCGGGGCGCGACCGGTCTCAGCGAACTCGGTGTACACGGCTAGCCGCAGATCCTCGCGATCCATGCCGATATCTTCGCAAACGGGTCGGGGTGCCCCGCACCGGACACATCCTGCGTCTGCTGCAGCACGCGGATCGGCCGTACCATTTCGCCTGAGGGCCTCGTCCACTTGGTTGGGAGTCGTCACTGTGGGTTGGTTCTCCAGGCTGCTGACCTTGCTTCAGGGCGGATCAGGGCGTCCGGCCCGATCGGCCGCCCGGGGCGACTCGGCAGCGGGCGGCCGAAAGAGACCGAAGCTGCGGCGACCCCGGGATCAATCGATGACCAGGATCGAGCGCTCGGTGACAACGACGCGGCTGCCGTCGGGCAAGAAACAACGCCGCACTACCAGCGAATGGCGGCATGGGAATTGCCCGGTGCGGCACCGGAGCCATGAAGCCGCCGCTCGCTGCAGAAGGCCGTGACGCGAGGTCATCCGCCCTCCGCGTGGGCTCCTGGCGATGACTGGCCGGAAGCTAGCGGCAGGCGAGCTGAGCGGCGAAGGGCTGGAGACACTCGCTGCGCGCTCGTGACCAGCGGCCGCACTACGCTGGCCCGGTGAGGCCACTGTGGGAGTGTCCGGCGTGCGGGCGCACCTTCGCCAACCGGAGTCAGACGCACACCTGTGCTCGCCTCGGCGATCTTGACCGCCATTTCGCTCGCTCAGCGCCGACCGTCCGGGCCGCCTTCGACTGCGTGCTCGCCGTCGTCGATGCGCTCGGCCCGGTCGAGGTTCTTGCGGAGAAGACCAGGATTGCCCTGCATGCCAGGATGAGCTTCGCCGCTTTCATGCCCCGGCGCGCATGGCTGGCTGGCCACTTGGTGCTGGCGAGGCAGATCACCAGCCCGCGGTTCGCACGGATCGAGGTGATATCGCCGCGGAACGTGGTCCATCAGTTCAGGATCAGCGCACCGCAGGAGGTGGACGATCAGTTCTCGGCGTGGCTGGCCGAGGCCTACAAGGTCGGGATCCAGGACCACCTGCGCAGCTGAGCGTGCCCCAGCGGCCGAGCGGGCCTCAGCGCTACCGGGCCCGGGCGATGACCGGGTCGATGATCTCGTCGAGCAGCCACTGAACGGGACGGCCTCCAAGCAACGCGGCAAGCACGAGGTGAGTGACGCCCGCCTCGATCATCGTGAACAACTCGGCGCGAGCGGTCGCAGGTGCGCCAGGTTCGTCACAGCGGACGATGATCTGCATCGAGCGCGCGATGGTGGCCGGGTCGCGGCCAATGGCCGAGCAGTGTTCGTTCAGGACCTGGTCACGCAGTCGGAATTGCTCGCCGGGCGACCCCGGGTAATTCCAGATGTCGGCGTGCTCGGCCACGATGCGCAGGACGCGGTCACCCTGCCCGCCAATCATGATCGGCGGGTGGGGCTTCTGCACCGGCTTGGGCTCGCAGACGGCTCCACGGAGCCGGATCGAAGGCCCGTCGAAGTCGAACGGCTCGCTCGTGGTCCACATCCGGCGGATGAGATCGCATGACTCAGCGAGATCCCTGACGGCCTGACCAGGCGAGACTAGCGGGACGCCGTAGGCCTCGAACTCCCGCTCCGCGGGATTGTGCCCGCCCGTCCGGCTGCCCCCGGTCCCGATCCCGAAGATCAGCCGACCGTCGGCGACCACGTCGACCGTGGCAGCCATTTTCGCCAGCAAGGCCGGGGAGCGCAGGCGGTTACTCGTCACGATGACGCCGAGGCGGAGCCTGGTCGTCTGGGCGGCGAGTGCGGCGAGTAGCGTCCAAGCCTCCAGCGCATCCGCCCTGACGTCCCCGCGGAGCGGGATCATGTGATCCCAGAGCCACGCGTGCTCGAACGCCGGAAGCTGATCCGCCTCGCGCCAGACCCTCTGGGCTTCGGCATAACTCAACCCCATCTGGCTGGTCTTGATGCCGAAGCTGATCCCCTGAGGAGCTACTGCCATCGCCGGAGTCCTTCCGCGTCGGGTCATATCGTCACTGGGCCATATCGTCATTTGACCTGATCGTCAATACTACTGATAATCAGCCCTACTATAAACTGTCGCCGTGACTTTTTCACGATCCAGCGGGCCGCGACCAGAGCCCGCGCCGCTGCCAGCGCTGGCCAGCCGCCTTGGCTACCTGCTCAAGCACGCACAGCTACGGCTCGCCGAGCTGACGAGCGCCGGGATGGCGCCGTACGGGGTCACCGGACGGGAGTGCGCCGTGCTGATCGCGATCGACAGCCAGGTACCGCTATCCCAGCAGGACGTCGCGCTCCGCCTGGGAGTGGACCGGACCACCATGGTCATGCTCATCGACGACCTGGAGGGCAAGGGCCTCGTGCAACGCAGAAAGGATCAGGACGACCGGCGCAAGAACGTAGTCCAGCTCACCGATCTGGGTTGGGCCACGCTTCGGGACGCATCGAGGGCCGGCGCCGACGCCGAGCGGCGCTTCCTCGGCGCCCTGTCCGATGATCAGGCTGCGCGGCTCATCGAGGCGCTCCGCGCGGTCGCGTTCCCGGCTTCCGGCAGCCCGGATCCTGTGCCGCCAAGGTCGCAGGACGACCGGCGGGCCTGACGCTCCGCCGGCAGGCTGCTCATCGCGATGCCGGCCAGGATGGCCACGCCGCCGGCAAGCTGGCCGATGCTGGCCGGGTCGCCGAAGATGACGACACCAGCCACGGCACCGACCACGGGCTCAATGTTCACGAAGGCGCCGGCGACCACAGCCGGCACGCGGCTCTGCCCGTAGGCGAACAGCGTGAAGGGCACCAGAGTGCCGCCCACCGCGAGCGCAACCGTTGCGAGCACCGCGCCTAGGCTGCCCGGAGCCTCAGGGACGCCGCCAGTGAAGATGGCGACCGGCAGCACGCCCGCGGCGGCCCCGAGGAACTGCACGGCAGTCACGGCGGCCGGGTCGCGGCCGAACAGCAGCCGGGGCTGTGCCACCACGAGTATCGCGGACAGCAGGACCGACAGCAGGACAAGCCCGTCGCCACCGGCAGTTCCGCCGCCCGCGCCCCCAGCCGTGACAACACCGACGCCGGCCAGCGAGACTGCGAAGCCGGCCCAGGCGAGCGGGCGAGCCGCGGCGCGATGCCAGAGCGCCGCGATGATCGCGACAAGCACGGGAACGGCGCCAATCAGCAGTGCCGCGTGGCTGACGCTCGTCCGCGTGATGCCCGCGTTCTGCAGGAGCACCGACCCGCCGTATCCCACAGCGCCAGAAACCAGCACGGCGGGCTTGAATGCCGCCCTGATGCCCGAGCGGCTCACGGCGAGCAGGATGACCGCGGCCACACCGAACCGCGCGAAGGTGAGCCAGCCGGGCGGGAGCCAGCCGAGTGCCACCTTGGACAGCGGGACCGTCGTGCCCCACAAGATTCCGGCGGCGGTCAGCGCGGCGACGGAGCGGCGGCAGTTGAGTTCCATGCCCCTATGTTGCGGGCAGCCGATTCAGAATTAGCTGGTTCGAATCAAGAACGAGATAATATTTCGCAACATGGCTGCAGAACTTGATGATGTTGACATCCGACTACTCACCGCGCTGCAGGCCGACGCGGATCGCACAAACGTCGAGCTCGCCAGGATTGCTGGACTGTCACCCGCGGCGACGCTGCACCGGGTGCGGTGGCTGAAGGAGTCGGGTGTTATCCGCATCATCAGCGCCAGCCTCGATCCGGCCGCTGCCGGCTTTCCTCTCAAGCTCTACGTGGCCGCGACGCTGGCCCGGCACGACCCGCGCTCAACCCGGGTGTTCGAGGAGCAGGTCAAGGCGCTGCCGCAGATCATCGCGGCCGACAACGTTGCCGGCGAGATGGACTACCTGCTGACCGTGGTCGCTCGCGACGTCTCCGACCTGCAGGAGGTGCTGGCCAGCCTCGCCGCGAGAGGGGGTCAGCGACTCGTGACTTACCTGAAGCTGACGGAGGTCAAGCCGCCGTCCAGGCTGCCGCTGGCCGTGACCTCCCCCGCAGTCGGCCGGCCGGCCAGGCAGCGCCGCAGGGCCGCCTGCCGCGCCAGCCCACCCGGCCTAGGTAGCGCATGATGAAGGTGTGGACGAACCCTACCTAACCGGCACCTGCAGGTGGTGGCACCTGTCACAGCCCTCGCCGGAGCTGCTGGCAGCCGAGGCCGTCCTGGCGGCCGGGAAGCCAGGCGTCGCGGTGGATCTCGGGTGCGGGCTGGGAACCGAGATCGGCTACCTGGTCAGGCGCGGTTGGCGGGGACTTGGCGTGGACCTCTCCGTCGCGGCGCTGGCCCAGGCCCGCACGCGGCATCAGGGGGCGGCGTTCGCCTGCGCCGACGTCACGAGCCTGCCGCTGCCCGCCAGCTCGGCTGACCTGCTGCTTGACCGAGGCTGCTTCCACTACCTGGCGCCAGCCCAGCGCGCTGGTTATGCGAGGGAGGCTGGCCGCGTGCTGCGGCCCGGCGGCCGGCTGCTGCTGCGGATGTGCCTGAACTCGGCCGGGGTGCGAAACGGCCTCGACGAACAGACCATTCGCGTTACGTTCCCCGCTTGGCACCTCGCCGCCGTCGACCGCATGGACCTGGTGAGCGACACGAGGGCTATGCCTGCGATCAGGGCCATCCTGGTGCGCCCGGAGACAGTTGCCGCCATGAAGGACACAATTGAACTGATGCCCGGGCGATTACGTCGTAGGGATGTGCCCGCCCCGTTCAGCGACGAGACGCCAGTACCGGGTCACCTGGCCAGGAGGAGCCGATGACGACTGGGATGCGGCAGGCGAAACGCCCGCTCAGCGCGCTGCTCGCCGGACCGTACGGGCACCCGTATCACCCGATGCTGGTGACCGTGCCGATCGGGGCCTGGGTGCTCAGCCTCGGCTTCGACGTTGCCTCCCACCTCGCGAGCCGGCCGGCGTTTCTGGCCATGGGCTCCGAATCGCTGATCGCGGCGGGCGTGATCGGCGCAGTCGCAGCGGGCCTGGTCGGCACGCCGGCATTCCGCACCGCATGCACGCACATGTTCATCAATGTCACGCTCACTGTCGCCTACGGCGCGAACTTCGCCTGGCGGTACCACACGCGGGCCCATACCGGCCCGGTCGATCCCGGGATGATCGCGTTGTCAGCGGCCTGCGTCGCCGCGCTTGGCGTATCGGGGTACCTGGGCGGCAAGCTTACGTACCGATATGGCGTGCGGGTCGCGGCAGAAGCCAATCAGGCCGATGGTTACCTGACCACCGAGTGGCGCGCGACCCCTGGGCCGCGGGCGACTAGGGCGCCACGGGCGCCCCGCGCGCGGCGCAGCCACCGCGCCTAAGCCGCGACTCGGCGCGATCAGCCCAACGGCTGCTCAGAGGCACAGCAGCAGCCACCAGTAGACGCATGTGTAGATAACAGACAGTTCCGGCGATGGTCGCCAGCACCGTCGAATCAGGGAATTCCCCGGCGAGCCAGCAGTCGGCGACCCGGCGCACCTACTTAACCCCGCTAGCATGGGAAGCCGGGGGTAGTGGATGACAAGCAACCCGACCGGGGAACCACGCGTTGACCTGAACGGTCAGCAAGGGTCATCTGATAGCCGGGTCTTCATGCCAGGCAGGCGGCGCCGACCTAAGCGGCTCTTGCTGGACCGAGACAGCGAGCGGACCAGAATCGATGACCTTCTGGAAGTCGTCCGGCGAGGCTTCAGCGGGGTTCTCGTGCTCCGTGGCTGCCATGGAGCGGGCAAGACGACCCTCGTCGACTATGCGGTCGAGGAAGCGTCCGGGTTCCGGATATCGTCCATAGTCGGAGTTGAGTCGGAGATCAATCTGCAATATGGCGCGGTGCACGAGTTGCTCATCCCGTTCCTGCCGCTGATCGACGATCTTCCGGTTCCGCAGCGGCAAGCGATCCGGGTGGCGTTTGGCCTGGAGGCTGGCCCTGCGCAGGACCGGTTTCTTGTCGGGCTCGCATGCATGACACTCCTCTCCCGCGCGGCTGCGGACCGTCCGGTGCTTTGCGCAGTCGATGACGCACAGTGGATCGATGCCGAGTCGGCGCTGGTGCTCGGGTTCGTGGCGCGCCGTCTGTACGCTGATCGCGTCGGCATGATCCTGACGGTCGGCGGCGATACTGGCGAGCTGCCTGCGTGGCAGCAGCTCCCGACGGTCGAAGTCTGCGGCCTGCCGGATGACGCGGCGGCGGAGTTGCTGCGATCGGTCGCGGGCACGCCGCTCGCGCCTGAGGTGGTGGACCGCGTGGTTGCCGACGCCGAGCGTAACCCGCTAGCTCTCGTGGAGATCGGTTCCCATTTCACGGGTGCGGAACTGGCCGCACGCGCCTATCTGCCCGAACCGATCCCGGTGGGCCGGCAACTGCAAGAGCGATACCTGCGCCAGGTGCACCGCTTGCCGGCCGACGTACAGCAGTTTCTGCTCCTGGCTGCCACCGACGTGTCCGGTGATCGCAGTCGGGTTCGGCACGCAGCCGCAGCTGCGGGCATAGATGCCGATGCCGCCGAAGCGGCCGCTGAAGCGGCTGGGCTGATTAAAGCTTCCGGCAACTGGGCTGGCTTCCCGTACCCGTTGATCCGGGCGGCCGTCTACCACGGAGCTAGCAACGCCGACCGGCGACGCGCGCATCACTGGCTCAGCCAGGCCAGCGACCAGGCCGGCGATGCCGAAGGGCAGGTGTGGCACCGCGCTGCTGCCGCCGCCGCACCCGACGAGCACCTTGCTGCCGACCTTCAGACTGCCGCTGAGCGCGCCCGGGACCGCGGTGCTTCGTCTGCCACGGCCGCCCTGCTGCGGCGCTCGGTGGCGTGGACGCCCGACGATGGCGTCCGCGCGCGGCGGGAAGTCGCCCTAGCTGAGGCCGAGCTGGTGATCGGTCACGCCGACATTGCCCACGAAATTGCCAGCAATGCCCTGCCCCTGCTGAGCGATAGCGGCACACGCGGCCAAGCGAAGGTGGTCATCGGCGAAGCGCTGTTCGCCCAGGGCCGCGACGTCGAGGCCGCTGAGGCCTTCGCAGACGCCGCCGCAGCGCTGGCAGCTTACCCGGCAGCATCAGCTGACGCGCTGCTCGCCGCGCTCGACGCAGCCAACTGGGCAGGGCGAGCCGAGACCCGCAAGATCGCCAGCATCCCTCCCCCCTCGCCGCCGCCCGGATCCGCGCCCGCGATCAGCGACTTGCTGCTGGCCGGCTACCAGGCGAGGGTCACCAAGGGATACGACGCCGCGGCAGCGCCGTTGCGCGCCGCGCTGGAGGCTCTGCGCGCCGACGACCTCGATCCGCTCATTGGACTCAAGTGGTTCGGGCTGGGCGCCACGGCGGCCGGGAGCCTCTGGGACGACCAGGCCCTGCTGGACATCACCGACCGCTGGGTACGAGTCGCCCGCAGGCGGGGCGCGCTCGCCCAGCTTCCGATGGCCCTGGCCGTCCGAGCTCTCGCAGACTGGCTAACCGGCGGTCTCGATCAGGCGGAGGACCGATGGAGAGAACTGCACGAGCTCATGGCCGCCAGCCAGAACACCGGAATGCTGAACATCGACTACGGCAGCGAAGCCTTTGTGCTGGCCGGTCGCGGCGAGACCGCGAGGGCGCGCGCCGCAGGATTGGCTCAGATCCGCGAGGCGACCGCCCGAGGCCAGGGTGGCCAAGCCGATATTGGCAGGGGCGTCGTCGCATTGGCGGACCTGCGCTCCGGTCAGTTCGAGGCTGCGGTCGACGGTGCCTTGGCGGTGATCCAGGACGATCAGGCGTTCCTAACCGAGGCGATGTTGCCTGAGCTGATCGAAGCCGCCGCCCGCAGCGGCAACCACGAGGTGGCGCGCAGCGCGTTCGCCGTCCTGGCGAACCGTACCAGGACCGCGGGAACGCCCTGGGCGCTCGGGATCCGCGCCCGTTGCCAGGCGCTACTTAATGATGGCAGCGACGCCGAGACTGCTTACCTCGAAGCGATCAGCCAGCTCGGACGCAGCCATGCGGCTGTCGATCTGGCCCGCACGCACCTGATGTACGGTGAGTGGCTGCGGCGTGCCAGGCGACGGCGCGATGCGCGACGCCAGCTTCGCACTGCCGAGGACATGTTTCTCGCCATGGGCGCAGCCGGCCTTGCGGAACAAGCGCGCAGTGAACTGCGCGCTACTGGTGAACGAGCCAGAAGCCGAACCCCAGAGACCGAGCTCGACCTCACCCCTCAGGAAGCCCGCGTTACGAAGCTGGCTGCCGACGGTTCGACCAACAGCGAGATCGCCGAACAGCTGTTCATCAGTCCCAGCACGGTGGAATACCACCTGGGCAAGGTGTTCAGGAAGCTCGGCGTGAGATCCCGGACCCAGCTCGCGCACCGGCTGCCGGCTCGCGAATTACGCCAGGAAGCGTCGGTCACGGGCTCAGATAGCGCCCGGTCGCCGGCTGCGGTCGATCGCCCCCATGACGCGATCGACCGCAACCTCGGTGCGATGCCGACGCCCCCCATCTCGTCGGCCGGCCCCCCATACCCATCGGCACCGACACCAGTGACGGTACTGGCACCCGCCGCTCGTCGAATCGGGGAAACCCACAGTCTGCGCCCCAGTCGAAGATCGCGCGGTCCAAGTGGTCAGCCCGGCGCGGCGACTGATCTGCCGGCCAGTGGTGCCAGCCATATCACCGCCATCACGGCTTGCGGGCCACGCCACCGTGAGCCGAAACTGTGCTGGACGGCGCGAGCTCGTCCGGGCCAGGCCGCCAGGCGTGCACGTAGCTCAGACCTGGCGGCACTAGCTCGAGCCCGTCGAAGAACCTGGCGACCTCGTCCCTGGTGCGCAGCGTCTGCGGCGTCGAGACGCGTTCGTTGTAGCGTCGCTGCGCCTCGGCCTGAGCGGGGTTGATGTCGATGGCGGGATGGGACAGCGCGAGGTAACTGCCCGACGGCAGCGCGTTCCATCAGGGCTGCCACGATCCGGTACGGTTCCTCGGAATCGGAGATCAGGTGCATGATCCCGAGCAGCATCAGCGCGACCGGCTGAGCGAAATCCAGCGTGGCGGCTGCCGCGTTCAGGATCGGGCCGCTGTCTCGCAGGTCCCCCTCGACGTACTGGGTCGATCCCTGCGGGCTGCTGGCCAGCAGGGCCCTGGCATGGACGAGAACGATCGGGTCGTTGTCCACATACACGACCCTGGAGTCCGGCGCGACCGACTGGGCAACCTCGTGCGTATTGTTCGCCGCCGGAATGCCTGTCCCGATGTCGAGGAACTGCCGGATGCCGGCCTCGCCTGCCAGGTACCTAACCGCCCTGGCGAGGAAGGCCCGGTTCGCCTGGACCCGGAAACGCAGTCCGGGAGTGGCCGCGAGTACGCGCTCGGCTGCCTCCCGGTCAGCAGCGAAGTTGTCCTTGCCGCCCAGCCAGTAGTCGTACACCCGAGCCGGATGAGCGACCGACGTGTCGATCCCGTCTATCGCGCCGAGCTCATCGGATGCGAACCCGTCATCCGTCTGATCCTCAGTCAAGGCCTACTGCTCTCATTTCCCGGCTGAGGTTACCTGAACGACGGCGGCACCGTCACCGGTTTCTGACGGCCCTGGTCTCCCCCATAACCACCGGGTCGCCGCATGCCTCGCAGACCAGCTGCGCGCTCAGCGGGTGGCCGCACCGGTGCTCGAGCTCAAGCGGCGGTCCCGCTGGTCCGGCGAGATGCCGGTCCCCCCACCTCATTAGCGTGAGGATCACCGGGTACAGATCGCGCCCAGCGTCGGTCAGGTGGTACTCGAACCTGACAGGATGCGCGGAGTACTGCCGTCGCTCCAGGATTCCCGAGCCGACCAGGACGCGCAGGCGGGCGGCCATCGTGTCGCGCGGCGCCCCGGTCCGTCGAACCATCTCATCGAAGCGGCCGTTCCCCAGGAAGACCTCCCGGACGGCCAGAAGCGCCCATTTCTCGCCGACGATTTCGAGCGTGCGCGCCACGGAACACTCCCGTGGCTCTGCGGAAACGGCAACCATGGCCCCGAGCATACCAGGTGAGTCCGAAAACTGGACGGACTAGCCACTGGCAAGTTAGGGTGGGTCCAGATTCCGGACTTACCTAGGAGCGCGTAGCACATGAGCGGCTTGCATCTCCCGTCCGCGGCTTCGCGGGAAACGGTCAAGCTCGCCAGGCCGCCGGCCGGCGCAGGGCGGGCCGGCACCAGCGAGCCCGCGGATGACCGGCCTGGACGCAAGGTCAGCGTGATCGTCGGCGTGCTGGCGCTGGCCGTGTTCATGTCGAGCCTTGACCTGTTCATCGTCAACCTCGCGTTTCCCTACATCGGCAGGGATTACGCCGGGACGACGCTCAGCTCGCTGTCCTGGGTGCTGAACGGTTACACCATCGTCTTCGCGGCCGTCCTCGTGCCCGCTGGCCGGTGGGCCGACCGGATCGGCCGGCGCCGGGTCTTCACCATCGGCCTGGCCGCGTTCAGCATCGGCTCGCTGCTCTGCGGCTTGGCGCCCGGCGTGGCCGCGCTGATCGCGGCCCGGATCATCCAAGCGTGCGGCGCGGGCCTGATGGTTCCTGCGTCGCTGTCGCTGCTGCTCGCCTCGGTCCCGGCCAGCGCCAGGGCGGCCGCGATCGGCACCTGGTCAGCATTCGGCGCGCTCGGTGCGGCGCTCGGTCCGGTGATCGGGGGCAGCCTCGTCCAGCTCAACTGGCGCTGGGTGTTCTGGATCAACCTGCCCATCGGCGTGGCCGCCCTGACGCTCGCCGCCAGGGTTGTACCCGAGAGCAGAGACGAGCGCGCTGCGGGAAGACCGGATGTCGCCGGGGCCGCATTGCTGGCCGCATGCGTGGGCCTGATCGCGCTTGCCTTGGTCAAGGCGCCCGTCTGGGGCTGGGGCTCAGCTGCTTTCCTGGGAACCCTCGCCGGGGCGCTCGGCTGCGGCGCGGCCGTGGTGCTCCGCTCGCGCGCACACCACTCCCCGGTCATCGAGCTCGGCCTGCTGCGGTCGCGCACGTTCAGCGGAGCGTTCGCCGCGTCGATCCTCTACTACGCGGCCTTCGGCGCCTTCGTGCTGAACTTCGTTGAGTTCCTCACCGGCGTGTGGCATTACTCGGCCGTCCAGGCTGGCCTGGCCATCGCTCCGGGGCCACTGATGGTGCCGCCCTTCGCCAGGATCGTCGCCCCACTGGCGGTGAGGATCGGCGGGCCAGGCCGGGTCGCGGTCATCGGCTGCCTGGTCAATGCCGCAGCGATGCTGCTGTGGTACGCCAGGATCCAGGCCGCGCCCGCCTACGTGACCCATTTGCTGCCCTCCCAGCTGCTGGGCGGCGCCGGCGTCGGCCTGACGATTCCCGCCCTGCTCGGGGCCGGCAGCGCATCGCTTCCCGCGGCCCGGTTCGGCACCGGCAGCGGGATCCTCAACATGGCACGTCAAATCGGCACGGTGCTCGGGGTCGCGGCTCTGGTGGCGATCCTGTCGCACATGGTGCCCGGTGATCCGGTGGGCACGTTCCGCCATGGTCTGGCTCTCATCGTTGCGCTGTTCACCGGCGCCGGCCTGGTCGCAGCCGCCATGCTCGCCGCCAGGCCACGCGTCGCAGCGAGCAGCCAGCCCGCAGGCGCGCCGACGGCGACCGGCCCCCTGACCGGGCCGGCCCCGGTATCGTCTGCCACCGAATTGTGACCTGGCCGTTGCCCAACCGGCAAATAGCCAGCTAGCCCGACCGGCTTTGAAAGGTTACGTTCAAGTTATGGATCTTGGCTTTTGCGGTTATAGCTATGCGGGCAGCACGCCTGACAAATGCTGCGGCGAATAACGAGATCCTCTGGGCTGCTCGCGCTGAGCTGCCTGGGGCTGGCGCTGGCCGCCGTCCCGCCCGCATCAGGCGGCGCGAGCGCCGGGGTGCGGCACGCGGTAACCGCGCAGCCGCAGGGCAGCGCGACGCCCGGCATCAAACCGGCCTTTATCTACTCTCAGCTCGACTACCTTGCCATGCGATTTCAGCACCGGGAGGCCGGCTACCGCGCCGGCTCAGCCGGGCACTCAGGCTTCGCCGGGTACTGGAAACAGAAGATGCTGCGGCTGCTGGGGCGGTTCGGTGCGCAGGCGCACGTTTACCGGTTCCCGGTCAGGGGCTGGGTCCGCCGGCCGGCCACCGCCCCAGCGGCGGATGTCGAGGTCACCGTGCCCGGACTGGCCACCCCGTCGCAGGAAGTTGTGATCGGCTGTCATTACGACGGCGAGGCCGACTCGACCCAGTCGGCCTACGACGACGGAAGCGGCTGCGCGATAGAGCTGGGAGTGGCGAAATCGATGGCTGCGTTCTGGAGCGAGCATCATCTCTATCCAGCCAGGACCCTCCGGTTCATCATTTTCGACGGGGAGGAGCAAGGACTATTCGGATCCTATGAATATGTCAGCCAGATCGCGCGCAACGACCTGAGGAATATCTCCCTCATGATCAATGAGGAGCAAAACGGCATTGCCTATCCGCTGCGTTATCTCGGCAAGTCGGCGAACCCGCTGATGCCGCTCTTCGCCTACCTGTCTCCGCTGACAGGCAACAAGGTGTACCCGCATTACACGCCGTCGCCGCGCCAGCGGGCCAGCCTGCTTCAGCTCAGGTCGCTGGTGCGCACGGCCGTCGCCGCCTCGTTCCAGCGGTATCGGGCGACGGGCGATCAGATGCTCACCTATCACAGCCGGTCCGGCGCCGACGTGTGGCAGCCCGTCTTTACCCCGAGCCAGCTCGGGAACGTGCACGTGCTGAGCGACACGCTCGGCAGCAGCGACCAGGTTCCGTTCACCGCCGCTGGCGTCCGCAGCGCGACGTTCGTCGGCAACGCGACCTACTACGAGCGCCATCCGCCTGCCGGCTCCTACCCGTATGACCAGCCGCAGGACACCGTCGCGCTGATGAACACCTACGCCGATGGCGGGCTGGCGCCGAGTCATGCGCTCAAGCTCGCGCTGAGCCTGCCCGGCATGCTCACTGCCTGGCTGCTCAGCCAGCCTGCGGTACTCGGCCTGGCCAGGCCGGACGGCCGTCCGGTCGCCGCGATCGGCGATCTCGGCGTGATTTCGCCGGGACGCCCGGCGACCTTCACGGCCGGCGCGGCTTACGATCCAGGCCGGCCTCTGGCGCGGCTTCGCTTTAGCTGGGGCTTCGGGGACGGCCAGAGCGGTACGGGCCGCACGGTGCGGCACGTCTACCAGGTCGGCGGGCGCTACACGCTGCAGTTGTCAGTTGCCGCCGGCCGGGGCCGGCCGCGCGTCATCAGCAGGCGGCTGCTGGTGGCACCTCAGGCGCCGCTGCGGAATCCTTACTCCTCGCTGCCGCGCGCGGCGCCTAACTCCATCGGCTACCTGGTGGCGAGGGGGTTGCCGCCGGCGAACCCGGCCGTCAAGCTGCCGGCCGTGACCGCGGGCTCGCACGACAGGGTGGGCACCGCCGCGCATGTCAGGCGGCTCGCGGCACGGGCACACGCCCGCGGCCCGGCGGCATCAGGGCCTTCCGCGATCACCTGGGCACTCGGCAGCCTCGGCGCTGTCGTCGTGCTCGCGAGCCTCGTGCTGGCCGCGCGGCGCGATCCGCAGCCGGGCAAGCCCAGGTCGCGGCCGCCGGGAAGCGCTGCGTAGCGGCTTGGTAGTCGCGGCCAGGTACCACGGCTGCTCCGCCCTGCACCTCAACAATGCCGGAACTGACACCTACCTGTAGGCGTTTAACGGGCATCAGATGTTCAAGAAGTCAGGAACACCGCCGAAGCCGCCAAAGGTGATGGTAGGCGCTTGACATTCAGGGTTCGGAGGCGCCGGAAGCGGTCACCGACGGCCCCCCGGATAGTCCGGCCGGCTGGTTCTCCAGCCGGCCGGACCTTTGCTGGACGGCGGGGCTGCGCGGCGCGGCGGCCGTGTCAGGTGTCCCGGCCCGCCTGTCCATCGATGAGATGAGCCGGGATCGGCTCCTTGGTCCCGACTGCCGCAGCGTGCGCCTGAGAACCTGCCGCGGCTGCCGAGGTCGACGTGCGCAGCAGGTCGAGGACTGCCATGCCCTGCCCGACCAGCCCGGCGAGCACCTCGTTGACGCCGGCCGCGCCGTTCAGGACGGTCAGGTTGGATCCGGCTATGCCGCGTGCCGCCGCCTCAACCAGCTCTGGCAGCTGCTCGATGATCCGGTTCGCGGCGATGAGCTCCTGGTTTCCTTCTCGCAACGAGGCGGCTCGCGCGTTGTTGGCGTCGGCCTGACCCTCGGCCGTCGCCCGCTCGGCATGGGCCGCGGCATCCGCCCGCACCCGCGCGGCCCGCGCGTCCGCGTCGGCCAGCGTCGTGTTCCTGAACGCCTCGGCCTCGGCAGCGAGCTTGGCCTGGTCCCGGTCCGCGGCGGCGAGAGCTCGTTTCCTGAATGCCTCAGCCTCGGCGCCGAGCTTTGCTTCATCCCTGTTGGCCTCGGCGATCGTCCGCTTGCGATAGGCCTCGGCGTCCGCGGGCCGCCTGACCGCTGCCTCAAGCCGCTGGGCGGCCAGGTCGGCCTCGCGCTGGGCTAGCGCGGTCTGCTGCTCGATGACCTCCTGCGATGCCTTGGCCTCGGCCAGCGGCCCGGCCTGCGCCGCCTGGGCCTTGGCCTGCTCAGTCTCGGCCAGGAAGCCGGCCTTCCTGATCTCGGTGTCCCGCTGGTACTGGGCCTTCATCGCCGCCACCTCCAGCTCCCGCTGAGAGGCTTCCTGGTCGGCCTGCGCCTGGGCGATCCTGGCCTGGCTGGCAACCGCCGCGGCATGCGGGGCAGCGAGGTGATTGATGTAACCCGTCGCGTCCTCGATTTCCTGGATCTCCAGGGCATCGACGACGATGCCGAGCTTCTCCATCTCGGCGTGGCTGCCGTCCTTGACCTCCTGAGCGACCCGGTCGCGCTCCCTGATGATCTGCTCGACGGTGAGCCCGCCGACGATCGACCGCAGGTGGCCGGCGAATACCCGGCCCACCAGAACCTCCATCCGGTCCTGCTCAGACAGGAACCGGCGGGCAGCGTTCGCGATCGATGCAGGGTCGTCGCCGATCTTGAAGGCCGCGACGGCCCGGACGTTCAGCCTGATGCCCTGCTTGGTGATGCAGTCCTCGACGATCTCTGCCTCTTGCAGAGCCAGGGAGAGAACTCTGGCCTTTTGCTTCACCGGCAGAACGAAGCTGCCGTGGCCCGTCACGATCCGGAACTGGGTGGCTTCACGCCGCCGTTTCGAACCAGAGATCAGCAGCGCCTCGTTTGGCGCGGGAACACGCCAGAAGAACATGACTACTCCTGCGGGGGATGAGAATGCGGGTCACCTCGTTGTGGCCCGCCTAACACAGGCGTGACGAAGACGGAGCGCGCCGATATGCAGTCAACGACCACGATTCGGCTGTGCCTCGGGATCGGCTCGTCTGACCAAGCGGCGAACGCCTCACTGCCGCCCCTGACCGGGAGAAGAACCTCGCCGGGCCCGTCCGCGGGGATGGAGACGGTTACTCGGCCGACGGTTCCCAGCAGGGTGTCCCCTGAGCCAGCGGACATTGCATGACCGGCTTTCCCGACATGTTAGGAGCGCCAGGAGTGCAGGCGTTCAATCCATAAGCGTGTTTTCCCAGCCGGGTCATTCCGAAACCACGCTCTGCCCCCGATCTGGCCGCCGGCCTGCCATCAGTCGGGCCCGCCTGACTGGCGCGCCCGGCTGAAATGGTCACGATCGCGGGCGGCGACGTTGACGGTGCGGATCGAAGAGAGAGGGGCACACGATGGCCCGAACCGCCACCTAAACTGAGGCACCCCGGGTCAGCAGTTACCGAGGCGCCTGAGCTGCCCGCCAAAGGCCTCGAGCGGTCCCCCAGCGGCCAACAGTTAGATGATCTCTGGGCGGGAGCGCTGACTAGGCTGGCAGTGTGGATCTTCGAGCCGTCAAAGCGGCGACGGGACCTGAGCTTGCCACGTGCGCCATCGCGGCGGCGAGGAATGCGCAGGGCCTGCTGCAGGACGCGGAGTTGCTGGCCGGGGCGGGCCGGACGGCGCGGGCGTACTCCTTAGTGGCGCTCGCGGTCGAAGAGTGCGGAAAGGCCGCCAGCCTGACCGCGCTGGCAATGACGCCCAAGAGGCTGAGGGCGCATGCCCCCGTGGGCCGGCTCCTTGGGTGGCACCAGCTCAAGCAGGTCGGCGGGCTGCTGCTCGCCGTGGTGCCGTTCGGGGCTATCGGACCCAGGCTCGGTGCCATGCCCGCCGCCGAGGTGGCGCGGGTCATATGCCCGCTGGCCGCGCCCGCGGAGGAGGCGGACCGTCTCAAGCGGCGCGGCTTCTACGTGGACATGGACCGTGCCCGCCGGATCCGCGAGCCGTCGGAGATCACCGATCCCGAACTCGCTAGCCAGCTCGCCCGGGCGCGGCAGGCCGTCGCGTCGGCCAGCGTGCTGCTAAATGCGGACGCGCAAACCCAGATCGCGAATCCGCCGCCCGAGGCGTCCGAGTTCGCGGCGGGATTGGTCGAAGCGCTCGCGGAGGCGGGATACGCCCGGACTCCCGAGGCAGCCGCCGATGTCATGGTCAAGGCGGTGAGCAAGCTCCGGGACCGCATCGAGGCGAGAGATGCGGCGTGCACGACCGATCCGAGCCAGCTGCAGCGCCGCCAGGCGCACTAATCGCGAGCGCAGGGTTTCCCGCGACTCATTCCGAAACGACGCTCTGCCCCCGATCTGGCCGGCGGCCTGCCGTCAGTCGGGCCAGCCTGACTGACGCGCCCGGCTGAAATGGTCACGATCACGGGCGGCGACGCTGACGGTGCGGATCGATAGGCTGGCCGAGCCCGGCTGATCTGACCGGGACCTGGTCTGACCGGGACCTGGTCGGGAGGAGGATGGGCGATGTCCTTCCAGGGGTGGCCAGAAGCGGCCTTGGATTTCTTCGAGGGCCTTGAGCTGGACAATTCGAAGGCGTACTGGACGGCGCACCGGACGATCTACGACGAGGCCGTTCTCGCGCCGATGACCCAGCTCACCGAGGCACTTGCCCCGGAGTTCGGTGACGTCAAGCTCTTCAGGCCGTACCGCGACATCAGGTTCAGCGCCGACAAGTCGCCGTACCGCACGCAAATCGGCGCGATGGTCGGATCCGCCTACATCAGGTTGTCGGCGGCCGGACTGGGGGTCGGCAACGGCATGTTCCATCTAGCACCCGATCAGCTGAGCCGGTTCCGCGACGGCGTCGCGGACGATGTCCGTGGCACCGAACTCCAGCGCATCATCACGGTGTTGGATGGGCACGGCGTGACGCTGATCGGCCATGAGGTGCTCAAGTCCGCGCCGCGTGGCTACCCAGCCGATCACCCACGGATCGGGCTGCTCAGGCACAAGGGCCTAGCCGCCTACAAGGAGTGGCCGGTCGAGCCATGGCTGGGCACCGCGGCCGCCGGGGATCACGTCAGGGAGTTCCTCGTACTGACCAGGCCGCTGATTGACTGGCTCGACGCGCACGTGGGCCCGTCGGCGCTAGAAAGCGCCAGCCGCCGCTGATGACCCACGTGCCGGACGAGCATTTCACCGAACTGGTCTCGGACCGCGTGAGGCTGCGGCGCTTTGCGCGCGCGGACCTGCCGATATTGGTGGCTTACCGATCCCATCCCGACGTGGCCCGCTACCAGAGCTGGGACGCGCCGTACTCATTGGCCGACGGCGAGCGCCTGATCTCGGCGCTGCTCGGCGAGCACCCGGATACCGCCGGCCAGTGGTTCCAGTACGCGATGGTCCTGAGCGGCACCGGCGAGCTGATCGGTGACTGCGCGTCGGGGACCGATGCCACCGATCCGCGCCAGGCTGAGATCGGCTTCACGCTCCGTCCGGAGTTCCAGGGCCACGGCTACGCGACTGAGGGCGCGCGGCAGCTGCTCAGCTACCTGTTCGGGGCCAGGTCCAAGCACCGGGTGACCGCGCGCTGCGACCCGCGCAACGCAGCCTCAGCTGCCGTCCTCGAGCGGCTCGGCATGCGCCGCGAGGGATACCTGCGGGAGAGCACCTGGGCGAAGGGCGAGTGGACCGACGACTTGCTGTACGCCATGCTCGACCACGAGTGGCGGCAGCGCGGCTAGTGCTGCGCCGTCTCGCCGGCCTGGCCCGCGGTGCCGAGATAGCCGGCGAACCGCTCGTCGACCTGTGCGGCTGTCAGCCCGAAATCGGCCAGCGCGTACTGATGCCGCGGCAGAGCGCGCCCCGCCGCGGCTCGTGCCTGGCCGCCCGCCCCGGCACTGCCGGCCTGCACGGCCCGCATCGCGTCGGCCGCCCTCCCGCTCAGCGTCAGGCCGAAATGGCCATAGACGGACTCGATGGTCCCGATCGGGTCGGCGACGAAGTCGTCGTACCGCACATCGCGGAACCTTGCCTGGTCGTGCCGTGCCCGCGCCGCCATGAAGTGGTCCAGACCGCGGGCCCACAGCTCAAGCTGGTCCCGGCCGATCACGTCGCCGGTGAACCGGCGCGACCACCCCTCCGTCGCGTGCGCGGCCAGGCTGCATGCCGACGCGATCGCGGCTCGCGGCGCCCGGTGCGTCTGGATCACCAGTGCGTCCGGGTATACGGCGAGCAGCTCATCAAGCGCGAACAGGTGGCTGGGGTTCTTCAGGACCCAGCGCCGGCCCGCGTCCGGCAATCCGATCAGCTGGAGGTTGCGCCGGTGCCTGCGGTAAGCGGCGGTCCAGTCTTGCCCGGCGAGCCAGGACGAGTACGCGGGGAGGTGCGCGAGGCACTCGAACGAGATCGACCGCATCGACTGGCGCAGCAGCTGCCAGCACTCCTCCACCTGATCGGCAGCGATGTAGTGCACGTCCATGAACTCGGGATGCTCGACGTGATGCTGCTCGTACGCCGCCTGGAGCTGGGCGAAGACCGGATCGGCGGCCCACGATTCCCGCGGCGGCCTGGGCTGCGGCGCCTGGGTGAGCCACAATTCGAGGCCCTGGTGCGCTGGATCGGCCGTGAGCAGCCGGTGCAGCGCCGTCGTGCCGGTCCGAGGGAGTCCGGTAACGAAGACCGGCTGGTCGATACCGACGGCAGCGTGATCCGGGTACCGGCGCCATGCCGACTCGCTCAGCACGCGGGCCACCAGCGCACCGCGCAGGAAGACCCGGCTCATCTTGGCGCCGAGCGGGGTCAGGTCCTCATCGGCGGCGTACGACTCGAGCAGCATGGCCAGGCCGTCGAGGTAATCGTCGGCTCCGAAGTCCGCGAGACCGGTTAGCCTGGTCGCCGAGGCGTGCAGGTCATCGACCGTGCCGACGCCGCGCCCGCGCTCTGGCAGCTCGGATGGGGTCGTGGCTGAGTTCATCGCAGGTAACCGGCTAGTGGTGGTACTCGCCGCAGTTCACGTCGAGGCATTGGCCGGTAATGGCGCGGGCCAGCGGCGAGGCGAGGAAGACTACTGCATCGGCGATCTCGTCCGGCTCGGGCAGGCGGCGCAAGTCCGTGTTCTCCGCGGTCTCGTCGTAGACCTGCTGCGCGTCCACGCCGCGCTTCTTCGCCAGGTAGCCGAAGTACCACTTCAGCGAGTCGCCCCAGATGTGCCCGGGCGCCACGGTGTTCACCCTGATGCCCTGCGGTCCGAGCTCAGTGGCCAGCGACTGTGCGACCGCGAGCAGCGCGGCCTTAGTTGCCTTGTATGGCCCCATCGTGCGCTGAGAGAAGCGCACCACCATGGAATTGATCATCGTCACCGAACCCGCACTCGCGGCCAGGGCAGGAGTGAACAAGCGGGTCATCCGCAGCGCGCCGAGCACGTTGACGTCGAAGGCCGCGCTGATCGCGTCCAGGTCCACAACGGACAGATCCTTGATCGGCGGCATCGCGAGCGCGTTATGCACGAGCGCATCCGCGCGGCCGAACTCAGCGAGGGTGGCGTCTCTCAGCCGCTCCGCCGCCGCCGGATCCGAAATGTCGGTGGGCACCGCAAGGGCCCGGCGGCCCAGCGCGGTGACCTCCTTGGCTACCTCCTCGAGGCGGGACTCGGTGCGGGCGGCGAGGACCACGTCGGCACCATGCTCGGCGCTCCTGATCGCGATCGACCGGCCTAGTCCAGGTCCGATCCCCGAGACGATGACGACCTTGTCCTGCAGCAGCATCTGGTGTTCTCCGCTTCAGCTCATCAGGCTGACTAACTGCCAGCCAGGTAACTGCCGGCCAGGTTCTCCGTTTTCAGCCCAGCATCCGCCGGGCGACCGCGGCCTGACGCGCCGCGATCCGCTGTGTGTACTCGCGGTGCGTGCTCCTCGCCTCCTGGTAGAAAGGCAGGCGCCGCTCAATCTCGGCGACGCTGATGACTTCGGCCTCAGGTCCGTCCTCGGGCAGCAAGTCACGGGAAAGGCGCTGCCACCGAAGCTGGACATAGCCTCTGCGGTGCCTCGTGCACTCAAGCCAGTTAGCGACGCCTGGGTCACGCTCGCTGATGACGAACCTGAACCTGCCGTCAGGATCCGGCCTGGCCTGATCCGCGGTGAGGCTGGTCTGGTGGTTGATGTAGTCGAGCGAGATATACCAGCTGCTGCCGAGCTGGATCCCCTGATAGGGGGCGACGTCCCGGCTGGCGGCCGGCACGGTCACGATCATGGCCTGGTCGTCGTCCAGGTCATAGTGCCCGACTGAGGAGAATTGGGTGGTCAGCCCGCCCGGCGTCGACCGTGGCTCGGTCAGGGTGTTCACCGGCAGCTTCAGGTAGAACCACTCGGGAAAGGCGAGGAACGTTCGCAGCCGGGAAAGCAGAATCTTCCCTGCCACGCCGTACCGCTTCGCCAGCACGCTCGGCTCCGCTGACGGCGGGGCCGCACCGGTCGTGTCGGCTCGCCGGATAGCGATCATGCCGCGCCGCTCACTGGCCCAATCGCTGTAAACCTCGCGGACAATCAGCATGGCCGAGCCCCCGCCGAGGATGAAGTAGTTGGGCGGCGGGTCCGTGATGGCCGGCCCGAACCTCAGCTCGAACGTCCCGTCGTCGGCAATGTCGATCGCCCGGTCGTCGAACGCGCTCAGGCTATCCGGCACCTGCACCGGGGAGTAGTCGCCGCCCAGCACCTGGAAGCTCAGGTCCGTGGTGCTGCCGCGGCACCCCGTGACCACGTACTCGGCGTCATCGCGCAGGTAGGAGTGGAAGTACAAGGTGTCGGGATTGTCTAGGCCGAGCTTGGTGTAAGGCCCGGTCGACGCGACGAAGAACGGGAAGTCGCGCTGGTATGCCCAGGCCAGCGTGAGCGATGCCCGGATCGAGCCGGCCAGGTAGTCGTAGCCCTCGGCAAGATCCTGTTCGGTCTGGATGTGCGGTGCGGCCGTGATGATCTTCTCAGCTTCGAGAACCGCATCGGCGAAGGATTGGGTCAGCAACGGCGCCGCGCCCCGCAGCGGGGCAGCGGACTGTCCTGCCGTCGGGCCTGCGAACGGGCCTGCGGACATCGGTCAGGCCGACCAGCGGTTGGCGGTCAGCTTCCAGCTCGGCAGGTCGTCCAGCGACATCGTGGCCTCGTAGATCCGCTTGTATCCGATGTGCGAGATCCGCCACGCGCCGTCCGCGCCGCGCCGGTAGCGATCCTCGTAGAACGCTGCCCCGGTGATCACGACGTTGTACTCGGTCGCGATCACCGTGTCCTCGAATCGCCAGGTACCGGCGGCGGCCTCGCCGTCGATTTCGATCTCAGGCTGGCCGGCCGCGTGCAGCGTGATGATGCTGTTGCCGAGGCTGTCCCGCAGGAAGTTGACGATCTCGTCCCTGCTGCCCAGCTTCAGCGGCCGCCCGGCCGACGGGGTACCGTAGTCGGCGGTCGCGTCCTCGGTGAACACGTCCTGGATCTCGTCCCACAGCTTCAGGTCCACGCAGCGCAGGTAGCGGTACTTCAGCCGGCGGATCTTCTCCAGCTCGACGAGGTCCACGTGCCAGCCTCCTAGGCCGCCCGACCGGATACTAGAACATGTTCTACTTCACCAGCGTGGCCGTGGCAACCTTCATGGAAATGAAGGTGCACCTGCCGAAGAGCTGCGTGCACGTTTGCCCGATGGCCCAGACGTCGGAGGCACTCGTGGCAGCCACCGTCGACAGCCAGTGGGTCAGGGAGTCGATCGGCGGAGCAGTGACCTGCCACCCAGAGCCATTCCAGTGCTCGATCAGAATCTGGGTCGGCGGGAAACTGCCTCGTGCTCCAGGTTGTGTGTAATTCCCGACGGCCCAGACGTCAGACGGACCGGCGCTTGCCACGCTCACGAGTTCGGACCGGCCGGCCGACGGGTTCGTCGCCCGGCTCCACGTCTTGCCATTCCAGTGCAGGACGAGCGCCTGGAAGGTGCCCGCCTCGGTGTCCGGATAGGTGCCCACGGCCCAGGCGTCTGACAGAGAAATCGCCGTGACGCCTCTCAGCGAGTTGGGCCCCGGCCGGTTGGCCGGACTCGTGAAGTTAGGACTCGCGACGACCTTCCAGGCCGTCCCGTTCCAATGCTCGATCAGGTTCCTGCTAGGGCTGTCCGGGCCAGTTCGATATGAACCGACCGCCCACGCGTCGGTGGCCGAGGTCACTGCCACCGAACTGAGATCGTCTGTGCGCTGGGGACCGCCAGGATTCTTACTGGGGGTCTGCCGCCACACCCGGCCGTTCCAGTGCTCGATGAAGGTCCTTTCATAGAAGTGTCGGTGAACCTTCACGTAAGCGAAGCCCACGGCCCACGCGTGCGACCGCCGTGTGACGGCGACGCCGAGCAATTCACCGTCCACGGCCACGCTCGGAATCTGTTTCCACGCCTTGCCGTCCCAGCGCAGGCAGAACCCCCTGAACGTTGAGTTTGCGCCAGGGAAGATGGAGTATCCCACCGCCCACGCGCTAGCCGACGTCGTGGCGGCCACGCCAGACAACTGATCGTAAGCTGTCGTGCCGCCCGGGTTGGGGCTCCGCTGAAGCCGCCACGCCGTGCCGTTCCACCGTTGGATCAGTGTCCGTTCAAACGAACCATGGGGCAGGTATCCGCCGACGGCCCATGCGTTGCAACTCGATGTCGCGGCCACTCCTGCCACGCCGCCGAGGCGGGCCGCAGCCAGCCGCGGGTTCCCCCCGTTGCACGTAGCTGCGGAAGCGTGATTAGCCGCGAACGCCGACCCGGCCATCGGGATGCTGCCGATCATAATGGCCGCAGCCGTCCAGCCTGTTGCGGTACGAATCATGCCCAGATCGTAATTGGAGCGTGTAACGGTCTGGACAACACGCGGTTAGCACGCGCTGACGGCCGCGATGGCCTCGATCTCGACCAGTTGGTCGGCGTAACCAAGGACCGCCACGCCGATCAGGGTGCTCGGCGCGTCATGCGCGCCAAACGCGCGCGCGACCTCGTTCCACGCGAGTACAAGATCATCTCGCTTGCTGCTCGCGACGTAGACGGTGGTCTTGACCACGTCGCGGAAACCCGTGCTGCATTCCTCCAGGCAAACGCACAGGTTCGCGAGCGCCTGCCGCGTCTGCGCAAGGATGTCACCGGGTGCCACCACACGCCCCTGGTGATCAAGCGGGCAGGCCCCGGCTGTGAAGACCAGGCTGGTAACCGGGGTGGTCGCGGCATAGGCATACGGCGCGCCCGGGTACAGCCGGGTGGTGTGCATGAGCTCCACGGTCATGCTGCCGAGTGTGTCACCACCAGCAGCGCTTTCGGCTCCCCTCTCGTCGGTCGCTTCCACAGAGGTTCGCGGCTTCGTGATCTGATGACGGAATGACCGCTGCCGGACATGAGTGGATTGACCACCTGCCGAACTCGACGGGCAGCGCGCCATCTTGCACGGGCTTATGCACGTATGCGCTGCCGATGACGCGATCAGCTGGCTAGTGATCGGCTGCTCGCTGGGCCGGGGCGCCGCTGACCGCTGGTCCGACCTCGACCTCGCGATGGGGGTCAGCGACGAGGACTTTGACGCGGCAGTCACCAAGGTGCGGCATCTGGTGGACGGGCTCGGCGATCTCGTCGAGAGCTACCAGCACAAGATCCCGGGCCTGACGACGGCCCACGAGCGGATCTTCGCCCAGTACGCCGACCGTTGCCAGGTCGACCTCGTCGTGTTCCGGGATTCAGAGCCAGTCGGCTCGGTTCGTGACCTGGTCGTCCTCTATGACCCGCGGGCGCGTGTCGTGCCGGTCGCCGAGCACCACCGGGTCACGCCCCAGCAGGTTCGCGAGTGGGCCTTCGGAGCCTGGTGCGCGGTTGCCGACCTGGGCAAGTATCTGCGTCGCCGGTCCTGGTGGGAGGCTCTTGACCGGCTCGCCGAGGCCCGCGGGCAGCTCTGGCGGCTCTGGGCCGCGCTGCTCGGCGTGCCGAACCCGCAGTACGGTCTCACCAGCATCCTCGACTTCGCGCCCGAGCGCGTTCCCGCCGCAATGGCATCGACCGTCTCCGATCTCGATCCTGGGCGCCTGCTGGCCGCTGCTAGGAGCCTGGCCAGGCAGCTCACCGCGCTCGGCGAGCGCCTGCCGCCTGACCTCAGGGAAGCGATACCGGCCGCCATGGCCCGTTATGTCACGAGCGATCTGGCTGACATCGCCGCGGCTGGACAGCGGGCCTGATCCAGCCCGCCGGCGGACGCGGCACTCGAACTAGAACGTGTTCTACCCGTTGGGCCAGAAAGCTGGCAGGATCGGGCTGAGCCGACTGCCCGGAGGTCCCGTGCGCTTCTCCTACGCCGAGTCGATGACCGACCCGTCGTTCTATATTCCGCTGGCGCAGGCCGCCGAGGCGGCTGGCTACGACTCGATGGTTATCCCGGACAGCATCTGCTATCCGGAGCACGCGAGGAGCACCTACCCGTATAGTCCCGACGGCACCCGCGAATTCCTGGATGGCAAGCCATTCCTTGAGCCGTTCTCGCTGATCCCGGCCCTGGGCGCGGTCACGAAGCGGCTACGCTTCGTGACGTTCGTGCTCAAGCTGCCGGTGCGCAATCCGGTGCTCGTCGCCAAGCAGGCCACGTCCACGGCCGTACTCACCGGCAACAGGCTGCTGCTGGGGGTCGGGACCAGCCCGTGGCGCGAAGACTACGACATACTCGGCGTGCCGTGGGAACGGCGGGGCCAGCGGATGAACGAGGCAATTGACATCATCCGCGGGCTGGCGGGCGGCGGCTATTTCAGTTATGCCGGCGAATTGGTAGATCTCCCTCCGGTCAAGATCTCGCCCGTGCCGACCGAGCCGATCCCGATCCTGCTCGGCGGCCATGGTGAAGCCATGCTGCGCCGGGCGGCGCGGACCGGCGACGGCTGGATGCACGGCGGCGGCGACCCGGCCGACCTCCCCGGGCTGCTGGCCAGGCTCGCCGAGCTCCGGCGCGAGGAAGGGACCTCCGACCGGCCGTTCCAGGTGCACGTGATCTCGCTGGACGCGTTCACCGTGGACGGGGTGCGCAGGCTTGAGGAACAGGGCGTCACCGACGTGATCCTCGGCTTCCGCTGGCCGTACACGACCGAGGCGGACACGCAGCCGCTGGCGGACAAGATCGGTGCCCTGAACAAATTCGCCGAGAAGGTCATCGCGAAAGTGCGGCCCTGACCGGACCGGACGATGGAAGCGAACGCAGCGAAGGGCAGCCCGACATGACAAGCCAGCTCACGGCCCGGGATATAGCCCGCCGATCCCAGGCGGCAGTCCGGGCCAAAGACAGGCAGGCCTGGCTAGGCCTGTTCGCGCCCGACGCCGTCGTGGCCGACCCGATCGGGCCGTCGCCGCTCGACCCAGCAGGCGACGGGCACCGCGGGCTTACGGCCATCGCCGCCTTCTACGACACCGTGATCGCGCCCAATGACCGCATCTGCTTCGAGATCGAACGCTCCTACCTGTGCGGCGACGAGGTCGCCGACATCGGCATCATCCGCACCACCCTGCCGGGCGGCCGCCACGAGGTCCTAGTCCGCGGCGTTTACACCTACCGCGCGGACGGCCAGGGCAAGCTGGCTGCGTTGCGCGCGTTCTGGGAATTCGACGCGGCCGAGATCATCGAGGCGTAGACGCTACTTGGGGCAAGCGGCGTTCATAGCCGGGAGCGCTGCCTTGGACTGAGCCTTCAGCTCCGTCAGCGACGTGACGACCGCAGTGGCCTGGGCCTTCGTCGGCGGCGTTGACAGGCCGTTCGCCGCCTTCTTGACCTTGTCCACGGACATCGACAGCTGCTTGACCTGACCGGAAAGCGCGCTGTTGCCGCCCTGGCTCTTCAGCGCGGCAAGCTGCTTCTCGATGTTGGTCAGGTCGGTCCTGAGCTTGCTGGCCGAGCTCGGGTTCAACTGGAGGTGGTTAAGATCCTGCAGGGATGTGCGGAGCGAGTCAACGTGCTTGCACGTGCTCTTGTTCGCCATGGGCGATCCGGCACTCGCGGCAGGCGACACGGAA
>Ga0209240_1000114_pt1 | contig 31081 bp, 26 predicted proteins | sample GraSoi_2013_80cm_FD_185828 | JGI IMG/M metagenome (GOLD analysis project Ga0209240, IMG submission 185828) | Grasslands soil microbial communities from the Angelo Coastal Reserve, California, USA - Sample 9_17_2013_80cm (SPAdes) (version 2) | ecosystem: Environmental > Terrestrial > Soil >...
ATTGTAGTGTCCAACCGTATCCGGGCCGGTGATCCGCTGAATGTCCATCAGGCTTCCCAGAGGCACCATCCCGCCGGTACTGCTCCGGGTATACATTCGCCGAATCTGATCCGGGTTGCCGCGGAAGGCGGAATCCGCTTGAACGTTCACCTGAAATGTTCGGCCAAGAAAATTGAAGTCATTGACATAGTTGGTGCCAAGGTAGGACTGGAGGCTGTCAAACACCGCGCTCATGGGCACATTTAACGCCTGCGCTTTTTCCCGATCGATATTCAAGAACAGCTGGGGAACCTGAGACCGGTAAGTAGAAAAAACGCCGGCTAACCCCGGCTCCGCATTGGCAGCTGCCACGACCGCATCGGTTGCTTGTTGTAGCGCAGTTAACCCAGCGTTTCTGCGATCCTCGATTTCGAGCTGGAACCCACCGGCATTGCCCATTCCGCGAACAGAGGGAGGTTGGATGGCGATCACGAACGCGTCTTGAATAGAACTAAACGCTCCTTGCAATCTCTTTACCAGCGCATCCGCCGATTGCTCCGGATGTCCGATACGCTCGCTAAACGGTTTCAACGGAAAGAAGACCGTCAGGGCATTGGATTTGATGGTGTTATCGAGAATCGACAAGCCTTCGATGGCAAAGGTGAGCTCAACCCCCGGCATGTCCTTCCCGATTTCGCCGATGCGGCGCCTGACCTCGTCATTTCGTTGCAACGACGCGCCATCCGGTAGTTGTGCAAACACGATGAGATAACCTTGATCCATCGTGGGGATAAAGCCCCCTGGGACCGTCCGGAATAACATCCCAGTGAGAACGATCAACCCCAGATACAAGACAAGCGCCAGACCACTTACCCGTAGGAAGCGTCGGACAATTTTCCCGTAGGTATTGATGCCGGCATCGAACGTTCGGTTGAATAAACGGAAAAACCAGCCCAGCAAAACGTCGATCAAGCGGGTGAGTAAGTCCTTCTTGGCATGTCCCGGTTTGATCAGAAGTGCGGCCAGCGCCGGGCTCAAAGTCAGCGAATTGAACGCTGAGATTAAAGTGGCAATGGCAATGGTCAGAGCGAACTGCCGATAAAACTGGCCGCTGATCCCGCTGACTAGCGCCGTTGGCACGAAAACCGCCGTCAATACGACCGCGATCGAGATAATGGCGGCGCCGACTTCGTCCATGGCCTTTCTGGTGGCTTCTTTTGGCGAAAAACCGTGTTCGATCCAGCGCTCCACGTTCTCGACCACTACGATCGCGTCATCCACGACGATACCGATAGCAAGCACTAACCCGAATAGGGAAAGTGAATTCAGCGAGAACCCCAAGGGGGCCATTACCGCTAGGGTACCGATCAATGATACCGGGACTGCAATCAACGGGATGAGCGCGATCCTCCAGGACTGCAGGAAGACCATGACCACGATCACCACTAAAATAATGGCGTCTCGCAAGGTCTCATACACCGCGTCAATCGATTGCTGAGTGAAGAGAGTCGGATCATACGGGATGGAGTATTCCATCCCGGGCGGGAACGATTTAGCCATGTCCGCGATGGCTTTTTTCACCAGCGCCGCTGTTTTCAGTTCGTTGGATCCCGGTAACTGAAAAATACCGATACCGATGGCCGGGATCGTGCCGTTCTCATAGGTGCTGCTGGTGTAACTCTGGCCGCCTAACTGAACCCTGGCGACGTCCCCTAGATAAACGATTTGCCCATTGCTTCCTCGTTTTAAGGTGATCTTGGAAAATTGTTCCGGCGTGACCAAACGTCCTTTGGTATTCAGGATCATTTGGAATTCGGTTTTTGGATTCGCTGGTTCTGCCCCTACGGCTCCGGGTGCGACCTGAATGTTCTGCGCTTGAATCGCGTTGACCACATCATCCGCGGTTAATCCGCGGGAAAACAGCAAATCCGGATTCACCCAGATGCGCATGCTGTAGGGTTGGGCCCCGAAAACCTGAACGTTGCCGACGCCTTCAATTCGCCTGAGGCTGTCTAGGATCTGGGTGTAAGCGTAGTTGCTTAGATAGAGCGGGGTATAGGTGTTGTTCTTCGAAGTCAACCCGATGGCCATTAAGATATCAGGCGACTGTTTCGACGTGGTAACCCCGATATTTCTCACTTCTGCCGGTAATTGCGGCTCCGCGATCGCTACTCGGTTTTGCACGAGGACCTGCGCAATGTTGGGATCCGTTCCCAGTTTGAACGTGATGGTCAGCTGCATCGTTCCGTCCATCGCGGAAACGGAGGACATGTATAACATGTTCTCCACGCCGTTGACCTGCTGTTCGATTGGCTGCGCTACCGTTTCGGCCAATGTCTTCGGATCAGCCCCCGGGTATTGGGCTTGAACTACCACGGTGGGTGGCGCGATCTCCGGATATTGTGCTACCGGTAAGATCGTGTAAGCGATCGTTCCCAACAGCACAGTGACGATCGAAATGACGATCGCAAAAATGGGGCGATCAATGAAAAAATGAGAGAGCTTCATCCTGTTTCCCTAGTGTTAATGAGCTTACTGAGCTTATTGAGTTGCCTGGTTTGCGTTCCGGCTGCTCAGTGACGCGCTAGCTTTCGAAAGTGTCGACGGCGTGGTGGTGTCCTGCGTCGCAAATTGCTCCATTGAGCCGTTCTCCGGTTTCACGGGACTGTTCGGCCTAACCTTCAAAATTCCGTTAATGACGATCACATCGTCCGGGTGCAGCCCGCTTTTTACGACGCGCAACCCATCGGCTTCTGTCCCAATTGTGATGTGTCGCATTTGGGCAATATTTTTTGAGTCCACCACATAAACAAAATTCTGATCCTGATCCGTTCCGATGGCGCGGTCCGCCACCAGAAGCGCCTGATATTTCGGACTGGCTTCGACTCGTACGCGGACGAAGTTTCCGGGCGTGAGAAAGCCGTCGTGGTTTGCGAACGTCGCCCGGATTAGCAGCGTGCCGGTGGTGGTATCAAATGCGTTATCTGCAAAATTGATGGTCCCTTCGTGCGGGAAGCCGTTCTCGTCCTGCAGCCGCAGGTAAACCGGCGCATTCCCGTTTCCCGTGCTCTCCAGTTTTCCGTCGCGGATGAGCCGCTGATAGCCAAGTGCCGCCAGCTCGTCCATGCTGAAGTAAGCGTAGATCGGGTCGATGCTGACAATCGTGGTGAGCTGGGTTGAATCGGCTTGCACCAGGTTCCCAATATTCACGAGTTGTCGTCCAACCCGTCCATCGATCGGGGAAACGACGTGCGTGAACTCGAGATTCAGTTGGGCGGCATTGACGGCAGCCTGCGCTGAGATCACCTGGGCGGCAGATTGGTTCTTGTTCGATAGCGCGGTGTCGTAGTCCTCTTTGGCGATAACATTGGTCTGCTGCAAACGCGCTTGCCTGGCATAGGTTGCTTCCTGGAGCTGTTGATTTGCTTGGGCTTGCTTCAATTGGCCGAGCGCTTGATCGTAAATATCTTGATACGGCCGAGGATCGATCTGATAAAGCAAATCGCCCTTGTGAACCATATCGCCTTCCTTGAAGGGGATATTGACGATGTAACCGCTCACCCGGGCCGTGACGTTGACCAGATTTACGGCCGCGGTTCGTCCGGTAAACTCGTTCCAATCCACGACCTCTTTCTGAACCGGCTTGCTGACCGTCACATTCGCCGGCGGAAAGTTATGGGCCGCCGGTGGCTGATTATTGCAACCGGTCAGAACGGCGACCACGGCTACCAGGGTTAAGGCGAGCAGCTGAAATCGCCCCGCTGCAACTGGTCTTGCTCCTGGCGGCCGAACGGCCACTGGATGTGTCGAAAAACCACTTTCAATAAAGCTCCTTTTCATTACCTTTCCTACGGACGATGTTTAGTTACTTACGACCCTTAGGTTACCAAGGAACCATTTGCAAGAAGGCACCTAAAAGAGAGCAAGTAACACAAAAGAGAGTAAGTAACCTGAAGTATACTATGAATTGTTTTTGCGTGATTCCGAGCTATAGTGCTGTGGTTACGGGCCCATGACTTCCCCAACTCCTACCGCCCGAATGAAATTAACCGATTGCATGCGGCCGACAGTGAACGATCGCGACTGTCCGGCCCGGCTGATCCTCGACCATCTGGCCGATAAATGGGCCGTATTGATCGTAGTCCGTTTGGCTTCCGGCACCCTGCGTTTTGCTGAATTGCGCCGCGCCATCGACGGTATCAGCCAGAAAATGTTGACCGTGACCCTGCGCGACTTGGAACGGGACGGCTTAGTGGTTCGGAAATTGTACGCGAGCGTGCCCCCGAAAGTAGAGTATTCGCTAACGCCTTTAGGCGGCTCTTTGGTCGACAAAGTGAACGAGTTATGTACCTGGGCTGAAGCCAACAGCGCTGAGATACTCAGGGCCCGCGAACGGTTCGACAAGCGCAACAGCATGGTCGTGCGAGCCGAGAGATAAGCGAAGAAGGAGCGTTGGAGTATCGGAGTGATGGGGTAGTGAGAAACGGCTATTTGTCACGGCCACAACATATAGTCCGCGCCCGGCTTCTCTCTCGGGTTTTTGCGCACCCTGTCGGACTCTTGCGAAAAAGCACCGCGAATGGATCCGCTTTCGCCAAGCCTACAGCGCGACAGGCAGCGAACTAACGCGAATAAATCCAACTATCCCGTGCCTGCGCCCGGCAGGAAGGTGAAAGCGGACTACGGCGCACAAGCCGTTTCGGTGGTGGTCCGCGCCCTTTCACTTTTCACGTCTTGTATCTTGGCGTGAGATCCTCTCCCTTCACCATGGACATGCCCAGACGGATTCTGACTCTTGCTCTCTTATTTCTCTCTACGGTAAGCCTGGCGATAGCTCAGACCTCCACTTCTGTTGATCTCGGCCACGGAAAGATTTTTTTTCAGCAGAACTGCGCGGTTTGTCATGCCGACACTTTAGGGGAGGGGAACAGTGCGATCACGCGACAAGGACCGAGTCTCGTCGGTGTGTTTGGCAGACGGGCTGGAGCCGGTCCGAACTTTAATTATACGCAATCCCTGAAGGGATCAGGACTGACCTGGGATGTATCCACGTTAGACCGTTTCCTCAGCAACCCGAGCGCCATGGTTCCAGGCACGACCATGGCGTTGCTCATTTCTAACGCCACAGATCGTTCCGATGTAATTGCTTATCTGTTGAATCTGAAAGCTGAAGTCGCCTCGACCGTCGAACAGACCCCGACGCCAGTGACGTCGCGTAGGACCGATCCTGATGGTTGGCGTAACGCTGCGCCGGGAGTTAAACATCATATCACGTTGGCGGATCTACCTCCGCCCTACAGCACCCGATCAGCCGGGAACGGTCCGGATGTGGTGAGGCAACCTCTTAACGCGGTGCTATCAGTTCCCACCGGGTTTAAGGTCGGTTTATTTGCCGCAGGTCTGTCGAATCCTCGTTTGCTGAGAGTGGCGCCTAACGGGGACATATTTGTCGCGGAAACGAACCGGAACCGGATCCGGGTGTTGCGAGCTGCTGACGGAGCTTGGGCGCCTTCGGTAAATCAAGTTTTTGTGGAAGGCTTGGATCGCCCCTTCGGGATCGCTTTCTATCCATCGAATTCTAGTCCGGAATGGATCTATATTGCGAACAACAACTCGATCGTTCGTTTCCCTTATCAGAATGGCGATCTCAAGGCGCGCGGCGGCCGTCAACTCATCGTGGCGCGCCTATCAGAAAGTCACGGCGGTCATACCACCCGCGATATCGCTTTTTCCCGGGATGATAAGCGGATGTTTATCTCCGTCGGTTCAGGATCGAACGTTGCCGAAGGGATGAGCAGAATGAGCAGCGATGCGATCCATCGTTGGGAAGCTGAACATGGACGAGGTGCGGCTTGGGATGGCGAGGCTGGCAGAGCGGATATCTTAGTCACTGACCCAGACGGACATGACTCTTTACGTACGTTCGCCACCGGAATTCGCAACGGGGTCGGGCTAGCCGTCAATCCGGAGACCGGTCAATTGTGGACGTCGACGAACGAGCGAGATTCTCTCGGCGATGATTTGGTGCCTGATTACATCACCCGGGTTAAAGAAGGCGGATTTTACGGATGGCCTTGGTATTACTTGGGTAATCATGAAGATCCTAGCCTCGCCGGCCAGCGTCCCGATCTCGCCGGGCAAGCCATCGTTCCCGATGTCCTGCTGCAGTCGCACTCGGCCTCGTTAGAAATGGTGTTCTACACCGCGACTAGCGGTGTAGCCGCGTTCCCGGTTGAATATCACGGAGATATTTTCGCTGCTTTCCATGGTTCGTGGAATCGGAGTGTCCGCACCGGTTACAAAGTCGTACGTGTCCGCGTTAATCACGGTGTCGCCACCGGCGAGTATGACGACTTTCTCACCGGCTTTGTGATAGACGACGATCGCGTCTGGGGCCGGCCGGTTGGTGTAGCCGTTGCCCACGACGGCGCTCTTCTGGTGACTGAGGATGGGAACGGCTCGGTGTGGCGCGTGGCGTATGTGGGGAAGTGAGAGTGAAAGGTGAAAGGTGAGAGGCCTGCCCTGAGCAAGCTTTTAGCGCGTCGAAGGGGTGATTGCTCTCGCCTTCGCAAAGCGACTCGACTGAGCTCGCCGAAGTCCTACGGCGCGGCAGGCTGTGCTCGAATCGTAGTTCTTCCCAGCGATCGCCAACGTCAAGTTATAACGCCGCCTCCGCATCAAACGGGCGATAGCGCCCGACCTTTCACCTGTCACCTTTCACTTTTCACCTTCCGTCCTCCTCATCCCTTTTTCCTTGCTCCTATCAGCCCCTTCCGGTACCCATCGGATTCGTTATGGGCGGACGATTCTGCTCTGCTTTGATTGCCATCGCGCTCGGGCTCTCCTTGACGTCCTGCAACAATGCTAGTCCGGACGCTATGCGGGAGATCTTTCTGTAATGGGTAGACGCAGCCTACAAATTGTAATGGCTGTTTTGGCGATCATTCCCGTTTTGACCGGTTTGATTGGGCTGGCCGGCTTGCGCGACAAGCTCTATGGGGCGTCCGGCATTGATCAGAATGTTTTGCTCGACAGTAACCTACGTTTTTTCAGCGGCGTCTGGCTAGGACTTGGGCTCGCGCTTTTTTGGCTAATCCCAAGGATCGAGAAACAAACAGTTCTATTTCGGATTATCTGGGGCACCATTTTCCTGGGAGGCATTGGGCGATGTCTTTCCATGTTGTTTATGGCAATACCGCCTACTCCTTTCATCGGGTTTGCAATCTTGGAAGTGATTGGCGCGCCACTGTTTGTCCTGTGGCAGGGACAGGTCGCGCGCGCGGCGCGCACCGAATAGCAATAGCAAGCATAGGGCAGAAAGAATCAACGGGGTCGCGTCTATTTGAGTGGCAAGAGCTGCAACGGTCATCGGCTTCGCGAATCACGACTCGGACGGCCGGAGTGATGGAGTAATGCAGTAATGGATGGGTAAGCTACCTTTGTGATTCTGTGAATTGATCTTATCTGCGTAAATCTGCGCCCATCTGCGGTTGGTCTGTGTTTCGTCCGGCGGCTGCCGGATCGCGCCGTAGGCTTTGCGTAGGCGGATCAATTCGTGTCCATTCCCAGTTCCCTTTTTTGCGTTCTTTTGCGGCTATCCGTCTTTGTGTCCTCGTGGCTTTGTGTGAGTTTTTATTCGTGTTTGTTCGCGTCCATTCGCTGTTATTTTTGCGTCTTTTGTGCCTTTTTGCGGCTATTCCGGTTCATCGCTGAATCGAACAGATCTTCGGTTCTTCAACCAGAGCCATTAAGAGCTCATGATAGGTCCAGCGCGGTAGTTGGCACTGGACGATCCAGAGCTCGCGGCCATCTGCTGCCGGCTGGCGTTGTATCGCCTTTAAGGGAACGTGGAACTGTTCAAATAGGTTCTCTAACTTAACTTCGGTCTTACCGGCTTCGGGATCGATGGTCAGACGAATCGTGAAAGCACTTGCTCCGGCTAATTTGCTCGATTCCCACCAATTAACTAAACTGAGTAGCCCGCGAGTGAGCAAGGCTAGACCAACTCCAGCCCCGGCGTGGCCGGCGCCTATGGCCATCCCCATAGCCGCGACTAACCAGATGGTGGCGGCTGTGGTCACGCCGCGAATACCGGTATTTGCCCGGAGTAACACGCCGCCGCCAAGAAACCCAATGCCGGTTACAATCTGTGCTGCTACGCGGCCGGAATCACCCGTGCTGCTGGTGAAGGCGTAGCCGACCATGGTAAAGGTAGCGGCGCCGAGTGCAATCAAAGCCATGGTACGGATACCAGCCGGCTTCTCTTTGCGCTCCCGTTCAATTCCGACCCATCCACCGCACGCCAACGCTAAAATGCTAAGAGAAATTGATCCCCATGGGTAGGGGAATAACGAGTGCCAATTATCGGTCAACCAATGCATTTGCTAATGGAATGAAAATGCGTTCCAAAAGCAAAGAATAGTCCCGTAGGGATTGTTGGACCTGTCCCGAAGGGACTAGATGATCGTAGCCAGCCCCGAAAGCTTTCGGGGCTGGAATCGGTGCAATCAAGAATCCGTCCCGTAGGGCACGGTCTGATGATTATCCCCTGGTGTGCATGCCGTCAGAATTATGCCTACCGTCGGGCGTGAATTCCGGTAGGTACGAGGTTGATGAAAAACGTCTTGGGACCAACTAATCACACCGTACCCTACAGGACGGGTCGCATTTTTGACGTATTCCAGGCAATGAATTGCCTGGCTACCATCATGGAGTCCCTACGGGACTAGGCGCTTCGCGCTTCCCCTATACGTTACGCCGCAACCGTCACTTCGATGATATGTTCTCGCTTGTCGTCGACTAATGGCACGGTGTCGCCGGAAATCTCTTTTCCATCCAAGCGCGTTTTAGACGCCTCCGCGGATCTGATGATGCTGATATGATAAGGGGTCTCGCCATAGCGATAATGAATTTTGTATCCGGTCCAGGTCTTGGGAAGACGCGGCAACAAACGCAATCGATTTCCTTCCGGCTGCAAGCCTAACAAGGTTTCGATTAGCGTCCGATACATCCAGCCGGCGGAACCGGTATACCAAGTCCAACCACCGCGGCCGGTATGCGGAGGAACCCAATAAACATCGGCGGCAATGACATAAGGCTCCACTTTGTAGGTCGCTATATCGTTGGCGGTTATCCCATGGTTAATAGGATTAAGGAGCGCGAACAATTCCCAGGCTAACTCATCATTTCCTTCCAAAGCAGCCGCCAGCACCGTCCAAATGGCAGCATGAGTATATTGCCCGCCGTTCTCGCGTACACCGGGAACATAACCTTTGATGTAACCGGGGTTCACCCGCGAACGATCAAACGGCGGATCTAACAATTGAATTAGCTTGGCCTCCCGGCGGACCAACCGCTCGTTCAGGGACTGCATCGCTTGGCGCGCGCGTGCCGGATCTCCGGCTCCGGAAATCACCGACCAGGTTTGCGGCAGGCAATCGATCTGGCACTCTTCGTTCAGATGCGAACCAAGCGGTTCGCCATTATCGAAATAAGCGCGGCGATACCAGTTTCCGTCCCAGGCATGTTTCTCAATGTTCGCTTGGATCTCTTTCGCTTGGGCCAGACAACGGTCGGCAAAAGCGATATCATTGCGTTCACGCGCTAGTTTTCCGAATCGCTGCAGAACGTCGTAGAGGAAGAACGCCAGCCAGACACTTTCACCGCGGCCGTCTTTTCCGACTAGATTCATTCCGTCGTTCCAATCGCAGGTGCCCATCAGCGGCAAACCATGTTGACCGAGTTTCAGTCCGTGTTCGATCGCGCGAACACAATGTTCGTATAGTGAGCCCGATTCATCAGACTGTTTCGGTTGATCATAATAGTCAGCTTCATCCGGCTTCAGCAACCGTGCTTCCAGAAAAGGAACCTTCTCGTCGAGAACACTGGTGTCCCCGGTTCGGGTGACATATTGCCAGGTGACATAGGGTAACCAGAGGTAATCATCTGAGGTGTGAGTTCGTACTCCCTGGCCTGAAGGTGGATGCCACCAATGCTGGACATCGCCCTCACGAAATTGTCTGGCAGCTGCCCGAAGCAAATGGTCCCGGGTTAGGCGCGGCTCGGCATGAACTAGCGCCATCACGTCTTGCAACTGGTCCCGGAAGCCAAACGCGCCGCCCGATTGATAAAACCCGGTACGTCCCCATAACCGGCAACTGAGTACCTGATATAACAGCCAACCGTTCGCGATCACATTGACGGAAGGATCGGGTGTCTCGACCCGAACCGTGTCGAGTGTGCGGGTCCAATACTGTTGTGCTGCTTGCAGCGCGGTTTTGCTGGCTTCAGTTTCGCGATAACGGCGAACTAACCGCTGTACTTCGCTTAGATTTTTTCCTGCCCCTAACCGGTAACTGATTTCTCGGTCCTCGCCAGGCGCTAAATCAACGATCGTCTGCACGGCGCCGCAAGGATCCAATCCCGCCCCAACCTTTCCGGAAAGCCCCAAGCTGGCAAGAGCGGCTGGCTCGGCCAGACTACCATTGCGGCCAAGGAACTCGTTCCTATCCGCGGTAAAGGTTTTATCACCGCCATCGACATCGAGAAAAGCAATCCATTCGGGGAAATCTTTGTTGTAAAAATTGCGCGCTAACAATGCTCCGCTGTCCGGATCCATTTCCGTTTGGATATGTAGCGCCGTTCGTTGACGGAGATCGCTGAACACCCATTCCCAGTAACCGGTCGCGGATATTCTCCGCGGGCGCCCGGAGTCGTTACGCAGTTTTAACGTCGCGAATTTTACGGTCGCATCGATCGCGACATAAACAGTGAGCTCCGAGAAAATACCATGTTCTGAATGTTCGAAGATCGAATAACCGAACCCGTGCCGGATCACGTACGAAGTGTTGCCTCTCGCTGGCAACGGCGTAGGGGACCAGATATTTCCGGTTTCTTCGTCGCGAAGATAAAAAGCTTCGCCACTGAGATCAGTAACCGGATCGTTATTCCACGGGGTTAACCGAAGTTCATGAGAATTCTCGGCCCAGGTATAGGCGCCACCAGTCTCAGAGATCACCGTCCCGAAACTCGGATTCGTCAGCACGTTGACCCAAGGAGCCGGGGTAGTAGCGCCGGGCGGCAAATTAATGACATATTCGCGACCATCGGGAGTAAAACCGCCGATCCCGTTGTTAAAAAGCGAGCCGGTAGGGATGAGCTCTCGCTCATCCGTTAATCCCGGCACATTTTCTCGCTCGCCGATAGGTTGAGAACCACTTTTGGCTTGGCCGCGACTCGGGAGCTCATCCCTACCGGTTATCGGTTGCTTCTTTAGTTGCTCTGCCAACGTTCCGCCTTGATCGGTGAGAACAACGCGAGCGACCGCTGCAAACAGAAGATTTTCTTCTGGTGTCAGTTGGTTCAGATGGCGGATAAAAATTCCGCCCGGTTTTTCCAATGCGTCTGCGTGTAAGCGAGATGCGACAAAACTTTCGATGCGATCGACCAGCTCCTGACCGGCAGGGGATGTCTGTTCGATTAAGATAATCAGGTCCGTTGCTAAACCTTGCTTGCGCCAATAAACATGGGCCTGGAGCAGCTGTTTTGTCAGTTCGAAATTGGTTGCGCTTTTGCTGGCATCCAATATCCGCAGCAAAGCAATCGGCAAATCACCGGAAACGCCATGACGCCAAAGGGCGTCTGGCCCGAGTCGATTCTGAGCCAATATTTCAGGTGCGCTTCGATAAACGGAACTGGGATAGATGAGAGCGCTCGCTAACTGTCCATAAATATCGAGCTCCGCGTGCTCGAGTTCCGGCGGCGTTAATTGGCTCCCGGCCAGCTCCAGGGATATGGCTATAGGCTGTGGGACCCCATATTTTTCGGCTAGCGCCAACGCTGCGTGCCGGTCTGGAGCTATCCCGGTCACAAAATCGACGGAGATAGGGGCTTCCGGCATCAGCTGGAAAGTGCGCCGCAGCGAGATCACGGGATCGAGCACCGAGCCAACCGTATTCGACAAAGCCGGCATATCCTCCATTGCCGCTGGAGCCGCGACCGTTCTCCCTCGCCCGATGAATCTCGCTCGATCGGTTTCACAGGATAACTCGCCGCCTTGATCGCCCGCCATGAGATGCACCAGCCAAGGATGTTCCGCTCCTTCCCCCCGCGGCCGCCGGTTACAGAGAATCGCAGAAGCTGCTCGCACAAACTCGGTTTGAATGAAAAGATTACTGAACACCGGGTGGGCGAGGTCGGCTGCCGGCACTGCCAGGACAACTTCGGCATAACTGGTAACCTCGATGGCCCGCTGCTCGCGAGAGAGGTTGGTGATCACCACTCGCCGGATCTCAACGTCGTCCTCCGGTGAGACCCAAATCCGAGCAACGATTTCGAGGCCGGCGTGACTCTGATGAAATTCCGCCTGCGAGGGCGTAAATGTCGCCTTGTAGTCGTCCGTGGCACGCAACGTCGGCTGATGTCCTACCGACCAGAACTCTCCGGTGGCCGGGTCCCGCAGATAAATAAAGCTGCCCCAGCAATCCCGCGTCGTGTCTTCCCGCCATCGGGTCACCGCCAAGTCATTCCAACGACTGTAACCACCTCCCGAGTTGGTGACGACCAAGTGATAACGGCCATTTGATAAAAGTTGGACCTCCGGTGCAGGCGTAAACGGACTGTCGAAGATGCGCATTTATCGACCTTATCTCATCTGTCTTCGAAGCAAGCGGAATGTGCGGTGAGAGGGGGGGTGACTGGTGACTGGTGACTGGTGAAAGGCCTGCCCTGAGCAAGCGTTCAGCGCGTCGAAGGGTGAAAGGTGATTGGTGATTAGTGGGGCGGGTTCAAGACATGGGTAACCGTTGTCGGCGTTCCCGGCGTTTGTGCGAATGAAAGGTGAAAGTGTCGAGCGGTGTCGCATCGCCGAGTCGGGGGAAATTGGCTTTACCGCGAAGCGGTTATACACCATAGCCCAGGGTTTTAACCCTGGGTTAACGTTGAATCCAGATGTGCCCTGAAAGCACTCCCAACCCCGCGGATGCGGGGTGCGATTCCAAATTGGCGCAGTACTCCAACACTCCCGCCCGCAACGCTTCGCGTAGCGATGCGGGCGGGCCAATACTCCATCACTCCGCGTGGCCGGATTCGAGGACGAGGACGACGACGAGGACGAGAACGAAGCGCCTCACGAGCACTGGAAGGGTATGTTCGCGGACCAGGGTGCTGATCGGCCCCGCCGCGAATAGTGTGATCAAGTGGATGCTTGCTTTTTGCGCCTCTGCTATCGGTGACCCAGCGCAAACGATGTGATGATCAGGAGTAAGTTAATTAAAAAGCCGACCGCTCCCAGGATGGTTCCGATCCAGGTTAATAGTTCCCCGGACCGATCCATTTGGCCGCGAGACATTTTGTTTAAATCGGCGATTCCTTGTACTAAAGCGGCGAGCCCAAAAACGCCAAAAACGAAACCGAGGAGTCCCAAAATCAGGATCAACTTTCCGTGATGGCCGGCCTGAACCGCGGCTCCGGCGACTAATCTGCCGTCGTTTGAGGTCAACTCGAAATTGTTGGCAAACGCACCCATTTTCATCCTGCATTGCAAGCGAACGGTTTCGCCTGAAGCAAAATCGATGGCGTGTTGAGGGCTCGGGTTGCTACCCAGCCAGGCGCCTACAACATGTTTCCCCGGGGTCACTTCAAGCGTTACGGTTTTGCCGGTGCCAACGTTCGCAACTTCTTGCCCGTCCAGTGTAATCCGCGCCCCGCGAGCCCAGCCGATCAAATGCGGCTTTCGAGTGATCTCAAGCTGTGTGTTCATGCTTTCAGTCAATTCTAATAAGCAATGCTTGGGCCACAGGATCTTCGGGGCGGGACGGGGATAAGGGCGGAGCTGTTTGAGCGAGTGTGGGAAAGATCCTCCGATGGCGGCCCACACACGGTAGGGCGAAAAACTCGGCGCGCCCATCGTGTGCCTAACCGTCTGAAGCGTGTCGCGCCGGTTTTGAGCCGCGCCGTGGACGTGGCAACCCCATGATGTCCGAATGCCCCAACCGGTCAATGATTTCGTCCGTTTAGATTAACCTTGTCGGCATGGCCGATGCACGGAACGGCTCAAAACCGGCGTGGAGTGCCTGCAGTAGCAACGGTATCCTGGGCACGCCGAGTTTTTCGCCCCACCGTTTTTCGCCCCACCGATTTAATGATACCCTTTACCACCAGGGATCCCATGGGCCCCAGTAAGGTCCCCAAGACGGGCCCCAGCGATTGTAGAGGGAAGCTTCCTCGTTGATTTGAGCGGCTTGGAGCTGGCTATCAGCAATCGACTTTTGCAGCCCTAGCTGCCTGTATCGTTGATACTCGGCTTCGCCTCCGATGTAGAGTAGATGCTTCTCTTTATCCGCGTAGGCGAACAGAACTTTTCCATTCCTTTCCCGGCGTTCGACCGTGTAGGGGGTCATCCGGTCAAACATCGCTTGCTGTGCCGGGGTCGACGGTGTCCGAGTCTTGAACCCGGCGGCGGATAGCAACGCTTCTTGACTTGAAGCATCCCAATTGGCACAGCCATCAAAAACGGCGAGCAAGAGAAGGATAAAAACAGGAACAGCCACTGATTTGAGCGGGTACATAGATGCAAATTTTGGGGGAACAATTCAGCGATTCAGCTTACTGAACGGTTAGTTACAGCGTAGCACATTATCGAGACAAGCAGAAATGATCCACTGGAGCTTTCTCTATCTATGCAGTGAATGGGTAATCCGGTTGACCATGCTTCTTTACGTTCCGCAGCGGCGGAGCGCCTCCGCAGCTCGCACCTGGTTGCTCTTCATTTTTTTGCTCCCCTGGCCAGGCCTGGTCATCTACGCTTTCGTCGGGCGGATTCGAGTTCCAGCTTTCCGGCGCAAACTCCAGGGACAAGCCGGGGAACAGATCAACAAGGCGCAAGCTCAAATCGGCGCTCAAATAGTTGCTAAGACCGATCTGCCGCTTCAGCTCCAGATCATTCCCCAGCAGGCGAAACGACTCGGTATGTTCGAACCGTTTGGCGGCAATGCTTTCGAGTTTTTGCGCGATTATGAGGGGAGCATCAATCGTTTGATCCAGGACATCGACTCTGCCGCGAAACAGGTCCATCTCTTGACTTATATTTATCGAACCGATCGAATCGGAAGGAGAGTGGCCGACGCAATCAAGCGAGCTGCCCAACGCGGAGTCGTTTGTCGATTGTTGCTAGATGCGGTTGGCTCACGCGTCGCTCTAAAACAATTCGGGCCTGAACTTCGCGAAGCCGGAGCCGAAGTTAGATCGATGTTACCCGTAGGTTTATTTCGCCGGAAGGGCGAACGTTTTGACTTGCGTAACCATCGAAAAATCACGGTGATCGACGGAACTATCGGCTATGTCGGGTCGCAAAACATTGCTGATCCCAATTTCGTCAAAAACTATCCTAACGAAGAGCTGGTTGCGCGGGTGACCGGTCCGGTGGTTTCGCAACTGCAAGCAACTTTCTTGGGTGATCACTATTTGGAGACAGAGCAGGTATTGGACCGAGAAGAACTATTTCCCGATCTTAAACCGACCGGGAACTCTCCCGCTCAATTGCTACCCAGCGGACCCGGTTATGGTCAGGAGAATGGCCGGGAGTTGATTATCTCGATGTTGTATGAGGCTCGCCGGCGAGTTGTCATTACGACACCTTACTTTATTCCGGACGAGCCATTTTTGAACGCTATCTGCGCCGCCGGCCGGCGCGAAAATGTCCGAGTACATCTAGTAGTTTCCAAGCACGCGAATCAGCTGATCTCTCAGCTAGCTCAACGTTCGTACTACGACGATTTACTTGAAGCGGGAATTCGGATTCATCTTTATCGGCCACATTTTCTGCACGCCAAGCTTTTAACGATAGACGATGACCTCGCCTTGATCGGATCTACCAATATGGACATTCGATCATTTGCGCTAAACGCGGAGATCAATGTCTTGATCTACGATCGTCAGCTGGTCGAGCGACTAAAGGAAGTACAAGACGATTACTTTCGAAATAGCGATTTGCTAACACTCGCCGATTGGCGAAAACGCTCGGCACTACAGAAAGTAGTTCAAAATACCGCGCGCCTAATGGACTCCTTTCTCTAGCATCTCACGCGGACCGCGAAGCGAGAAGCGGGAACCGATTGGGCGCATAGGGGTGGCACGAGAGTAATCAGTAATCAGTAAGACAGTAATCAGTGATGACGTCCCTTTGCCGGGACAAAGGCCTTCCGAACTGATTACTGACACACTGATTACTGATTACTTTTCATGCCACGCCCCAGCTCGCACTTCACGTCCGCGATGATCTGTGCCTAATTGACTGCATATGGACGATCCGGCACACCCACCCGAAAGCGAACCTTTAATCCGGGCAATTGCGATGCCGGCGGATGCCAATCCTTCCGGCGATATATTTGGTGGTTGGTTAATGTCGCAAATGGATTTGGCGGCGGCTAATGCTGCCAGCCGCCGTTGCCGTGGTCGTTGCGCAACCATTGCCGTTGACCGCATGGTCTTTCATGAACCGGTGTTCATAGGCGATGAAGTTAGCCTCTACTGCACCATTACTAAGATCGGACGCACATCGATGACCATCCGAGTTGAGGCCTGGCGCCGATGCCGAACCAGCGATACCCGAAGCCGGGTCACAGAAGGTACCTTTACATTCGTTGCCGTTGACGAGAACAGGAGACCGAGGCCAGTGCCGCCCGAGGCCGAGCCCGAGGCGAGAATCGAAAGGTGATTCGGGCGCCGATAGGGGTGGCACGAAAGTAATCAGTAATCAGTGTGTCAGTAATCAGTTCAGAGGTCCACAGGACAAAGCCGGGAACATCATCACTGATCACTGGCTTACTGATCACTGGCTTACTGATTACTTTTGGATATGTGGGTCCCCAACTGCCCCGTCGCTCCCTGCTACCCACGTCCTCCTGGCTCCTGGATTCTGGCTCCTGGCTCCTTCATTTGTCCAGCTGCGCCGCGCGGTGACTAAGATAAGCGTTCCTTACGGCGATGTACGGATCAACGGCAGCCTCCTTCATTTGTTCATAGGTACGAACACCCGCTGGCGCCCGGACCACGAATCTGGAAGCTGAAATCGAGTAGCCGACTGCATTGCTGATTAACCTATTGTTGCTAAAGATCAGATACCAGTTCAGGGGATTCAGGGCAAAATCACCGGCGTAGCCAGTTAAATCGCGGACGGTCGATGGACCCAGCAGCGGGATAACCAAGTAGGGGCCGGTCGAAAAACCCCACCGTCCGAGCGTTAATCCAAAGTCTTCGGCTGGAACATCAGCCAGGGAAGAAACATGATCGGAGATGCGAACCAGACCGCCGATCCCCACCGTGCTATTCACCACAAATTTACCGACTTCTTGTCCCGAGCGAACGAACCGGCCTTGCAGCACGTCGTTCCCGAACCGGACAGGAAAGTCAAGGTTATCGAAAAAGTTGGAAAGACCGGTGCGAACCGCGTGCGGCACAATGCGTTCGTATCCGTGGGCCAAGGGTTTGACAACATGGATCGTCACCGAGTCGTTGGTCCGGAATGTGGTGTGATTGATGCGTTCAAAAGGATCATTTACTTTCTGCACCGGTTCGTTGCCGAGCTCATCCCCTGAGTTTGTAGGCGGATTCGTAGTCTTTTGAGACGACTTCGGGGCTTGCGTTTCTCCAGTGGCCGCGGGACTACGACGTGATGGCTTGGATTGCCTCGTTTGATCAGCAAAACCCGAAACGCAAGTTAGCACCAATAACAGGGTAGGAATGAGGTAATTCACGAGTTTGGATTGATTGGCTCAGCAAGTTTAGTTTCAAGAGTTTTGATAACAGCGGCAGCGCCGCCGTGCTGCACCAGTTCGTCGAACTGGGCTCGGTAATTCGCCACGAAACTTACGCCCTCGATTAGAACATCATAAATCCGCCAACTGCCCGAAAGATTGATCAACCGATAAACCACTGCATAGGGTCGATCGCCATTGGCTGCGGTAACCCGGGTAGGGATCTCGCAGCGGTCCGGGGCTAACGTAACCGTTTTTCCGTACGTGATGTTCGGCCGTTGCGTACCGACCACGCGAGCTGCGTAAATCCGGATCACTAGGCGGCTGAAGAGATCGGTTACTTTCTGTTGTTCGCTAGGACTGAATTGTCTCCAGCCGGGGCCAATGGCTTGGCGGGTTACGACCTCAAACGTGAAGTCTTTCTCCAATAACGGCCGTACCCGATCGGCGACCGTTTCATTGCTCTGGCCCGAATAAGCAATGGCCAGCACCTGGTCCACTTCGCTGCGAAGTTGACCCACCGGATCCGCAGCGAATGACAGATGACAAATGACAAATGACAAATTGATGAGCCCAACCGCGATCAGGTGCCGGGGGTGATAGATGCGATGCTCGGTTTGGCTTATAAGGCCACTCATCCATCCGTTAATCGTGGCTCGCTGAAATGTTTTCGAATTTGTCATCTGTTATCTGTCATTTGTCATTTCTGCGCCTGCCATGCCTTTATCTGCATCCATTTCACCCCGGAGAATTTCGGGGCTGCGGTTGTTGTTTTGTTTCGCGTCCATTCGCGGTTAAGGTTTGCTTGCCGTCGGTGAGGGTGAAGGCGAAGACGATACGTTGCCGAACGCAAATCGGCTAATGATAGATTCCAGATCCACAGCCGATTCCGTATCAGTAATCGTGTTGCCAGGGACCAGATTCTGCGGAGAGGAACCCGGAGAAAGCGCGATAAATTTGTCGCCAATCAAGCCGCTCGTTTTAATCGACGCGATGGTGTCACTCGGAAGTTGGACATCCTTGTTTACCTCCAGTCGAACAATGGCGGCGAATTGGGGATCCAGATTGATTTGATTCACCCGGCCTACGGGAACGCCGGCCAGAAAGACCTGGCTTCCAGGTTTCAGACCGCCGGCGTTGGAAAATCGCGCACTAACGGCGTAAGTGGATCCCGCGAGAGGGATCCGCGCGCCCGCTTGGATAGCAAACCAAGCGATCGCCACCAGCCCTAAGAGAACAAAAATTCCGGCAGAAAATTCAATCGAAGATTGTTTCATAAAGCGCTAGAAAAGCTTGGGAATAGCCGCAAAAGATCTCAAGGAGTACAAAAACGAACCGCGAATGGACGCGAATAAACGAACCGCGAATGGACGCGAATAGACGCGAATAAAAAACGAACTGCAGATGAACGCGGATGTACGCAGATGTGGAGCGCGACACTTCTCACCATTCGTTCCCCCAATATCACGTTGCGCCAGGAGATTTTTATTCGCGCCTATTCGCGTCCATTCGCGGTTGGTTTTACGTTCGCGTCTATTCGCGTCCATTCGCGGTTAGGTTTTACGTTCGCGTCCATTCGCGGTTGTTTCTTCGGATCCATTCGCGGTTGATACTTTTACCGCATCATCGGTAAAACTTCGTACAACTGAATCTTCTGCCGCGACGAAAGCGTGGGGTGATCCTTGGAGATAGATGCGACCGTTTTCTAAGAGGGCCACCTGATCGCTGGCAGCGAGCGCTTGCGGTACGTCATGGGTAACGACTACAGCTGTAAAATCGTATTCGTCCCGGTAACGTCTGATCATCGAAAAAACAGCATTCCGGGCAATTGGATCCAGGCCCGCAGTCGGTTCATCGAACAGCACCAGAGCCGGGCGAGTCACTAAAGCGCGGGCCAACGCTAGCCGCTTTTGCATGCCACCAGATAGTTGCGCTGGAAAATAATCTGCGAACTTCTCCAAGCTGAGGTTCTTAAGAGCAGACACGACCGCATCCCTAATTTCGCTGGTTCTTAGACGGGTGGTTTGCTCCAACGGCAACGCTACATTCTCAAAAGCGGTCAACGAATCGAATAGCGCGTTCGCTTGGAAAAGATAGCTGCAGCGCAGATCCTGCGTTGCACCCTCCTCAAATCGAATTTCGCCGGTATCGGGTTTTAGTAGTCCAGCCAAGCACTTGAGCAAAACTGATTTCCCGGCTCCGCTTCGGCCGAGCACAGACAAGATGCTGCCGCGCGGTACCATCAAATCGACTCCGGAAAGAACCGCGTGTTCTCCGAATTGTTTGTACAACTCTTGTACGGTTAAGAGAGGAGCCGAATCGATCATACCAGAAAAGACGTGATCACGTAGTCAGCCGCCAAGGTGGCGATGCTGGAAAAAACGACCGCGCGGGTGGTGGAGACGCTCACCGCGCGTGACCCGGATACGCCGGCTCGACGATGAGCAGTGAACCCGCTGTGACAACAGATCGCGATCGTCACGATGCCGAACACCAGAGCTTTAAGTAGACATTCACGGACATCCACAAACCTAACGGCGCTGTGTGCATTTGACCAATAAACGCCGCTATCTAGCCCCAGCAAACAACAGCCCGAGAGATAACCGCCAAAGGTGCCTACCAACACAAAAGCGGTGGTCAGAATTGGAAAAACCAAAAGAGCGGCTAAGAGTCGCGGAGTAATCAAATATCCCAGCGGATCGATGGCCATGGTCGTGAGAGCATCAATCTGTTCACTGTACCGATAGATCCCGATCTCGGCGGCAATGGCGGACCCAGCCTGACCGACAATCATGAGCGTGGCCAGTACGGGAGCCAGTTCCCGAGTCAAGGTCAGCGAGACAAAAGTCCCAAGTAATCCGGCCGACCCGAATCGAGCGAGGACGTAATATCCCTGCAGGCCCAGCACTAAGCCGGCAAAAAGAGCAACAACGGTTACTACCAGCAGACAACGCACCCCCTGTTGATGGATGGCTCGAGCAACACCTCTGCAGAGCTGCCGGGCACGCCCGAGCGCTGCGAACGCGCGTACGACGAAATCCGCAAAATCGCCCAAGCCGGCCACAATGGCCAAACTTCTACGACCGACCGTCCGCAGCAAACGTGTCATAACGCCGTTCCACATCGCTTTAAGGAAGCAAATTGGCAAGTCCTCGGTAGGGATGAGCTCCTGCTCATCCGGAGGCGACCCGGAGGCAACCCCCAGGCGCGTTGAGGCGAATCGGCGAATCGGCGAATGGGCGAATGGGCGATAGAGCGTGTCGCTCTTGAGGCGCGAAGCGCCTCTTTTAGTCATTTGCTATCTGCTATCTGCTATCTGCTATTGGCTATTGGCTATTGGCTATTGGCTATTGGCTATTCGCGCTCCGCGATTCGCGCAGCGCTCATCCTGAACGCACTCGGTCCTGAGACCAGCCCACGCCGTTGTTGGCGAACAGCGCGGCCGTTTGCTAACGCCAGATCGAAACGCGATAAAATCGCGCTGAGCACCAATTTCATTTCGAATTGGGCGAACGCCATGCCGATACAACGGCGAACGCCGCCACCAAACGGCAAGAATTCGTAAGGCGAATAGTGACGGTCCAAAAATCGATCTGGGTTAAATTTTTCCGGATCGGGAAACGCCTCTCTCCGGCGATGGGCTAGATAGATACAACCGGTCACCGTAGTCCCGGCATCGAGCGTGACGTTCCTGAGGGTGACTCGTGACCTGGTAACCCGAGGAAACGTCAGCAGCGCAACCGGGTGAATGCGCAAGGTTTCGGAACAAACCGCATTTAAGTACGGCAGCTTAAGAACAACATTTGGATCGAACTTGTTATCCAGCGACTCGATCTCTTCCAACAAACGCTGGCGTACGGACGGTAGTCGATGAATCCAATACAACGCCCAGGTTAAGGCAGTAGCGGTGGTCTCGTGGCCGGCAATCAATAGGGTCATCAATTCATCCCGCAGTTCCGTATCCGATAAACCTTCGCCTGCCTCGTCCCGGGCAGACATTAGCAACGAGAGAATATCGTTGCGTTGAGCACCTTTTGGTCGGTTTTCATCGCTGGTTCTCCGGGTTCGAAGATGGGATTGACTTCGGCGCCGGTCGGCGATCTCCTCGTAAATCAGGTGGTCGATTTGTTTTCGTTTGCGCACGAACTTTCCCCAAGGGCTCAACGGCCCCAGGTCAAGGCGCAGCCTCGGAATAAAGAGGAGGCTGGCGCTCATTGGACTGCTCAAACCGTCGAGCAAGCCTCCTAGGAGTCTTTCGAGTTGTTGATATCGAGGACCTTCGTTTAACCCAAAAACCGCTCGCAGGATTACTCGCAATGAAGTTCTCTGCATCGGTTCCCGCGCCTGGAAGAGTCGCTCTGGTTCGTATTCGTCCAGGACTTGTTCCGCGATCTCGCGAATCAATTCCCCATACGAACGCATCCGTTCTCCATGGAACGACGGCATCAACAATTGGCGTGCCCGCCGATGCTGTTCACCGCTTAACCCGAATACCGATTGGGTCCCAGTGAGGAGCTCGAGAGTCACATTCAACGACCCCGGCGCCTCGAAAAGCTTGGCATCATCATTCGTCAGAATCGTCTGCAACGCTTCCGGGTGACTGAACAAGACCAAGGGACCGAATCTCCGGCTTAGCCTGATCGTAAACGAGTCTCCGTACCGCTGGTGGCACGATTGCATGAATGAAAACGGCATCCGGATCCATTGAAACATTTGCAGAGCCGGCGAAGCCTTCGGTCCATCGGGAAGTGCCATGATGTGTATTACACCAGGTGCGTGGGGAGGGGAAGGAGCCAGGAGCCAGAATCCAGGAGTGAAAGGTGAAAGGTGAAAGGTGAAAGGTGATTGGTTTGCGGTCGCCCAATGGGCGTCGTCTCACCTAGATCGGAGGGGCGGTGCATTCCGCGTATTAGCTCCAACGGGTTACGACGCCTGGGAATCGTGTCCAGGTATGGGGTTTGAATAGACGCGACGCCCGTGCTGGAGAACCGGTGAAAGGTGAAAAGAAGGCGAACCGCCACTCATATCGGCGCGACCACAGAAGCGAGAGGTGAAAGGTGAGGTCCCGCCCGTATCGACGGCGCAACGGCGATTGTCAATCGCCTTTAACTTTTCCGATCCTCATCTGCGTAAATCTGCGTTCATCTGCGGCCTGTCGCGCCGTAGTTCCGCGGCCGCGGGAGAAGGCGGATTCGTCTGTTTTTTTTGCGTCCATTCGCGTGCATTCGCGGTTCTTTTAATTTGCTATTTGCGATCTGCTATTTGCTATTCTCAGCGCCTCCTCCTAGCTCCTCTCACCGCACCACCGCATCGGAGTCTAGAAACCATTTAGTACCCAGCATTCGCCCTGGTGTCTTCATTTCCACATTGACCTGACGTTTCGCCGCGTCATAGCTGATGACGTTGACGGTAAGCTGACTGAGAAATTGCCAGGCGTCACGGTCACCGAGCACTTTCTCTTCATAAGCAATCAAAGCTTTAGCATTACCGCTTTTCTTTAACTGCTGCCATCGAGTTAGATCTTTTAACTCCTGAAACCAAATTGAATTCGCCTTTACTTCCATGCTAGCGCCTTTGCGAATTTCTCCAGCCAAGGACGCGATAGCTAAAACTAGGAGAAAGGAGAGTATTCCAAGCGATGATTTCATGCTCAGGTTATTGTAACCAATCGTTCGCCGGTACTGCTATCCTAAAAGCATCGGCAGGGATGATCTCCCGACTACGCAAGGCCTACGTCGCGGCAATCTCCACAACATTTCCAGTTCTTGAGGCTAGGGCGCGCCATAGCGAAGCGACTGCGGCCTGCTCATCCGCCGTGCCAACGTGCCGCAAGAATCATTTTTTATCATTTGAGCCCGACCAAATATGTCTGACAGACGAACTCTATTTCAGTCAGCTTTCATCAAGAAATTCTTAGCGCCCAATTTGCAAAGCGAGGGGCGGTCGGCCCGCAAGGTAACCGCTTTCGTTTTTTTAGTTGCCGCGGTCGTTTCGGTTTCGTTTTCGCGTCGATTGAGTTTGCTCCTTTTGGTGGCCGCATTATTTACGTTCTTCGAAGCGATGCGCGGTTGGTGTGTGCTACGGGCGTGCGGGATCAAGACAAAAGTCTGAAGCGGGCAATTTATTCGCAGCTTCTGTTAAAATCCGTGGCTCAACTAATCGCGATGGGATGAACCCAAGAACCGGTGGCGCCGGCGAGACGTAACGGGGTGATAATTAACAGGAATTCGTAAATCTGTTGTTTGGCCAGATCCTCGAGAAACAGATTTTCCACGTGGGTAATTCCATTGTGCACAAGGAAATATCGATGCACGGAATGATCCAATGGCGGCACAGCTTCTACGCTCATGTTATCAGCGCCCACCAAGTTCATCCCATACCGATGCAACGTTTTTGCGGCATCCAAACTTAAACCGGCAATCGCGTCCCGGCAGGCCAGGTTACCGGCGGCCAGATGCTGATAAAATCCGGTTCTGATCAAAACCGCGGTTTGCGGCCGAATCTCCGTTTTCTGTTTCTTTAAGGTAGACTCAACATCGTCAGAAGTAATTTGATAGTAATCCGGTAAAACTGATACCCCGAGGTTACCGGCGATATCTAGCAGTACACCTCGCTGTAGGATGGGCGGCATCTCGGCGATACTGAGATGTTTTTGGCCGTGCATATCGACCTGGTCAGCTGCAGCCACGGTTTTGCCGGGGCCGGCATAGAGTCTTACTTCTCCAGAAGGATCGGGATCTCCGTTTTGGTTCTGAGCTTCACCAATGTGGCAAAGGGCGTCGATGTGGGTACCCGTATGGCAAGACATCGTGATGGCCTCGGCTGCAGCTGACGCCGGCGCCATTTCCTTGATATCGCCGTGACGAAACCGGGTGTTCAAGGTGTAAGGCGCCATCGGTCCTGGCACGAGAATTCCTTCTCGATAAATCACAGCCAGACTATGTACGGTCCCGGTCTTGATGAGCGTGACTAACTCCGGTGTTAAACGCGGGACGGGTAATGCACCGTAGGGAGCTAATTTGCCGGCTTGAGCTTCGGTTGAAGAATTAGACATAGGGGGAGGTGAGAAGTGAAAGGTGAAAGGTAAGACGGAGAACAGATTATTTCACAGAAGATCACGAAGGCTTCGACGCCTCGACTGAGCTCGCCGAATGTCCTGAGCTCAGCCGAACGGTCACAAAGACCAGACGAGGAAAAACCCGAACCGCAGATGAACCAGCCGTCGTCCGGCAGCCGCCGGACTATGGCGGGCAGGCTGCGGATTTACGCAGATAACGAGGGTAGACTGTGGACGGTGAAATTGAAAGATGACAGGTCTCGCGAGGCCTAGGAAAGCTCAAAGGTATTTTCTAAACTGTCCTTTGTGACCTTCTGTGAATTTATCTGCGTAAATCTGTGTTCATCTGCGGTTGGTCTTTGTTTCGCGTCAATTCGTGTCCATTCGCGGTTCTCCTTGCGTTCTTTTGCGGCCATTTTTGATCCACGAAACCGCCCCCTTGAACTCCCGCAACTCCTTGGACTCCTCGTACTCCTTTTTCTGCCCGTTTGACTTTGGCCCTTTTGGAGGTTACCGCTGGCGATTCAGTCGCTAGTGAGAAGTTCTCTATTGCTTCTATCAATGTTGATCGCCTTGGCCGGCGTTGAAGCCCGTCCGGCCGTTGTGGTGATTGATCCCGGCCATGGCGGACATGATCGAGGTGGGGCCCCTGGTCAGGTTCTCCCTGAAAAAGGTTTCACACTTGATGTCGGGAAACGTTTGGCGCGGATTTTGCGCGACGATGGCCGCATCAAAGTGATTCTCACGCGAAACGGGGATTACTTTGTTTCATTACCCGAGAGAACAGGAATCGCGAATTCATATGCTAGGTCCAACGCGGTTTTTGTTTCGATCCATTTCAATTCCGGCCGTCGTCTTGGCGCTTACGGAATTGAGACCTATTATAATAACTCTCGCGGTTGCAGATTAGCTGCGTTAATCCATCCCAGAGTGATCCAAGCTCTGGGCAGTATCGACCGCGGCGTCCGCCACCGGGGCTACTTCGTTTTGCGCAGGAACCGGTTGCCCGCGGTCCTAGTCGAATGCGGCTTTTTGACTAACCCGGGCGAAGCAGCCCGCATAGTGCAGCCCGGCGCCCGTGAAAACCTGGCGAAAGCAATCGCCGCCGCGATCGAAAGGTACTGACGATAGGCGAATCGGCGAGAGGGCGTGTGGGCGTGTGGGCGTGTCGGCGTGTCGGCGTGTCGGCGTTATGGAGTGGTAACCGCGGGCGTCCCGTAGGGACTGAATGATCGTAGCGACTCGACTGAGCTCGCCGAAGTCCAGGCAATTTATTGCCTGGAGTGCGTGCAAAACGAGCCCGTCCCGTAGGGACGGTATGATCTGTGGCTCACGAACGTCTCTCTAACATAAAGAGGTGATCGGCACGACCGGCCTTAACGAAGCGCGTTTCCAGGCAATCCCGCGGCCGCGGGACGCCTGGCTAGGTTCATTCAATCCCTACAGAAGACCGACGCTCCGTCACGTTGCTTGACTTTGTATACGGATGATGTACAAACTTGATAGAACGTATGCTTCGCATCGACCTAGCTTCCCGTGTACCGGTCTATGAGCAGATCGCTAACGGTCTTCGCGCGGAGCTTGTTTCTGGGGAATTCAATCCAGGGGAGAAACTGCCCACCGTCCGCACGTTGGCCATCGACCTCGGAGTGCATCACAACACGGTGGCCGAGGCGTATCGGCAACTGGCGAATGAAGGTTGGTTAGAGTTGCGGCGACATCACGGGGCGATCGTCCTTGAACGTGATCGTCCCGAAGCCGGACCGGATACGATGGACCGATTCACTAGGCCATTACGAGAACTGATCGCCAAAGGATTAGCGGACGGGTTGTCGCCGAGGTTGCTCGCCCGCGAGATGATTGAGATCGCCCAAAGACTCGAAAGAAAGGCAACGTCATGATCCAGGTGCCCATCGATATTCATAATATTATCGCTATCACCAACGGCGGTGTCGGCGTTCTCGGGGCAGCGGTTTTCTGGTTCCTGCCGCGTCTGACGCGGCCCGATCTTTACTTTGCGGTCACGGTACCTCGGCCATTTCGGGATGGACCGGAAGGCAAATCGATTCTCCGCCGATATCGGATCGAGTTGATCGTTGTCTTAGTTTTAGCGTTCATCCTGTTTGTTGCCGGTATCGCTTGGCTCGGTGTAGGTTTCACTTCCGCCGCTCCTCTCATCGAATCAGCAGCCGCATTTATTCCATTCTATCGAGCCAGGCAGCGAGTGTTGCCGCACGCGGTCGCTCCAACCATGATCCGTGAGGCTGAACTGCATCCCGTTAACCACGTCATTCCTGGCGGCTGGATTGCAGCCTCAGGGCCGTTCATTTTACTGGCTGGATTTGCCGCCTACTTATGGATTCACGGAATGCCGAGTGATGGCAGCTCCAGTGGCCAACCGGGCGGATTCCCTATTCGCAGTTTAATAGTGTATCTGCTGAGTACGGGCGCGATCCTCGGTGTCCAAACGCTGACACTTTACGGTTTAGTTCATTGGGTACGGCCGGTGTATGCCGGGGGGCCTGAGCGTGCCCATGAATTGAAGTTCCGCCGCACTGTTTCAGCCATCGTTCTAGGGGCTGAATATTACGTCACCATACAAGCTTCGTGGATTATCCTGGCCCCGCGTCACAATGGTCTCCTAACTGTTGGCCTACTCCCTTTAGTTTTTGTCTTTGTCCTGGTCGTGATCGTCCTGCTTGCGCGTCTCGGACAAGGAGGGAGCCGTATGCCGACGAATCATCAGAGACTGTCGACTACTTCCACCGAGCCCGTCGGAGACCGTACTCCCGATCGTTATTGGAAGCTGGGTGTTTTCTATTTCAACCAGGACGATTCAGCGGTGTTCGTCGAGAAACGATTCGGGCTCGGATACAGCCTGAACTTTGCCCGGCCCACCGCCTGGCTCATTTTGTCGTTGATCCTGCTAGCGCCGTTGATCACGATCCTCGCCCATCTCACCCGGTTTTTGCCGAGAGCAGGGGCGTAAGAAAAGGCGCAAGCAGTTAACCCGAAGGCAAAGCGCGCTGTACGATCCGATCCAGCTCGTCTCCTTGAACTCCTGCAACTCCCCGACTTCGCAAAGCCTACGTCGCGGCCAGCTTTGAACTCCTCGAACTCCTTCTTTTATTGATTTTTGGCCAGGGCAGAGAACCTATTGTGGGCGACTAGAGATCGTAAGCATGACTTTTTACAGCATTTTGTTTCCGGGAGCAGAGGATCCGCAGTCCAAGGAAGTCACTGAGGTTCCGGCTTTCTTCAAGGATATGAACCTTAATCAGGTGATCGACGCAATCACCGCCGGGAAGGAGGCCTACAATTTAAAACCGCTTTTCTATACCTGCTTACCCGACATCGAGGTGATCGCATATCGACACCAAGTCTTGCGCGATCTGGAGGACGAAGTGCTTTTCGCTAATATGAAATCGTTCGCGCAAGAGATGGACAAGATGCGCGAACATTTGACGCAGGCGAGCAAAGTCACTGACGACCGCCAGAAGCAACGCTGGTTCTTGGACGGGGTCGGAATTTATTGTGCCGCGATAGACCGGCTGGCCCGGGATCTATCAGTGGCCAAACTCAATTCGGCCGGGTTAGCGGCGTTTCGCGAGTATTTATCTGCTTACGTCGCGTCTAACTCTTTCAAGGCGTTAGCGGCAGAGACGGCCAAGCTGCAAGCCGACCTCGCCTCGATCCGGTATTCAACGCTGATTCTCGGCTCCGGCACTTTCAAGGTGAGTAAGTTCCGAGACGGTCTCGATTATCGGGCCGAGGTCGAACGCACCTTCGAAAAGTTCAAGCAAGGCCCCCCGAAAGAGTACAAATATCAATTCCCGAACTTGCCTCACCTGAATGTTATCGAGGCTAAAATCCTGGAGTTTGTGACCCAGCTTTATCCGGAGATCTTTGCGCAACTTACGGATTATTGTGCTCGCTACGGCAATTACGAAGAGAAACCCATTCAGATTTTCGAACGCGAGATCCAGTTTTACGTCTCTTTTCTCGATTACGTCGAAACGTTCCGGCGCGCGGGTTTGAAATTCTGTTATCCCAAGATCACTACTGATTCAAAAGAAATTTACAGCGACGGCGGGTTCGATATCGCGTTGGCGTCAAGGCTGGTCGCGGAAGGGACGCCAGTCGTTTGCAACGATTTCTATTTTAAAGATCCTGAGCGTATTTTTGTCGTAACCGGTCCGAACCAGGGGGGCAAAACCACTTTTTCTCGTCAGTTTGGCCAGGTGCATTATCTAGCCGGTATCGGCGTACTTGTCCCGGGACGAACCGCCAAGGTCCATCTGTTCGATTACATCCTGACTCACTATGAGCGGGATGAATACATGACGAATTTGCAGGGTAAGCTCCAAGACGATGTAATCCGGATTCACGAAATCCTGGAACGAGCTACACCGAATAGCATCATTACTTTGAACGAGATTTTTAGTTCGACGGCTTTGCAGGACGCCCTCTTTCTAAGTAAGCGCGTGATGGAGAAGATTACCGACCTCGATGCGTTATGTGTTTGGGTAACATTTGTGGACGAGCTGGCGTCATACTCAGAAAAGGTCGTGAGTATGGTGAGCACCGTCGTTCCGGACAATCCCGCGGTACGGACTTATAAGGTTTTCCGTAAACCAGCCGAAGGAGTTGCCTACGCGTTAACGATCGCCGAAAAGTATGGGCTCACCCACGATCGACTAAAGGATCGCATCAGTTTATGAAGGTCTGTCTTCTGCATCCGGAACGCAATTTCGAAGTGCAACCGTTACCTTGGAATGAGCGAGCATTAGCTCAGGATCTGGGCTTAGACGCGGTGTTCGGCGTGATGTCTCACCGGGACAAGTTTCTGTTTGCCGCGGCCCGAGAGGTTGTGTTGGCCAGTTTAAGGACCGATGTCGATACCATCTTATACCGGCAACGCGTGTTTCGCGATTGCTTGAAACACCCCCACATCGTTCGCGACCTTTACTCTCTCGCGGTCAAAGGCGTCGAATGTGAAAACAAAGGTTATTGGGCTTTTTTTGGTAAATATCCCACCGGCCTCCTGAACCGGTCACTAGAGCTAATTAACATGCTAGTGGACGCTCTCAGGAAACTACGGACCTTTGCCGAGAAACAAACGGAGAGTTTCGATTCGGAAGGATTTCGGGAGCTGTTCGCCCGGGTAAAGACCGAGTTCAATGAAAAGTACCTTCACGATATTCACGCGCATTTAAATGACCTGCGATTTCTGGATGGCACATTGTTTACGGGCGAATTGGGCGAAGGGAACAAGGGTGCCAACTACATACTCCGGAAGCCGCCGGTAAAACGCACCCGGCTTCAGCGGTTATTCGGCCGAGACAAGAATCCTGGCCTCACCTTTCGTTTGCATCCTCGAGATCAACGTGGCGCCAAGGCCCTAGGGGAATTGAACGAAAAAGGGATCACTCAAGTTGCCACCCTGCTGGGCCAATCCGCCGATTATATTCTTAACTTCTTCAAGACGCTGCGGACCGAACTCGCCTTTTATGTTGGTTGCCTGAACCTGCATCAAGCTTTGATGGACAAAAAAGAGCCGGTTTGTTTCCCAGTGCCGGTCAACGCTGACGAACGCAAACATTCATTCACTGAATTATATGATGTCGGTTTGGCTCTGAGCATCCGGCCTAAAGTCATAGGAAACGATTTCAGTGCTGAGCATAAAGAGCTCGTGATTATTACCGGCGCCAACCAAGGCGGTAAATCGACCTTTTTGCGCAGTGTCGGTCTGGCTCAATTGATGATGCAATCCGGGATGTTCGTAGGAGCTACCTCTTTCTCCGCTAATATCTGCGCGAACTTGTTTACGCATTACCGGCGGGAAGAAGACGAGACCATGCGGAGCGGCAAATTCGATGAAGAACTGCAGCGCATGAGCGAAATCGTCGATCACTTGTCGCCCAATTCGATGTTGTTATTTAACGAATCTTTTGCTGCCACCAATGAGCGCGAAGGGTCAGAGATTGCCCGGCAAATCGTCACTGCCCTTGTGGAACGGCGAGCAAAAATCTTTTTCGTGTCGCATCAATTCACCTTCACCTCGGGATTCCACGGCCAGGAATGGGAGAACGTCACGTTCTTGCGCGCGGAAAGAAGAGAAGATGGCACTCGTACGTTTAAGCTAGTCCAAGCCGAGCCGTTGCGGACCAGTTACGGCGAAGATTTGTACCATCGCATCTTCCAGGACCAACCCGCTGCGAATGGGACCGACCCAGAGCTGGTGACGGCGCAGGTAGCGAAAAAGGACGAACCGCAGCGTAGGTAGCGTGTG
>Ga0209240_1000117_pt1 | contig 30736 bp, 29 predicted proteins | sample GraSoi_2013_80cm_FD_185828 | JGI IMG/M metagenome (GOLD analysis project Ga0209240, IMG submission 185828) | Grasslands soil microbial communities from the Angelo Coastal Reserve, California, USA - Sample 9_17_2013_80cm (SPAdes) (version 2) | ecosystem: Environmental > Terrestrial > Soil >...
GGCCAGCCGTTTGTTTTCGCCGGTCAGTCGTTAACGCCGGTCCCGAGTTCGCTGGATAGGATCAACCAGGAAGGTATCAATGAGCAAAGGGTTATTTTGGGCACTCTTTTTGTTCGCTTGCGCGACCTCAGCGCTCGGCAAGAAGCCAACGGTTGCGGTGCCAGTCCCGGACGAGGAACAGCAGATCGATCAGATGTTCGATTTGACGAACCGTCTCCGGGCGGAACGGAGGATCCCGATCTTAGGACTCGATGCTCGGCTTTGCCATGCAGCAACCGGCAGGGTTTATGTGACTCATGGGACTTATGGGTTCCGCCCAATCGCCCTTTCGCCGGTGCGCCCAATCGCCCTTTCGCTCGCGTCACTTCCGCTGATCCAGGCGTCGATTTAGCTCGAATGCAGAGCTAATGAGCGCCATGTGGGTAAAGGCTTGCGGAAAGTTTCCGAGTTGTTCGGCCGAAGGACCCAGTTCTTCAGAATAAAGCCCGACATGATTTGCGTATCCGAGCATCTTCTCGAAGACGAAACGCGCCTTGCTGACGTCTCCGCTCCGGGCCAGGCATTCAACGTACCAGAATGAGCACATACAGAACGTGCCTTCTCCGCCTTCCAAGCCGTCTGGGCTGCGATACCGGAAAACCAAGGAGTCATCAACCAAACGATTTTCCAATGCCTTCAATGTCGATAGCCAACGGGGATCGGTCGGGCTGATGAACCTGACTAAAGGCGACAACAAACAGGCCGCATCCAGCCAGTCGCTCTTTTTAGTTTGGACGTAGCTGTTAAGGCTGGGATTCCAAAACTCAGTTTGGATTTGATGATGGATCTGGTCGCGCACCCTTTGCCAATGGACTTGAGGTCCGGGAAGACTGCGCTTGTTGATCAGCCGGAGCGCGCGATCGATAGCGACCCAGCACATGAGCCGGCTGTAATAAAAGTCTTGTTGGCCGCCGCGCACTTCCCAAATGCCTTCGTCGGGACGATCCCAATTTTCGCAAACCCAATTGACGATCTTTACTAGATCAAGCCAGAGCTCGTAACTGATCTGTTCCCCGTATTTGTCGTAGAGATAGACTGAGTCGAGAAGCTCTCCGTAGATGTCGAGCTGCAACTGGCCGGCAGCGGCGTTGCCTAAGCGTACCGGCCGGCTATTCCGATAACCGGCAAAATGATCGAGAATTTCTTCTGGCAGCTCGTGCCGGCCATCAATGCCGTACATGATTTGCAGCGGACCGGACTCAGCACTTTCTGCGCACCTGGCTTCTAACCAATGAATGAAAGCGCCGGCTTCTTCCGTAAAACCCAGCCGGCTAAGCGCATACAACGTAAAACTGGCGTCTCGAATCCAAGTATATCGGTAGTCCCAGTTGCGGCTGCCCCCCACAAATTCCGGTAACCCGAATGTTGGAGCAGCCACAATCGAACCGTACTGGCGGCTTGTGAGTAGCTTGAGGACCAGGGCGGACCGATCGACGATCTCCCGCCACCGGCCGTTGTATTGGGATCGACCGATCCATCGTTGCCAAAAATTCAGAGTTCGCAAAAAAGACTCTGTTTCTGAAGGATCGGGTCTGTCGTCGCCAAGGTCGAACTCGAGAACGAACCAGGCTCTTTCTCCGGCCTTCAAGATAAAGTCGGCGGAGACATCATTATCGACGATCTGGAGAGGCGTTCCCGAGCGCAGACGCAGAGTTGGCTGCTTGATGCTTTCCGGAATGAAAAGCACTTCAGTGTCTGATATTTTTTTTAGTACGTGTTTAACCCTGGCATAATCAAAGCGAGGCTGGCAGACCATTTGAAATTGCACTTCACCCCGGACGCATTTTGCTCTACGGACAATTTTTGAACATTCGCGGCGTTCTTGTTCGCTGGCGCTCTGACCATCGAATACCGGCATGAAATCACTGACCTCGCCAACTCCGTCCGGCGAAAGAAAGCGCGTTAGGAGGATGTTAGTATTCGGGAGATAACTCTGTTTCGGCCGGCTATTTTGCAGGACGGCGGCAATGGAAAACCGCCCACCTTTGTCCGCGTCGAGCAAGTCTGCAAAAATTGTCGGTGAATCAAAATCGGGAAAACAACAGAAGTCGATGGTCCCATCAGTGGCGACTAAAGCGACCGTCTCCAGATTTCCGATAACGCCATGGTTTTCAATGGACTGATAACCGTCGGCCATGAGGGGTAGTATAGCCGCACTGTGGGAGACGTGAAAGGCGAGTCGGCGTGTCGGCGCGCCGGCGAAAGGGCGAAAGGGACCCAGGACCCGGTGGGGCGAAAATCTCGGCGCGGGGAAATGGATACCACTTCGCTGGCTGGATCGCGCCGGATTTGAGCCATGCGTGCGGGTTGCATCGCCCAGGATATGATCGTTCTCCGGCCTCTCCAAACCCGGCGGGGTGGTACATCCACGGAGCGGCTCAAAACCGGCGCGGAACAGTTTTAACGGTTAGCCACATCCTCGGCGCGCCGAGTTTTTCGCCCCACCGGGTCCTGGGTCCCTTTCGCCCCACCGCCTATTCGCTCACTTCTCCGCTTCGGTCTTCGCTACAACGGCGCTATCGCCGGATGCAGGCGGTGCCGCAACTTCCGGTTCCACAGCTCGAGCAACGGCGGGCCGGCTTTGTTCTCCAGCCAAATGCAAGATCAGATCTGTCTTTGAGATACTACCGATCAGACGTTGCGAATTAAAGTTATCGACCACGGGCAGTCGTTCCGAGTTCGTCTCTGAGAATTTCCGTAGCGCTTCCGCGGTTCCTTGGAGTGGAGAGATTCGAGGAAAATTTTCATCCATGATATCCGAAGCGATGACGACGGTCTCTAACTCGGGGCGGTCGAGAAACGCCTTTACGTCGTGAAGTGAAATCGCGCCTAGGAATCTGCGCGAGCTGTCTACTACATAGATATGCTGGAACTGAAATTGAAGAAAAGTGCGGGCAACTTCGGCGAAGCTGGCGTGCTCCGGGAGTGTGATCGGGTCGGTACGAATAAGGTCGGTGACACTGACTTCGGCCAGCTGTGAGTTGAAGAAGGCCGCGCCTTTTCGTTCCAACGATTCGCCGTACATGAAGCGGCGTTCAAAAACACTACTGCAATAGTAGCCTAGGACGCAGGCAACCATCAGGAAGGGTACGATGGTGTAGCTCAGGGTCAGTTCAAACACCATCAGGATCGCCATGATGGGCGCTCCGGTGGTGCCGGCCAGAAATGCGCCCATACCGATTAGCCCATAGATAGTAGGATCCGGTTGCAGCGATGGAAAAAATTGTAAGACCGTTTGGCCATACAGAAAACCGAGGGCGGATCCGATAAAAAGGGTTGGGGTGAAAACGCCTCCCACTGCGCCGGAGCCGAAGGTGGCCGAGGTAGCGGCCAGTTTGGCAATTAAGAGGATCAGGATCGTATCGAAATCCCAATTCTGGTGGAACAGCGAGCTCAGCAAGTCCTGACCATTCCCGCAGACTTGAGGTAAATAAACGGCGATACCACCGACAATGGCGCCGCCAATCGCCATCTTAACTGGAGCTGGGTACCTAAGCTTCGAGAAAAGCTTTTCCACGCGGCGTAGCAATTGCAGATAGACCGGGGCGAGTAGCCCCAAAAGAAGTCCCATCATACAAATGGGAAGCGCTTCCCAGCGGGAGTGGAACTCGAGATCAGGCGATCGGTAGAGAGCGCTCGCACCGTGGATAGCGCGGGTGGTAAAAGTAGCTACAACCGAGGACAGGATCAACGGGCCCAAAGATTCTACCACCACCGTCCCGAGAATGATCTCCGCGACAAAGAATGCGCCGGCGATCGGCGCGTTGTAAGCGCTGGCGATTCCGGCCGCGGCGCCACAAGCAACCATGTGGCGCTTTTGTGGTACCGGACAATTGCGTACCTGGCCTGCTAATGAAGCCAGCAGAGAAGAGAGTTGCACCAAGGGGCCTTCCCGACCAATGGAGGCGCCGCTACTAATCGAGAACAACGCTGAAATGGTTTTCACCAGACTGGCGCGGAACGAGATCTTCCCGTTTCCAACCACCACCGCTTCCATGTAGTCGGTGGTCGATTTTTGGCGAATACTGCTGATCAAACGATTCCCAAACCAAAGCGTGATACCGGCAAGCAGCCCCCCGACTGTCGGGACCACAAAACGTTGCCAAAGAGGGAGGTCTTCGAAACTGGTAATGATGCTGGCGCGGTGCCCGGTACCGAGGAATTGCAGAAATTCAGTCGCTTTTCGGAACGACTCCGCCGCCAGAGCGCCGAAAAACCCGATGACCGCCGCCCAGACTAGCGTATTCTGGCGGCCGCTTAGCCGAAAATGCTCAACGATCCAGACCTTAAGGCGCAAGAGCCGCCGCAGCGCAGGGCTTAGGCGAGGACGCGATCCGGACGTATTGTCCATGGTTATGACGGCGGGGCGAACGCCGCCAGGAATTCCTCGATGTTTTTGGTAGACATTAACCGGTCGAGGACATTTTCGCCTCGAAGATGACGCGCCAGAAAGGAAGTTAGCTCGAGGTACTCGGCGACGGCCTTCTTAGGTACGCCAATGAGTAGGACGAGCCTCGCGGAGCCCGCCGAAAAAGGAATCGGCTGTGGCGAAATTCCAATCACGATCACGATGCCTTTGACGCTGTCAGTCCTGGCATGAGGAAAAGCAACACCCATCGGGAGAAATGGTGGATCCACCTTTTGCCGTTCGATGATGGCCCTTTTAAGTTCGGCGAGATCGGTGACCAGCGGATTCGCTCGCAACTCGCTCAACAGGCGTTCAATGGCTTCCATCTCCGAACCGGCGGTCAGTGGGTTCACAAAGGCGGCTGAACGCAGCGACTCAATCGTTCTGGTGTTGATCAACTCTGTGTGCTCCTACGATTTTACGTACCAGAATAGCACGCCACATGCGAGCGGTTAACGGTTTGCACGCAAATTTTGCGAAACGGCGAATGCGCGAAACGGAGCCGTGGGAGATTTTGCTCCTACGGAGCAGGCGAACTGTGAACGGTGAACCCACCTACATCTCACCAAAAAGGCGGTTACTGTTCTCTGTGCAAATTTTTATCAGCTCGTCCAGGTCGATTTGTCTAAGAGCGGCCAATGCCGAGTAGACTGATAGGATATTTCCCGGACGATTGATCGGCTCGCCGTTTGCAGTCGGGGGGGAACCCGAATTCCCGATGAGTTTCGGGCAAAGGCATGAAAGGGGCGTCCGTCTCGGCTAATAACCGGTCTGAACTCATTTGGCTGAAGGTTCTCAGCCGGCTTCTGAACTGATTACTGACACACTGATTACTGATTACTTTTGGAGCCAGCACGATCCACTTTCCCCGTGTTCCTAGCGTTCCCTCTACTCACCAATAATCTTAACCAGTACCCGCTTGCGTCGTTTCCCGTCGAATTCGCCGTAAAAGATTTCCTCCCAGGGGCCGAAATCGAGTTGGCCTTCGGTAACAGCGACTACCACTTCTCGTCCCATGATAGTTCGTTTGAGATGGGCATCCGCGTTATCTTCTGCTTCGTTGTGAGCGTATTGGTCGTAAGGCTTTTCCGGGGCTAATTTTTCCAACCAAGCTTCAAAATCGTGGTGCAGACCTGATTCATTGTCGTTGATAAAAACGCTCGCAGTGATGTGCATGGCGTTTACCAACGCCAACCCCTCCGCGATACCGCTCTCACGCAAGCATTGATTAACCTGGGGCGTAATCCGAATGAATTCCCGCCGCTTTTTGGTCTCGAACCAGAGTTCTTTCCGGTAGCTTTTCATGGGATGGGGAAGATTAGCGAAACGGCGAAAGGGCGAAAGGGCGAATGGGGCGATGGGGCGCGCTCTCAAACGATCCGCGTTGTTTTCTTGCTCGGTTTGAGCTTCGATCAGCCTTATCCGGAGCGAACAAAATATGGAACTTTTCAGTTGGATCAGAGAACCGAGTGCTTGGGCAAGTCTGGCGACGCTCACTTGTCTGGAGGTTGTGCTCGGCATCGACAATGTCGTCTTTATTTCCATTATAACCGGTAAACTGCCGGAACGGGATCAACCGAAGGCGCGGAATGCGGGAATACTGCTGGCATTGTTGACCCGGATCCTACTGTTGTTTTGCATCTCCTGGTTAACGACACTGACAGCGCCCTGGTTTGTGCTTTTTGGAAGATCGTGGTCAGCCAAAGATATCGTGCTGCTCTGCGCCGGCCTCTTTCTGATCGCCAAGGGAACACGCGATATCCATGAACGGCTCGAAAGCGCAGAACGGCGGGTCACTAAGGTAACCCGAGGGCAGTGGTGGGGAGTGGCTTTCCAGATCATGTTTCTCGACGTTCTGTTTTCTTTTGATTCAGTGGTTACCGCAGTTGGCATGGCGCAACAGCTAGCGGTAATGGTGATGGCCGTTGTTCTAGCTATGTTGCTAATGTTGGCGGCTTCCGGCACTATTAGCCGGTTCGTCAATCAGCACCCCACGATCAGGATGTTGGCGCTCGCCTTTCTGATCCTGATCGGCGTTCTCTTGGTAGCTGAAGGCGTCGGCCAACATGTTGACAAAGGATACATCTACTTTGCCATGGCTTTCTCGACCCTGGTCGAGATGCTGAATCTACGAGCGTCGAGACGAAGGAATAGCGGGACGAATGGCGGATGACGGGGCGAAGGGGCGAATGGGCGAAACGGCGAATGGGCGATGCGATGACCAAAAGCCCCTGACCCGGTGGGGCGAAGAACTCGGCGCGCCGAGGACGTGATTAACCGGTTAAACTGTCTCGCGCCGGTTTTGAGCCGCGCCGTGGATGTGACAATGTCGAATGGTATCTCGGGGCCCTTCTATGGTCACAACGGTTCAGGCGATATTCTAAACGCTCAGAGCTGCCACGCGCACGGAACGGCTCAAAACCGGCGCGGACTAGTTCGATAGAGCAATCACGTCCTCGGCGCGCCGAGTTCTTCGCCCCACCGGGTCTGGGGCTTTGGTCATCGTATCGCCCACTCGCCCTTTCGCCCACTCGCCCTTTCGCCCATTCGCCCTTTCGCCCATGCGCCGACTCACGCCGTGGCTTGTGGCTTGTCGCCCAATACTAACCGAGCATCGTTCCCCAAGATTTCATCGAGATGTGTCCATCCGGCATCATCCATCATGCGGAAGAGATGGAGATAGATAGTCACGACTTCGGGTGAATGGTGTTCAAGGATCAAATCGATCGCAGCTTGCAGCTTTGGCGGCTCCGGTTCGGCCGGCAATTGATCGACTACGCCTTTGCCGTCATGCTTGATTTGGAGTGCTTCGAGAAACTCGCAGATTAAGGGTTGTTGGGCTCCGAGCAGCCAGATCTGGAGAACCTGCGTCGCGAGATCGTCTGCCGGCTTACGCGCTAGCGCTTGCTGCAGCCACGTGTGCCGCTCCGGTTTAGGTTTGCGTTCGATAAAGACCGGCCGAAGCTTCCTTTGGTTCGCTAAATTTTGGATTACCGCGCGATAGACGGGTTTTTCTTTTTCCTGCAGGTACACGAAAATCTCGTTGGCGAGTTGAGACGAACAGCGGCCAAAAATCTCGTAGCTGGTCATAGACAAAGGCCGGTAGCATTCACGCATAAGCGCGCGCTGGTCAAGGATTCGCTTTAAGCTCATCCTGATGACAAATATGAGGCCTTAGATCCCAACCGCGCCGAACTTGCTTCAATCTGTCATCTGTCATCTGTCATTTGTCATTAAGCGAGCTTCAGGCGACCTTACCGGGTGAGCGAAAGCAGGCCAGCCATTCTTGATTTGACACCGGCTGACCTCATTTCTTGGCTGAAGGAGCGGGGTCAACCCGCCTATCGCGCAGATCAGATCTTTGAATGGATCTATCGGAAACGGGTGGGGGAATTTGCCAAGATGTCCAATCTGCCGGAATCGTTGCGTGGTGAGCTGGAAACCCATTTCCGGCTTTTCGGTCTGCGCAAGGTGAAGCAGACCGGCTCCGAAGATTCTACGCGCAAATTTCTTTTCTCACTCTTCGACGGAAATTTGATCGAAACGGTTCTTATTCCAGCCAGCCCAGATTTGTATGGGTTGGCCGCAGATCGTAAGACGCTTTGTGTCTCTACCCAGGTGGGGTGCGCCTACGGTTGTAAGTTCTGCGCCAGCGGGTTGGACGGATGGACTCGTAACCTGCGAGCCGGTGAAATCGTCGAACAGATTGTACAGGTTGAAGCCGAAACTGGTGAGAAGGTCAATAATATCGTGTTTATGGGGATGGGGGAACCGTTGGCGAATTTTGAGCAACTCCTTCGCGGGGTTAAGTCTATTAACGCGGATTGGGGTATCGGAATTGGAGCTCGGCATATGACAGTCTCAACTAGTGGCCTGGCTCCTCGTATCCGCGAGCTGGCCGAGCAACCACTTCAGATTCGGTTAGCGATCTCGTTGCATGGCGCTACCGATGAGGTTCGCGGGCAGATCATGCCGGTTAATCGCAAATATCCGTTAGCAGAATTGATGGAGGCTTGCGTCTACTATTCCGGTCGGAAAAAACAACGGATCACGTTCGAGTTTATTTTGATCAAAGGAGTGAATGACGCTCTGGATCAAGCTCAAGAGCTGGCCCGGCTCGCTCGTCGCATCGATGCTAAGGTCAATTTGATCCCGTATAATCAAGTTAACGGTCTGAGTTGGAGCCGGCCTTCGCGCCACCAGCAAACCGCTTTTCTTGAAACCCTGCGGAGCCGTGGAGTTGACGCCACGATCCGTCGGGAAAAAGGGCACGATATTGATGCGGCTTGCGGCCAACTTCGGTTGCAAACGGTGCGTGATAAAACCTTTGCAGCTGTTTCTGAGGTGAGATAATGATCGGCTATGGCTGATTTCTTCGATGAGCCAGAGCGCGCCTGGGATGAGTACGACTGGGAGCGCTTTTTACAACAGCAAGATAGTAAGACCGAGCGGTACATGGAGTTGTTCGAAAAGTACATCGACGATCCTAACCGCGACCAGATCATCGCCCGGGAGATGGGTTGGCCCCATTTATTGGAACCCGCCATCGAGGATTTGGAAGAGCTGGAAATCGGCGAAGAAGACGAAGGATCGGAAGACGATGACGGCCTGAGAGAATCTTTTGAGTCGCATCCGCTGTATCAGAGTGCCTTTTCTTTGACCGTGTGGATCGACCAACTGTTCGACGAAGTTCATGGGGTCGCTTCCAATCCAGTGGGAGTGAAACTCGCGTCCCACGTTGCGGTGGCCAGCGCTAAGCTTGCGGCGGCGCTTAGTGACCAAGAAAGCGAGGAGATCGGGATGACGATCGCCTACCTCAAGCGAGCGCTGAGGGCGATCTCCACAGCCCTAGAAGCGGCGACTCAATTGGATCGAGACGGTTTGGTTAAACGCCCGCAGTTCGAAGACCTATTGCAACGCCTATTTCACGTTAGAGACAGCATCATCGTCATGATGGGTGAGCTGCGGGCGGAATGGCGGCGACGTTATGGCTAACCCCGCCTTCGGAATAGCAAATAGCAGATAGAAAATAGCAAATTTTAGCGCACGCGCGCAAAAGGCTGATGGTGGGAGAGGTCCTGAAACGAGTAACCATGATGACCTCGTTCCGTAAATGAAGTGTAGTAAACATTTTAGAAAAACTCGGAAGGGTGGTCCGGCGCAGCCGGAATATCCTTCCGCCGAAGCCTGCAGCTTTGACAAATGGCTGCTCATTTGTCACAACTGCAGGCTAAATTGAATGAATCTTGAAGGACGTACGTCTGTATTGTCAGTAGGTGGTGGCGGCTTCGGTGAGTCTGTGGCGCAAGATGACATTGCTTTGGTCCGGCGATGTCAAAAAGGCGATGCCCTCGCTTTCGAACAGCTCGTCATCAAGTACCGAAGCAAGGTCTTTTCCATGATTTACGGAATGGTCCAGAATGAACAAGATGCCTGGGATCTGGCGCAGGAGGGCTTTATTAAGGCTTGGCGTTCGATCCACCGGTTCAAGGGACAGGCCTCCTTTTATACTTGGCTTTACCGGATTGTGACCAATGTGGCTATCGATTCGCTACGGCGAAAAGGATTTAAGAAAACGGCCGAGTTTGATGACCACATAGCAGCGAATGAAGTCGAGCCGGGTTCGAAGACCGTGCCGACGCCGGATCCGATGCCGCATCACGGTTTGGAAAGGGAAGAAATCCGTCAGCGCATCGAGCAGGCCATTAGCAAGCTTTCACCAGAACATCGAGCGGTAATTATGATGAAGGAGATCGAGGAGCTCCAATATAATGAGATTGCCGAGGCGTTAGGCTGCTCGATTGGTACCGTGATGTCTCGCCTTTTTTACGCCCGAAAAAAGCTACAGACTCTGTTGAAAGACGTTTATGAGAACCTTTGAGCAATTTTATACTGCCTGGGTCGATGGGGCTCTGACGAAGGAGGAGGCAGCCGCTTTTGAAAAGCAGCATCCAGAGTTGCTCAAGGAGCGTGATGACATGTCTAAGCTGAAGCAGCTGCTCCAGCGAAATCTTGTTCCTGCCGAATTAGCGCATGGCGATTTTTTCACCAGCAAGCTGATGGAACAAATTGTGCCGGCGGAACGCACTTTGCCCTCCTGGTTGGGTATTTCGCGGCTGGCTTGGGGTGGGATCGGATCGTTGGCCGTCGCGCTTTCGCTCTTTTTTCTCTTCATTCCATACGGAAAGATTTCGACGCCGCATCCTGAGTACGTGGCCGAGGTGCTAAAGACGACCACTACTGACCCGAAAATCAGCGCAACGGTGGATTCGGAAAAGGGAATTACGCTGATCAAGCTTGACGGAGTCGACAAAGTGCCGGATGACGAGGATCTAACTCGGTAGCCTTGCTAACTGGCGAATGCGTCGACGTTCGCCAGTTAGCCAGGCTATAGCTGAATCGTCCGGCTACGCTCTGACATTCGGCTGCGATTTCCGGGAGAGGAGCTTTACAAAACCTGTTTGATCAGGCACTTGAACTCTGCACGCTACTAGTCGTCTAAAGAGCGCTGCACGTCAGTCTAATCCCGCTGATTTGAATAAAATAGTGTTACCACCTGCTTTCGATTGGAAATTTCAGGAGCATAGACCGCGCATTTACGGTCCGTGCCGCCTGCGAAGGTTGGGCTTGGTCGCAGCCGGTTTCGCTTTTGCTTTTGCGATGTTGGCGCCTGCTCACGCCAGCGATAAGTTATGGGCGTGCCTCTTGTTCGCTTCCAACGAGAAGATGAGTCGGGATGTTCCTGCTTGGCTTAAAAATTACAACGAACGTCTCACTAAACTCGTAGGATACACTGGCGTACGTTCACTCGGTCAGAAAGAAGTTGTTCTGCAACGCGAGAAGCCGGCAGTCGTGAATTTGCCAGGCGCCATGCGGATTGTGCTAAGCGATTTCGACCGGGAAGGAAACGGACGATTCCTGGTTAACATCAAATTTTATCGCGGAGACCGCGCACTAATAGAAACGCAAGCGAGGATCTCCCGCGGCAGCCCCTTGTTTTTTCGGGGCCCAACCTGGCGCAATGGACGGCTCATTGTGGCCGTCGTGATCGGGCTGAGGAGTGGATGGGACATATGGGACCCATGGGACTAGCCTGCATCGCTCACAAATGCGTCAGCCATTTGTGAGCGATGCAGGCTACGGCAGACCGTTACGCTGCGACGCCTCTTCGCCGGCGCGCCCTTTCGCCCATTCGCCGTTTCGCCTTAGCCCACACGCGATGCGCCTGAATAAAGATTGAATCGATTCTCGCGCAAAAAGCCGACCAAAGTCATCCCATATCGTTGGGCGAGGTCGACGGCCAGAGAGGAGGGGGCGCCAACCGCGGCCATGATCGGGATTCCAGCCATCACACTTTTTTGCACCAGCTCAAAGCTGGCCCGCCCACTCACTAGTAGTAACAGATCTGAGAAATCTGTCCGGCCTGCTAAAAGCTCGTTCCCGATCAGCCGGTCTAAAGCATTATGCCGGCCGACGTCTTCGCTGATCGCGCAAAGATGTCCTCGCACATCGAAAAGAGCCGACGCGTGAATTCCGCCGGTGCGCGAGAACTCCGATTGGTACCGCGCCAAAACTTCCGGGAGCCTTACTAACAGCTGAGGCGCTACCTTTGGAGAAGAGGAATTCAAATAGACCTCTCGAGTGATGCGCAGCGCGTCTAGAGAAGTTTTACCACAGACACCGCAACTCGATGTGGTATAGAAATGGCGCTCAAGTCGTTGCAGGTTAACTTCTTCATTCAGCGAGACCACGACCGAGTTCTCGGCTTCCTGTTCGACTGAGCTCAGCATGGAAATCTCGTGAAGAATCCCTTCGGTAAACAAGAATCCCACGGCTAAAGCTCTGTCCCCCCCAGGTGTCCGCATCGTAATCGACAGCGGCTTCCGAACCAGGCTGCTGCCGCGCCGGAATTTCACGATAATCTCGAGGGGTTCTTCGATGGTTAGATCGTCCTTGGCCATCTGCCCCGCGGTCACATCGGCTGAATATTTCAGTATCGAAACCTCGGCGACTCCTTCTGATGAAGTGGACGTTTGCACAACTATTATAGATGATAGACCCGCTGTTAGAGCATCGCAATGGGAGGGTGCGGGCGAGACGGCGAAACGGAACCAGGATCGGGTAGGGCGAAAATCTCGGCGCGGGCAAACGGATACCACCTCGCTGGCTGATCGCGCCGGATTTGAGCCATGCGTGCGTGTTGCATCGCCCAGGATATGATCGTTTTTCCGGCTATCCGAACCCAGCGAGGTGGCACATCCACGGAACGGCTCAAAACCGGCGCGGATGGATTTACTGAGCAATTACATTCTCGGCGCGCCGAGTTTTTCGCCCCACCGATCAGGGGCCGCCCATACGCCTCATTTGCCGCTTACCCAGAAGAAGCCTATCGTGAACTGACCGTGCAGGCTTTCGAAATTACGCATCTCTATATTTCGCCGGGTCACAATTTCTTCGGCCACGAGCGAGGCCAACCGTCTACTCATCCGGCGTTGGAGGTGCCGTCGGTCTGGTGTGTTGCGGGCAAGGGAATCGAAGGAGACCGCTTCTTTGGCTATAAGGATTCGTACAAGGGACAGATCACATTTTTTGAAGAGGAAGCGTACGATAATCTTTGCACTCAGCTTGATGTCTGGGACCGCCCGCCATCGGTTTTTCGGCGTAATGTGATCACACGCGGCGTCCGGCTGAACGAATTGATCGGGAAAGAGTTTGTGATCGGCGATGTCCGTTTGTTCGGAACCGAAGAAAGCCGGCCTTGTTTCTGGATGGACCACGCTTTTGCCCCCGGCGCTGAAGCAGCGTTGAAAGGGCGAGGAGGCCTCCGAGCAACGATTCTCACGACGGGTCGGTTGTCGGCCGAGCATATGCTCGTCAGGAGCTAGGAGGGCGCGGGGCTTCGTAATCGTCCTCGTCCTCGTCGTCGTCCTCGTCCTCGAAAGGTGTTTTTTAGGTGACGCGCGGTTGAACCCTACGTCCCGCTCCGTCTTCAGGGCGAGGGCCTAACGACACACCCAATCGAGGACGAGGACGAGGACGACGACGAGGACGATTACGAAGCCCGCATTCTCCTAGCTCCTAGTCTAGCTCTTAGCTCCTGCTTCAACGCGCTCGCCGGTTGACTCCCGTCTCCTCCTGCGGAACGGTTTCAGCCTATGGCCAACCCCCCGGTCGTCTTGCTAATCGGACTGACTGTTATCGCGGCCCGTCCAGTTTTCGCTCAAATGGACCGAATCACCGGTAAGCCATTCGCCACTCGTTCCGAAGTCATCGCGAAAAATGGAATGGCGGCCACGGCGCAGCCTTTAGCTACCGAAGTTGCCATCGATGTTCTGAAGAAAGGCGGCTCGGCAGTTGATGCAGCGATCGCAGCCAATGCCACGCTCGGACTAATGGAACCCGTGAGCAGCGGAATCGGCGGTGATCTATTTGCCATCGTGTGGGATGCCAAGGCCCAGAAGTTATATGGCATCAATGGCAGTGGCCGCTCGCCGAGGGGGCTTTCTTACGATCAGATGAAAGCAGAGCTGGCCAAGCTCGGGCTAAAGGCGATCCCGCACTTCGGCATGCTCACTATTAATGTCCCCGGAACAGTCGATGCCTGGTTCGAACTGCACAACCGATTCGGAAAACTACCTATCCAAGACGATCTGGCGCCGGCTATTCAATACGCTACCGAGGGGTTTCCTGTAACTGAGTACATAGCGTATCTCTGGCAACGAAATATTCCCGCTCTGGCACACCAACCTGGCGCTATCCTGCAAACGTACACCATCAATGGGGCGGCACCGAAAAAAGGGGATGTGTTCAAAAATCCAGACCTAGCTAATACCTATCGGATCATTGCCGAAAAAGGCCGGGACGCGTTCTACAATGGTCCGATCGCGGATAAGATTGATGCCTTCTTTCGGGAGAATGGTGGTTTCCTGCGAAAAGAAGATTTCAGTTCTCACCATTCCGATTGGGTGGATCTCGTCTCAACCAATTACCGCGGGTACGATGTTTACGAAATGCCGCCCAACACTCAGGGTGGGACGGTCCTCGAGATGCTAAATATTCTTGAAGGCTTCGACCTCAAATCGATGGGGTTTGGTAAACCCGATACGCTGCATGTGATGATTGAGGCGAAAAAACTCGCATTTGAGGATCGAGCTAAGATGTATGCGGATCCCGCCTTCTATCCGCCGCCGATGACTCGACTTTTGTCTAAAGACTACGCAACGGAACGGCGCAAACTAATTGACATGAAGAAAGCTGCGCTCCGTTACGATGCCGGAGACGCTAAGCTCGCTCAAGGCGACACGACTTATCTCTGTGTAGCCGACAGCGAAGGGAATATGGTTTCGTTGATTCAAAGTAACTTTCGCGGCATGGGATCGGGAGTAGTTGTTCCCGGTCTCGGCTTCGGATTTCAGGACAGGGGCGAGTTGTTCTCCATGGATCCGGCTCATCCGAACGTTTACGCGCCGGGTAAACGCCCGTTTCACACACTTATCCCCGGATTCGTTATGAAGGACGGTAAACCGTGGTTAGCATTTGGAGTGATGGGAGGAGATATGCAGCCTATGGGCCATGTGCAAGTCCTCACTAACCTGATCGATTTCGGCATGAACTTGCAGGAAGCAGGTGATGCCTCCCGTTGGCAGCACGAAGGTTCTTCAGAACCCACCGGCGGCAATATGACGGACGGGGGCTGGGTCAATTTTGAATCCGGTTATCCGTACGAAACTATCCGTGAATTGATGAATCGCGGCCATCACATCCGTTTCGATCTCGGTGGTTACGGCGGTTATCAAGCAATTATGCGAGACGATCGCCAAGGCGTCTACTATGGTGCATCCGAAAGCCGCAAAGACGGCTGTGCGATCGGTTATTAAAGAGCTACCGCTCTGATCCTCGTTATCCAGAAACCAACGCCCAATCTTGGGGAGTAAGCCGAGGGTCCGAAAATACCTGGCTGAAACGAATGCGCCTGCGTAATGCTGGGTCTCTCCGTTTAGCAAGAGGCTAAAGTCCTCAACATTATAAGCGGCGAGGTCTTCGAAAGTGTGCTGCTGGGTGCGCCAATCTCGGAAGTCCGGAAGAGAAACCGGCATCCGTTCTCCGGTTCCGCTAGTTCCAGAGATGAAGAGTAACTGTTGCGCCTCGGGATAGGGTAACGGCTTCAACAAGACCGCATACACGACACTAAAGACCGCGGCGTTGACCGCGATCCCCGCGGCCGTGATCAAGACGATGGCGATTGTTAATCCGGGGCGCTTAGCGAGCTGCCGCAGCAAAAAAAGAAGATGCCGTGAGAACATTCAAAGTATGCATTCTAACCAGGCAGAAGTTGTGCCACATGGGCTAGGCTACTTCCTTTGGGAGTAGCTCTCTGGGTTACTAGTTTTTCGCGGTCAGTAGCCCCATCTTGCGTCCCAAGATGGGACTGGTTCATCTCATTCTGAGACAGGCAACCGTGGAGGGCGCCTCGCTTGCGAGGCGCGCTCGACGGCTGACACGCGGTCTCGTTTGCCTGACGGTTGTCAGACCTCCCTGTCTACTGCTTCGAAACGTCTTCATGGCTCGAAATGTGCTCGATCACTAACAACCCCCGGAACCCATGCACGTTCTCCTGCAGCACCTGCGATATACCTTGCGGCTGTTACGCAAATCACCCGGATTCACCATCACCGCCATATTGATCTTAGGGTTCGGCATCGGCATCAATACCGCGATATTTAGTCTGATCTATGAGGCCATGTTGAAGCCGCTCCCTTTTCCGGATCCAGAGAGGCTGGTCGAGGTCTGTACGCCGTACCAACGGGAAATGCTTCGATGGGTGGATTACCCTGATTATCTCGACATGGCCGTAGGCCAGCACACCTTCGAAAGCATCTCGGTCATCGCGGTTCCGCAGACGCTCGATCTCGGAGGCGCGGGCCAAGCTGAGCAGGTGCAAGTCTATTTTGTTTCTCCCAGCCTCGCTAAGGTTTCCGGGTTGCCCATGAAACTAGGGCGTTGGCTTTCTATGGAAGAAGATGTTCCCCATGGGCCGCTGGTGGCCGTCTTGAGCGAGCGTTTCTGGCGGAGCCGATTTCAATCTGATCCGTCGATCGTTGGTAAGGATATTACCTTAAGTGGATGGAGTTTTAAAGTGATTGGGGTGACTCCAATTCAAGCATCGGCTTCCGGGCCGCCCATCGCAGATGTGTACGCACCGACAAATGCAATCACGACCGTTCTGAACTGGTCTCTATGGGAACGGGACAACCACATAGTGGATTGTCTCGGCCGATTGAAAAAGGGTGTTAGCATCGCCCAGGCACAGGCCGAGCTCGAAACTCTGCATAACAACTTGATTGCTCGATATCCGGACAAAGATGCGGGCTATGGATTACGCATTGTCCCCCTTGGTGAACGAGTAGTGGTCGACTATTCTCAAACTATTTGGTTATTGGGCGCAGCCGCTGCCTGTCTTCTGCTAATCTCCGGCGCGAATGTCGCGAACCTGCTTTATGCGCGCGCTGTTGAGCGCCGGCAAGAAATGAGCATCCGGTCAGCGCTTGGCGGGACCCGGTTCCGGCTCTTGGGGCAGTGCCTCCTGGAGACCAGCCTTTTATCTGTGTTCGGCGCAACCTTCGGTGTTGGGCTGGCTTTCGGTATCGTAGAAATCATCAAGAGAATAGCGCCGCCGGATCTGTATCGGTTGGAGGAAGTCAACATCGACATCAATGCTCTGTTGTTCGTTTCCGCAGTAACGGTGTTTATTTCCCTATTTTCGGGGCTGCTACCGGCTTGGAAACTATCTAGAACGGATGTCCCGACTGTTTTAAAGGCGGAAAGCGGACGAACGAATACGGCCGGACGTGAACGACTCCGGACACAGGCGTTTATGGTTGTTAGCCAGGTCGCCATCGCCTGCTTGCTGCTCATCAGTGCCGGCTTGCTAACTCGCAGTTTCTTAGCGGTGCAGAGCGTCCCGCTCGGGTTCAATCCGCATCAGATCTTGACCGCGCAGATCACGTTGACGAGCGCAAAGTACACACTCGACGCGAAAAGAACGCGTGCTTTCTGGGACGAAGTATTTGTCAGGGCTCGCCAGCTTCCCGGAGTGGAGCGGGCCGGGATGAATTGCGACCCTCCGCTCAAATATGGATTCCAAATTATGGTCCCTTACAGCGTGGATGGCCAGCCCGATCCAGGTCCTGGTCGGCAGGCGGTGTTATCCTGGCAAATGGTGTCGCCGGACTTCTTTGGCACACTTGGAATCCCGCTGGTACAAGGCCACGATTTTGGGTCCCAAGACCGGATCGATACTCAGAAGGTAATAATCGTCGACCAAGCTCTAGCCGACAAATATTGGCCGGCGCAGGATGCAATAGGGAAGGTGATTAGGCTTCCCGGCAACGAGGCGTGTACGATTGTTGGAGTGGCGGCCCACATTCGCTACATGAGTCCGGATGATCCGGACAGCGGCCCGCCGGCTTATTTTCCTTACAACCAATGGGACCGCGCCGATGAGATCTTGTTGTTGCGTGCCAAAGGTGACCCTATGGCTCTGGTACCGGCACTACGCAAGATGATTGCTTCAATCGATCCTTACGTTGCTCTTGGCGGAATCAGTACCTACGACGATACGATTTCTGATCGGTATCTTGCTCGAAAACTCGGCGTTCTTCTGGTGAGTGTCTTTTCTGGAGCGGCGCTATTTCTGTCCGCGATCGGTCTTTATGGAACATTAGTTTATTCCGTAAACCAGCGGACTCGGGAAATCGGGATCCGAATCGCTTTGGGAGCAACCGCGACCAACATTCTGAGATTGGTTATTAAGCGAGGCTTGGCCTTGGTAGGTATCGGCTTAGCCATCGGCATTTTGGCTGCCATGGCCGGTTCCCGCTTCATCGAAAGCCTATTGTATGAGGTGAAAGGTAACGATCCCGTTACTCTCGGGTTAGCCATCTTTGTCCTCTGTCTGACGGCATCGATTGCCTGCTTAGCCCCGGCTCTTCGGGCCACCAAGGTAGATCCGATCGCAGCGCTGCGGCAGTAGAGTTGAAAAGGAAATTGCCGCAAACAACGACCGCCACGAAACACCCAAAAGCCGGACTCATTAGTCCCATGAGTCCCATAAGTCCCATCTGTGCCACCTCTCCCGCGCGCGATTTCATCAAACGTCGCTCGGAAAACGCTGCCCCCTTCGGATCGAATGACGTACAATCTGCATCGTGATTGATGATGTAGCAGCAATCGTGGAAGTGACCTTGGTCGGGACAAGACCGCTAGTGCGCCGGTTGATTTCAATTCCGTATTCCCTCCCGCTCAGCCGCTTCCATTCTGTACTCCAGCTGGTAATGGGTTGGGAAGAAAGGGAAGGGCACGTTTTTGTGGCGGGGGGCCTGATAGCCGCCGCTCGCTCCGAGATCATGAGTGCGGATGCCGAAGACGAATCCCGGGTGACTCTGGACGACCTTATCCCGTTCGTAGGTGCCGAGGCGTTCTATTTTTACGACTTCGCCAAGGAATGGCGTCATCGCCTCCGCCTGCTCGATCTCGGGTCCGCCACGGATGAAATTAGGTTGTTGAAAGGAAGCGGCCGATCTCCCGGCGAAGGCACTGCCCCACGAGAAAAGATCGGGAAACAAGGAAAATCCTCAGCTACCGGTCGGAATAAAGCAAAAACAGAATCGAGCTTTTTGGATGTGGCGGCGATCAATCACGAGCTCAGTCGCCTGAGCAATCGTTGGAAACGACGCCGCCGTCTCGCCGCCAAAAACTCTGGACGCGAGCTGATCTTGATGGATACCGGCTCGATTCGGGCGGGGTATCTTAGGGACCTCGACAGTGTCAGAAACAGCATCCTCGTAGTCGAAGACGACCTTGCCCGGCACGAGTCCCAGGATCTGCCTGAGTTTCGCCGGTTTGTTAATGTCGAATTTGGAGCGCATTTCTCCGTTCTGCGAGAGTTGCACCAGGAAATCGATTGGCTGGCGGCGCGTCTCGCGCTCGTCCAAAAATTGATGCAACATGGTATAAGGCCGGTAGAGCGGGCTTATCTCCAGGCACTGCGGATTGAATCCGGAGAAATACCGTACCCGGATTTCCGGATGGAATCTGAGGAAATCCCTTCGGAGCCTCCTCAACCGAAGGCAAGGTTCGACCGTGACACGATCAAGGATTTCATCTCTGCGGCGGGTGAATCTCTCACCGAGGACGAGGTTGAGTCCCTGACTGATGGGGTGCTGGAGGAGGTTGGGGCGAGGGATTTGCTGGCGGAATGCAAAAAGCTTTACCGGAAGATTGTTTCGTTGCTTCATCCGGATCGAGCAGGGGAGATGACAGCGGAGAGAAAAGACCTATGGCTGCGCGCGCAGGGTGCATATGCCGATGGGGACGTGCTCAGCTTGAGATCGATTTTGGACCGATGTGGAGCCGGTACCCGCGACCAGTACTTAACTTGCTCTGAGATTATCGATGCGATCGCCCAGGCTACTATGCAGCTGCAAGCGATCGAAATGTTCCGCGAACGCGTCGCCAAAGAGCCGAGTTGGGACTTTTGCCGGTTATCCGAGAAGAGAAAAAAGGGCCGCCTCCGTCGAGTTACTAAGGATCTAGATGAGCAGGAGAGTAGTCTGCGGATTCAGCTGCTGGAGCTGCAAAGGGAATGCCAGAGGCTGGAAGAACAAGCCAAAGATTGGGAGAGCCAGCAGACCCGTGGGTCAGTGCAACTGGATCTGTTCAGGTGACTAAGATGCGTCCCGGAAGGATGCAATGATCGTAGCCAGGCAATAAATTGCCTGGCTACGATCATTCAGTCCCTCCGGGACAATCCTACCGGCTGCTTACGCTTGCACCGTTTGCTGCCGTTGTTCACCCAACCGGTCAACGCCTAATCTAACGACCTGTCCCGGCCGCAGGTAAACCGGCGGTTTCATCCCCATCCCCACGCCCGGCGGTGTTCCGGTGGCGATGACATCACCTGGATTCAAAGTCATGATCCGGCTGAGATAGCTCACCAGGGTCGCAACGCTGAATACCATGGTTTTGGTGGTCCCGCTTTGCCGGCGGACGCCATCGACCTCAAGCCAGAGCTGCAAATTCTGCGGGTCAGGTACCTCGTCCTTGGTAACTAACCATGGCCCAATCGGACCAAAGCTATCGAATCCTTTTCCTTTATCCCAAGTCGGTCCACGCTCGATCTGGTATTCGCGCTCGGACACATCATTGACCACGCAATAACCCGCAACGTAGTTTAGCGCTTCCGTCTCCGATACCCGTCTCGCGGTTTTTCCAATGACCACGCCGAGCTCGACCTCCCAGTCGGTCTTGGTCGAACCAGGCGGAATCTGAATATCATCATTGCAACCGCTGACGCAGGTTACCCATTTGCTGAATACCACCGGCTCTTTCGGGATGGCTGCCCCGGTCTCTGCAGCGTGATCTGCGTAGTTGAGCCCGATCCCGATGAACTTACCGACCGAGCCGACGCAAGCGCCAATTCTCGGTTCACCCGGAACCACCGGAAGCGCGGCAAGATCTAATGCTCGAAGCGTGGCCAACGATTCTTCAGCCAGAGCCGGTCCGACAATGTCCGTTATCACTCCTGAAAGATCTCGTATTTTAGCGTCGTTATCGAGAAGCCCCGGTTTTTCCTGGCCCTTCGGCCCGTAGCGCAACAATTTCATGATGAGATTAGGAAGATTGGTGCGGCCTTCAATGGCCGCAGCATCGATTAGCGCGGTTTCGCGCAAGGCGCAAATGAGGGCGAGTGGGCGAATGGGCGAATGGGCGAGACGGCGAATGGGCGAAATGGGACCCAGGACCCGGTGGGGCGAAAATCTCGGCGCGGGGAAACGGATACCACTTCGCTGGCCGCATCGCGCCGGATTTGAGCCATGCGTGCGGGTTGCATCGCCCAGGATAGGATCGTTCTCCCGCCTCTCCAAACCCGGCGGGGTGGTACATCCACGGAGCGGCTCAAAACCGCCGCGGAACAGTTTTAGCGGTTAGCCACATCCTCGGCGCGCCGAGTTTTTCGCCCCACCGGTCGAGGGCTTTCATTCGCCCACTCCCGCCCATTCGCCGTTTCGCGGGACACGCCCTTACCCCGTCCATCCCCCATCAATCACATGAATCTGCCCCGTGGTGAACGCGGACTCGTCCGATGCCAGATAGACTGCCAGTGCGGCGATTTCTTCGGGGTAACCCAAACGACCCATCGGTTGCCGGGCAATGAACATCTCCCGAACTTCTTTTTCCGTCTTGCCTTCGGCCTGAGCTTGAGCGGCGATCCGCTGGGCCAAAGACGGCGAATCCACGGTGCCGGGACAAATCGCGTTGCAACGAATCTTTTGTTTCAAAAAATCAGCAGCCACGGATTTTGTGAGCCCGACCACGGCCGCTTTGGTGACGCCGTATACGAACCGGTTGGGGACTCCTTTTACGGAGCCTGCGACCGAGGAGACGTTGATGATCGATGCTCCTCCTCTCGCGATCATTCCCGGCAGAAATGCCTTAGTCAGCCGGAACATGGACCGGACGTTCAACGTCATACCGAAATCCCAATCTTCTTCAGTGCACTCCAGGATAGAACCAGGATGAACGAATCCGGCCGCATTGAACAGAACGTCCAGTCCTCCAATCCGCGATGCGCACTCTGCGATCATGTCCGGTCGAGTTACGTCCAGAGTCAGCGCCTTTACGCCCGGTACCTTAGCTAAAGCCGTTTCGTTGATGTCGGCGGCGAAGACTTGCGCTCCTTCTTTCACAAAGGCTTCGGCCGTAGCGCGTCCGATGCCTTGCGCTGCCGCCGTCACCAGCGCGATCTTATTCGATAGTCGTCCACTCATGGGGGTTAACAGTTGATGGTTTCGTCGTGCAGATCAGGTTTTAGCGCAACCAGTTCTCGATAGTGAGAGAATCGATGCGAGAAAACTCCCGTTCGTTGTCAGTCACAAGGGCATAGCCGAGCGCCATAGTATGAGCAGCGATTAGGAGATCGTTTGCTCCGATAATAGTCCCTTTTTTCTCTAGCTTCACGCGTAAGGCTGCATAAACACTGTCCACCGGTATTTCCAGAGGAAGGACCTGAACAGTCTCAAGAATCGCTTCAAGCTGTGTCGAAAGTCTCGGTGATCCTTTCTTAGCCGCACCATATCGAAGTTCAGCTGCGACCACGATGCTTGTGCAGATGGACTGTTCACCGATGGCCGAGATCCGGGTGGCGACGTGACCCTTGGGGTTGCGAACTACATCTGAAAGCATGTTCGTATCAAGCAGATACCGTCTCATTAAAGGTCAACCGGTTCAGGTGGCATATCCGTTACTTTAGGGAACCTCTCCTTAATCGGTTTCAACGAAGCGAGCACCTGCAAAAGTGACTTGGGGCGAGCTGGCTCGATGATGAGACGGGACCCTTCTTTGTGCATAATGGCGTCTTCGCCTGGTAACTCGAATTCACGCGGAATGCGGACGGCTTGATTCCGTCCGTTTTTGAATAATTTAACGTGTCTTCCTTTGCTAGGCGAAGCTTTCGACATATGCCTAGCATATGCCGATAACGCACTTCCCGCAAAACTAATTCGAAACGGAGGCAGCAGGAGTGAGCTGGGAGCGATTCTGTTGGCAAAATCGGACAAAGCTGTCGCTCGGTTCTCCCAGTGCGCCGCTGGGCAAAACCCAATAGAAACCGCGCCGGACGGCCAGACTAGGGATTTGTAGGATACGCAACTGTCCGGTTGCTAATTCGTTCTTTGCGCTCCAACGAGATAGAAAGGCAAAACCCAGGCCATGAACGGTGGCAGTTTTGATGGCCTGTACATCGGCCATCACATATTGATAAGTGAGTCGTTTAAGCTGGACGCCGGTCTTGCGCAAGGCGGTCTCCACAACTGCTCTGGTTCCGGAGCCGGCTTCTCGCCAGATCAACGGAATCCGGTACAGATCCTGAGGAGTTGCGATCGTCGCGGCCAGTCGTTGGTATTGGCGGTAGGAGCTATTGGTTCCGGCCACCAGCACCAATTCGTCATCGACGAACTTCTCCAATCTCAATCCGGCGGCCCGAGCGTTACCTTCCACCAGGCCAAAGGGATAGTTTGATTCCCGCACCGCTTCGAGCACCACCGAGGTGTTGTCGACTCTCAGTTCAACGGTGACATCCGGATAAATCCGGCAGAACTCCGCGACGAATGTAGGTATTACATGGGAGGCGATGGTCAGGCTCGCGCCGAAAAGCAGCGCGCCATCGAGCTTTTGTTCCTGATGAAACGACGCCTCGATCCGAGTGAGGGTATTTTGGACCTCGGTCGCCAGGTTCCGTAGCGTGTGTCCATAGCTGGTCAACTTCACGCCGCGCGTCGAACGCGAGATTAATGGTTTGCCTACGATTTCTTCCAGGCGACGTAAATGAGCCGTGACGGCCGGCTGAGACAAATGCAGCTGTTTGGCTGCACCGGAAATCTTTCCGGAGTGGGCCACGGCCAAAAACGATCTGAGAAGGCGAAGGTCGAGATCGTTAGGGTTCATCTGTGGGCGCTGCAAAAATCCTCTCCGGCCCCGCAACCTCACCAATCTTTCTGACAGAAGTTAGCGAAGGCAACGAAGGAGTAACCTCACAGCCTTTCAAAACCGCTCTGGAACCTCTTCCCTTCGTTATCTTCGTTTCCTTCTGTAAAAAATCAATCTCCTGTGAAGCAGTTCGTGCAATCCGATAGGCCGATATCAGCCAACCTGATAGGTTATCCAATCATGCGATTATTTCGATCGCAAGAAAAATGCGACTTCGTGGTCGCATGCAACGGCGTTATCAATTTTGGGGTGAGGTGCTGCTCTCCCTTAGCCTCGCTGTGGGTAGTTCGTTTTTAGCCTTGATTCCACCTTTCGATCATTTTGGTGGTATATCGCTCGCTTTGATTGTCGGGATGCCCGTCAAAGCGCTCCTTTGGAAACAAAAGTCGACGGCGGGCGGTCTGGCGTTCGCAGCCAAGACGTTGCTTCGGGTGGGGATCGTATTACTGGGGACCCGGCTGAATTTCGCCATTCTAGCCGAAGCCGGGCTTCAGGTTCTGTTATTCGATCTGTTCATGGTGGTTCTGGGAGTCTTGGTTATTAGCTCAGTTTTGAAACGAGCCGGGTTCGAACCAGTCCTGGCGACCTTAGCTGCGGTTGGTAGCTCGATTTGCGGTGCGTCCGCTATCGCCGCGGCGGCGCCGGCCATTCGGGCAAACAAAGAAACTTCGGCGCTAGCCATTGTGGTTTGCACGTTGATCGGCACGATCGCCACTTTTCTCGTGATTCCTTTGCAGAGCATTGTGGGTTTAGCGCCGAGTAAATATGGAGTGCTGGCAGGAGCGACGTTACACGAAGTCGCTCAAGTATTAGCGGCGTTGGCGCCGGTGCCAGGCGCTTTCCAGACCGGTATGGCGACAAAACTATTAAGAGTGGTTTTCCTGGCGCCAGTGGTCGCCCTGTTGCCCAGGATTATTCGCAGCTCTAAAGCAAACGGTAGTGAAGGGAGCCCGGGTGAATCCGCCAAGCCCCCAGTGCTTCCATGGTATGTGACCGGTTTCTTAGTTGCCGGCTTGATGATGACGTTTGCCGGTTACCTGCCGCCCTTCTGGCGTAGCGCCCTCAACCTGACTGCTGCTCAGCTCGTCCAACCGGCGAATCTTCTAATCGGCGCCGCCATGGCGGCGATTGGCCTGCAAGTTGACTTCTCCGTGCTCAGAAAACATGGGCCTAAACTGATGGTTACAGCCGGGCTCGCCTGGTTGGCGTTGTTTACGGTTGTTCTCGTGCTCTGCTTATTCTGGAAATAGGGGCGCTAAACGCGGACGAGCGGGGGTCGTCCCTACCGGCCCACCTACTGACTACACTCCCCGACCGCTCGGGCGACTTCGGCGATCAATGCGGCTCGATCTTTATCGGAAGCGCTTGATTCGGCGATAAACGCAACGACCCAGGACGTCCAAAGCCGCCGCAAGATTGAAGACGCTATGCAGCGGGAATCGCCGATTTCCGTTTATGGAAACCCCTCTTCGGCTATCCGAAACGCAAATCCCAATCCGGCCATTAAAGTTCTTAACCAGGGTGCGAAGTTTTGTTTCCAAGCAGACGGTGTTCAATGAAAGGGCCGAAGCGAGCCCGGATGTGAGATTTAAAAAGACAAAAAGCAAGGCGGAGGACAATCGCATTGACAGGATGCGTGTAGTCCCGTTGTAGCTCGTCGTCGAGGGAGAAATAGCGAATAGGCGAGTGGGCGAATGGGCGTGTCGGCGAATGAAAGCCCTCGACCGGTGGGGCGAAAAACTCGGCGCGCCGAGGATGTGGCTAACCGCTAAAACTGTTCCGCGCCGGTTTTGAGCCGCTCCGTGGATGTACCACCCCGCCGGGTTTGGAGAGGCCGGAGAACGATCATATCCTGGGCGATGCAACCCGCACGCATGGCTCAAATCCGGCGCGATCGAGCCAGCGAAGTGGTATCCGTTTCCCCGCGCCGAGATTTTCGCCCCACCGGGTCCTGGGTCCCATTTCGCCCTTTCGCCCCAAAACGCCCATTCGCCGACGAATACCACAGTTTCACCGAACGATATAACCGCTGGCCAGAACTAGACTTGCATCAAACCGTCAACTTCCTATGGTGTCCGCAATTTGTGAGCGTGAGGGGCGTGAAACGTTCTTTGCTGTGGCCGGAGTGGTTACAGTCCAGTCTAGAAAACCCGTTGCTGGGGGTTGACCGTCAACGGCCGATCTTGGGACATCCTATTTATTGGATTTGCCAAATCGGTGGTTGGGGCGGTCTATTTGTGCTGGTAGCGATCGCTTTTCTTCACGACCCGTTTCAACGGGGGCATGCTATTGCTTTGGCGAACCATGGTGTCTTTTGTGTATCCGGCCTGGTCTTCACTCATACCTTTCGCGCCCTCTACCACCTCAGGAATTGGAAAGATCTTCCTGGTTCCGCGTTCGCCCCGCGAGTGGCGATCAGCTGTCTGACATTCGGGATCCTCGAAACCGCCGTTACTCATGCCGTCAGCTTCAGATTTACCGGAATGCCATTGGATGTGAGTCACTTGGTTTCAGGGCCCATGATTCTCGGTACCATTCAGAATGCGTTGACTCTGGTTGCCTGGACCGGACTCTATCTCGGATATCAGTATCAACGAGAACTGCAAGAGGAGCGAATTAATCGAGTTTTGTTGGATGCCGAGCTGAAGGAAGCGCAGCTACAGAGGCTGCGCAGTCAGATCAATCCACACTTTCTTTTCAACAGCCTCAATACCATCCGAGCCATCGCCGGGGTCGACGCGGATCTAACGCGGGAGGCGATTACCCAACTGGCAGATTTAATGAGGGCCGCCCTGGAAAGCTCCGAAGAAAGAGTGGTTACGTTTGAGGAAGAGCTACGAATCGTACAAGCGTATTTGGGCCTGGAGCAGTTGCGACATCGGGATCGGCTGAGGATCGAGGTTTCGATCAACCAAGAATTGTTAAACGCGGTGGTACCCCCGCTTATCTGCCAAACCCTGGTTGAAAATGCACTTAAACATGGGGCCCACGCCAGCAATCAACCGGGTACCGTGAAATACGCGCTTACCGGCGACCAAAAGAGTGTTCGCTTTCAAGTGCGTAACCCTGGCTACCTGAAAGTGGCGGCACGCAGTAGCGGTATGGGCCTGATTAACGCTCAAAGACGGCTACAACTGATTTATGGGCGGAGAGCTGCGCTTAGTTTGCGGATGATTGATCCAGGAGAGGTGATCGCAGAGCTGGTTCTACCGAGGATTGTGGCGGTATCATGAAGGCATTGATTGTTGACGACGAACCATGGGCGCGTTTCGAAATGGAGCGATTGCTGTCTCCCTACAGTTGGCTAACGATCATCGGCCAGGCCGCTAGCGCGGCGGAGGCGATTGCTTACCTGGAGCGAGAAGAGCTAGATGCAGTCTTTCTCGACGTACAAATGCGCGATGGTGATGGTTTTTCCGTTTTGTCCAGTCTTCCTACTCCCGCGCCGAAAATCATTTTCACTACTGCTTACAGTGCGTTTGCTATCCGCGCGTTCGAAGTAAATGCGCTCGACTACTTACTAAAACCGATCGCACCGGATCGGCTGGCTACAGCGATGAGTAAACTGAAAGAGCCAGGAAAAGCCTCTAAGGTCGAGAGAAGCCTTCAGCCAGATGATCACATCTTTGTGCAGGATGGAGGAGCCTGTTGGTTTATTCCCTTACAGAGCATTCGTTTGCTTGAAGTGAATGGTGATTATACCCGAGTTTATTTTGGCGAGCATCAGCCTTTGATCCATCGAACGGCCAGCGCACTAGAGAACCGGCTGCCAGCTAACCTGTTTTTTCGAGCCAGCCGCAAACACATTGTCAACCTAGGTTTCGTGGAATCGGTCACGCCATGGTTTAGTCAGACTCTGAAGCTGACTCTTAAAGGCGGTGAAGAAATAGAGGTCTCTCGGCGGGCGAGCCAAGCCTGGCGCAAGCAGTTGAGCCTTTAAAGCCATAGCCCGCACCATTAAAAATGCATGCGCATTCTTAATGGTGCGGGCTCCGCTCGCTAGCCGCCGCAAACCGTTCATCGAACGCGGTTAGCTTTTATTAGGACCTTGAGGCATCTACGCCCGTCCAAAGACGGTTCTGTGAGGGCCGTTGAGGTGTCGCACTCTATTAGTACATGGAAGTCGATTAGCACAAGGAAGTCGAGAGCGCACCGGATAGGTAATCCTATCCGGTGCGTCCGGTAAAAGGAGTTCGAGGAGTTCAAGAATAGGAGCCAGAATCCAGATAGGAGGCGTAGGGTCGGGCATCGGTCAGGAACTTGCCGGTGCATACTCGGCTCCTAGTCATCAGTGACCAGCAATTCAGTAGTCAGTTTTCAGACAAATGGGGCGTCGAGGATCCCGGCCGCAGGCCGCTGATTAGCGATTACTGACACACCGATTAGTCCTGAAGAGGATCGCTTCCTACATCCGGCACCTGCCAGACCCAACGCCTCCTAGCTCCTGGATTCTGGCTCCTCTCCTGAACTCCCGAACTCCTGTAACTCCTGAACTCCTTTTTTACACCGCCCCTTCTTGCGTCGCGATGTTTCGCGTTGCTTGTTCCAGGCGGAGACGATCCAGCTTGTCCATGGACAAATTGCAGAGGAGATCGACTCGTCGATAGATGAGCTGAGCGACTTTCCAATAATGATTAAGTGTGTCTTGCTCTGACCCGGAAAAGTGTTCCGGATCGGGAGTGGACCAATGCGCGATGATCGGATTGCCTGGCCAGGCGGGGACCTTGCCCATAGCGTGTTCCGAACTGATGATGACGAAATTGAAGATTACGTCTTTGAATTCCTCCCATGACTTGGGCCGCGCATCGGAGGCGTCGATCTTGTACAACTCCTTGAGTACGCGGAGCACGTACGGATTGATGGCCGGCTCCGGATTTATACCGGCACTGTAGGGGGTAAATTTTCCTTTACCGAGTTTTCGAATAAGATACTCCGCGAAAATGCTGCGGGCGCTGTTCCCCGAGCCGAGGAAAAGAATTTTCAAAGATGGGGGTGTCACGGTGAGCTCCGGTTGAATGGGCTAGCCTGGCAGACACGGCGTAGCGAAGACCAGCTTACTTCAAGGAGTACAAGGAGTACAAGGAGTTCAGGAGTTCAGGAGTTCGATGGGTGGAACGCAAAATCGCAAGCAGAAAGCGCCCTTCGGAGACTGAATATGACATCGCCCGGCGGTTTCGATAAGCGCCTCCTGAACTCCTGCAACTCCTCGAACTCCTGAACTCCTTTCAGAGTGCCAACTGACTCCAATAGGTAACCTGGTCGCGATGATTGGCGATGAATCGGACGGAGCCGTCTTGGGAAACGACGACGGCGAGGTATTCGGGGAAATCGCGGCAGAGACGATAAGCGGTGCGATGCCGGGTTCCGGCATGTTCGGCGGATTCAGGAATGGTCACGCTGGCTTCGAGATCCAATGCTCGATAGACAATTTCGTCTTCGATTCCTGGAACCCGGATTTCTACACCATACCCCAGAACCATAAATTGTGGCTCGAGCAGTAAACACCCATCAACGGCGGCCATATCGGCTAGCCACCCGGCGATATCCAGGTAGCTCGAGGAGAAGCTGTAAGGAATCTCGTCATTCCACTGCAGGAATTCGAGCCAGCCTACTGAAGTTACATTTTTGTTGCGTGCGATCGTCGCCAGTCGCGAAAACAAGTTCTCCAAGAGGCTCAAATATCCGGTTGATGACGCTTCCACTTGCACTCGATATTTCGCCGTTAGAGCGCCACCCGGCTCCAAAAGCTGATCTGAAAGCTTTCGCGGACCAATTACCAGGGTGCCTCCAACCCTGCGATCCCGAATTATCCGGATGACCCGTCTAAAGAAACTGACATCTAAGATTTCCCTTAAATCCGAGCGAAACGTGATGTCGGCCTTTTGTTGCAGCGAGGGGTACTTGGCGCCATCTGTCGCAGCGGTATTGATATGGCGCTGCATCCAGTTCGTGGAAAAGACGTTGAAAACGTGTTCCTCGATCCGGCCATTCATTAACGTGGCGAGACGTTCGGAGCCGAGATGAACCACAAGATTACCCGGGGCTCGAACATGGATGATCAGCCATTCTGGGATTGGATGAATCATCCCGGGCAGATCCGTGTGCAGGTCACGCGACCATTCGCCGGTATTGACCAGCGTAGAAATTTCGAAGCCGCGACCTTCGGACCAGGTTACCGCAATTAAAGTTCGATAGAAAGTCGCCGCTGGGCTGAGCCGGCGAATCTCTTGTTCATCGAACGGCCGTGGCCGGCGAAGCTTCAAGACTCGAAAAGAATAGGGCGCCAGCGTGGCAGGATCGAGATCCGTCTCCGGACAAAGCGCCACTCGGCACGTCACCTGACGTCCTTCCTCATGCAGCAAGCTGGCTTGATAAGCAACGCTGAGTACCCGGGCCAAAGCATCTCGCGATTCAATGCCGAACCGGTAATTCCCTTTGGCAACCCAGGTCGGCCAAAGTTGCTTGGCCAGCATGTCTGGGTAGCCATGGCTCCGAAGCTCCATGATAAACTATGTGCCTCACTTGGCCGATGGCGGCATCTTTTTTTTCGCGGAGGGTTTTCACGCGCGGCCGGGCTCAACCCTGTCGGGCGCTCGTGAGGCGCTTCGTTCTCGTCGTCGTCCTTATAGTCGGTCCGAAGTTATTCATCGAGCCGGGGACGAAAGCAATTTGTCCGGCTTTCGAGCGTGAGCGACCCCGGATTGTGAATAACTTCGCTGTCGAGCGCGTCGCCGGGTTACGAAT
>Ga0209240_1000119_pt1 | contig 30195 bp, 19 predicted proteins | sample GraSoi_2013_80cm_FD_185828 | JGI IMG/M metagenome (GOLD analysis project Ga0209240, IMG submission 185828) | Grasslands soil microbial communities from the Angelo Coastal Reserve, California, USA - Sample 9_17_2013_80cm (SPAdes) (version 2) | ecosystem: Environmental > Terrestrial > Soil >...
CGATGTCAGTTATCTTCACTGTACCTGAAGACAAAATCTTCCAAGTAACCAAGCGGATTCATGAGGGAGCAACATTGCCGGTCACGGCGTATGACCGCACCGACACCACTGAAATTGCCACCGGCACTTTAGCCACCACTGACAACCAGGTAGATACGTCCACTGGGACCGTAAAATTGCGAGCCCTCTTCCCGAATGACAAGGAGGAGCTTTTCCCTCAGCAATTCGTCAACGCTAGACTATTGGTCGATACGTTGAAGGACTCCGTGATCGTCCCAACGCCTGCTGTCCAGTTAGGTGCTCCGGGGTCCTATGTTTATGTAGTAAACTCTGATTCTACGGTATCGGTTCGGGTAGTTAAAACCGGACCCACTGATGGGCAACGAACCGCGATCCTTTCGGGGCTCGACCTAGGTGAGACGGTTGTGACCGATGGCGTCGACCGATTGTACGACGGCGCGAAAGTGCAGCTACCAACTGATAAGGCGCCCGCAAATGATGCTCCCGGCAGACCGCATCGACCGTTCGCCGGACCAAGCGGTTCCCCGCGAGAACATCACCGGGGCCCTTGGAACAGCAACGGGCAACAAAAACGCCCGGCGGATGCGAACTAGGAGCTAGGAGGGAGAGAGAAGTGAAAGGTGAAAGGTGAAAGGTGAAAGGTGAAAGGTGAAAGGTAGGTGGACCAACCCTCGCTTCATTTTTCGCAAGCGACGCGAGTGACCTCACGGAACTCCTCCAGGGGCACCAGCCCGACTTTTCACTTTTCACCTTTCACTTTTCACATCCTCCGTCCGCTCCTAGCTCCTGCTCAATGAATCCTTCCCGCCTGTTCATACTCCGCCCGGTTGCGACTTCGCTGCTGATGATCGCAATCATGCTCGCCGGACTAGTCGCTTACAATTTTCTCCCGATATCTGCTCTTCCGGAAGTCGACTACCCGACGATTCAGATTCAGACATTTTATCCTGGCGCTAGTGCCGAGGTCATGACCACCTCGGTTACCGCACCGTTGGAACGGCAGTTAGGGCAGATGCCCAGCCTTGAGGAGATGTATTCTTCGAGCTCGGCTGGGGCGTCTATCATCACGCTGAGGTTTAGCCTGAATCTGAACCTGGATATCGCTGAACAGGAAGTGCAGACAGCCATCAATGCTGCGAATAATCTACTTCCGTCGGATTTACCTGCTCCCCCTATCTATGCCAAGGTCAACCCGGCGGATGCGCCTGTGCTGACTTTGGCGCTGACGTCAAAGACGCTGCCGCTTCCTGAAATAGCGGATATGGCCGATACGCGGCTGGCACAAAAGATGTCGCAAATTCCCGGTGTAGGCTTGGTCCAAGTCAGTACGGGTCATCGACCTTCGGTGCGAATCCAAGCTAAATTACAAGCGCTAGCTGCCTATGGCCTAAACATCGATGACCTGCGTACGACCATCAGTAATCTGAACGTCAATACGCCCAAAGGAAACTTTGATGGTCCAGCTCAGTCCTACACGATCAACGCAAACGACCAGCTGCACGACCCGCAAGAATACATGGATTCCGTTATCGCCTACAAGAACGGGCGGCCGGTTCGGATGCGCGATGTTGCTGAGGTGGCGGAGACCGCCGAGAACAATAAGCTTAGCTCTTGGGTTAACACTACTCCGGCGATTATCCTGGAAGTACAACGGCAGCCGAGTGCAAATGTTATCAGTGTCGTCGACAATATTAAGACCGTGTTACCAGCGCTCCAAGCCACCCTCCCGGGAGCGGTTCAGGTGGCCGTGTTAACTGATCGCACAGTTACGATCCGGGCTTCGGTTAAGGACGTGGAGTTTGAGCTATGCCTTTCTGTAGCACTCGTTGTGTTAGTAGTCTTTCTGTTCTTACGCAATCTGCGCGCCACCATCATACCGAGCTTGTCCGTGCCCCTTTCGCTAATCGGCACCTTGTCGGCGATGTATCTGCTTAAATTTAATCTCGATAACTTGTCGCTGATGGCTTTTACCATCGCGACTGGTTTCGTCGTCGATGACGCCATTGTAGTGATAGAAAACATCAGCCGATACATCGAGATGGGCGACAGCCCGTTGGAAGCGGCTCTTAAAGGCTCAAAACAGATCGGCTTTACCATTGTCTCGCTCACCATTTCCTTGATCGCAGTCCATTTTCCGCTGCTCTTTATGAGCGATGTGATTGGACGCCTCTTTCACGAATTCTCGGTTACGTCGGTAATAACGATTGTATTGTCCGCGATCATATCGTTGACGCTGGTGCCGATGATGTGCGCCAAAATGCTGCGTCATCACAAACCGACCGGCCGCTTTGAACGGCTCAGTGAACAAACTGTCGGCGGGATGATCAAGCAGTACGGACAAATGTTGACCTGGGTACTGCTTCACCAGGGTTTAACTCTCGTGATCGCCGTCGCCACCTTAGTGCTTACTGTCTGGCTCTACGTCATAATTCCCAAAGGATTCTTCCCGGTGCAAGACACCGGGCTGATCCAAGGCGTAACTCAAGCGGCTCAGTCGAGCTCCTATACCGCGATGGCTAAACGGCAGAACGCAGTGGCCGAGAAGATTCTAACTGATCCGGATGTTGTTAATCTATCTTCGTTCGTTGGTGTCGACGGAAGCAATACGACGGTTAATAGCGGCCGGTTTCTGATTAGCTTAAAACCTCATGACGAACGAAAACTGACATCGCAGGAAATCGTCCGCCGGATTGGAGATGAGGTGAGGGGAGTGGAGGGAATTACGCTGTTTTTGCAGCCGGTACAGGACCTAACCACCGATACGACGGTCAGCGCCACGCAATATCAGTTTGTCCTGGAGAACGTGAATCTGAGCGAACTGAATATTTGGGTGCCCAAGTTGGTCACTGGGCTGCAAACGGTTCCTGGAATTACTGATGTGGCCAGCGACCTGCAGCAGAGCGGCTTAACTGCGGACATCGTCATCGATAGAAAAAGTGCGGCGCGATTTGGGATCACACCTGCCACGGTCGATAACGCGTTATACGATGCCTTTGGTCAACGTATCGCTTCGACGATTTTCACCCAGTCCAATCAATACCGGGTGATACTCGAGGCGGCGCCCAATCTCCAAGGCGGCCTGAGCTCGCTCGGCTCGATCTATGTGCCGAGCTCAACCGCTTCGACTAGCACCACGTCGGGAGCAGGTCAGGTGCCCTTATCTGCCATCAGCACCGTGTCGGTTAAGGAAACGCCTCTGCGGATTGAGCATTTAGGCCAGTTTCCCGCTGCTACCATCTCATTTAACCTAGCGCCAGGGGCATCCCTAGGAGACGCCGTACGTAAGATTCGCGAAGCTCAACAAGTCATAAAACTGCCCGATGGATTTATCGCCAGCTTTCGTGGAGCGACTTCCGCGTTCGAATCGTCTCTGAGCAACGAAATTTTTCTGCTGATCGCTGCGATCGTGACGATGTACATCATCCTGGGGGTCTTGTACGAGAGTTTCATCCATCCGATTACTATCCTATCGACGCTGCCGTCGGCGGGGGTGGGAGCTTTGTTGGCGCTGATGTTCACCGGCTGTGGTCTGGATGTGATGGGGATTGTCGGCATCCTCCTGCTAATCGGCATCGTAAAGAAAAATGCCATCATGATGGTCGACTTCGCCTTAGAGGCGGAGCGGGACCATGGCAAATCACCGCAGGAAGCCATTTACGAAGCTTGCCTGCTACGATTCCGCCCGATCTTGATGACCACATTGGCCGCGCTGTTTGGAGCGTTACCGCTAATGTTGGGAACCGGTACCGGATCTGAACTGCGGCGGCCTCTCGGGATCTCCATCGTAGGTGGCTTGCTTTTAAGTCAGGTCCTGACCTTGTTCACCACACCGGTGATCTATCTCGCCTTGGATCGTCTAGGGCGCCGAATTTCGCCTCGCGGGTCAAACGAAGAAAATTAGCCAACCACAGATTTCGAAGATGGAAATATCCGCAGATTATACAGATTACGCAGATTTCGTTCGGACTCCGAAGACGTCTCGTGAAAACGAGATCAACTTTCCCGCCATAACGGTTTTCTTTACTCCAGCGTACGACGCCGTCTCAAACCGTAATCTGCGTAATCTGTGTAATCTGCGGATCTTAAACACGATTCTTCTAGTCTGCGGATCGTAAGTTCAGGGCTTCGGGATGCACTTCAGCGAAATTTTTATTCGACGTCCCGTGGCGACAACCCTCCTCACAATTGGGGTCGCTTTTGCCGGCATTCTGGCGCTCTTCCATCTTTCAGTGGCGCCGTTGCCGCAAGTCGACTTTCCGACGTTGATGGTGCAAGCATCAATGTCGGGAACGAGTCCGGACGTCATGGCGGCTACGGTGGCGGCTCCGCTAGAACGGCCTCTTGGGTTTATTGCCGATGTCGCAGAAATGACATCGCGCAGCTCACTGGGTCAGACTCAGATTACTCTACAATTTGCTCTGGATCGTGATATCGATGGCGCCGCTCGAGATGTGGAAGCCGCCATCAATGCTGCTCGCGCCGATCTACCTGCCAATCTCCGCAGCAATCCAACTTACCGCAAATTCAACCCATCGGATGCGCCGATCCTTTTGGTTGTTCTAACCTCTGCCACCCGCACCTCTGGTCAGCTCTATGATACCGCAGCGACAGTACTCCAACAGAAGTTATCTCAAATAGAAGGAGTCGGTAATGTCGATGTGGGTGGTAGTTCATTGCCGGCGGTTCGGGTAGAGCTAAACCCGGACGCACTGTCTCAGTACGGCATTGGCCTGGAGGATGTGAGAGCCACGCTGGCTGCAGCCAATGCCAACAGTCCGAAAGGCGCGGTCGAGGTGGGGGATCGCCAGTTTCAGATTTACACTAACGACCAGGCAACCCATGCAGCTGATTATCGCGATTTGGTTGTTGCCTATCGCAACCAACGCGCGACGCTGCTTTCCGATATTGCTGAGGTTAATGACTCGGTCCAGAGCCTCAGGTATGCCGGGTCTATCAATGGCAAGCCCGCTGTAACTCTAGTCGTCTACAAGCAACCGGGCGCGAACGTGATCCAGACCGTGGACCGCATTAAGGCGACCTTACCGTTCCTGAAGGCATCGTTGTCAGGTGGCACGGAAATGATCATAACGGGCGATCGCACCGCGACCATCCGGACATCTCTAGCGGATACGGAGCAGACCTTGGTTATCGCAGTGGTGCTCGTCATTTTGGTGGTGCTGGTGTTCTTGCGTGACCACCGGGCGATGTTGATCCCAGGTGTGATGGTGCCCATTTCCATAATCGGGACCTTCTCTGCGATGTATCTGCTGGGTTATTCGCTGAACAATCTTTCGCTGATGGCCTTAACGGTTGCGACGGGGTTTGTGGTGGACGATGCCGTCGTGGTTCTGGAAAACGTTTCGCGCCACATGGAACTGGGCCGAACCCGGTTGCAAGCCGCTTTGGCAGGCACAAGAGAAGTCGCGTTTACCGTCTTTTCCATCAGTCTATCACTGATCGGTGTCTTTCTGCCGATCCTTCTGATGGGTGGAATTATCGGTCGCTTATTTCGCGAGTTCACTATCACGCTATCGGTTGCCGTCGTGATTTCGCTCGTGCTCTCTTTGACGGCGACTCCGATGATGTGTTCGAAATTGCTGCGGCGGACTCGTCGCGCCGTAGGACTTCGAGCTCAGTCGAGTCGATCGGCGGAGACGACAGGCAGGGTCGCACGAAACAACTGGTTCTCTCTAGTTACCGAGGGTGGTTTCAACTGGATGATGCGAGGCTACGAGCAGACGTTGCGTTGGTCATTGAAGCATTCGCTTCTAATACTGCTAGTCCTGATCGGCAGCACTGCGCTCAACTTCTATCTCTTTAACGTTGTACCGAAGAGCTTCTTCCCAGATCAAGATTCTGGAACCCTGATCGGAGGTATCCAGGGCGACTCGGCTATTTCCTTCCAGCTCATGCGGAAAAAGATGGAAGAAATTCAAACTATTGTGCAGGAAGACCCAGCGGTTGATAGCGTGGTGGCCAATACGGGTGGACGGCAAACCAATGCCGGGAATGTGTGGGTGACCCTCAAGCCGCTGCCGCAGAGAGATCCCATAGCAGTAGTGGCGGCACGCCTCCGAGCGAAACTGGTTCGGGTGTCAGGCGCGCGATTATTCCTCCAACCGATGCAGGATATTCGCGTCGGTGGCCGGCAAAGCCTCTCGGCATATCAATATAGTTTGCAGGCGGACGACACCAGTGAAGTTCTGGCTTGGACGCAAAAACTTCTGACCGCGTTGAGAGAGCGCCCAGAACTAACTGACCTGAATTCAGATCAACAGCAGAACGGGTTACAAGCCGATCTCAAGATTGATCGGCTCACCATGCGCCGGTTCGGCCTGCTTCCGAGCACGGTTGATAACACGTTGTACGACGCGTTCGGAGAACGTCAGGTCTCCACCATCTATAACGCGATGAATCAGTGCTCCGTGGTGATGGAAGTGGCGCCGCGATATTGGCAAAGTCCCGATACATTAAAGCAGCTCTATGTTAGTACCCAAGGCCAAAACGCTACTGGGACCCAATCGACTAACGCGGTGGTGGGTACTTTCACTAGCAGTTCTAACTCGACTAGCGGCTCTAAGAACAACAGCATGTCGCGCAGCACCAGCTCATCTGTGAATCGAGCAACTAACTCCTTGGCGGTGGGCGGAAAATCAAATGCCTCCAGCGGCGCTGCCGTCACTACCCAGGCTGAAGCCATGGTCCCGCTGGCTGCATTCACCCATTATGATTTCGATCATACCCCTCTGTCAGTAAACCATCAGGGGCTTTTCGTGGCCTCAACCATTTCGTTTAATCTGGCGCCCGGCTATTCTCTAAGTGATGCGGTGGCGGCGATCCAGGCCACGATCGCCCAAATTCATATGCCGGTGACCATTCATGGTAGTTTCGCCGGAACCGCTAACGCCTTTCAAGCATCTCTTAAAGACGAGCCAATTCTAATCCTGGCGGCGTTGGCTGCGGTCTATGTGATTCTGGGAATTCTTTACGAAAGCTACATCCACCCAATAACCATTCTCTCGACTTTACCATCGGCGACGTTGGGAGCGCTGATCGCGCTGATCTTATTCAATATGGATTTCAGTATTATCGCGACGCTCGGGATGATTCTTTTGATCGGTATCGTCAAAAAGAACGCGATACTAATGGTCGACTTCGCCCTCCAAGCCGAACGCGAGGAATTTCTAAATTCGCACGACGCGATCTGCAAAGCGAGCTTGGTCCGGTTTCGTCCCATCATGATGACCACTTTCGCGGCCATTCTCGGCGCATTACCGCTGGTGATCGCCGACGGCTATGGCTCTGAGCTCAGGCGGCCCTTAGGCGTCTCCATCATTGGCGGCTTGGTCATCAGTCAAATACTAACTCTCTACACTACTCCTGTGATCTGTCTCTACCTCGATCGCCTTCGTCTCTGGTTCGAAAAATGGAAGCATCCGGGAAATGGACGTGGAACTGAATCAAATCATGCATCTTGAGGCCATGCCTTTCGCCGCGTCGCCGCGTCGCCCATTCGCCGTTTCGCTTCGTCGCTGCGTTTGCGGGGTGGTAAAATTGCGAATGGTTGTGCTCACTGGCCTCTCCATTGCAGCAACAGCCTGCTCAGTCGGCCCCAATTATCATCGTCCTTCCGCACCGGTTCCCATCGCCTACAAGGAAAACCAGGGCTGGAAAGTCGCCACCCCTAACGACACAATCAACCGCGGAGCATGGTGGTCGATTTTTCGAGATCCGATCCTCGATTCACTTGAGCGCCAGGTGGAGGTGTCGAATCAGAATATCAAACAAGCTGAGGCTGCCTTTGCGCAAGCCAAGGCGATCGTGCACGAACAACAATCCAGTTTTTTCCCTTCTGTGAGCGTGACCCCGCAAGTCCAACGCCAGAAATCTGGCGGCGGTTTAAACAGTGAAGCCATTACCTCATATTCATTGGAAGGTACGGCCACCTGGGAACCAGACATATGGGGAAAGATTCGCCGGACCGTTGAGAGCAGCGTCGCTAGCGCCCAAGTGAGCGCGGCCCAATTGGCGGCGGCAAAACTTTCGGCTCAAGCACAGCTTGCTACTGACTATTTCCAATTGCGGTATGCTGATGCATTAAAGCAACTGCTGGCCGATACGGTTGCGGGGTATGAGCGCTCGCTAAAAATCACTCAGAACCAGTATACCGTTGGCACAGCTGCCCGATCGGATGTGATTAACGCTCAAGCTCAACTGTTGGCGGCGCAATCTGCGGAGATCAACGTCGGAGTCCAACGCGGCCAGGATGAACACGCGATTGCATTGCTGATTGGAAAGACACCGGCGGATGTCTCAATTCCACCGGCGCCGTTAGCGGAGCGGGTCCCAATTGTGCCCACGACCGTTCCCTCAGCTTTGCTGGAGCGCAGGCCTGATATCGCTGAGGCCGAGCGTCAGATGAAGGAGGAGAACGCATTGATCGGTGTCCAGGTAGCCGCCTATTTCCCGACCATCGACCTCTCCGCCGTTTTTGGGTATGCCGGTAATCCAGGTACAGCTCTGTTCTCCACCTCAAGCGAGGTCTGGACGCTGATGGCAAGCGCGAGTCAAAGCATCCTGACCGGGGGCCAACGTTCTGCCGCCGTGGTGGCTGCTCGCGCCGCCTACGACCAGAGTGTTGCTAACTATCGCGAAGTTGTGCTGGCTGCCTTCCAGAACGTCGAAGACGAATTGGTCGCGTTACGCGTATTAGGCGAACAGATCGGCGTGCAACGCGAAGCGGTGCAGAAAGCGCAGCAAGCGGTACAAATCTCACTGAACGAATATCAGGCCGGAACAGTTGCGTACACGACCGTCATCACTGCCCAGGTAACCCTCTTGAACGACCAGGAGACTGCCCTTCAGGTTCAGGAACAACGTATGGTCGCCAGCGTGGCGCTAGTACAAGCGTTAGGCGGAGGCTGGGATAGTTCCCAGCTCCCAACCACCCAAGAGCTGCAGAAACTGCACCTGATTCCGGATTAGCCAAGGAGCGGCGGAGAACACGAAGTGGACGTAGTGGACTGAGTGGACGCCGTGGACCGAGTGGAGCTGAGCTATCAGCCGTCCACTACGTCCACTACGAGTAAGAAAAGTAATTGAACTAACCAAAAAACCTAAATCGACGGGTTGGCCTGGTCCCGCCGAAAGAGGCTTCGAGTTGGATATAGAGCTCGAGAAGGAAACGCCGCTTACTGTTAACTAGTGGCGGTGCTCGAAACGATGATCGTGGCGTCGGTAAAAATACCAGTTGCATCCGTCATAGTCATCGTAATCGTCGTGGCAACCTCCATAAGAAGGTCCGCAATTAGATCCTCCCCAGTAAAAACCACCGCAGTGATTTTCGTGCTCATGAGCTTGGGCCGAGGAAACGACACCGCCGAGACCGGCGACGGCCAAGGCGATAGTTAGTATTAATTTCTTCATGTGTGTGTAGTTTGTATTTTGATTTATCTGGTTGTGAGATTGACTCTCGATTGCTCACTAAGCAGGGCCGGTGCCAACCCCGGTACTAGCAACTAGAACCGCGAGCAGCACCGAGGAGAATAGGTCGTAAAATAAAGCGAAACCGATGCATTGAACCTCGCCTGTCGGCCAAATAGCTTGGAAGACTTTTCCGTTTTTGGGACGTCTTTTACGGGACCGGGACGGGAACGGTTAGAACTCGCTGGGACTTGTGGGCCGTAGTATCCGAGCGATCAGCTGCCGCCGTTGCCTCTTTCAGCCTTTTAACACCGCACCTTGTTGCGAATAACCTGGGTCCCAGATGTGTGCCTCGAAGTACGAGGATACCCACAAGTTCTGGCGTTTTGCCCAAGCTATCCGTGCCTCGAGAGAATACCTGATAACCGCGTCCGCCAGCTCGTCATAGGTAAATAGGCGATCATGAAAAGGCTCATATGAATAGCGGTAGGGCCCAAACAAGGCCGGTATTGGCGGAAACAATTTTCTACTCCAAACCAAAACAAAATGATCCGAATACATGAATGTCACCTGTTCTCGGGAAAACTGAGACATTTCCAGCCTTACGCTACGGCCGTCCCGGTACATGGACAAAGTGCGATCGAACTCGCCCAACACGGCGTAGAACGGCCGGTTTAGCGGTGTGCAGCCAAATTTCTCTGCGTATTTCTCGATCAATAGATCATCAGCTGCTCTCCTGATTTTGAAGAAATCCTTTCCGAGCGCGAAACGGTTAAAAGCAGTGTCCGCGTCTTTCTCGGCAGCGATTAAGCGATCGAGCTCCGCATCCGAAAGATCACAAACGTTCTTAAATGGGCCTCTTTCAGCTTCGTAGTAGTGGGTCAAAAACGAAGGGAGCATCCTCACCTCGGAGATTTAAAGGGCCTCTCGAATAACGGCGGCAAGTCTCTTCACCCCATCTTGGATTTGTTTCCGATCGACGCCCCCGTAGCCGAGGACAAGGCCGCCTCGGTGCGGCTTCCTTTGGTAACAAATCGATAAAGGCCAGGACGCGATGTTGGCTTTCGCCGCGCGCTGCCAAACAATCGTGTCTTCGACGCCGGGCGGCAACAAGCCCACCAAATGCATGCCGGAGTGAGCGCTGACGATCTCAACGCTAGTGCCGAGTTGTTTGTTGATCTCGGTGACGAGCGCATTGTTTCTTTCCATATAGAGCATACGCATGCGCCGGATATGTCTGGCCAGGTGCCCTTCGCGGATAAAGTCGGCTAACACGGCCTGTTCGAGAGTAGCATGGGAGATATCCGAAGCCTGCCTGACTCGGCAGAAAGCTGACACCAGGTCGGCCGGTAAAACCACGTAGCCTATTCGGAGTGACGGAAATAAGACCTTACTGAAAGTGCCGACATAGATAACTCTGGCGTCGGTGTCCAGGCCTTGCACCGCTGCGATCGGGCGTTTTCGAAACTCATATTCGCTGTCGTAGTCATCTTCCACGATCCAGGAATCAGTGCGGGCAGCCCAATCTATCAGCATCATTCTGCGCGCCGCGCTCATCGTCATTCCCAGAGGGAATTGATGGGACGGCGTAATGAACACCGCCCTGGCTTTGGGGCAACGCTTCAGCCCTTCTTTGACGTTTAAGCCGTCATCGTCAACTGGAACCGGAATCAGTTTACCGGTCACTGCTCCCAAAGCCTGAACGGCTCCTGGATAGCCTGGCTCCTCGATCCAAACCGGATCGCCAGGATCGAGCAGCGCCCGGACTGAGATCTCCAATCCTTGCTGGGAACCGTTCACAATCATTATCTGCGATGCATCACAGCGTACCCCGCGCACAGTGGTCACATACTCGGCGATCGCCTCCCGACAGGGACCGAATCCCATCGGACCGCCATAGTTCAGCATTTCTTTTCTCGGCTGCCGGCAACGCCGAGCGACGAGGCGTGACCAGATATTTATCGGGAAATGATCCAGAGCAGGTAACCCAACGCGGAACGCCTCGACACCAAATGGCAGAGTCGGGAACGGGACCAAATTGGAGCTAAGTTGGGAAATCTGGCGTGAGCCGCTACGCGCGGCCTGTTCAATCGATCTTGGTCGGTTCCCTAGTCCGAGCCGAGTTGCCTGGTCCGGGATTGACTTGGCTACGTAAGTGCCCGAGCCAGTGGAACTCTCAATATAACCTTCTGCGGATAACTGTTGAAACGCGCCTAAGATAGTAATCCGTGAAACCTTTAACTCCGAAGCCAGGTAACGAGTAGAAGGGATCTTCTGTCCGGGACGCAATTCTCCGGTCAGGATAGCGGACCGAAACCAATCGTATAAGCGGCGATACATCGGGCTCGATTCATCGCCGTGGAAAGTAATCGAAGGGAAAAAACCGGTACTGACCTGTTTCATATCTGGTCCAAAATGGTCATATCATTTTTTCCGGAAGTGGCCATTTTGTCGACCCACTTTTACAATTATTTATTCGATCAAAACAGTCTCGAGCCTCCCCTCCAGACACAATCGAGAGAGATCGAACCAAGGAGCAGTTCATGAAAGACAACTGTGGTCGAAGTGTAGGCCTCGGAATGGCGGTAGTTTTTGTCTTGGCCAGTCTCAGCGCCCAAGCCCAAACGGCTAACCCACCACCTACAACCGCGAATGCCCCTGCCGCCGAAAGTCCGAGCGGGGGCAACGCAGCTGGCGGTGCTGAGTTGGAACAAATTACGGTCACTGGTTACCTGATACCGCGGGTCGGAGAAGGGCCCCAGCCGGTAACAACGCTCGACCGAAATTACATTGAAAAAACGGGGAGCCAGACGGTAACCGATGTCCTGCAGAACTTGCCGTCTGCCATGCAAAACTTTAACCCAGCCAACACTACCGGATTCAGCTTTTCACCGGGCGGAGCGTCGATTGCTCTGAAAGGCTTACCACCAAACGATACTCTGGTTTTGGTCGATGGTCTCCGGTTCCCGCAATCTCCTTTTCCTCAAGTTTCGACGGCCGCGACCGTCAGCTTTGTTGATATCAATGCGATTCCGTTGGCAGCGATAGATCGGATCGAAATCCTCAATGATGGCGGTAGCGCAACTTATGGAACGGACGCCGTAGCCGGGGTGGTGAACCTAATCCTCAAAGATGAATACGAAGGAGCGGACATTTTTAACTATTTCGGGATTAGCCAACGAGGGGATGCGGAGACCTATCACGGTTCATTCGTCGCCGGCATAACCCAGAAATTTAGCGATACCTCGAAACTTAGCGTTGTAGCTGCATTCGACTACTTTTCGTCAGGACCTATCATGGCGACAGATCGAGGAAACTTTAATCCCAATTTTTCTCGGCTCAGTCCAAAATACCCTGACCATTCGGTTTTTCCTGCCAATACAGGCCAGTTCGTAGATACGTCAGGGAACTTCTATCAAGTGCTACCGGGGACTACCGGACCATCGGTAACGCCGGGTGATTTTGCGATCAACCAAGCGCCCATCGGAGAATTTAGCCAGCCGTACGTGCAAATCGTGCCTCGCGAAACCAGGCTCGGCGGTCTGGTCAAGATGACCTATAATGTCACGGATTGGCTAAAGTTCTACGACAGCCTCGTGATCCAAAGGAACGAAGAACTTAGCTCTTACAGCCCCAACCAGGGCATCTATCCGCCGCCGTTCAATCCGGGCGTTACCGTGCCGGCTAACAATCCTTTTAACCCTTTCGGAGTGCCGTTGACGATAGTCGGGTTGGCGCTGAATGAGTTCGGACCGTTGCGCACGGATACCACGATTACCACGGTGCGCAATGTAGTGGGCGCCACGGTTCAACTCCCGCACGGCTGGTTTATTGATGGCAACCTGCTCTACGGAGAGAGCGACGGAACCCAGACCTCGAACAACAGTTTTACCTTCAGCGGTATGCAGGCGGCCTTGAACGGTACGCTTCCAGGACACATTGGCCAGTTTTTCAATCCGTTCGTGGACGAATCTATTACCGGCGCAAATCGGGCATTTTATGGCGATAAACAGCTGGTCACTAATATCTGGGAGGATAACAGAACTGATATCTTCCAGGTTCATGTTATTGCCGGCGGCACATTGCTGGACCTCCCTGCGGGTCCGTGGACTATCGCCGGCGGACTCGAATATCGAAGCGAAGACTTCATCGTGAACGTTGATCCGAACAGCAAGAGCGGCAACTTAACCGCGATTCAATTTACCGTGGGCCAGCAAACGAACGGCAAACGCTACATCTGGAGCATTTTTGGAGAAACGGATATTCCGATTTTTGGCGGTCAATGGTCTTGGCCAGGGATGAGAGATCTAGACGTCGTTCTTTCAGAGCGCCAAGATTATTACAGCGATTTCGGTAACGCAGCGAAACCAAAGGTCGCCGTTCGGTATAAGCCTTTCAACGATCTCACGATACGGGCTACCTATTCCGAGTCATTTGTGGCTCCCTCCCTACCAGAAATATTCGGTTCGCCACTGCCTGCGGAAACGACCGTAGTGGATCCTAAATTTCCTCAACTCGGTCAAGTGACGGTACTCAGCGCCACGCATGGCAACCCAAATCTTAAACCTGAAAATGCGTATACCTACTATGTAGGCGCAGTCTGGAGCCCAGGCTCGGCCGACCCGGAACATAGTTGGTGGGGCTGGGCTAACGGTTTCTCGGCCTATTTTAATTGGTTCCAAATCGACCAACACAATGTGGTAGGGACACTGCAACCCCAAAATATCCTTGACCTGGGGAGCAGCGCTCCGGCAGGAAATTTCGCTGTGCGCGGACCGAACGGCGTCATTGCCGAGATCTCAAGTACCTATCAGAACTTAGGCAACGTGCGCAACGATGGCATCGAGTTTGGGATTAACTATGTCAGTAAAGAGTATAACTGGGGGAAAATCGAATTCGAATTCGATGCCCAGTATCTCTATAATGTCAGCCTGAAAACCGTCCAAGGGCTTAGTCCAAACGGTTCTTTCTTTTATCGGGTGTTTAATGAGACTGACACCGCTCAAATCGGACCTGACATCAAATTAACCACCAGCCTTTTCTATTCGAAGACCCTTTTCGGCATCGATACCTTCAAGACCGGATTTACCCTCCATTATATCGGTTCCGAGCTTGATTTTACTAATAGCAATAACGGAACAAATCCGACCGCGACGCTAGATGCACCTCATTACGTGCACCTGATTGGGAGCTGGACGACATTGGACTGGCAAATCTCCTATAGGTTGGGGCAACCACAAGAAGTCACGCCGGAAGCGCCGAAGCCGGGCTATGACAAAGAAGGTAAAACGATCATTGGCGAGAAAGCCATTGCGCCTAAGCCAGAAGGTTCTTCTTGGGGGATCCGGCAGCTGTTGGCAAATACAACGCTTACCTTCGGTATCAATAATATCTTTGATAACCCGCCACCGCTTTCCGTCGATAATATTCAAGGTAATTACGATTTCGCCGAAGCTAATTATATCCAGCGATTCTTCTACGTCTCCGTGGAAAAGAAGTTCTGAATTCTCAGGTGCGTCTTGAACCGTTAAGTGGTCATATCATTTCATCGCAAAGTGGCTATTTTCACGACCCACTTTTAGCTTTATAACTTTAGTTCAATTGGCCGGATGCGCTGCCGGCCAACTACGTCGAGAGAAACGTACTGATTGAACCAAGGGGTAAATTCATGAGACAGTATCCGTGTGGGGATGTGGTCAAGGCGATGACCGCGGCTGTAATGATTATGCTTAGGATGAGCGTCCAAGGCCAAACCGCGGCGCCATCACCAAACGCTCCCGGGCAAACGAATAACCAGAACTCGCAAGTAAAAGTAACCAATACTCAAACCAACGGGGGTCAGCTGGAACAAGTAACCGTTACCGGATACATCTATAACTACACCCTCACCCAGCTCGAAACCGAGGCTAACGGCTTCTCGCATTTCCTGGTCACGAACCTGACAAACACTTTCACTGAAGACCAGCCAGTTGCCTCGGGGCCCGATTTCAGAGGTGCGGCCAGCCTTTTCTACTCGAAACACTTATTCGGCAACGATCTTTTCAGCACTGGTATTACCTTCAACTATGTTGGCTCAGAGCTTGATTTCATTAATAGCGACAATGGCACTGTCCCTGCCGCTTCCGCCGGCCTAAATCCCCCCGGTTATGTCCATTTGATTGGTAACTGGACGACTTGGGACTGCCAGATCTCGTATCAGTTCGGTCCGCCGGTTGAAGTGACACCGGAAACTCCCAAGGCCGGGTATAACAAAGAAGGCAAACAGGTTGTTGGTGAGACGGCAATCGCTCCAGCGCCAGAGACCACTTGTTGGGGCTGGCGGCGGCTGCTGGATAACTTGACTCTCACCTTCGGTATCAAGAACGTTTTTGATACCCGCCCCCCTCTAGCGGTTCAAGCCAATGGGGCCCAGGGGTATGATCCTGAGGTCGCGAATCCGATTCAGCGGTTCTTCTACGGGCAAATCGAGAAGAAGTTCTGAGTTTTTCGGCGCATCGAAAAGATGTAGTTATGAATAGGTGTACCAGTTTCCGTTTTAACCTCGCGCCTCCTAACCACCGGGAGGCGCGAAAAAGTGGTTATGTAATTTTTGCGGCGATTGGATATTTTGCCGGCAGTTTTTTGGTTAATCTTCCGGAAAGGTTGTGTTGTTGTGAGCTTGAGATCAGACTCCGGACAGCAGAAAGTTCTGCATCCCCTTGACGGAACTCGGGGACTTTTCAGAAGGCTAGGAACCGTTGAGCCTTCTCCTGCGAATTTTAGTTTCCTGAGTGTTAAAACTACTGGGAACTCAGCCTGGTTGACTTGGACTCGAGTTGGTAGTGACACTCGTTACTTGGTTTTCTCTCAGGACATTTATGGAGTCTATTTCACAAAAAAGAACCAATTCCGGTTGGCAGGCCTAGAGCCGGGGAAGACCTATCATGTCTTTGTAATAGCGATAAAACTGGGTCCCGAATTCATCGCATTTACCGAGTTTGAAACGTCGCCGCACAATGGCCACCGAGGCCGCAAATCAAGCTCCGTAGGAGCGAAATCTTTATAGGTTGCTGATACGTTAAAGATTAACCGCCTGAATCACCCTGCTAGCCGCTTTACGGCGTCTTGAATTTGTTTCCGGTCGACGCCGCCATAGCCGAGAATAAGGCCCTGTTTGACGGGTTCCTCTTGGTAGCAGGTAGACAGCGCTACCGACGAAATATCGACTTGAGCGGCTTTCTCGGCGACGATTGTGTCGCGAAGGCCATCTGGGAGCAGCATCACGAGATAGGTGCCAGCGTTAGCGGTTAGTATGTTAAAGCTAGGTCCCAATTGCTTCCGGATTTCCGCTACCAGGGTGTCGTGTCGTTCCAGGTAGAGCGTCCGCATACGTCGTATATGCCTCTCTAGATGGCCTTCGCGAATGAAGTCTGTCAGTACGCCCTGATGTAGCGGAGATGGGAAGATATCGGAGAGTTCTCGAACCCGCGTAAACGCCGGGATCAGGTCCTTTGGTATAATTAAATAACCAATCCGGAGAGAGGGGAACAGGACCTTGCTGAATGTGCCGGCGTAAATGACTCTATGATCTTTATCCAGGCCATGGAGGGAAGCGATGGGCCGCATCGCAAAGCGGTGCTCGTTGTCGTAATCGTCCTCGATAATCCAAGAACCGTTGCGCGTGGCCCAATCTAACAATAAAACTCGGCGAGTCGCGCTCATTGTCATGCCCAGAGGAAATTGGTGGGAAGGGGTGATGACTGCGACCCGCGCATGAGGGCTACGCTTGATCCCTTGTTTGACGTCCAAGCCATCTTCGTCGACCCGGACTGGCACCAAGCGAGCACCGGCCGCGGCGAAGGCCCGGACGGCGCCTGGATAGGCCGGTTCTTCGATCCACACTTGGTCGCCAGGATCAAGGAGTACGCGGGCAGCAATGTCGAGTGCCTGCTGAGAGCCCGTCACAATCATGATTTGAGCGGGATCACAACGCACCCCTCGCACTACGCTCAAGTATTCGGCGATGGCTTCGCGACAAGCTAGGCGACCCATCGGATCTCCATAAGCCATTAACTCCTTTTTGGTACGTCTTGAGTGCCGGATGGCCAATCTTGACCATATTGTTTTGGGAAAACGATCAAGGGCAGGCAGCCCAACTTGGAAGGCGCGAAATCCCCGCGGGATGACCGGGGCAGACAAGAATTTGGTTCCGAGTTTGGAAATCCGGCGAGAGCCAGGCCGCGATGGGGACGGCGCCCAACGTGAATCAACTAACGTTAGTTTGGCGGCATTATGCGGGATAGATTTTGCCACGTAGGTTCCCGAGCCAACGGAGCTTTCCAGGTAGCCTTCGGCGTGTAACTGTTCAAACGCAGTTAAAACCGTAATACGAGAAATCTGTAGGTCCGAGGCGAGATATCGGCTCGAAGGGATTCTTTGTCCGGGATGTAGCCGGCCGTTGATGATGGCCGATCGAAACCAATCGTACAGTTGGATGTACATCGGCCTCGATTTATCGTTATTAACCGGAATTGGTGGAAAAAAACCGGCGTTAACGCGTTTCATGGCGGAAACAGGCTATACCGATTTTCGACGGAATCCGGTGCAATGTCGAGCGGCTTCGTGAGTTAAGATGTTCCTTGAACCATATTGCCGTCAGGAGACAGTTGAACAAAATGGCGTTACATCGAGTTTGCCGAATATCGGAGCTAAATCCCGGTGAAGTGAGGCGGATAGACGACCCGCCTGTTGCGGTGTTCAATGTGAACGGAGCGTTCTTCGCCATTAGTGACGTCTGCACGCATGCTGAGGCGTCACTGTCGGAGGGACAGGTTGACGGAGAGACGGTGGAGTGTCCGTTGCACGGTGCTTGTTTCGATCTGCGGACCGGTGAGGCGTTGACCCCACCGGCAATAGAACCAGTGCAGACGTTTGCCGTTGTCCTGCAGGACGACGAGGTTTATGTGGACGTGGGGGGATCGGGTTAAGGCGATTTCGGGGATTAAGAACCGGTGGACGATCTGCCATCGATTCGACGCCCTGGGGATATCATTCCTCCAGGGCGCATTCTCTCTCTCTCTCCCTCGTTAGCTAGTCAGAAACTAACTACCTGCACTGGTCAGCGCCGCAGCCGCCCGCCAGAGCAACTGTTGAACAGTTACCGGGTATGGAGAAAGGGCGGGAGAGGTGAATTGGGTAACTAAGGCGAAGCTCGCGGCTTGCCCTGGTCGTTCACGGCGTTCCCGCTCGTTTTCGCTCGCTCCCGCTCGTTGCTCTCGCTAGGCGCCGTTCTAACAACCGGGCGATGCGGACAAACGGGAGGCCGATCAACAGGTAGATCATCGCTACTAACAACCCGGTGCCGAAATAGTCGAAGGTCGCGGTGGCGAGACGGTTATAGGCGCCAGTGAGCTCTAGTAACGTCAAAGCTGAGACCAGCGAGGAGTCCTTGAGTAAAGCGATGAAATCGTTGGTCAATGGAGGCAACACCAATCGAATGGCTTGTGGAACTATCACCAATCGAAGCGTTTTCGATTGGGTGAGACCCAAAGCCTGTGCGGCCTGCCATTGGCCTTCTGGTACTGAGAGCAGCCCGGCACGATAATTTTCCGCTTCAGCTGCGGCGTAGTTAAGACCAAGCCCGAGTACGCCGGCGACAAAAGGGGACAATTGAATTCCAACGTGAGGGAGCCCGTAAAAAATGAACAGAAGCTGAATCAAGAGCGGGGTCCCTCGGATGATCTCGATATAACTCGTCGCCAGCCATCTCACTGGTAAAGGAGCAAAGAGGCGGCAAATGACCAGAACAAGTCCGGCAGAAACCGCAACGACCATGGCCGCAACTGAGATGACTACGGTAAGCAGCGCGGCATTGCCCAAGAGTTGCCAGGCTCCACCATAACTTTCCAGCCGTGACCAAAAGCTTTGTGGCGAGGTTTGGATCGCTACGAAAGCTTGGTATTCGGTGTCGGGAACGGAAGGTTGCTCTGGTTGATCGAGCGCTTGCGCAACGTCGGTTGTCCATAAGCCCCAGCGCGATAGGATGTTTCTGAGGTCTCCGGATGCAATGAGGTCGCGCAGAGCGGTGTCGATCTCCGATTTTAGAGTGCTGTTGTTTTTGTTGATGGCGATGCCGTAAGCGACCTGGCCAAAGGCCGGACCGCTTAAATCAAGCGCGGGATTCGGCGCCGCATAGTACTTGGCGATGGGATAGTCGAGCAGAACGCCAAACAGGCGGCCATTCACAATATCTTGATAAGCGCTGAGCTCCTGATCGTAAGTCTTCACGATTACGCCGGGCGTTTGCTCCAGCATTCGAAGCGCCGCCGTCTGGTCGAGAGTCCCGATCTTTCTGTCGCGCAGTTGTTCCAACGAGGTGAACGGCGGTGCCCCTCGACGACTGACGAATTGTTCGAAGGTGAAATAGTACGGAATGCTGAAGCTCACCTCCTCGGCTTTGTCCGGAGTGACCTCGATCCCGGCGATAACACAATCGTACAGACCGCGTTGTAGGCCCGGGATCAGGCCATTCCAATCGTTTTGCACAAATTGTGCTCGGCGTCCTAGCCGGTTAGCGACTGCGTTGATGATCTCGTATTCAAATCCAACCAATTGCTTACCTTTCGAGTAAAACGCGTAAGGGGCGTTACTGTTCGGATCCGCCGCCCAGCGCAACACCGGCTCAGCCTTGGCGACGGCTGTGCTCAGCCAGAGCGAAAAGACCAATAGCCGGATCACAGAGACCTCTTTTAGCAAGCCCCGCGCCGTAATTAAACCGCGAATGCAGGCGAAGAGAAAACCGCGAATGGACGCGAATAAAAGGCAATTTAACCACAGATGAACCCGGATTGGCGCAGATAGAGACCGCTCTGGCACTGCGTTTAAGTGCCTTTATTCGCGTCCATTCGCGATCGTCTTCGCGTGCATTCGCGGTTAAAAAATGCTGGCATTTGTTCAGCGACTGATCTAAATGCTTCTACTGAAAGGCTCGGGACTTGGTTGCCGTTCCCCCCTGTGTGCACCCGGTTTCGTCGAGGATTGCATTGAGGAATTGGAGGATCGTTTCGTCTTTTAGGTATTTATTAGGTTCTGATTTAGAAAATGGGGGTTCGACGAATCCCTATTGAAAACGGTTGAGGATTCCGCCGGGTCCATTGCTTCGGCGGCGCCGGGAGGGCAGTCGCATCTTTTTATTAACGACTCGTTTGCCCGCTTTTGGACAGCGCAAACGGTATCTACTCTGGGCGCCCAGGTAACTGCTTTCGCCGTTCCGTTACTGGCTGCTATCACCCTGCACGCGACCGCTTTTCAGATGGGGTTATTGCGAGCTGCGGAATTTGCTCCGTTTCTGGTGTTTACGCTGCCGGCGGGTGTCTGGGCTGACTACGGAATTCGGCGCTGGTTGATGATCGCCGCCAATCTGATCCGCGGTGTTTTTATCACGGTAGTGCCATTGGCGGTCTTTCTCGGCTGGATGCACCTGGGGGTGCTCTACTTCGTGATGTTCGTCATGGGTTCATTGAAAACTGTCTTCGAGATGGCTTATCAGACCTATGTCCCAGAGATCGTCCCGCGAGAACGGCTAGTTAATGCAAATAGCAAGATCATGATGTCGTACGCGCTCGGGCAGTCAGTTGGTCCCGGATTTGGCGGCATCATGGTGGAGTTTTTGGGTGCGCCCATGGCGGTTCTGACCGATGCCACCACTTATTTTCTAAGCGCCATCTACCTACTCAAAATCAAGCATCGTGAAACTCGAACCCGGCTCCGCAGGGAGAGCCTTTTCCGACAAATTGCCGGTGGCTTTCGGTTTGTCGCTGAAGAACGGCATATTCGCTCATTGTTGTGGTTAGTCACTGCCAACAATTTTTTTCAGAATGCGGTGATGGCGATTCTCGTGCTTTATGCAACCCGCGAACTTGGGATGCGACCCGGACTATTTGGCGTCACAGTGAGCATAGGGGGATTAGGGGCGGTGATGGGTGCATTTGGAGCGGAACAACTGGGTCGACGGTTCGGCCCTGGTCCTTTTGTGATCTTTTCGGCCACCGTGGTCGCTATCGCCGCCCTTTGTTTTCCGCTGGTTAACACAGGAGATTTCTTAGGTGTGGTCTCCCTGGCTGCTACTTACTTTGTGTTGAGCGCCGGAAATTCTTCGATCACGGTTTTCGCGTGGACCATTCGACAGACGCTAACTCCGAGTGCGGTCCTGGGTAGAATGAACGGTGCGTTTCGTTTCTTGGTAACCGGCATTATGCCGTTTGGAGCATTCTTTGGCGGTTGGCTAGGGGAAACTATCGGGATTCGACCGACACTGGTCGTCTCGGGTATAGCACTAATACTGATTGCGGCTTCAGCACGATTCACGCCTTTGATGAAGCTGAAAAGTCTGGTGGTGAAAGCGCCGGGGTAGGGCGAAAATCTCGGCGCGCCCAAGGCATGCCACGTGTAAAAGGCTTTCCGCGCCGGATTTGAGCCGCTCCGTGGATGTGGCATGAATCGAAGCTCTTACGAACGCCGCAATTTGAACTCGGGCGCATCTGCGGCCACCACCCCCACGGCACGGCTCAAATCCGGCGCGATCTGGTTAATGGAAGTTGCGGCATCCTCGGCGCGCCGAGATTTTCGCCCTGCCGCCGGCCGAGCCCTTCGCGCTCCAACGCCTAAAATCGATTGCAAATACATCGTCCCCCTCTAGAAGAGGTTTATGGACGAGGCGATCGTTATAGACGCGGCGGGCTCCGCGAGTCCGTTTCCTCATTTTTGGGAGCATATGTTCGGCTCCTGCCATGCCTCAGTGACCCTTTGCGAGGATTGGCGAAATGATTTGAGAATGCTCAAAGAAATCATCGATGTGAGGTATGTGCGCTTTCACGGCATCTTTGAACGTAATGTCGGCATCTATGATCACGCCGATGAGGGTGGCGATCTCGTTTTGAATTTTACCCGGCTCGATCTGATTTACGACGGGTTACTCAAGAACGGTGTGCGCCCGTTTGTAGAACTCAGTTTCATGCCGGAAGAGCTGGCCGAAAAGAAAGTGGTTCATTCGTTCTGGTACCATCCGATCGTAGCCCCACCAAAGGACCCCAAGAAGTGGTACCAGCTCATCTACAAATTCGCTCAACATCTGATCGAAAGGTATGGCTTAGCCGAAGTAGCGGATTGGTATTTTGAAGTCTGGAACGAGCCGAACCTTGACTTCTGGGCAGGTAAACCGAGCGAAGAGACTTACTACAAACATTATGAAAACACGGTAAGCGCGCTGAAAGCCGTGAGCCCGTTATTGCGGGTCGGAGGACCGGCGACAGCTCAAGCGGCGTGGGTCGACCGGTTCATTCAGTATTGCGCAAGCAACAAAGTACCCGTCGATTTCGTCTCTACCCACATTTATCCGAACGACACCGCGCTAAATGTATTCGGTAAAGACGGAAAGATACCGCAATCCGAAATGGTCGCTCTCGCCGTCCGCAAGGTGTACGACCAGGTCAAAGCGTCCGCCAATCCAGAGCTGCCGATCATTTTCTCCGAATACAATGCCGGGCTTTCCGAAGACCTACTAGATACACCTTATGTGGGCGCTTGGTTAGCTAACAACATCCGCCAGTGTGCCGGTGGTTTGGTCACGGAAATGTCTTACTGGACTTTTACAGATGCGTTCTTTGAGGAAGGCGGGGTGTTCAAAAGCCCGTTCTCGGACGGGTTTGGGCTCATCGCGACCGGCGGAATTCCCAAAGCTTCTTTTTACGCCTTCAAAGCCCTAAGGCACTTGGGTGACCAACAATTGTCGCTTAATTACAGCTCGGCGTTAGCCACTCGGAATTCGGAGAATAATTCAGTAGTGGCAGCGATTTGGAACTATGTCGTGCCAGAAGAGACTGGCTCTAACCGGACTTTCCAGGTTCAGCTTAAGGGTGCGCCTCATACCAAGTATGCGCGAGTGTACCTGGTGGATGAAGATCATGGGTCACCCCTAAAAGCGTGGCAAGAGATGGGAAGCCCCTCTTTTCCGACCTTAGAGCAACAAGCGAAATTGCGGCTCCACGCCGAACAGACCTTCGCGGCAGGGGTGCAGGTCATCGACAAAAATCCATCCGCTCTCAGTTTAACGCTAAAACCCAGCGCGTTGGCCGTCGTCGAGTTTTGCCAGGGGTGAGTTGGAGAGGAGCCGGGGGCCAGTAGGGTGGGTTAAGCCGGGCGCTATACCGTGATCATGGGTGAAAGGTGAAAAGTGAAAGGTCCCATGGCGAGCACCGACTTGACCTTTCACCTATCACTTTTCACTTTTCACCCTCTGCTAGGACAGGATCCATCATCTCCCAGCGCCCGCCTGAACCCAAGACCCTCCTGGCTCCTCTTGCATTCCGGGCGTGATTTTTCCGATCGAGCCGGCATATTACTTGTTCGATGGATACCCCGGCTGCCCGGCTTGAGAAGAGATTCAAACGTAAGCACCGGTTGATCGAGTCGGAGATCGGCAAAACCCAAAAAACGGCTCTGCAACACTTATTGAAAGAAGGTCGGGTTGTGCAGGTGCGAGCCTACTATCTCGCCGGCTATGAGCCTACTCTTGAGTCGGAGAGTCAGAGGATTTTGGGAAAGCTGCTTTCCCAGGCCCGGTTGTTTCGACGGACGGCGCTGACACCTAGATACAAAGAGACCCAGCCTTTCTTTCGCTCTGCGTTATCCAAGCTTCTGGCCGGCAAACAGGCCATTAAACTGGGAGTTGGGGGAGGAGATGGAGAGTATTTCATTCACCGGGATCACCTGATAAGTATGCTCGGGTCAAACGACGTGGCAGCGTTGAAATCGTCTGAGGGGCACCGCTTGAAACTGGACGACTATAAGAAGCTGACAACTAAGATACATCAGGCTTACGAGCGTTTAACACGAGACAAAGGCCGGCGTTCGATTTTTATTTCTGATCTGTTGCACATCTCTGAAACTAGGTGGGAAGAGCTCCGCGGGTGGATTGAGCAAGAAATTGTCGAAAAAGGCCGGGGCCAGCTTGACGAGGGAGATTGGAGTGCGGCCACGGAGGAACAGCGGGCAGCCGCAGTTGAGCTCTGGGGACGTAAACGTCTCTACATTGCATTGTTGCCTTTAACTTGAAATAGCATGGCCCTCCGTAGCATGAACCCAGCCAGTCCAAGTTTGCCACCCAACCCTTTCGAAAAGGATGTGGTACACGAGCCCCGTGATCACCCCCCTTCGGTGCCATCCCTCAATCAAGAAACGTTGGACCGCTTGCTAAGCCGGTTTAAGAACGTGGAGATTTCTGGGGAATCTCCGTCCCGCAAAGCGGAATTGGTTTTATCGCCAGCCCCGGGCTACGGCAAAAGCCATTTGGTTGGTCGTTTTTTTAAAGAGCTCGGTAATCAGGCGGTCCGGGTTTACATCCCGCCATTCGAAACGACGTCGAGCTACTGGCAATCTATTCTTCTGTTAACCGTCGACGAGTTGGATCAGCCGGCTGACTGGGATAGCCACGGTTTTGACGAGTCAACTCAGCTGGACGCGTTTGCGGAAGGCGTGCTGCGACGGCTAACCGCGGCAGCGATCCGGAGAGGAGCCATCCAAGTGATCCGGGGTGAGCTTTCCGCGGACGTTTTCGAAAGTTCTAGCGAAATCTCGCTGCGAACCGGGTTAGACCGGCCGAGCGTTTGGTTTCGAGGGCATTTCCTGGATGATCTTCTTCCGATCTTACGCCAGCAATTGGCGCCGCTAAGGTTGAAGTCGATGGAATGGCCAAAGATTCTCTACACCTATCTCACCGCCCCACCTGGGTCTGAAGAACGCCAATATTGTTTGACCTGGTTACGCTATGAACCATTGGACGACGCCGTGGCGGCTAGCTGGCAGCTGCCTCGGGCCGAAAACCCGGTTCCGGAGCCGATCGAAAATGTGAATGTCGGCGCCTGGACCCGGCTCTCCGATCTTTGCACTCTTTCCAGATTTTACCGCCCATTCGTGTTCTGCTTTGACCAGACCGAAGGCTACACAGTACGGCCCGAGTTGATGTCTCAATTCGGGAATACCGTGTCCCGTATCGTTGCCGAATGTAGTTGCCAGCTAACGGTAGTCACAGCCAACCAGAATATTTGGGATGCCAGGTTGTTACCCGGGATGGATGTCGCTCACCGGGACCGTTTCTCCGAACCACATCTTTTGAAGCCGCTCTCCCGCGTTGAAGCGGAGGAACTGATCGACCTGAGGTTGAAATCGTGTTCGCCACCCGACACGGCCGTGCGTAGGCTCAAAGATCCGAAGTGGTTGGATTCCGTATTTGTGGGTGCGCGAGGGATTCCGGCCCGCGAGTTCATGAAGCTTTGCCGTCTGCGCTGGGAGGGTAAACCGGTCGCCGATGTTCAGCGACAGCCAATCGCTGAGATTTACCAAGAGTATCTGGCAGAGTTCCTGGCAAACCCGCACTGGCTGAAATTTGATCCCGATACTTTCCGTTGGTTGGTGCAGGGGCCCTTCGTTACGGGGAGTAATATCGCCTGCAAACCGATCTCGCTTAAGAATGGCTATTTCGAATTGATGTGGCAAAAAGGAGATACGGCGGAACTAATGTTCGGCTTTCTTCACGAAGGCCAACACAACCAATGGAAGAAAATCGCACAGCTCACCGAGGAGTGGGCTAGCGGCCAATCTGGGAAGCTGACCAAGGGAATCTTTTTTCGAACCCCGGAACTGAGCAAAATTCCTAAGCCGACCTGGAAAGCAGCGGGCGACCTCATTGAAAAAGCCCTGCGGAGAAATTTGGAGCTGATCACGCTAACCCCCGAAGAAACCGCGCGGCTTTATTCGGCCCGAGACCTCTATAACGAGGCTTTAGCCGGCAACGCTGACGGTTATTCCGGCTCTGAAGTATTAGAGTTCCTCGGCGACGAACTCGGCAGTTGGCCAGAAAGGCTTTTGAGCCCGAAGCGGAAGTGAAAGCGTTTCACTACGGCTATGTGGCCGCGAGGCTAAGTATCCGGGACTGATAAATAAAACGTTGCAGCGGATAATAGCGTCTGAGGTCTAAGTTCTCCGCTGCCCCTGTGTCGGGAAAGCGGTTACGCAACAATTGAGGGTAGGAGCTGGCTAGGCCGTAGTCAGTTGGATCGTTGTCACGGAAACGAAAAGTTTGTTCTACGGTCAAGCCACGTGGCGCTTGAGATAGGATACTTGCCGGTATCGCTTGGATTTGAGCGTTCCGGACCGCAGCCAACGCTCGGTCGGCAAATGGTTGGTTAGCGGTGTTGGAGATTACGGTTCGCGACACGACTTTGCCTGAAGGATCGAAGGTGTATCTCAAAGTCACGACGCCGCGGCTGATGCTTGAGGGATAATTGTAGTAAAAAATTTCGTCATACCACCGCTTTGCGACCGTATCCTGAAGCCTACGGACATAGACAGCCCAAGCGGATTTATCACCATACTCCGGGATCGGTAGAATCGTACCACTCTGGCTCCCCGGACCTGGCTTAGCCTCAACGTAGCCACAACTCAAAACCACGCCCGTGAGGGATATGGCCAGAGTCAGTGACCGACATCGGTACATGGCAAACAGTAATCTACTCCCCTTCAATGATTCCGCAGCTGGAATCTCGGCAGGGGCGGAAGCAGTAATCAGTAATCAGTAATCAGTGATCAGTAGGTCAGTAATCAGTTTAGGAGCTAGGAGCTAGGAGGAGACGCCTGTGGGCGTGACGGCGTATGGGCGTCAGTGCGAGACCCTCGAGCCAAGCGTTTCGCTCAAAGCCGCCGGCCTTTCGGATCTACGAAGTCCGAGAAATAGGTCTCAGAAAATTTGGACTGGGTCGTCGCAGGGGCACTACGCCGATACGCCGTCACGCCCATACGCGTCTCCTCCTAGCGCCTAGATTCAGCTCCTAAACTGATTACTGACCCACTGATTACTGATTACTCGGCGCCACGTCCTATCGCGTCCCACGTCCTACTCCGTGCTAGCTCGCACACTGAGTTCCTTAATTTTCCCAGTCTTCGAAACGACGGCAGTAAATTGGAATTGGTCCCCTGAATCCTCGTTAATGATGACTGTGGATTCGCCTTTGATTTCGACTTCGTCGGGAGAAATCCAGCGAGCGCTCTTGAAGGTAGGAAGGACAACTTTTCCAACCTTGTTCAATGAAGCATTGAAGGCCGTAGCCAGCTTGACTCTGAACAACGTGTCCAAGTCTTCGTAGAAGAGGCGATGTCTGAGTTTTCCGGAGCGGAGTACAATCAAGTCCCGCTTTCCGGATTTATCCACGACCAACGTCGTCGCGTTATCGGGGGAAACGATCTTAATCGCATCGTCGGCAAAAGCGGCCGCGACGGTAATTAGGATAACCAGCAGCACGGAGAATAGTTTCATGGGATAGAAAGCAACTCGTTTTTGGATCAGAAAATCGCGTTCAAGACAATCCCGGAGTTGGGGTGTGGTGATCCGATGAGTATTTGGTTCCCCAGGGGCAGACTGAGGCGGAGGTGAAAGGTGAAAGGCGCGTCGTGAAAAAAAAGTCATTTTCGCGTGGGTGGAAACACCTTTCACCTATCACTTTTCACGTTTCACCTGTGATTGGGGCTGGCTCCCCCGCTTCAGCCTTCCACCCGCTTTGAGAAGCAGACACTCACCGGATCGTTAACATAGGGCCCAAACCGCGGGATCCGGGTAAAGCCGTAAGACTCGTAAAGGGCCATGGCCGGATGCTGGCGATTCCCGGTCTCAAGTAGCAGCATCTCGTATCCGATCCGAGCCGCTTGTTTTTCAAGCTGGATAAGGATGGCCCGGGCGATACCACCCCGGCGAGCCGGCCTCAGGACATACATCCTGCGTACTTCGGCAGTGGCGGCATCGTATTTCCTCAGAGCGCCGCAACCCACTGGTTTTCCCACTAAGAAAGCGATGAGATAGACGTCACCAGCCCGGAGTGGCTGGTTTGTGGGCATCGGTGCAGTTTTGTCGATTAAGTCCGGGTAAAGCTGCCGGGCTTCCAATGCCGCTTCATGGAGCAGAAAAAGCGCCTCTTCGCTAAGCGGATCCCTGGGTTCGATGCTAAGACCAATCTGCCACATACACCCGATACACTCGGAACCGCAAACGGTGAACGGCAGACCGCAAACTGTTATGGGGTGGCCGACGGGATTTGAACCCGCAACAGCTGGAACCACAATCCAGGGCTCTACCATTGAGCTACGACCACCGTTTCGAAGGGAGTTTAGAGTACCTCAACTTCGGTGTTCGCCAAGAGATTTTCGTCTTGATCATTCATCTTGGGATTTTTAGGTCCTTATGTTAGGCTACCGGGTTTTGCGCCTATCTCGGTGGTGAGATTGGGCGTTTGTCTAGTGAAGGTTTTACAAAACGACCTGAGTCCAGCGTTGCCCGAGTACCAACCACAAGAAGGTCCGCGCGGATTTTCTATCCGCGACAAATTATTGCTGTTCACACTCGCTCTACTGAGCATCGCTATTCTGGGGCTTTCGTCGGCCGCTTTTTTCCTTTCTTCGGCAGCCTTGCGCCGAGCACGTCTCGATGGATTCAGATCGTTGCGAGAGTCTTTTTCGGAAGTCATTTCCCGATTTTTCGCGGATCACCGCCGAGGCATTGCCACGCAGGCGGAGAGCCAGACTTTCCGCTACGCAGCCTCGGAACTGTCCGCTGGGTACCAGGAGTTGATCGACGACTTAGAAGATGCCGGGTTGCCGGTGGATGATGCGCTCATCACGAGTCTGCGCGAACAGCTCCGGAGCGCCTATCAAAAATACTTCGCGTCCATGTCCGCGCTGGATATTTCCGAAGGCGCTTTGGCTCAAATAACGGATCTGAGCCGGGAAGGGGTGATTGTTCAATATGTCTACATCCTGAATAATCCGGCGAAGTTTGGGGTCGGAGACGCCAATGAATCGCCGGGGGAAACGAATGGCGCCGAATCGCCGGGGTCTAAGATCCGCAACGCATTTTCAAAAACTACCTATGCTCGGGCGGTTGAACGTTATCAGCCGTCGATCGAAGCAGTAGTCGGCAGAAACCGGTACAACGATCTACTCTTCATCGATAACCGGGGTGACGTAGTTTACTCGTTTGGGAAAAGTTGGGACTTAGGCACCAACGTCTTGAGCGGTTGGCTGGCAAACACTAACCTCAAGAAAGTTTTTGTGGGCGCCTGGTACGGCCCTTCCGGTTCCGGCAAGTCGCAGGAGCCGGATCATGTGATGGTCACGGATATGGAAGACTATCCGGCTAAGAACAATCGGCCGGTAATGTTTTTAGGTTGCGCCATCAGTGACCGGCTGGGCGAACAACAAGGGGTGTTGGTACATGAAATCGATAGCAGCCAGTTGACCAGCATCATCACGTTCGATGAGCACTGGACGCAAGTTGGCCTAGGAAAGTCCGGAGAAGCCTACATTGTGGGGCCCGATCGGCGGCTGAGGACCGAGTCCCGGTTTTTGAAAGATTTGCCGCCGGAGCAGACGATCCCCGGCTATGACGAAAACGGATTGCCGGACGGGCGGACTTCGATCCTGGCCTTCCCTTTACGCAATCAAGCGGTGGACCAGCTTTTCTCCGGAAAAGCCGGCGGTATGGGGGAGGTAACATTTGTCGACGAACGAGGCCGGGAATCGCTCGGCGTCTTCGGTATGCTGCCGCTGCCTGAGGTGAATTGGGGCCTAGTCATTAGGATTGATTCCGAGGAGGCTTTCAAACCGGCGCAAGATCTGGCTCGATTGGTGGCAGTTGGCGGGCTGGTGATTTTGGTCTTCGCGATCGGCGGG
>Ga0209240_1000121_pt1 | contig 30057 bp, 27 predicted proteins | sample GraSoi_2013_80cm_FD_185828 | JGI IMG/M metagenome (GOLD analysis project Ga0209240, IMG submission 185828) | Grasslands soil microbial communities from the Angelo Coastal Reserve, California, USA - Sample 9_17_2013_80cm (SPAdes) (version 2) | ecosystem: Environmental > Terrestrial > Soil >...
CCGCCACCCTGACGTCCTAGCCGCAAGCGACGCGAACGCGCCGGCATTCCCAGCGAACGACAGCTACGCTGGGGCCGCCCCAAGGCCAACGCGGCATGATCGCCCCGGCAAACGCTAATGGATAGCGCACTAGCCGGGCTCGGCCGACCAGGTGAGCGCCGGGGGATGGACGCGGGCGCAGACCGGGTTGCCCCTGGCGTCGGTGAGCCGGATCCGGGCGACCAGCCTGCGGGCGGGGCGCATCGCCTCTTCGATGACGCGCGGATCGACGTCTACGAGCCGCAGCTTGGCGCCGCGGAACACCCGCAACGTCCCGTCGCCGGGCACCTCGCCCCAGGCCAGGCCGAGATGGCGGTCGGTGCGGTCACCGCGCACGAACGGCCCGCTGAAGTCGTAGCCCTCCTCGCCGCCCCGCACGGTGACCGGAACCTCCCAGTGTGCCGACGCCGCGTCACCAGGGACCGGCTCGGTCGCCAGCCCCGGCCTGCCCGGAATGACGAGCGCCGGCCGATCCTCGCCGTCCCCGCGGCGCCCATCCCTGGGCGGGCCGCCCAGCGCGACGTGGATGTTGCGATAGGGCTGGCCGCCGGGTTCCGGCTGGCAGGCGAGCCCGGGCAGGTCGAAGCCCTCGATCACCACGGTGAGCGGCCCGAGCACCGGCGCCGGGCGCCGGGCGGGGCGCCGCGGCGCGGGCGGGGCCGCGTTCTCGTCGTAGGCGCGCCGCAGCCAGCCGAGGACCTCCTCGCCGACGTCGCCGGGCGAGGTCAGCGGGATCCGCACCGTGGCGGCGCCGAGGTCACGGGCGGCGAGCAGGCGGCCGCCGGGCCGCTCGTGGTCCAGCCGCAGGCCGAGGTCCACCCGGCTCTTCGCCGTCGCCGCCACCACGGCGAAGGTGCGGCGCGGAGTGACCAGGCTGACGATTGTCTTGCGGGCCTGCACCGTCACCGGCCCGAGCGCGGCCACCGCCGCGAGCACCGCGTCAAGGATCGGCCGAAGGTGGGGGCGGTCGGCGTACTGGCCGGCGATCAGTTCGTCCGCCCCGGCGGGCAGGAAATCCGGGTCGCCGTCGCCGACGGGGGACGCGGACTGGGCACGGCGGCGTTCCACCTCGGCCATGAGCCGCTGCCAGCTCGGGAAGCCGTGGTCGCGGGCGATGGCGAGCTGGGCGGCCGACAGGGCGACCGGGCCCGAGACTTCTCGCAGCCGCTCCACCGCGCGGGCATCGCCGACCTCGGCGGCGCGGTGCAGTTCGCGGGCCTGGCGGCGGAGCTGATCCAGATCGGGGTGCCCGGGAAGCTGGGACATGACTCGTCTCCTCATCGAGTTCCGGCTCGACCGAAGACGTTCCTAGTGTCCAGCGTCACTTACCCGTCACGAGCGGAGGGGACTCAGTCCTTCCCGCGGGCCCGGTGGCGCCCTCCCGCGCCGATAATCAACCTACCGCACCGGGGGCGGCAGCCTGGGTCAGCCCGGCCGCCAGCTCCAACGGCTTCGGCGACCTCGGCACGGCCATCAATGCGTGCCTCAACCATTGGGCGCCGCAAGCGTTGTCCTGACCTGGCCAGCCCGCAACTGCCATCACAGTCACCCGGATCTGAGACCGCGGGACATGCTGACATGGGCGTGACCACGGCGTTGCGTAGCCGTGACACGGGTCCGCCAGCCTACGCATCCCGACCATGATGCCAAGTCCAGCGAGGCATGATGTGCCACGTGACAGTAGCTACTACCCACGCCAGGTGATCGTCAGTGGCGAGAGGACCTGCAGACAATGGTGGCAGGCCGGAGTTAGAGACCGACAGGCACAATCGCGGAGCGCCTGAAGACCTTCGTGCGCGGCTCGCCGAACTGCCCAGCTCACATCCGTCGGCAGCTGGCTACGTCAGGGACCAGGCTTCGGCGCGTCGACCGGGCTCCTCACCGCAGCTGGAATATCCGGCGCCGGCTAACGACGCTAACAGCCGCGACAGGCCAATCCGCGACTTATCCAACGCGACCGCCCCTGCTGACTACGCCTGGGATGGCGACATCCGGATGACCGTCGACAGGCGCGCGCACATCCTTGACGGTGACAAGACAGGGGGCGGTCACCGGCACGGCGTAGGCCAGCCAGGTAAGACGGAGTTCCCCGCGGAGTGGGACGACCACTACATCATCGACGCCATACTCGCTGTCGCACGCAAACCTGATCAGGCGCCGGAGCGCCAGAATTGGAATGGACGTTGGCATGTCGATGGCACGCACGATGGCGTAGCGATCGTTGCCATCGTCGAGACCGACTGCTTTGTCTGGACTGCGTGGCCCTGCGAAGGTTCTCCCGGCGTAGCGAGAAATGACAACAGGAGGACGCCCGATGAACCCATATGAGATAGCCCGGCGGGCAAGCGCCCTTCCCGGGCAGTTCGCGACCCGGTTGCCCGAGAAAACCTTGGCGTGGCTCCGGCTGATGGAGGAAGGCGGGGAGTACGGCGAGCTCGCCATCGAGCTGACGGCCACCCTCGTCAAGACGGGAGCTACGGTCAGCGCCGCGGAGCGGCGCGAACTGCGCGCTCTGCTGGAAGCCACCGGCATGCCGACCCACCTACTCGAGCAGCTGGCGGTCCGCGACTGAATATCAGTGATCATCGCGGCGTTCGTAGTCGCTGGCCGGGAGCAGCTCATCCAACTCTTCGACAGTCTCATAGCCCGGCGCAGCTAGCGCCTGGCCAGCGACGGGTAGTGCGCCGGCACTGTGCCGATGATGGCGAGGCATTCGACGAAAAAGTAAATCGTCTTGAAGAACTTGAGCAGGTTGCCGTCCTCGAGCAGGATCTTGCGGTACATGACCGTGCGCTGGGCGTCGTAACCCTCGTGCAGAGCCATCCAGTCCGCGTAGTCCATGGCCAGCACGTAGCTGGCCGCAGGCGGATCGTCGGGACCGATGATGTGGCAGGCGGTAACGGTGCCGCCGCCCCACTGGACGAACAGGTATGCCGGGGCATCGCCGAGATCAGCGGGCAGATCACGGCACCCGAGCGCCCATGACGCCGGGTACATGTCCTTGATCAGCTCGAAGAAGTCCCAGTACATCTGTAGCTTGTCGGCCCGCGCCTGCTCAGACGGCCCGGCTGCCAGCGCGTCACGGACGGCCTCGGCCCACTCTTTGCTGAAGAACCTCGGCTCAGCCACGCTTCACCCGCCAGCCAGGACGGGCTGCACCTGCTGGATCAGTTTCTCGATGTCAGGAGCCAGGTCGATGCCCACGTCGTTCAGCTTGCGGCGCAACTGCTGGAAGAACAGCAGCCGCACTTCGTCCTGGGTCCAGCCCAGCGGCTCGTAAATGATCTCGCGGCTGGCCACGCCAGAAAGCGCCAGGATCGTGCGCAAGGTGTCGTGGATCTCGTTAATCATCGTCGGGTCCTTCCGGACCGCGTCCTGGAGGTAGCGCATGCCGCCCTGCACATGCCGTGATTCGTCGCGGCATGTTGCCGTGAAGCCGGTGTAGTAAGCCGGCAGGAACCCGCGCCAGCGAGCATATGAAAGCGTCACTTTCATCACTGACAGCGCGAGGACGCCCTCGATCCACAGGAAGTAGTTCGTGCCGTACCGCACCCGCGCGCGCTCGTCGTACGGATTCCGCCGCACCTCGTCCGCCTGGTAGGCGAGCAGCCCGAATGGCCCGACGAACGTCTCCGACACCCACGGAAACGAGGCGTCAAGAATGTCCATGATGTCATCGCCAGCAAGCCCGACGACCTCGCGGTAGAACCGGTCGAAGAACACTGTGTGCCGCGCCTCGTCCTCTATCTGCGCGGCAATGTGGATCTTCTCCTCTTCGCTGGCGCCGATCATGAACACCGGCAGCTCGATCTCGACCTGCCGCTCGCCGTGGTGAAAGCCCGAAGCGATGGCCATGAACGATTGCCGCTCGTCCTCGGTCATCTTCTCGGTCCAGTCGATCTTGTCTTGGCTGAAATCGAGCTCGTAGACGTCCCACCGCTGCTTCAGGTACTTCCGGTAGAGCGTCGTGAAGTCCGGCAGCGACTTCAGGTCCTTGTGGACGTACTCGATGACATCGTCGATGTCTACGCCGAGCACGGCCTGGAGGTCGGACTCCTCGATCTCGCGGACCTGCTCGTCGCTGAGAGCGCGCGGGCCTTCGTGGAGCACAGCCGTCGGGCTCTTGCGTTCCGTCACTGCCAGGAACCTCCCTGCCTCCGTGCGTGCGCGATGGCGCCGCCCTGCTTCACTTCAGTGCGGTACCGCCATGTCGGCCACCCGCCTACCGTCGTACCCATGCTCGGCCTCGACGTCAGCAGCCGCACCTAACAGCCTCTCGCGAGTCTCCGCAGCGGTCGTGCCTGCGATGCGGCCCATAACCGAATTGAAAGACTGTTCATTTGATATGTCAAGATGCGGGTGCCGCGGCCAGCATCCGGCGAACGTGGCGCAGGCTGCCGTGACCTCGGCATTGCTGACCGGCGGAAAGTTCACGCTCGGCGTAGGTACCGGGGAGGCTTTGAACGAGCCCATCCTGGGTTGCCGTTGGCCCTCGGCGGCCGAGCGGCTAGAGATGCTCGAGGAGGCCGTCGACGTGATCAGGCAGATGTTCACGGGCCGACCGCGGCGCGCCACCCCGAACCTCGCTGCAGAAGAGCCCGCCGGAAGTTCCGCATTCGGTTGAGACGTAGAGATAGGGATTAGACGCGGCGGTCACAGCAAAGCTGCGTTACCGACAGCGGGCGCCACAGCGGAAATCGAGTCTGAACTAAGCCCGGTTTGTCCACTTGCGGCGAACCTTGGGCTGAACTGTAATCTGAACGAATGTCCAGAAAGGTAAGGCGCTTCGCCGGCAAGGTGGCGATTGTGACAGGCGCGGCGCAAGGGATTGGCGAGGCCTACGCCCGGGCCCTGGCCGCCGAGGGGGCCGCGGTCGTGGTCGCCGACCTGCACTCCGAAGCCGGTGCGAAGGTGGTCGCTGGGATCGAGGCGGACGGCGGGCAGGCGGCTTTCGCCTACACCGACGTCGCGAGCCCGGAGTCAGCGCAGGCCATGGCCGCCCTCGCGGTGGAGCGCTTCGGCGGCATCGACTACCTGGTCAACAACGCGGCCATTTACGGGAGCATGAAGCTTGACCTGCTGCTCAAGGTCGACTGGGACTACTACAAGTCGTTCATGAGCGTCAATCTGGACGGAGCACTGGCCTGCACGCGCGCCTGCTACGAGCACATGGCAGCACGCGGCGGCGGCGCGATCGTAAATCAGTCGTCGACGGCGGCCTGGCACTACTCGAGCTTCTACGGGCTCGCCAAGGTGGGAATCAACGGCCTGACCCAGCAACTCGCGCACGAGCTCGGCTATCTCGGCATCAGGGTCAACGCGATCGCGCCGGGACCCACCGACACGGCGGCGACCAGGACCCTCGTCGGCGAGCTAGCCAGCGACCTGGTGAAATCGGCCGCGCTGCAACGGCTTGGCCAGCCGTCCGACCTGGTGGGCGCCTGCCTGTTCCTGCTGTCGGACGAAGCAAGCTACATCACCGCGCAGGTCATCAACATCGACGGCGGCTTGGTCTTCCGGCCCTGACCGGCCCCCGGGACCCCGGACCGCCCGACCCGACAGGAGCGGACGTGCGCCACGGCGTCGTGCTGTTCACCAGTGACCGCGGCATCCGCCCCGGTCGCGCGGCGCAAGCCGCCGAGACCGCGGGCTTCGACAGCTTCTACGTTCCCGAGCACACCCACATCCCGGTGAAGCGGGAGGCGCCGCATCCCCGGACCGGCACCAGCCAGCTGCCCGACGACCGTTACATGCGCACTCTTGACCCCTGGGTATCGCTGAGCATGGCCGCCGCAGTCACCTCCACCATCAGGCTCGGTACCGCCGTGGCGCTGCCCAGCCAGCATGACCCCATTGCCCTCGCCAAGACGATTGCCTCCCTCGACCACCTGTCCGGCGGGCGGGTCACGCTCGGCGTGGGCTTCGGCTGGAACATCGACGAGCTGACCGATCACGGCGTCGCCGCAGCCAGCCGGCGGGCCGTGCTGCGTGAATACCTCGAGGCCATGCAGGCGCTGTGGTCGAAGACCGAAGCCAGTTACCAGGGCCGCTTCGTCCGGTTCGGCCGCTCGTGGGCCTGGCCGAAGCCCGTGCAGCAGCCGCGGATGCCGATCCTGCTCGGCGCCGGCGGCACCGAACGGACCTTCGCCTGGATCGCGAGGTCGGCCGACGGTTGGCTGACCACGCCCGCGGAGACCGACCTAGAGCGGAAGATCAGCCTCCTAGCCGCAGCCTGGCGGGACGCCGGTCGCGCTGGCGCACCGCAGGTCGCCGCCCTCGCCGGCAAGCCGGAACCGGACGCGCTCGCCCGGTGGCACGCGGCAGGCGTGACCGAGACTCTGTTCGGGATGCCGGATCGGGCCGAGGACGAGGTCGTCGCCTACCTCGGCAGGCTGGCCGGCAAGCTGGGCCTGCCTGCCCGGGAGGCATCGTGATTCGACCGTTAACCCATTCCGGGCAATAACAAGACCCACGGGCGACCCGACGAGGAGATCATCAGACGCGCGGCCCAAACAGCGCGCGCGACGCGCTATGCGCCCCGCGTCTGCTGCATGGCCTTCGCCATCTTCGGCATCTGGCTCATCTCCTTCGCATCGATGCCCGCAGATGAGCTTCGACAGTAGGTTCTAGCCGACTGGCTGGTTAGGAGGCGTTGGTGCTACCGTCCGCGGCTCAGGCAGTCGCGGTGAGGGCGATTCTCTCCTCGGGGAGCAGGCCGTGCTGCACGGCGAACATCGCCGCCGCGGCGCGATTGGAGGCCGAAATCTTGGCGTAGATGTGCTCGACATGGTTGCCAGTGGTCTTCGGTGTGATCACGAGGCGCTCGGCGATCTGCTTGTTCGACATGCCGCGCGCGAGCAAGACCAGCACCTCAATCTCGCGGACCGTCAGCCCGGCCAGCCCTTCCCGGCGCCGAGGCTGCCGGTGACCGGCCGCCTCGAGCACCGCCCCGACCGCCTCGGCATCCAGCTTGCCTGCCCGAACGGAAGCGCGCATCTCCGTGATCGCCTCGTCGGCCGATCTGGCCGGGCGATGCGGCCGGGGCTCGCGCATCGACTGGTAAGCGTCCGCCGCCCCGAGAAGCCGCGCAGGCCTGGAGATAGAGCCGCCGGACAGGCCGCGCGGGTACCCGCTTCCGTCGAGCCGCTCGCGGTGCTGAACGGCGATGTCGCCGAGCGGCCGCAGCGCCGCCGACTGGTGCAGCATCCGCTCGGACAGATACGGGTACATCCGCACCCGTTCCCACTCGCCGGCGCTGAGCGGGCCCGGCTTGTCCCAGATCGAGTTCGAAACTCCAAGCCGCCCGAACCCGTGCACCAGCCCAGCCTGCCGCAGGAGCTGGACATCACCAGGTGGCAACCCTCGCCGCGCAGCCGCCTCGCCAGCCAATTCGGCGACGGCAACCGAGTGGCCGAGGGTGTAGGGCGACTTGAGGTCGATGAAACCGGCGATTGCAGAGAGCGCGGCATCCAGCTGATCGGCGGTAAGCTCAACCGCCAGCGCGGGTTCGGCCGCGATCACGGTCTCCCAGACTGGCACGGCATCCAGCCCGCCCAGCACTGCGGCAGGGCGCGTGCACAGAAGCTCGCACAGCGTGGGATCGAACTGCTTGCCTAGCTGCCTTCGTGCCAGCACCGTGGCCGCGTTGACTCCTCCTACGCGATGGGCAACCTCAATGAACTCGGCAAGCTGCGCGATCCTCGCCGGAACTGGTACCGCGGGACCCTTCAGGTTCCCTGGCCAGCCTTTGCCGTCCCATTGCTCATACGCCGCTCCAATGGACTCGCATACCCGCTCGGGAAGCTGAAGTTGCTCGGCGAGCCTCCGGGCCAGGCTCGCATGCTGGGAGATCATGCCTTCGAGCTCGCGATGTCCGGAAAAGGCGAACTCCAGGCCCACGCGGAACCGGTGCAGCGGCGGATTGCCCGCACCGACCAGCCGCATGGCCGCCAGGACCGCTCGGAGGCCGCCCAGGTCATGACGGTACTTGCCGGACTTGAGCGCGATGTCGTCGCCGAACCATTTGGCCTGCTCGTGCGCGTCCGAATGACAGCCGACATTGACAAGCAGAGCCGTGTAGTAGACGGCCACCCTGTCCGCCTCGTCAAGCCCGGCCTGGTCGGCGAGGCGCAGCGCAATCAGGCATTGCCGCAGCACGTGCTCCATTGGCTGGCCGAAGCCAAGGTCGACGCCTAGCGAAAGCGCGGCGACCAGTTCGGCCAGCCGGGCTGGCCGAGGCCCAGCGCCGGCGTCCACCCGCTCAGCGTAACCCGGTCAACCCCGAGATTCTGGCTGGTCGAGCGCGACCTCGAGACCCGCGGCCGGCAGCCTGATGGTCACTCGTGTGCCGGCGCCGGGCTCGCTGGCGATATCCATGGTTCCGTGATGGGCGCGAACAAGTTCAGTGACGATCGTCAGGCCGATGCCGCTGCCAGCCACACCTGCGGACCGCTGGCCACGGAAGAACCGGTGGGATACCAGGGGCAGTTCGCAAGCGGGAATGCCGACGCCGGTGTCGCTCACCCTTAGGACCGCGTGCGAGGAGCGCGGATCCTCATCTGGCCCGGTCTCCACCACGACTCGGCCTCCGGCCGGGGTGAACTTCATGGCGTTGGTCAGCAGGTTCGTCGTGATCTCATGGGTTCTCAGCGGATCGCAGTGCACTCGCGCAGCGTCCAGACGGCGCTCGAGTGTGAGGCCCGCGGCATCGAAGCCATCGGCGAGGCTATCCGCGGCGGCCGCAACCGTGGCCGCGAGATCGCGCGACACGAGTGCCAGCTTCAGTGCCGCCGCTTCAGCCGACGCGAGCCGCTGCAGGTCATCGACCATGCGGGCCAGCCTGAGCACCTCATCACGGAGCGACGCGAGATTCTCCGATGTCGGCTTTGCGAGGCCGTCCAGCATGGCCTCGTGTCCAGCCTGCAGGACGGCGATCGGCGTCCGCAGCTCGTGGGCGACATCGGCGACCAGGTTGCGGCGCACCCGCTCCTGCTCTTCCCTGGCGTCGGCCATCTGGTCAAACGCTTGCGCCAGTTCCTGCATCTCGCCGAAGCCGCGCACCTTGCCCGCACGCGTTCCCAGCTCACCACGACCGCGCGCCCTGGCCGTCTTGATCAGCGTGTCGACCGGTGCGGTAATCCGGCGCGACACCAGCAGGGCGACGACCAGCGCGATCACCGCCGCTAGCGCGCTCGCTCCCATCCTGACCTGCCATCGCTGGGCCTCGAACCGCATGATAGTCGCGCCAAATCCGGTGTCACCGAACTTGATCGCCACGCGGCCGACCCGCTGCCCGCCGACCACGACCGGCTCTGTGCGCTGGGGTGCCGGGCCGTCGCTGGCGAAGTTCGGCGACGACAGGATCACATTCCCGGCCTTATCCATCACCCGCATGCCCGCGCCGGCGCTAACGACCAGATCTGCCAGCGGAACAAGGTTCTCCCGCGACCAGCCAGCACGGTCATAGGCCGCCGACAGTCCGATGGCAGTCGCATGCGTCAGGTCGAGCTGCTCACCCTTGCTCAGCTCATTGATGTCCCCGCTCGTGGTCACCAAGCCAAGCAGGATCACCGACGCCACGGCGGCGAGCGCCACTCCGACGAACGCGAGGGCGAGCCGCAGCCCAAGCTGTCCGATCCAGAGGCCGCCGACCCTAACCATCCCGGTTCAGGCCGAGCCGGTAGCCGCCGCCGAGTACGGTCTGCACGATGACCGGGTTGCCGGGATCTTCCTCGATCTTCCGTCGCAGGTTCTTGACATGGGAGTCGATAGTGCGCTCGTAGCCCTCGAAGTCGTAGCCGCGGACGCGGTTAATCAGCTCGAACCGCGAGTAGACCCGGCCGGGGACCGTGGCCAGGGCTACCAGGACGCCCCATTCCGTCGGAGTCAGCTCGACTTCGCGGCCGCGGACCTCGGCCACCCGCCTGGGCTCGTCGATGACCAGCGCGCCGTCCCCGAACCGGCTGATCCCCTGCTCGGTCGCCGATGGCGCGTTGCGGCGCAGGATCGCCTGGACCCGGAGCACCAGCTCACGCGGGCTGAACGGCTTGGTCACGTAGTCGTCGGCACCTAGCTCGAGGCCCGCGATGCGGTCCTCCTCACTGGTCTTCGCCGTCAGCATCAAGATCGGCGTCGAGCTGGCCGCCCTGACCTCCCTGGCGACGGTCTCGCCCGGTACGTCAGGGAGCCCGAGGTCCAGCACGATCAGGTCAGGTGCCGCGGCCTCCGCAACGCTGATCGCCTCAGCGCCCGACTCGGTCGACAGCACGGAGAACCCGGCTCGTTCGAGGTACGAACGGACAAGCTCCCTGAGCTTCCGTTCGTCCTCAACAAGCAGCACGGTCGCGGTCATGACGATCCGATCACTGTCCCTGAGAATGAGAATACTAACATTTTAACATTTCTGACATTCCGGGCAGTTATGCCTCCCTGCCAGTCCCAATACTTCCACCTGCCTGTCGTTGTACGCAGTTCAGGCGGCTGCGATGCGGCACGCCCAGATCCACACAACCTCCACGCCCGCTGCACTGGCCCATCAACGCCATCGCGTTACCTCTAGTGAGTACCCACTCGGAGGGGTTGCTTGGGGGAAGGGACAGAGCACGCGGCCAGCGCCGCAGATGCCGTCCCATGGTGATCGCGCCCGGGCACGCTTGAGTTGTCCGAATGCTTTGGGGGAAGCATCCGGAAACCGGATCGGGGGAAGATCCGGCTTACTCAGCGTGACCGGGCGCGACGTTGCTCGCGGGCCAGCTAACCGCTGTAGCACTCGGCGGCGGGTCTCGGCCGCAGCCACCGGCAGCGTGACCGTGACCTGCGTGCCCTCGCCCACTTCGCTTCGGATATCCAGACGCCCCCGGTGCGCCTGCACAAGTTCGGCCACGATTGTCAGGCCGATGCCGCTGCCTGTGGCCATCTCTGCCGAGCGAGCGCCCCGGTAGAAGCGGTCTGTCACGTGCGGCAGGTCACCGGAGGGGATTCCGATGCCGGTGTCGCTGACCCCGATGCTGGCCATCCCGCTCCCGTCCGGACCGACGTTCAACACGACGTTGCCGCCCGGCCACGTGAACTTCAGCGCGTTGGTAAGCAGGTTCGAGATCACCTCGCGCATCCTGCTCCTGTCGCACATGACGTAGACCTCGGTCAGCCGCCGCCTTAGGCCAACGTCGGCGGCGTTGAAGGAATCAGCAAGACTGTCAGCTGCCTCAGCCGCTATCACGGCAAGGTTGTGCGGGGCGAGCGTCAGCTGCAGCGACGCGGATTCGGCCGCAGCCAGCCGCTGCAGGTCATCGACCATCTTGGCGAGCCTGAGCACCTCATCTCGCAGCGACGAGATGTTTTCAGGCGTCATCTCGGTCACTCCATCGAGCATGGCCTCCAGGCTCGCCTGCAGGACGGCGGTCGGCGTCCGCAGCTCGTGGGCGACATCGGCGACCAGATTGCGCCGAAGCCGATCCTGCCTGTCCAGCGTGCTCGTTGTCGCATTGAAGGACTCGATAAGCTCGCGGATCACGCCGGTCCCGCGGACCGGCCTGACGAGGGCCGAGCGAACCCCGACCCCTCGTGCGCGGACAGCGGCAAGCAGCTTCTCAAGCGGACAATCAGCGAAACGATGAACGCGAGCAATCCGGCGATCCCCCCGGCCATCAGACGTGCGCGCCAGCGTGCCGACTGGAAGTTCCGCAAGACGCTGCCTGGGCTCGTGGAGCTGAACCGGACGGTGACCTGACCGACCTGCCGTCCAGCCACCACGACCGGCCGGGCGAGCTGGTTGATCTTCGGAAATGTCGTGAAGTGTCGGGAGGCCCCTACCACCCGTCCGGACATGTCGTGCACCTGCACAGTTGCGTCGCCGCTGCGGGCCATGCGAAGAACCGGATCGAGATCCATCCGCCCCCAGCCGTGTCCTTCGTAGGCTGCGCGAGTAGTAAGCGCGATGGCCTGAGTGAGACTGCCTTCCTGCTGGATGGCAACTCTGGCGACATCGGTGTCAAGGCTTGCGGACCAGATCGTCGCGTTGACGGCGACGGCCGCAAGCGCAACTGCGATGAAGGCGAGCGCCAGCCGGCGTCCAAGCTGGCCGATCCCGAAGATCTGACGACTGCGCACTCAGGAGTCAACCCGCACTCGCCCGCGACTCAGCAGACCGGGGTGCGGGCACGGCCAGCCGCAAGCTTGTCTGGCTCAGGCAGCAGGCAGTGCAATCCGTGGCATACGGCGTCGCCGTAAGCCAGTTGGCGCCTATGGGCTGCTCGCAACTGCCGCAGATCCCGTACGTACCGGCCTTGATCCGGTCTATCGCGTCCTCGATCAACGCGAGATCTTCATGCGCCCGCAGCATGCGTCTCATCAGCCGCGCATTGGTGGTAGGCGGGCTTGGCGCGCCGTCGGCCGCCGAGCCCGACGGCAAGTCATCGTGATAGGCGATGGACAGCACGACAATCTGGTCAACCTTCTGCCGCCACAGCTCTTCAAGACTTGCGCGGTAGCCACCCGTGTCCATCAGCGGAGTCAAGCCCGCGCCGATGCAGTCCCGATGGGACGGCCATGGAGCCTGGATGGAAATTCAGTGCTCCGTGCGGACCTCAGTGGCGCCCGTCAAGCAGGACATCAGCGTCGAAGCAGGTGCGGTCACCGGTGTGGCAGGCACTACCTGACTGGTCCACCTTGACCAGTACCGTGTCTCCGTCGCAGTCGAGCGCTACCGATTTCACCAGCTGGATATGGCCCGACGTCTCCCCCTTCACCCAGTACGCTTGCCTGCTGCGCGACCAGTACGTGCAGCGGCCCGTGGTCAGCGTGCGGTGCAGCGCCTCATCGTCCATCCAGCCCAGCATCAGGACCTCGCCGGTGTCGTGCTGCTGCGCGATGGCGGGAAACAGGCCTGCTGCATCACGCTTCAGCCGGGCCGCGATCCCCGGATCGAGGCCAGTGCTATCCGTTTCTGTGTTCACTACTCTCCCCGCTCGGTCGCGCCCGCTCCGTTCAGGCGGACCGGATAGCCTGCCTCCCGCAGTGACTGCTTGACGTCGCCGATCCGCAGGGCGCCGAAGTGGAACAGGCTTGCGGCCAGGACCGCATCGGCGCCCGCTCGCACCGCGGGAACGAAGTCGCCCGCGTGCCCGGCGCCGCCGCTGGCGATGACCGGCACATCGACCGCCGCCCGCACGGCCTCGATCAGCGGCAAGTCGAATCCGGCCTTCGTCCCGTCCGCGTCCATGGAATTGAGCAGGATCTCGCCGGCACCCAGCTCGGCTGCCCTGGCGGCCCACTCGACGGCATCGAGCCCGGTGCCGCGCCGCCCGCCGTGCGTGGTCACCTCGAAGGCGCCGGACCGGCCAGCCACCCTCCTGGCGTCGACCGAGATGACAACGCATTGCGAGCCGAACCGGGTCGCGACCTCGGTGAGCAGGGCCGGCCTGGCGATCGCCGCCGTGTTCAAGGAGATCTTGTCAGCGCCCGCTCGTAGCAACCGGTCCACGTCATCGGCGCCGCGGACACCGCCGCCGACGGTCAACGGAATGAAGACCTGATCGGCGGTACGAGCGACGACCTCGTGCATAATCTGGCGCTCATCGCTCGAGGCCGTGATGTCAAGGAACACCAGCTCGTCCGCGCCGTCGGCATCGTAAGCGGCGGCCAGCTCCACCGGATCTCCAGCGTCGCGCAGCCGCAGGAAGTTAACACCCTTAACTACCCGGCCGGCTGTGACATCCAGACAAGGGATAACCCTGATCGCGACCGTCACCCTGGCACCTCGGTCATGCCCGGTCCGCCGACCCGCCCAGGCCAGCTTCCAGCCTGACCGCGTCGAGCGCCTCTTCCAGGGTGAACTTGCGCGCATAGAGCGCCTTGCCGATGATCGCTGAATCCACCCCGAGCGGCAGGAGGGATGCGATTGCCCGCAGGTCGGCGAGGTTGGCGACGCCGCCGCTGGCGATCACCGGGCGTTGAGTTCGTGCGCACACCCGGCGCAGCAAGTCGAGGTTCGGCCCGGTCAGCGTGCCGTCCCTGGTGACATCGGTGACTACGTACCGGCTGCAGCCGCCGGATTCCAGCCGGCCGAGCACGTCGGTCAGCTCGCCGCCTTCGGTAGTCCACCCCCTGGCGGCCAGCCTCGTCCCGCGGACATCCAGGCCCACCGCGATTCGTTCGCCATGATCGGCGATCACTGCGCTGACCCAGTCAGGCTGCTCGAGCGCGGCCGTCCCGAGGATTACCCTTTCGCAGCCGGTGCGCAGGACCGCCGCCAGCGACGCATCGTCACGGATCCCGCCGGACAACTCCACGGCCACGTCGAGTTTCCTGACCACTTCGGCCAGAAGGTCGGCATTGGACCCGCGACCGAACGCCGCGTCCAGGTCAACCAGGTGGATCCACTCGGCACCGGCCCGCTGCCAGCCGAGCGCTGCCTGCAGCGGGTCGCCGTAGGCCGTCTCGGTGCCGGCTTCGCCCTGGACCAGCCTGACCGCCTGGCCGGCGGCCACGTCCACGGCGGGCAGCAGGGTGAGGGCCCTGGTCACCTGATCAGCTCCAGCCAGTTCGCCAGCAGCGCGGCGCCGACGTCGCCGGATTTCTCCGGGTGGAACTGGGTCGCGCACAGCGGCCCGTCCTCGATCGCCGCGATGAACGGCTGGCCGTGCACTGCCCAGGTCAGCAGCGGGGCCCCCGGGGCGGCTGCGTCGTGAGCAGCAGGCTCCGGCCAGGACAGCACCGCGTAGGAATGCACGAAATAGAACCGCTCGCCCGGCCCGATCCCGGCCAGCAGCCTGCTCCCTGCCGGGGCGCTGACCGTGTTCCAGCCCATGTGCGGCAGGACCCGAGCCGGAAGCCGGTCGACCACTCCCGGCAACGCGCCGCAGCCGGCGGTGCGATTGCCGTGCTCCAGCCCTTCGGCGAACAGGACCTGCATGCCGACGCAGATCCCGAGCACCGGGCGGGACCTGGCCAACCTCTTCGCGATGATCTCATCGCCGCGCACCGAGCGCAGGCCCTGCATGCACGCGGCGAATGCGCCGACGCCGGGCACGACGAGGCCGCGGGCATTCAGGGCCGCGTCAGCGTCCGCGGTCACCACCGCCTCCGCTCCAGCCCGCTGCAGGGAACGCTGGGCCGAGCGCAGATTTCCTGATCCGTAGTCGAGGACGACGACGTCCCGCGTGACGCCGCTCACCCCCGCGCCCTCCTCGCCAGCCGGCCCATTTACAGGACGCCCTTGGTGCTCGGAACGCCGTCCGCCCGCGGATCAGGCGCCGCCGCGGTGCGCAGGGCCCTGGCGAACGCCTTGAACTGCGCCTCGACGATGTGATGCGGGTTGCGCCCGTACAGGACGGCCAGATGCACGCAGATCCCGGCAGTCGCTCCGAGCGTCTCAAAGAAATGCCTGGTCAGGCTGGTGTCGAAGGTGCCGATCAGCGGCGCCATGCCAGCTGGTTCACTGTGCACCACATACGGCCGGCCAGCGATGTCGACCGCCGCCCTGACCAGGGTCTCGTCGAGCGGGACCAATGCGTCGCCGAACCTGCTGATTCCCGCCTTGTCGCCCAGCGCCTGGCGCAGCGCGTCGCCGAGCGTGATCGCCGTGTCCTCGACGGTGTGGTGCGCGTCGATCTCGATGTCGCCGGCGGTCTTGACGCGCAGGTCGATCCGCCCGTGCTTGGCCAGCTGGTTCAGCATGTGGTCGAAGAACGGCACCCCGGTGCTCACGTCGGCCACGCCGGTGCCGTCGAGGTCAAGTTCGACGGCGACCCGTGTCTCGTTCGTGGCGCGCTCGGCCCGCCCCGTCCGGCCGGTCACGAGAGCACCTCTTCGAGAGCCGTGCGGAAGGCGTTCATCTCCCGCGGCGTGCCGATCGTCACCCGCAGCCAGCCGGGCGGGCCGACCTCCCTGATCAGTACGCCATGATCGACCAGCTTCTGCCAGACGGCCCGGCGGTCGTTGAATGTGCCGAAGAGCACGAAGTTCGCGTCGGATTCGGCGACCGACAGGCCGCGCGCCCGAAGCCATGTCGTCAGCTCGTCCCGCGAGGCCCTGATGGCGTCGACGGCTCCGAGCAACTCGACGGAGCGGCCAAGCGCGGCGCGCGCGGTCGCCTGGGTCAGCGCCGACAGGTGATACGGCAGCCTGACAATTTGCAGCGCCTCGACCACGCCGGGGTCGGCCGCGAGATATCCCACCCGCGCGCCGGCCAGCGCGAAGGCCTTGGACATGGTTCGGACGACGACGAGCCGCGGGAAGCGCGGCAGCAACGTGAGCGCCGTAGCCTGCTGGTCGCGGGCGAACTCGGCGTACGCCTCGTCGACGACAACCATGCCAGGGGCAGCGGCGCACACCTGCTCGATCACCGCGAGCGGCATTGCCGCTCCGGTCGGGTTATTCGGCGAGGTGAGGAACACCAGGTCAGGGCGGTACTCGGCGATCGCGGCCACGGCCCTGCCCCGGTCGATCCCGAAGTCGGCTTCCCGCAGGCCGGCGATCCACCTGGTGCCCGTCGTCTGCGCAATGATCGGGTGCATTGAGTAAGACGGCTCGAAACCGAGCGCCGTCCGGCCCGGGCCGCCGAACGCCTGGAGCAGCTGCTGGATGATCTCATTGGACCCGTTCGCCGCCCAGATCTGGCTCATCTGCAGGCCGTGACCCAGATAAGCAGCAAGGTCACGGCGCAGTCCGACGGCATCGCGGTCCGGGTACCTGTTGAGCGCCGCTGCCTCGGCCGCCGCGGCCTGCACTATCTCGCCGATCAGCGCCGCTGACGGGCCATACGGGTTCTCGTTCGTGTTCAGCTTGACCGGCGCGTCGATCTGTGGCGCACCGTACGGTACCCGTCCGACGAGGTCGTGCCGCAGCGGCGGAGCAGACCTGGCGCCGGTGACTTCGCCCCCGGCTGCGGCAGCCGCGGCAGCGGAATCGTCGCCGACCCTGATCCTGACCGCGCGCACGTGGGCGGCGAGGTTCTCGGCACCGCCGAGGGCGTCGATGTGCGGCGCCACAGCTGCCAGCGCGCTTTCCGTGCAGGTCACGACGTGGATGCCGCGCAGGAACGTCAGCACGGACAGGCCCCCGGAGTGCCTGGCCGTCCCGCCGGTGGGCAGCACGTGGTTCGAGCCCGCCAGGTAGTCGCCGAGCGAGACCGGGGCGTAGGGCCCGACGAAGACGGCGCCTGCATTGCGCACCCGGCCCGCGAGGTCGCCTGCGTCGGCGGCCTGGACCTCAAGGTGCTCAGGAGCCCAGGCATCGGCGACCGCGAGCGCCGCATCCATGTCGTCGACCAGCACGCATCCTGACTGGCCGGTGAGCGCCTCTTTTACCCGGCTCGCGTGCCTGGTTGTCGCCAGCTGCGCGATCAGCTCAGCGTCTACGCGGTCAGCGAGACCTGGTGCGGACGTGATCAGCAGGCAGGCCGCGAGCGGGTCGTGCTCGGCCTGGGCAATCAGGTCGGCGGCCACGAACGCCGCATCGGCGCTGCCGTCGGCGATGATCGCGACCTCGGTCGGGCCCGCTTCGGCGTCGGTGCTGACAACTCCGCGCAGCAGCCGTTTGGCCGCGGCGACGTAGATGTTGCCCGGCCCGGTGATCGTGTCGACGGCCGCGCAGTCCCTGGTGCCGTAGCCGAGCATCGCGATCGCCTGTGCTCCGCCTGCCGCGTGTACCTCGGTGATCCCGAGCAGCTCGCAGGCGGCGAGGATCGCCGGGTGCGGCAGGCCGCCGCCGCTCGCCTGCGGCGGCGATGTCACAGCGATCTTCTCGACCCCTGCCACCTGCGCCGGTATTACGTTCATTACCACCGAGGAGGGATAGGCGACCAGGCCGCCAGGGACATAGACGCCGGCCCTGGCGACTGGCACGTAGCGCTCGGTGACCGAACTGCCGTCAGTAACGTAGGTCACGCTCTGGCCGGGGACCTGCGCCTCATGCACGCACCTGGCGCGCCTGGCTGCCTCCCGCAGCGCGGCTGCCACCTGCGGATCGAGCCGCGCGAGTGCGTCCGCCAGCGCCCCGCGCGGCACTACCGTCGTGGCCAGGTCAACACCGTCGAACCTGGCCGTATGCTCGCGGACCGCAGCGGCTCCGCGAGCACGCACGTCCTCGCAGACCGGGCGCACGGCCGCCATCGCCGCCTCAACGTCGAGCTCGGCCCGCGGCAGCAGCTCGGCCAGCTGCCTGACGCCCAGCTCGGAGACCGGTGTTCCCCGCAGATCAATCCTGTTGAGCACCCCGCAAGCCTAATGGGCGTTGCCGAGCCGGCTCGGACCGGCGGACCTTGGTCCTGGCAGCGCCTGGCGGCTTAGTCCCTGGTGTTCCCTGGCGGGACGTCATCCCGCCGCCGTCCAGCCCGGCGGCGGCTCAATAACCTGATATGAGGTATGGGGGCAGCTTGGCGGCCCGGCCCGTGTCCAGAGCATCGGCCTGTGGCCTTGCCGTGGGCAAAAGAGTATGCCTGCGCATAAGTCACGTTCATTTGGTCGACGTACCCGTTGGCCCGCGTGATCGCCCGACTGATGTTGGTTCTGGCTGCCGCGACTGCGGCCCGGGCGGCTGCCCCCGAAGGTGCTCGGAGGCTCTTGGCGCTCAGAGTTCGCAGGTCGCCTTCGACGGTCGTGATGTCGCGCTGCACGGTCGCGCGGTTGGAAGTCAGGGCCTTGACATCGCCTTTCACCGACTTGAGATCGCCATGTACCGCTTGCGCCTTGCCAGCGACCGTGGCTGTGGTGCTGCAATACTTATTGCTGCCCGCGGCCGCGAGCTTCTCGGCCGCGAGGTCGGAACCTGCCCGCTGGATGTCGCTCGCGAAGCTCGACAGATCACCGCCGAAGTTGCCGGACGCGCTGCTCGCATCCTGCTGGAGGGTGGCTACGTCAACCCGCAAGGACACCTCAGGCGAGGCCCGCCCATGCCGTTTGCGGGCCTGCCCCCGTGCCCGGTCCGCAAGCGAGTTGGCGTGCTGGATCCTGCGGTTGAGCTCTGCGACCGCCGCGTTGTAGCTGCTGGTATCCGACCGCGTCAGCGTGCCCGGCTGGATGCCGCCTTTGGCCTGCGGCACCTGGATGGTGAGCGCGCCCGCGTTCAGCGTGCCATGGATCTTCGCGTTGGCGCGGAAGCCGCTGACCGTCAAGCTCACCGCTCTGCCGTGGATGGTCCCGGTGAACCGATGCGTGTGCCTGGACAGCCTCTCCCGCGGGACGGTCCCCGCCACGGATGCCGTAGTGACCGTGCCATGCACGCTGCTGCCCGAGGACGGCTCCCACTGGACGAAGTTAACGTTGGAGCCCTTAACAGCCAAATAGCTGGCCTGTCTCGACGACCCGCTACACGCTGCGAGCGCCAACGCAGTTCCCCAAGCAGTAGCGACGACAAGCGCCGCCCTGATGATCACGAGCATTCACCCCCGCCGCCCGAAGACGCCAAGCCAGCCCAGTGAGCCTCCCGGGAAACCTTTCCGGACGCCGCAAGACTCCAGGTAACGCAGTGCACTCTCGCATACACGGATCGTCACGATCCTAACATCGCCCCCCGGGCACCATCTGGCGGGCGGCTCTCGACGGCCAGGAGCGCCCGCCCGCCGGCACTGACCCGCGCCGCTGCGGGGCCTCGGCGGTTGCCTTACTCGATGATCTTCGAGATCGGGATCTCGAGTATGTCTCGCGCCCCGGCGGCCCGAAGGGCGGGAATCAGCGTATTCACGCCGCGCTTGGGCACGACGGCTTCCACAGCGTGCATGTCGCCGCGGGCCAGCGAGGTGATCGTCGGCGACGACATCGCGGGCAGGATGTCGGTCACGTCGGCGAGTTGCGCGGCGGCGACATTGAGCTTGACCAGCACGTTCCCACGCGCCCTGATCGCGCCCCGCAGCAGCAGCGCGATGTCCTCCATCGCGGCGCGCTTGTCGGGATCGGCGAACGCGACGCGGTTCGCGATCAGCTCGGTGTAGCTGGTCAGCAGCGTGTGCAGGATCTTCAGCCCGTTCCGGCGCAGGGAAGAACCCGTCTCGGTCAGGTCGACGATGGCATCGACAATGTCGGGTACCTTCGCCTCAGTCGCGCCAAAGGACGGCGTGACAACGGCCTTAATCCCGTTCTCATCCAGGAATCGCCTGGTGAGGGACGGCAGCTCGGTGGAGATCCGGATTCCCTCCGGCAGGTCGGCGATGGACTCCCAGCCGGAGTTCGCCGGAACGGCGAGCACGACGCGAACCGGATCGCTGGTGGCCTTCGAGTACGCGAGCTCGCCGAGCGAGGCCACGTCCGCGCCGGTCTCGGCGATCCAGTCCCGGCCGGTGATGCCGAAGTCGAACAGCCCCTCGGCAACGTATGTCGGTATTTCCTGCGGCCGCAGGAACCTGACCCGGTCGATCCTCGGATCGTCGATGGCGGCGTGATAGTCCCGCTCAGAGGCACGCCGGACAGTCAGGTCAGCCGCATCGAAGAGCTCGAGCGTGGAGCGTTCCAGCGAGCCCTTGGGCAGCACAATGGAGAGCACGCAAGCACCCTACCGGCGATCCCTGCGGCCCCGGCCGTCAGCGGCTCGCTACGTGACGGGCGCTCAGCGGAGCGTGATCACATTGGTCGTGATCAGGGCGGCCGCGTCCGAGGCGAGGCAGGCGATGTAGCTCACCCTGACCGACGCGCCGTAACGACAACACCGCTCGGAAAGGCCTGCGCGGGTGGTGGCTAACTCCCCCGCGACCGGGCATGCAACGCCTGATTAACCCATGGGAGTACCGCCTCACTATCGCTCGCTCCGCATCTGCCCGAACCTGAGCCTGGTCAACACCCGCCGGGGCGACGATGCCCGTACTCGCGGATCTGCCGGTAGATCGTCGCCCGGACATACCGAGCGCCTCGGCGGCCTCCAGCTCCACCTCGTCATGCCGCTGGTTCGCGCGCTGTTCACGCGACGACCTTCAGCGTCGACGAGCCGTCCGGCAGACGACGCACTTCGAGGCGCTCAGCGAACCTGTCCTTCAGCTCAGCGACGTGGCTGACGATGCCTACGGCCCTGCCCTGCTCTCTGAGCTCGTCGATCACGCCAAGCACCTGGTCGAGCGTCTCGGCGTCAAGCGAGCCGAAGCCTTCGTCGATAAAGAGCGTCTCGGTGTCCACTCCCCCGGCCTCGGCCTTGACTACGTCGGCCAGCCCCAGCGCCAGAGCCAGCGAGGTGTAAAAGGTCTCGCCGCCCGACAGCGACTTCGGGCTGCGTTCCTCGCCGGTGTGCCGGTCAATCACCGACAAGGTCAGGCCGGCGCGCTGGCGCCGTGACTCGCCCTCGTCGCTCCGCCGTAGCTCGTACCGGCCGGACGACATGACCGCCAGCCGCAGGTTCGCCGCGGCGACGACCTGCTCGAACCAGTGCCTGAGCACGTACGTGGTCAGCGCGACCCGGCGATGACCTTCCATGCCCTTGGCCAGGCCGGCCAGGTAGATGACTGGCGCGGTCCTCGCTGCGAGCGCCTCGGCCGCGGCCTCGGCGTGCCGTACCTCGGCCAGCCTGCTGCCCAGCCGCTTAGTCCGGTTCGCGAGCGCGTCACGAGAGGTCCGCGCGTGCTGCTCCGCATCGCGTGCCAACGCGAGGACCGCAGCCGCGCGCTGCGCGGACGCGCGGGTCTCATCGGCCCGTGCCGGATCGAGCCCGGCCAGGTCCGCCGCCTCCGCCCCGGCCTGGAGCGTGGTCAGTGCGGTCTGCCACGACGCCACCTGATCGCTCAGCGCCGACTGCTGCTCCGGCGTGAGCACCGCCGATCTGGCCACGTCCAGCGAGCCGAAGCCGCTCGCCAGCGCTTCGGTCTCGGCCCTACCCCGGGCCGCGACCTCGTCTTCCAGTGCCGCGGCCTGGCGATCGAGAGCGGCCGCGAGACGTCCGATGTCCGCGGCGGCCTGGCGGAGCGCCGCCTGCCTCGCCGCGACCGACCGGTACCCCGCCGCGGCCTCGGCGAGCGTCTCCTTCAGCTCCGCCAGTTCGGCGCTTGCTTGCTCGGACTCCCGGCGTGCAGCCGCCTCGGCGGCCGATGCCGCGCGAAGCCTGTCGCCGAGCCGCTCTTGTTCCTCGCGCAGGCCAGCGAGCGCCGCCACCAGTCTGGGCACCTCGTCCGCGGCCCGCTTCGCGGCAGACAGTCGCTCGGCCACCCCGGCCGCCTCGGCGGTAAGACCGGCGAGCGTGTGCCCGGCCGCGACCGCTGCGTGTTCTGCGACCTCCCGGTCAAACTCGGCGTGCTCCTGCTCGGCCCGCAGCCTGGCCGCCTCGGCGGCATCGCGATGCTTGCGGGCCGACACGACGTTTTCGCCGGTGATGACAGCCCTCTCCTTGCTGGCCTTGGCCGGGGCGGGATGCTCGGCTGATCCGCAGACCGGGCAGGGAGCGCCGCCGGAGAGCCCTGCCGCGAGTTCGGCCGCCATGCCGGCCATTCGCGTATCCATCGCGCGCTGGTGCAGATCGACCAGATGCTGATGCGCGTCGACCGCCGCTCGCATCGCCGCGGCCTTGGCCGCCAGCAGCGGCTTGAGCTCGGCCAGCCGGCTAGCTGCCGCGGTGAGCGTCCCTAGCGCGGCCTGCCGCTGCAGATGTGCTTCGCGACCGGCGGCTGCGGCTCTCGCTTCGATAAGGATCGTCTCCGCCGCCATGATCCGGCCTGGTGCATCCTGCCGGGCGGCGGTGAGCGACCTGATCAGCGCGGCGGCGCTAGCCGCGGCATCGGCCCGCTCGGTCGCGGCCGCCTCGCGCGCAGGCACGGTAGATTCGGCCGCCACCAGGTGCGCAAGCGCAGCCGCCTCGAGCTGCGCGGATTCAGCCTGGGCAGATGCCTCCTCGCCGGTCTTCCGCACCAGCATGGCATCGGCGGATCCGGCGAGCACGCAGGCAAACTCCGGCGCCGCGGCCTCGCCGCCGATGAGCCCGCGGATCCGCTTCCGCATCTGGCCGACGGCGGCCTCGGCCTCGGCCAGAAGCGTCAGCAGCGGCCGCACGGGCTCGGCCCGCCGCGCGGCCTCTTTCCGCGCCGCCCGCATGTCGTGCTCGGGCCCGGTGGCCTCGTGCGCGCGGAGCGAGGCGAGCGCCTCGGTCAGCCGCGTCATCAGCCCAGCCTGCCTGGCCGATTCCTGCTGGGCCGTCTGCGCGGCCTGCGCGTGGCGACTGGCCAGGTCGGCCCCGTCACGGGCGCGGGCGAGCTGCGCGGTCAGGTCATCGTTCAGCTGCTTGAACCGGATCCCGCGTTCGCCGGCGGGCAACCCAATCAGCTCGCCGCGGGCATCCGAGTCGAGCCCGGCGGCCTCGGCCGCTGCCGATACCGCGGCGCCGATCGTCGACTCGGCCATCTGTCGCGCCTTGACGGCAGCCGCCCTGCGCCGGTCGAGTTCGGCCGTGATCTCGTCGTACAACCCGGCGCCGAACAGCTTGGTCAGGACGGCGCGCCGGGCGTCGTCGTCACAGCGCAAGAACCGCGCGAACTCGCCCTGCGGGAGCAGCAAGACCTGCGTGAACTGCGCCCTGCTTAGCCCGACGAGGTCCGTGATCAAGTCACCGACCTCGGCCTTGTTCGACGAAATGCTGATCCAGCGGCCGCCCTCGCGCCGCTGCAGGTGGACCCGCATCGGCTCGGTGGTAAAGCCGTGGCCGCGGCGTTTGGGCCGCCGGTGCTCGGGCACCCGCGCGATCAGATAGCGGACGCCCCGCACGGAGAACTCACAGGTCACCGACGGCTCAAGCGCCGGGTCGGCGAAGTGCGAGTGCAGCCGGTCCTCGGCGGCGTCCTCCCCGGCCAGCCCGCCGTACAGCGCGAACGTGATCGCGTCGAGAACGGTTGTCTTGCCGGCACCGGTCGGGCCCTCGAGTAGGAACAGTCCGCCGCTGGCGAGCAGATCGAAGTCGATTCGCTGGGCCGTCGCGAACGGGCCGAACGCCTGCAGTTCGAGTCTGTGCAGCCGCATCAGGCCGCCGCGGTGTTCCCGCCCGCTTCGCCGATTCCCCCGGCTTCGCGCGCGGCTTCATCCGGCCAGTCGTCATCTCGCCCCGCATGCGCCAGCCACTCGTCGATCGAGTTTGCGTCGGCCAGATCATCAGACGGGCGCCCGGCCGGTCCCTGGCCTGCTTCAAGCAGCCCGTCGGCCCGGTCGCTGGCCAGCACGGCCTCGATCACGTCCCGCAGGACAGCCTGCTGGTCCTCGTCGGCCGCGCCGCCGCTGGTGAACTCGACGAAGTGACCGCAGATCTGCACCGGGTCGGCCGTCCGCGCGAGCCGGCTGAGGTCGGTCGCCGCGCCGGTCAGCTCGCCGTCGGGAGCGAAGTCCAGTACGAGCGTGTGCGGCCATTTCGCGCGCAGCCGCTCCATCGGCGCCGCGGGCCTGACCGGGTCGGTCAGCACGACCCTGACCCACGCCTCGGCGAGGTCACCGGCGCTCGCTGGCCCGCCGTCGGCCAGCAGGTCATCGAGGCGGCCGCGCACTTCGCGCAGCGGGCGCGGCACCGGCGTCGACAGCTTGGTCGTCCGCACCTGACCGGCGCCGTCGATCTCGGCCAGAGTCACGGACTTGGTGTGATAGCGCTCGGAGAAGGAGAACGCCAGTGGTGACCCGCTGTATCTGACGGTCGTTACTGCCGCTGCGGCGCTGAGGTCCTGCTGCCCGTGCAGATGGCCAAGAGCGACGTAACTGAGACCGGCGAACACCGACGCCGGCGCGTCGCCGATACCACCGACCCGGACGTCCCGTTCTGAATCGGAAGGAACGCCACCCGTGATGAACGCGTGCGCGGCAGCGACCGTGCGCGTGATGCCGCGCTCGTCAGCGTCGGCCCTGATCAGCCGGGCGGCGGCGGCAAGCACCGACGCATGCGAACGCTCCGCGCCGAGTTCGTCCATGACCGCGTCGGGAAGCAGGTAGGGGATGCCGTACAGGGCGACCTCGCCGTGCTCGTCGGCCAGCACCACGGGCCGCGCGATATCGGCCACGGCGGTCCGCAGGTGAACGCCAGCCAGCTCGCTGAGCCTGGAACCGAAGCCGAGCCTGACCGCCGAGTCGTGGTTGCCGCTCGTGACCAGCACCGGGATCCTGGCGGCGGCAAACCCCCGCAGCGCCCGGTCGAGCACGGTCACCGCGTCTGTCGTCGGAACCGCCCGGTCGTACACGTCACCGGCGACCAGGACCGCGTGCACCTCTTGGGCGATCGCCTGAGCCAGGAGCCAGTCGAGGAAGGCAGCCTGATGAGTCAGCAGGTTCTCGCCGTAGAGCGTCCGCCCGAGGTGCCAGTCCGAGGTGTGGAGCAGTCTCATCGGCGCTCCATCGATCGTGACGGGGGTGACGGCTGAGGTCGCAACCCATCATCGCCGGAGGCCCCGCGGTTGCCGGCGATTGAGTCGCGACGGCGTGTCGCGCGGCACTGAGCGGCCGCGGGGCGGCTCGCCCGACCCGCGCGCTCCAGGGAGCACGAGCGGCCGCGGGGCGGCTCGCCCGACCCGCGCGCTCCAAGTAGCACTGTTGGTAGCGTGGGGCCGTGATCGATGAGCTGTTCCCGGCCGACCTACCCGAGCCCGGGCACTGGGAGCAGCGGTACCCGCCGCGCGACCTGCCGTCCGGCGCGAAGGTCACCAGGCTGGGGCCGTCGCCCACCGGGTCCGTGCACATCGGCACGATCTACATGGCCATGATCGACCGTGACGTCGCCCATCGGTCAGGCGGCCGCTACCTGGTCAGGATCGAGGACACCGATCAAGCGCGCGAGGTCGAGGGGGCGCTGGAACAGTTTGCGCGCGCCTTCGACTACTTCGGCCTGATACCGGACGAGGAAGAGGGCCGCGGCGACTACGGGCCCTACCGCCAGTCGGAGCGGCCGGCGATTTACATGAGCTACGCTCGCGAACTGCTCCGGCAGGGCAAGGCCTACCTGTGCTTCGAAACCGCCGAAGAGCTCGCCGACATCCGCAAGCGGCAGCAGGAGACCAAGGTCCCGCCGGGCTACTACGGGAATTGGGCGATCTGGCGGGACGCGACCGCCGAGCAGGTCCAGGCGAAGCTCGCTGAGGGTGCGCCGTACGTGGTCAGGTTCCGTTCGCCGGGGATCCCGGGCCGGCGGGTCGAGTTCGACGAAGCCATCCGAGGCAAACTGTCCGCCGAGGCGAACTACAACGACGTGGTCATACTCAAGTCGTCCGTCAACGCACGATCATCGGATAGCACTGACCGGCTGCCCACCTACCACTTCGCGCACGCCGTCGATGACCACCTGATGCGCGTCAACCTCGTGATCAGGGGCGAGGAGTGGCTGCCGTCGGTCCCGATGCACCTGCAGCTCTTCGAGGCGCTCGGCTTCGAGCCGGCGGAATACGCCCACACCGCGCTGCTGATGAAGCGGATCCCTGGGGGGAAGCGGAAGCTGTCCAAGCGCAAGGATCCCGAGACGAGCGTCGATTTCTACCTCCAGGCCGGTTATCCGGCCAAGGCGATGCTGTACTACCTGCGCGGTCTCGCCAACGGGTCGCTGGCCGAGATGCCGCTGGACGAGGCGCTGGCCGCGCCGATCAAGCTGTCCGAGCTGGGCGGCGCGGGACCGCTGATCGACCAGGTGAAGCTCGAGGACATCAGCGCCGACCATATCGCGACCCTCAGCGGGCAGGAGATCCTGGCGGCGATGCGCACCTGGGCCGCGCGGTACGACCCGGAACTGGCTGCGGTGCTCGACGGCGAGCAGCAGCTGGCGCTCGCCGCTCTGGCCGTCGAGCGGGATGGTGTCGAGAACCCGCGGAAGGACCTGCGCAAGTGGTCAGATTTCGGCTCCGCGTATGGTTTCTTCTTCCCTGAGCTGTTCACGCTGGTCGGCGCCGGTGACGAGCGGCTCGGCGGCCTGCCTGGCGACCTGGTGCGGGCCTTCGCGGCTGACTTCGTCGAGGGTTATCAGGAACTGGCCGATCCGCATGAGTGGTTCGGGCAGATCAGGGACCTCGCCGCCAAGCACGGGTTCGCCCCGAGCGCCAAGGCGTACCGGCAGGCGCCAGCGGATTACCCTGGCTCGATCAAGGAGGCGTCGTACCTCATCAGGATCGCGCTGACCGGCTCGACGCGTAGCCCGGACCTGGCCAGCGTTGCCCGTGTCCTCGGGCGGGACGAGGTGATGAGGCGGGTCTCCGCGCTGACCAGTTAAGGGCCGCCAGCGGCCCCGGCCACGCTTCTCCCTCCATGATCACGGACACATTTCCACGAGGGACGTCGGGAAGTGTCCGTCATGATGGCAGGGCCGGTGGTCGAGCGTGCAGTGTTCCCCGTGGAGGGAGGTTCGGTGCAGCTAAGCGATGATGACGCCAGGCAGCGGTTTGGCGGGGCCCGGGTGGCCAGCCTCGCGACGATGTCCCCAGAAGGGCAGCCGCACATTGTTCCTATCACCTTTGCCGTTGACGGTGATGTGATCTACACCGCCGTCGACTTTAAGCCGAAGTCCACGCCGCGGCTGCGGCGGCTCAGCAACATCCACGCCAACCCGAGGGTCGCTGTGCTCGCCGATCATTACGACGAAGACTGGCCGGCGCTGTGGTGGGTTCGCGCCGACGGCATGGCGGCCATCCTGGACAGCCCGGCCGAGATGACGGCACCGACCGAACTGCTGACCGGGCGATACCCGCAGTACCGGGACAATCCGCCGGCCGGGCCGGTGATCGCGATTCGTGTCGCCGCCTGGACCGGCTGGTCGGCGACGTGATGCTGGGGGGACCCTCCGCGTGTTATAGGTCTGCTACTGCCGGGATTACCTGGCTGCCGATGATCTCGAGCGGCGTGATTTCCCAGACGTTGGCGACTGCCCCGATGGCTGTGTCGAAGCCCATCGCAGCGAGCTCGCCGAGCCTGTCGACGACCTCGTTCGCCTTCTGTCCATTCGGGCCGACATCGAAGATGAAGTAGCAGGACTTGCTGATCTCGTCGTAGACCCGCTCTTCCGCGTCGCAGTGAGCGCGCAGGACGTCCAGCTTGCGGGCGAGATCGGGGGTCGGGAACAGGTTGCAAGCCTGGGCGTAGCGCGCCACGAGACGCAGAGTCTTCCGCTCCCCGCCGCCGCCGATCATGATCGGCGGGTGCGGCTCGGTGAGCGCCTGCGGGGAGTTCAGCGGGCGATCGAGCTCATAGTGCGTGCCACGGAACGGAGCCTCGTCGCCGCTCCACATCTGCAGGCAGATCTGCAGGGTCTCCTCAAGCCGCTCGAACCGCTCAGCAACCGGCGGGAACGGGATGCCGAGCCCCTTGGACTCCTCCTCGTTCCAGGCCGCGCCGATGCCAAGCCAGGCGCGGCCGCCAGAGAGCACGTCGAGCGTGCTGACAATCTTCGCCAGAACGCCCGGATAGCGGTAGACCGCACCTGTCACGAGCGTGAGCAGATTCGCCCGGGAGGTGTGCGCTGCCAGGTATCCGAGGGTGGTATACGCCTCAAGCATCTCGTGGTCGGCCGGCCCGACGCCCCTGATCTGGAAGAAGTGGTCCATAACACTGATGAACCCGAATCCCGCGTCGTCGGCTGCGCGGGCCACGGCGGCGAGGTCGGCGCCGAGCCGCCTAGTACGGCAGCCGCCATTGGCGTTCTGAGCTGGGATGTCCCGGCGTGTCGGACATCGTAAACGCGACCGCCTCATGATCATGTTTGTGTGACGAAACGACAATCTGAGGCGGCCGCTGCCGCCAGGGTAGCGGCCGGGCTGGGCCGCCGGAAGCGAACCGAGCTGCTGACGCTGATGAGGCCGGCGTTCACGCGGACCGAAGCGTGGCTGCAGGCGGCGCGTTATACCGCTGCGGTGATGAGTGACCTGCCGCGGCGTAATGGGTGGACGATCGCGAAGCTGATCGGGGACAGGACGCCGGACCGGACTCAGCGGCTGCTGAACCGCGCGTGCTGGGACGAGGCCGCGGCAATGGACGCGGTGTGCCGCTTCGCCGTGGCGGGGCTGGATGAGGCGGCGCGCCGGTCCGGCCGCGGGCGGGGCCTGGCGATCGGGGCGCTGGATGAGACCGGGCAGGAGAAACACGGGACGGCCACCGCCGGCGTGCAGCGCCAGCACATGGGCTGCGCGGGCGGGGTGGAGAACGGGATCAATACCGTGCACCTGTCCTATGTCCGCGAGGGCACCGGCCACGCGCTGATCGGCGCCCGGCAGTGGATCCCCGCCGGGCAGATCGCCGACCCGGTCCGGTCGCTGCAGATGGCGCTGCCGCTGGACCTGGAGTTCGCCACCAAGGGGCAGCTCGCCCAGGCGGTCGTCGCCGGCGCGCTCGCCGGCGGCGTGCGCCTGGACTTCGTGTGCGGCGACGAGGTATACGGATCCTGCACCCAGCTGCGGGACTACCTGGAAAACCAGGCCCAGGCCTACGTGCTGCGGGTCCCCTCCAGCTTCCGCGTGACCCTGACCGCTGGCGTCACCCTGACCTGCGCGCAGGCCATCCGCCGGCTCGGCCACCCGGACCTGCGCTGGGAGATCCGGTCGGCGGGGAAAGGCTCCAAGGGCGAGCGCTGGTACGCCTGGGCCTGCATCGGCACCGCCTCCCCCCGTCACTGCCTGCTCATCCGCCGCCACCTGCAGACCGGCGAGCTGGCCTTCCACTACTGCCACCTCCCCGCGGGCCAGCCGCCCGGCATGACCCGGCTGATCCGCGCCGCCGGGCTCAGATGGCCGGTCGAAGAGGATTTCCAGTTCGGCAAGGACTGCTTCGGCCTCGACCAGTCCCAGGTCCGCCTCTACCACGCGATCTTGCGGCACACCATCCTGGTCATGGCCGCCCTGGCCGTCTGCGCCATCACCGCCGCCCTGCTGAAAGACCAGACCTGCACACAGGCGCCCCTGCCGGTGCATCCCGGCCAGCCGCCGCCGCAAGACGCCGGCGTGATCGCGCTGACCGTCCCCGAGGTCCGGCGGCTCATCGCCGCGACCGCCCGCCCCTCACCACCCGGCCACGCCGAGCACTGGTCCGGCTGGACGCGCAGCCACCAGGCCCGCGCCCGCTGGTTCCACCACCGGGCCAGACTCGCCCGAGACCAGCACCTCATCATGAAACCCCTGGCAGG
>Ga0209240_1000122_pt1 | contig 29706 bp, 26 predicted proteins | sample GraSoi_2013_80cm_FD_185828 | JGI IMG/M metagenome (GOLD analysis project Ga0209240, IMG submission 185828) | Grasslands soil microbial communities from the Angelo Coastal Reserve, California, USA - Sample 9_17_2013_80cm (SPAdes) (version 2) | ecosystem: Environmental > Terrestrial > Soil >...
GGGCGGCGCGATAGCCGACGCCGGTGATCTCGAGCCGGCGCTCGAAGCCCTTGGTAACGCCCGTCATCGCATTGGCGAGCAGCGACCGGTAGGTTCCCCACATGGCCCGCGCGCGCTTGGTGTCGGTGCGCGGATCGATCTTGACCTCGCTGCCTTCGACCTTGGCCGCCACATCGCTGTGCAGCGCGACCGCAAGCGCGCCCTTGGGGCCCTTCACCTTGACGACCTGACCTTCCACGCTGGCGGTGACGCCGGAGGGAATCGCAACAGGTTTTTTTCCGACACGAGACATGGCTGCTGGTCCGTTGGGGTGCTGCTAGAACGATCGCTCGGCGGTTATGCACGGCCGCGGATTGCACCGCGACTCGGGCTCCTTCGTTTCATGTCAAAAGACGGTGCAGAGAATTTCTCCGCCCACATTGTTGTCGCGCGCGTCGTGATCGGCCATCACCCCCTTGGGTGTCGACAGGATCGCAACCCCCAATCCGTTGTTCACACGCGGAAGCGCCTTGACCGAGGCATAGACCCGCCGCCCCGGCTTCGATACCCGCGAAATCTCGCGGATCACCGGCTCGCCGTCCGAGTATTTCAGCTCGATCTCGAGTTCTTTGCGCCCGTTCGAGTGCTCGACCGCCGCGTAGCCGCGGATGAAGCCTTCGGTCTTGAGCACATCCAGCACGCTCACGCGCAACCTGGACGCTGGCGTCGACACCTTCGACTTGTTGCGCATTTGCGCGTTGTGAATGCGGGCAATCATATCGCCGAGCGGATCGTTCACACCCATCGCCCCGCCCTCCTTACCAGCTCGACTTGACCAAGCCCGGGATCAGCCCCTTGGAGCCGAGATCCCGGAGCGCGATGCGCGACAGCCGGTGCTTGCGGTAGTAGCCGCGCGGCCGACCGGACACCTCGCAACGATTGCGAATGCGGGTCGCCGAAGAGTTGCGCGGCAGCTCCGCAAGCTTGAGGGTTGCCGCGAATCGCTCCTCCATCGGCTTGGTCTTGTCGCGAGCAATGGCCCTGAGCCGAGCGCGCCGGCCGGAATACTTCTTGCTCAGCTTGCGCCGCCTATTGTTCTTCTCGATCGAACTCTTCTTTGCCATCAATGTCTCCTGGCTGTCCGGCGCTGCGGATGAGCTCACTGCCGGAACGGAAAGTTGAACGCGCTCAGCAGCGCTCGCGCCTCGTTGTCGGTTTTCGCGCTGGTGCACACGGTAATGTCCATCCCCCAGACGTCGGCGACCTTGTCGTAGTCGATCTCGGGAAAGATGATGTGCTCCTTGATGCCGATCGTGTAGTTGCCCCCGCCGTCGAAGCTCTTCGGCGACAAGCCGCGAAAATCGCGCACGCGCGGCAGCGCGATATTGATCAGCCGATCGACGAACTCGTACATGCGCGTTTTGCGCAGCGTCACCTTGCAGCCGATCGCCTGACCGTCGCGCACCTTGAAGGTGGCGATCGACTTTCTGGCCTTGGTGATCACCGCCTTCTGGCCTGCGATCAGGCCGAGATCATTGGCGGCGGCCTCGACCTTCCTGCGGTCGGCGACGCCTTCGCCGATGCCCATGTTGATCACGACCTTCTCGATCACCGGCACCTGCAGGCGGCTCTTGTAGCCGAGCTCATCAAAGAGTTTCTTGCGCACGACGTCCTCGAAATAGGTCTTGAGCCGCGGCGTGACGCGCTCCTCCCGTCGCCTCGGCTTCGGCGGCGGCGCTTCGCCCTTGGCGGCCTTGTCGCCCTTCTCGGGCTTGGGACCCTTTTGCGCCCGCTGCGCCTTGTCGCCCTTCTCGGGCCGCGGAGCTTTGTCCGATTTCTGAGGCTCCTTCTCGGCCTTGGGCTTGGTTTCGGTGTCAGCCATCGATCTCAACTCCCGAACGCTTGGCCACCCGCACCTTGCGTCGATTGTCGCCCTCGCCCACGAACTTGAAGCCGATACGTGTCGGCTTGCCGTCCTTGGGATCGGCGAGCGCGAGATTGGACAGTACGGCGGCCTCCTTGGAGATGATGCCGCCCTCCTGCTGCGCGCTCTGCTTCTGGTGCCGCTTGACCAGATTGACGCCGCGCACCAGGGCGCGGCCCTCCTCGGTGCGCACCTCGATCACTTCGCCGGTGCGGCCCTTGTCGCGGCCCGTGAGCACGATCACCTTATCGCCCTTGCGGATTTTCGCCGCCATCACAGCACCTCCGGCGCGAGCGAGATGATCTTCATGTGGTTCTTGGCGCGAAGCTCGCGCGGAACCGGGCCGAAGATACGCGTGCCGACCGGCTCCATCTGCGGATTTATCAGCACTGCGGCATTGCGATCGAAGCGGATGACCGAACCGTCGGGGCGCTTGATGTCCTTCGAGATCCGCACCACCACCGCCTTCATCACCTCGCCTTTCTTCACGCGTCCGCGCGGGATCGCCTCTTTCACCGACACCACGATGACGTCGCCGATGGTGGCGTACTTGCGCTTCGAACCGCCGAGCACTTTGATGCACATGACGCGCCGCGCGCCGGAATTATCCGCCACGTCGAGGTTGGTCTGCATCTGAATCATGACGCCACCCTCGTCCTCTCGATTTCCGCGCGCACTGCGCTCACACGACCTTCTTCTTCTCGCCCCGAACCACTTCCCACCGCTTGAGCTTGGACAGCGGTCGGCGCTCTTCGATCCAGACGATGTCGTCCACCTCGTACTGGTTGGTCTCGTCGTGGGCGTAGTATTTTTTCGTACTCCGCACCGTCTTCTTCATCTCCGGATGGGTGAAGCGGCGCTCGACACGCACCACCACGGTCTTGTCCTGCTTGTCGCTCACCACGACACCCTGGAGCACGCGCTTCGGCATCTCTGACTACTCCGGCTTGGCTTTCGAGCGCGCGGCGCGCTTCGGTTTGGCTGCTGGCTCCTTCGTCGGCGGCGCGGTCGTCGCGGCGGGCGCCGCCCGGCCGGAACGCTTCTGCGCCGCGATCGTCTTGATGCGCGCGATGTCACGGCGAACCTGTCGAACCCGCGCAGTGTTCTCGAGCTGCCCCGTCGCCCGTTGAAAGCGCAGGTTGAACCGCTCCTTCTTGAGCTTGAGGGCCTCGTCGTCGAGCTGGTCGACGGTCATGGCCCGAAGGTCACCCGGCTTCATGACGATCCTACTCCGCGATGCGCTCGATGAAACGCGTCTTGATCGGCAGCTTGGCGGCGGCGAGTCCAAGCGCCTCGCGCGCCATCTCCACCGACACGCCGTCGACCTCGAACAGGACGCGCCCCGGTTTGATGCGGGTGACCCAGAATTCCGGCGTCCCCTTGCCCGAACCCATGCGCACTTCGAGCGGCTTCTTCGACACCGGCACGTCCGGATAGATGCGAATCCAAACTCGGCCCGCGCGCTTCATGTGGCGGGTGAGGGCGCGGCGCGCGGCCTCGATCTGGCGCGCGGTGACCCGCTCCGGCTCCAACGCCTTGAGGCCGAATTGACCGAACGCCAGGTCGACGCCCGAGGTCGCAATCCCCTTGATGCGGCCTTTGTGCGCCTTGCGGAACTTGGTGCGCATCGGTTGCAGCATGGCTGTTCGCCTCTCTCAGTCTCTTGCCCGGAGCGCTCACGACGCGTCGCGACGCGGACGCCCAACCTCGCCTTCCGCCATCTTCTTGTCCTGCGCCATGGGATCGTGTTCCATGATCTCTCCCTTGAAGATCCAGACCTTCACGCCGCAGGTGCCGTAGGTGGTAAAAGCCGTGGCGACGCCGTAGTCGACATCCGCGCGCAGCGTATGCAGTGGCACGCGGCCCTCGCGATACCATTCCATGCGCGCGATCTCCGCGCCGCCGAGCCGGCCCGAGCAATTGATGCGGATACCGCCGGCGCCGAGCCGCATCGCCGACTGCACGGCGCGCTTCATGGCGCGGCGAAAGGCCACGCGGCGCTCGAGCTGTTGCGCGATCGATTCGGCGACGAGCTGGGCATCGAGCTCCGGCTTGCGGATCTCGACGATGTTGATCACGACGTCGGATTTCGTGAGCTTGGTGACCTTCTTGCGCAGCTTCTCGATGTCGGCGCCCTTCTTGCCGATGACGACGCCCGGACGCGCGGATTGAACAGTCACGCGGCACTTCTTGTGCGGCCGCTCGATCATGATTTTCGATACCGCCGCCTGCTTGAGATCCTTCATCAGCTCCGCGCGGATCTTCATGTCCTCGTGCAGCAGCTGGCCGTACTCGTTCTTGCCGGAGTACCAGCGCGAATCCCAGGTGCGGTTGATGCCGAGCCGCAAGCCGATTGGATTGACCTTTTGACCCATTGGTTCCCTCTTACGAAGCTGCGGCCTCGACCTCGCGCACGACGATGGTCAGGTTCGCGAACGGTTTGAGAATCCGGCCGATGCGGCCGCGACCCCGCGGGTGAAAACGCTTGATCACGATCGCCCTGCCGACATGCGCCTCGGCAACGACAAGATCGTCGACGTCGAGGTCGTGATTGTTTTCGGCGTTGGCAATCGCCGATTCCAGGCATTTGCGCACGTCGCGGGCGATGCGCTTGCGCGAAAATTCGAGATCGGCCAACGCGGTCGCGACCTTCTTGCCGCGGATGAGTTGCGCGACGAGATTGAGCTTCTGCGGGCTCACCCGCAGCATGCGGGCGATGGCTTTCGCCTCGTTCTCGGCAAGCGCGCGCTCGCGTGTCTTTTTGCCCATGTTCGCCCTCAGCCTTGCGAGCCACCGCCGGGTCCGGCCGCAGTCGGTGCGGCGGCGGGTGCGGCGGCGGCGCCAGGAGCCGCGGGGCCCGCCGCGCGTTTCGCTTTGCGGTCCGACGAATGGCCATAGAACGTCCGCGTCGGCGCGAATTCCCCGAACTTGTGTCCGACCATCTCCTCGGTCACCAGCACCGGAATGTGCTTGTGCCCGTTGTAGACGCCGAAGGTCAGCCCGACGAACTGCGGCAGGATGGTCGAGCGCCGGCTCCAGATCCTGATCATCTCGTGACGGCCCGACGAGCGGGACGCCTCCGCCTTCTTGAGCAGATAGCCGTCGACGAACGGACCCTTCCAAATCGAACGCGCCATGATGCCGTCCTCGCTACTTCTTCCGCGTGTGGCGGCTCGCGATGATGAATTTTGTGGTGGATTTGTTCCTGCGGGTCTTCTTGCCCTTGGTGTTAACACCCCACGGCGTCACCGGATGCCGTCCGCCCCGGGTACGGCCGCCGAGCGGATGGTCGACCGGATTCATCGCCTCGCCGCGAACGTGGCCGCGCCAGCCCATCCAGCGCGTCCGGCCGGCCTTGCCGATTGAAATGTTCATGTTGTCGGGATTCGACACTGCGCCGATCGTCGCCATGCAGCGGCCATGCACCAGGCGCTGCTCGGAGGAGTTGAGGCGCAAGATGACGTATTCGCCGTCGCGGCCCACGATCTGCGCATAGGTGCCAGCCGAGCGGGCGATCTGCCCGCCCTTGCCGATCTTGATCTCGACGTTGTGCACGATCGTGCCGATCGGGATGCTGCCGACCGGCATCGCGTTGCCCGGCTTCACGTCCACGTGCTCGCCGGAAACGACCGTGTCGCCTTGCGCGAGCCGCTGCGGCGCCAGGATGTAGGCGAGCTCGCCGTCCTCGTACCTGATCAGCGCGATGAAGCCGGTGCGGTTGGGGTCGTATTCGATGCGCTCGACCTTGGCCGGTACGTCGAATTTACGGCGCTTGAAGTCGACCTTGCGATAGGCCTTCTTGTGGCCACCCCCCCGGTAGCGCATGGTCGTGCGGCCGAGATTGTTGCGTCCCCCCGTCGACTTCTGGCCCTCGGTCAACTCCTTTACCGGTTTGCCGCGGTAGAGGCCGGAGCGGTCGACCAGCACCAGCTGGCGCTGGCTCGGCGTGACCGGATTGTAGGACTTGAGTGCCATTGCCTCCCTCCTCACAGACCCGTCGTCACGTCGATCTTATGGCCCTCTTCGAGGGTTACGATCGCGCGTTTGACTTCCGACTGCTCGCCGATCGTCCCTTTGAAGGCCTTGATCTTGCCTTTGCGGACGTGGGTGTTGACGCTCTTGACCTTGACGTCGAACAGCTTCTCGACCGCCTCCTTGATCTGCGGCTTGGTCGCACGCCTGGCGACCTTGAACATCACCTGGTTGCGTTCCGAGGCGAGCGTCGCTTTCTCGGTGATGACCGGCGAGATGATCACATCGTAATAGCGCGGATCGGTGGGGCTCATTTGAAACGCGCCTCCAATGCTTCCAGCGCCGACTTGGTCAGCACCAATGTCGGCCGCCGCAGGATGTCGTAGACGTTGATGCCCTGCACCGGGAGCACGTCGATGTTCGGGATATTGCGCGCGGCCAGGGCAAAATTGGCTTCGAGCTCGGCGCCGTCGATGATGAGCGCGCTCGTGAGTCCGAGCTTGGTGAAGTTCTTTTGCAGTGCGGCGGTCTTGCCATTCTTCACGGTCGCCTTCTCGAGGACGATGATGCCGCCGTCCTTGGCCTTGGCGGACAAGGCGTGCTTGAGAGCGAGCGCGCGCACCTTCTTCGGCAGATCGATCGCGTGGCTGCGCGGCGTGGGCCCGAACGAGCGGCCGCCGCCGCGGAAGAGATTGACCCGCGCAGAGCCGTGGCGGGCGGAGCCGGTGCCCTTCTGCCGGTACATCTTCTTGCCGGTACGATGGATCTCGCCGCGGTTCTTGACGGCGTGCGTGCCGCGCTGACGCTTGGCGAGCTGCCAGCGCACGCAGCGATGGAGGATGTCCGCCCTCGGCTCGAGGCCGAAGATCGCGTCCGGCAGTTCGACCGAACCCGCCGCCTTGCCGTCGAGCGACACGACCTTGAGTTCCATGTTACGCGCCCTCCTTGTCGGCGGCCTTGCCTTCGTCGGCGGGCGTGGCCTCGGCTTTGCTGGCGGCGGCAGCCGCCTCCGGCAGGCGGAACTTGCCGGGCTTGGGGGCGTCCTTCGGCAGCTTCTTCTTCACCGCGTCGCGCAGCGTGATCCAGCCACCCTTGGCGCCGGGCACCGCGCCTTCGACCAAGATGAGCCCGCGCTCGACGTCGGTCTGCACCACCTTGAGATTGAGCGTCGTGACGCGCTCGACGCCCATGTGACCCGGCATTTTCTTGTTCTTGAAAGTCTTGCCGGGATCCTGGCGGCCGCCGGTGGAACCGATCGAACGGTGCGAGATCGAAACGCCGTGCGAGGCGCGCAGGCCGGCGAAGTTCCAGCGCTTCATGCCACCCGCAAAGCCCTTGCCGATCGAGGTCCCGGTCACGTCGACAAATTGCCCGACGACGAAGTGATCGGCGGTGATCTCGGCACCGACCGGAATCAAATCGCCCTCCTCCACCCGGAACTCGGCGAGCTTGCGCTTGGGCTCGACCTTGGCGACGGCGAAATGGCCGCGTTCCGCCTTGGTCACATTCTTCGGTCTGCGCGAGCCGGAGCCGAGCTGCAGCGCCACGTAGCCGTTCTTGTCCTTGGTGCGGTGGGCGACGACCTGGCAATTGGCGAGGCGCAGCACCGTGACCGGCACGTGCTCGCCACCGTCCGTAAAGACGCGGGTCATCCCGACCTTTTGTGCGATCACCCCGGAACGCATTGTTTGTGTCCTGTCTCTCTCGCGGCTCAGAGCTTGATCTCGACGTCGACGCCGGCGGCGAGATCGAGCTTCATCAGCGCGTCCACCGTCTGCGGCGTCGGATCGACGATGTCGAGCAGCCGCTTGTGCGTGCGCATCTCGAACTGCTCACGGCTCTTCTTGTCGATGTGTGGCGAACGGTTGACCGTGAACTTCTCGATCCTCGTCGGCAGCGGGATCGGGCCGCGCACCTGCGCGCCGGTGCGCTTGGCGGTCGCCACGATCTCGCGCGTCGACGCATCGAGGATGCGGTGATCGAACGCCTTGAGCCGGATCCGAATATTCTGGCCGTTCATGGTTTCTCCGATGGCGGCGAGTTGCGAACGTCAGAGACAGGGGACGAACGCGCCATCCCGCTCCCGGTATCTGTCCGTCCCGCGTCGTCGGTCCTCCGTCGCCTGTTACTCGGTTATGCTGACCACCACGCCGGCGCCGACGGTTTTGCCGCCCTCGCGGATGGCAAAGCGCTGCTTCTCCTCCATCGCAATCGGCGTGATCAGCTCCACGTCCATGGTCGCGTTGTCGCCCGGCATGATCATCTCCGTGCCCTCAGGCAGCGTGCATTGCCCGGTCACATCCGTGGTCCGGAAGTAAAACTGCGGACGGTAGTTGTTGAAGAACGGCGTGTGCCGGCCGCCCTCCTCCTTGGTCAGGATATACGCCTCAGCCTTGAACTTCTTGTGCGGCTTCACCGAACCCGGCTTGCACAGAACCTGCCCGCGCTCCACCGCATCCTTGTCGATGCCGCGCAGCAGACATCCCACATTGTCCCCCGCTACACCCTCGTCCAAAAGCTTGCGGAACATCTCAACCCCAGTCACCACAGACTTCTGCGTGTCCCGCAGCCCCACGATCTCAACCTCCTCCCCGACCTTGATCTTGCCGCGCTCGATGCGCCCCGTCACAACCGTGCCGCGCCCGGAGATCGAGAACACGTCCTCGATCGGCATCAGAAACGGCTGGTCGATCGGACGCTCAGGCAGCGGCACAAACGTATCCAGCGCATCGTAAAGCTTCAGGATCGCCTCGTCGGCGAACTCGCCTTTCTCCCCGTTGAGCGCCTTGATCGCGGCCCCGCGGATCACCGGCGCCTTGTCGCCGGGAAACTGATACTTGCTCAAAAGCTCGCGCACCTCGAGCTCCACCAGGTCCAGAAGCTCGGGGTCGTCCACCACGTCGACCTTGTTGAGGAACACCACGATGTAGGGGACGCCAACCTGGCGCGCCAGCAGAATGTGCTCGCGCGTCTGCGGCATCGGGCCGTCCGCCGCCGACACCACCAGGATCGCACCGTCCATCTGCGCCGCACCCGTGATCATGTTCTTGACGTAGTCGGCGTGCCCGGGGCAGTCCACGTGCGCGTAGTGGCGCTTCGCGGTGGCGTATTCCACGTGGCTGGTCGCAATCGTCAAAATCTTGGTCGGGTCGCGCCGTCCCTGGCTCTCCGACGCCTTCGCAACCTGGTCATACGGCACAAACGTCGTCGTCCAGCCCTTCTCCGCCGACACCTTCGTCAGCGCCGCCGTCAACGTCGTCTTGCCGTGGTCGACGTGACCGATCGTCCCAACGTTGCAATGCGGCTTCGTGCGTTCGAATTTCTGCTTAGCCATGGCTCGGCTCCTCTAGGATCCTTCTCAACTAAACTCCAACTCCGACGGCATCGTTCAGATCATTGCGGTTCGCGTCGCGCGCGGCTTCAGGCGAACTTCGCCTGGATCTCGGCGGCGACCGCCTGGGGCACCTGTTCGTAGTGATCGAATTGCATGGTGAAGGTGGCGCGCCCCTGCGACATGGAGCGCAGGTTGCTCACATAGCCGAACATGTTGGCGAGCGGCACCATCGCGTTGACGACGTTGGCGTTGCCGCGCATGTCCTGGCCCTGGATCTGCCCGCGGCGCGAGTTGAGGTCGCCGATGACAGAACCGGTATAGTCTTCGGGCGTCACCACCTCGACCTTCATGATCGGCTCGAGCAGGACCGGCGAGCCCTTTTGCAGCGCCTCACGCAGCGCCGCGCGCGCGCAGATTTCGAAGGCGAGCGCCGACGAATCGACGTCATGATAGGCACCGTCGATCAGCGTCACCTTGAGATCGACCACCGGGAACCCCGCCAGGACGCCCGATCCCAAGACCGATTCGAGGCCCTTTTCGACGCCGGGAATGTATTCCTTCGGTACCGTTCCACCGACGACTTCGTTCTCGAACTCGAAGCCTCCAGCCGGCGGCAACGGTCCGGCGACGATTTTGACGCGAGCAAATTGGCCAGACCCGCCGGTCTGCTTCTTGTGGGTATAATCGACGGTGACCCGCTTGGTGATCTTCTCGCGATAGGCGACCTGCGGCGCGCCGATATTGGCGTCGACCCTGTAGCTGCGCTTGAGGATGTCGACCTTGATCTCGAGATGAAGCTCGCCCATGCCTTTGAGGATGGTCTGCCCCGATTCCTGATCGGTCGTAACGCGGAATGACGGGTCCTCGGCCACGAGCTTGGCGAGCGCCACGCCGAGCTTCTCCTGATCCGCCTTCGATTTCGGCTCGATTGCAATCTCGATCACCGGATCGGGGAATTCCATCTTCTCCAAGATCACCGCCTTCTGCGGATCGCACAGCGTGTCGCCGGTGCGCACGTCCTTGAGGCCTGCAAGCGCAACGATGTCGCCGGCATAGGCCTCCTTGATGTCCTCGCGATTGTTCGCATGCATCAGCAGCATGCGGCCGATGCGCTCCTTGCGGTCCTTGGTGGAATTCAGCACGCCCGTGCCGCTTTCGAGCCGGCCGGAATAGATGCGGCAAAAGGTGATGGTGCCAACAAAGGGATCGTCCATGATCTTGAAGCCGAGCAGCGCCAACGGCTCGCTGTCCAATGGCTTGCGCACGACCTCGTTGCCCTTGCTGTCGATGCCCTTGATCGGCGGGACGTCGAGCGGCGACGGTAAATAGTCGACGACCGCGTCGAGCAACGGCTGCACGGCTTTGTTCTTGAAGGCAGAGCCGGCGAGCACCGGGAAGAACGCGCCGGTGATCACCGCCTTGCGGATGAGGCGCTTGAGAGTCGCCTCGTCGGGCTCTTTACCCTCGAGGTAGGCGGCCATGACGTTGTCGTCGAGCTCGACCGCCGCCTCGATCATGCGCTCGCGATACTCCTTGGCCTGCTCGAGCATGTCGGCCGGGATGTCGACGTCGTGGTACTTGGCGCCGAGCGTCTCCTCGTCCCAAACCACTCCGACCATGCGCACGAGGTCGACCACGCCTTTGAACTGATTCTCGCTGCCGATCGGAAGCTGGATCGCCACCGGCTTGGCGCCCAAGCGATTGACGATGTCGTCGAGGCAGCGGAAAAAATCCGCGCCGATCTTGTCCATCTTGTTGCAGAAGACGATGCGCGGGACCTTGTACTTGTCGCCCTGCCGCCAGACCGTCTCGGTTTGCGGTTCGACGCCCTGATTGCTGTCGAGCACGCACACCGCCCCGTCGAGCACGCGCAGGCTGCGTTCCACCTCGATGGTGAAATCGACGTGGCCGGGCGTGTCGATGATGTTGAGCCGCTTGCCCTTCCAAAAGGCGGTGGTTGCGGCCGAGGTGATGGTGATGCCGCGTTCCTGCTCCTGCTCCATCCAGTCCATGGTTGCGGCGCCCTCGTGCACCTCGCCCATCTTGTGGCTCTTGCCGGTGTAATAGAGGATGCGCTCGGTGGTCGTCGTCTTTCCGGCATCGATGTGGGCCATGATGCCGAAATTGCGGTAGTCCTCGATGGGGTGGCTGCGGGGCATGGCGGCTAAGTCCTTGATCTCTGTGCGGCCATCACCAGCGATAATGCGAAAACGCCCGGTTGGCCTCGGCCATGCGGTGCGTGTCCTCGCGCTTCTTGACGGCATTTCCCCGGCTGTTGGATGCATCGAGCAGCTCGGCCGAGAGCCGCTCCGTCATCGTCTTTTCATTGCGCTCGCGCGCGGCTGCGATGATCCAGCGGATCCCGAGCGCCTGCCGGCGGGTGGTGCGGACCTCGACCGGCACCTGATAGGTCGCCCCGCCGACGCGCCGCGAGCGCACTTCGATCGACGGCATCACGTTGTCGAGCGCCTGCTCGAAAATCGCGACCGGATTCTGCTTGGTCTTGGTCTCGATGATTTCGAGCGCGCCATAGACGATGCCTTCCGCCACCGATTTCTTGCCGGCGCGCATGATCACGTTCATTAATTTCGACACAACCAGGTTCCCGTATTTCGGGTCCGGGTTGATTTCGCGCTTCTCGGCGCTGTGACGGCGGGACATCGGATCGTCCTTGGTCTCGTCTCTTTATCTCTTGCTGGCCGCGGTTTGCTTCTCGGGTTCCCCGGGTCCCGCTTCGCTCGCCCGGGGATCTGCGCAAAGAGGCCGAATTACTTCGGCCTCTTTGCTCCGTATTTGGAGCGCCTCTGCTTACGGTTCTTGACGCCCTGGGTATCGAGCACACCGCGCAGGATGTGGTAGCGAACGCCGGGCAGATCCTTGACGCGGCCGCCGCGGATCATCACCACCGAGTGCTCCTGCAGATTGTGCCCCTCGCCCGGGATGTAGCCGATCACCTCGAAGCCGTTGGTCAGCCGCACCTTGGCGACCTTGCGCAAGGCCGAGTTCGGCTTTTTCGGTGTCACCGTATAGACGCGGGTGCACACCCCGCGCTTCTGCGGACTCTGCTGCAGCGCCGGCACCTTCTTCTTCGCATGCTGCGTCACGCGCGGCTTGCGGATCAGCTGATTGATCGTCGGCATCGTCTCGCTTGCAATCCTTCGTGTCTCCGTCCCCTCAGAAGGGAGCGGATGATGGGTTTATTCCAACGCGCAAAAGGAAGAGCGCCTTGCGCTCCCGGCGCGTTCGGCGCTCACCCGTTTCACAGAGGACCGCACCGCGCGGGCGAAGCGGTCGTGCACTTCTCATCTGACAGTCGTCAGAGGCAGCGTCTGAGCTTCATTCCTCGAGGCTGGTGACGCCCCCATCCGCAGCCGAAAGAGACCTCAAAGATCTCAAGGGTTTAGCGGGTCTCGGGGCACGCCGTTCCGAGCAAGCGAAGCTCACCGCCTGCCGAAAAGTGGGCGGTATGTATCGACGGGCTGGGGCGAAGTCAAGGCGCAAAAGCCCGAAACATCGAGGCTTTCAGCGTTCCGGCGTGCGCGCGTTGGGCTCACCCTCATGCGTGTGCGCCGCACCGCGCGAATTCGTGAGCCGCGCGCGACGCGCTGGTCTCGGGCGATGCGAGCTCGCGAGAACCGCCGCGCTGCGGGCGCGCTAGGCGGCCTGTTTCGCCAGCCGCGCCACCTCCCGCCGCACCAAGTTGCATAGACGCCTTTGCTTTGCACCAGCACCCGCGGCGGGCCGTCTTCGCAGACCTTGCCCGCTTGCAACACGACGATCCGATCGAAATTGCGCAGGCTCGAGAGCCGGTGCGCGATGGCGATGACGGTGCGGCCGCCCATCAAGCGGTCCAAGGCCTCGCGCACGGCCTCCTCCGACTCGCTGTCGAGCGCCGAGGTCGCCTCATCGAGCAGAAGAATTGGCGCATCCTTGAGGAACGCGCGGGCAATCCCGATGCGCTGGCGCTGCCCGGGCGACAGCTTCACGCCGCGGTCGCCGACGATCGTTGCAACGCCCTCCGGCAGATTTTTGATGAAGGCGTCGCAATTGGCGGCGACGATCGCCGCGTGTACGTCGGCGTCGGCGGCGTCCGGCCGACCATAGCGGATGTTTTCCATGATCGAGCGGTGAAACAAGGAAATGTCCTGGGGAACGACGGCGATAGCGGCGCGCAGGCTCTCCTGGGTGACCCGCGCAATGTCTTGGCCGCCGAGCAGAATGCGCCCGCCCTGCACGTCGTAGAAACGCTGCAGCAGGACGAACAAGGTCGATTTGCCGCAGCCCGATTGCCCGACCAGGCCGGCGCGCTGGCCGGCCTCGATCCGCAGGCTGAAATTGGTAAACACCCTGCGCCGGTCGGGATAACAAAAGTCGACGTTCTCGAATACGACGGTCGTGCCCGAGCGCACCAGCGAGGTCGCCTGCGGGTGATCGCGCAGGCGGTGCGGCACGAGAAGTGTCGCGAGCGCCTCCGACAGGCGCGCCAGATGTTGGGTGACGTCCACCAGCGCCACCGCCAAATCCCGCGTCGCGTGCAGGATGGAAAGGCCCAGCGTGCAAACCAGGACCACGTCGCCGGCGGTCGCGGCGCCCTTCTGCCAAAGCACGATAGCCCAGGCCAACAGCGCGATGATCAAGAAGACGGTTACTGCGGCGTGGAACAGGCGCAGTTTTTCAAGATAGAGAAGGCTGCGCCGGCGCGCCACCATTTCCCGGTCGATGGTGGCGTCGAGCCGGCGATGCTCGCGACCGACCCCGCAAAACGACCAGACGAGAGGCATGTTGCCGACGACATCCACCATTTCCCCATCGACCGCCGCCGCGCGGTTGGCGAACTCGTAATGCAGCGGCCGGCCGCCGGCGGCGAGGCAGAACATGGCCGCTACCAAAATACCGGCAATGGCCATCAATGCCGCGGCCATGGGCGCGCTCACTGTTACGACTAAAGCGATGGCGATCACCGTCGCCATGCACGGCGGCAAGACGTTCCAAATGGACATGTTCTGTAAGGTGAAGACGGCGTTGGAGGTGGCCGTGATCCGGCTCGTCAATGTCCCCGGCATCCGATCGGCGAAGTAGCTGGGCGCATGCCCGGTCAGATGGCGGAACAAGTCGCGGCGTAGATCGCCGGTGACCGCGACAAAGGTGTAGCTGGCGATCCAACTCGCCACGCGCCACAGCAAGTTGTCCGCCGCAATCAGCGTCGCCAACAGAAGAAAGCCCAGCCACGCATCCCTGGCATGGGTGCCGACGTAAAGTCCCCCCGCGAGAGTGTCGACGAGAACCTTCACGCCATACTGGGCGCCCACCGAACAGGCGACGGCCGCGACCACAGCACTTAGAATCGCGGCATGCGCGACCGGCCGCCTCCACACGTAGCGGGCGAGAAACGCAAGCGGGCGATCGCTGTAGCGACAAGCCTCTTCCATTTCGGCCGGAACTCTCCAGTCGGCTGCGCACGCGCTACGAGATCAATGCAACGCGAGAACCGCCTCTGGAGTTCCGCGGGAACCCACTCGAGCGACATGATTGCCGAAAATGAACGGCGCGGCTGCTGAAATTGACGAACGATTGCAATCGGCCGGCCGGAACTGCGCATAGCAGCGTTCCGATTGATGCAAGGCTCCGCGTCGTTTGTGACAAAATTCAAGCCGCGGGGCGCCGATTGCTCCGCATCGGGCCGGGTTTCGGGCAGCAGCAGCCAAACTAATGCCAGGCCGCAAACGGCAATCGATGCAAGGCTGAAAAATGCGACGCTGCTGCCGAAATGATCAATTGAATAACCGGCGAGCGTCGTGCTCAGCGCGGCGCCGATACCGACCGCGCTGCCGACGATTCCGAGACCAAGATTGAACCGCCCCGTGCCTCGCGTGATATCTGCGACCACGAGTGGAACGGTAACGCCGAGAACTGCGGCGCAGACGCCATCGAGCGCTTGCACCGCAACGATCAGATAAGGGTCGCTCACGAACGCAAACAGCACCCCGCGCAGGGCCAAGGCCACAAAGCAGAAGAACAGCGGCGGCCGCCGTCCCCACGAATCGGCCACCCGGCCGACCCATGGCGCAAACACTGCAACAACGAGTTGCGGCAGGACGATGCAGGCCGCAATCAAGGTCGATGCCCATTCGCTCGCGCGCAGGGTCACAATACCGGCCATCAGCGGCAGCATGGCCGCGTTCGCAAGCTGGAACAGCAAGATGCAGCCGGCAAATATCAACAACCGGCGATCGCTCAACACGCTGCGGATGGTCGCGGTCGGAGCGGCGACATCGGTGCGCGGACGTTCGGCGTCGCCCATGCGGATGCGGGCAAGCGCCAAGATGGCCGGCGCCGCCAGCGCCGCAGTGAGGAAGAACACCGCCTGATTCGAGACAAGGTACCCGCATACGCCCATCGCCGCGGCGGCAAAGCCGTTACCGATGGAAGCGAAACGGGCATTGCGACCGAGGCGCGCTCCGAGGGCGGCGTGCCCGACGAGACCGAGGCTGATCGCGGCGATGACGGGCCCGAGCACGCAGCTCGCGCCTGCATGCAGGACACGCGCCGCCATGACGACCAAGAACGAGGGCCAGATCGCAAGCGCAAGCGCGCTCAGGCAAATCGCCGCCACCGCGAGCATGGCGACCAGCCGCGCCGAGCGCATGGCATCGACCAGCGCGCCGCCGGGCACTTGGCACGCGAGCGCCACGAGGCCGCCCGTGGTCAAGACCAGCCCGATGTCGAGCTGCGTCCAAGCGTGTGCGGTCAGATAGACCGCAACGAAAGGACCGAAGCCGGTTTGGATGTCGGCGAGAAAAAAGGTGAACCAGTCGAGGCCGCGCGCGCTTGCTCGCGCCGCCGCATCGCGCGTTGCGGGCGCCGTTTGCTTCGATGCCGCCGACGACGCAAAACCACCGCCGACGCGACGGTCGAGCCGACCGCCGTCAAATTCAAGTGCTAACGCTGACAGCGCAATGTCTCCGGCGCCGTCGGGGATTACGGCGTCGGTTTTGGCCGAATGCCCCGTGCAATCGGCCACCCCTCTCTTTATTTATCTCCGCCACGCCGCGTCGGGTCATGCCCGACAAAGGGTGGCGGCCGTGTTCGCGCGCGAGTCAGAGTGCGCAAAGGCGGCAATTTTGAGAAGCCGCCGTAAGTTCCATAGGAATCGGTACCATGCGGCGGCGCACTTTGTCACTGAGAAGTCAGGAGTTTCCCGCAAGTTCCGACCGATGGAACTTCTGCCGGTCCACGTGATTCATCCCCGATTCACCTCGTCATCTATTATCCACGCCGATTCGCCCGCTCGAGGCGGCCGCGAAAGTCGTTCGCCGCCACGCCGGCGATCGTCTTGACCGCAAGACCGAGGAGGTGCTGCGTCGCATCAAAGGCGCTACGGCGCTGGAAGAGGCCGGCACCGCCGGCAAGGCTTTTCACTTGCGCTCGAGGATCGCGGCGATCGCCTTGACCTGGTTGCGCGCATAAACCGGCAGCCCGGCGCTGATCGAGCTGCCGCTATTGAACGAGCTCTTGCCGGCGAGCACCTGCGCCGGCACCAGATTTCGCAGCACCGGCACTTTCACGAATTCTTTTTTCTTCGCCAAAACATTGCTCTCGACCGCGAGCGCCACGAACACGGTGACGATGGTCTGTTTGGCGTCGCTCGGATGGCCCTGAAAGACGGCAAGGAGCTTGCCGAACTGCATCACCTGGTTGACGTAGAAGATGTTCTGTTCGAGCGCCCCGGCGAGCGGCGTGTCGAGCCCGGTCAGGGCCGCAAGACCCATCTCGGCGACCTCCGCGGGCGGGCGCAGCGTGAGCTCGCTCTCGAATTCGAGGAAGTCGGGGATTTTCTTCGAGCCTTCCCTGAGCTTGTTGGCGATCTGGATGCCGATCGGGAACTTGCCCTCGAACTGGTAGCGCGAGCGAATGCAGATCGTGACCGGCCTTGTTTCGCACCAGCGCCGCAGCGGATGCTGGTTGTGCACGGCGCGCGGATCCTTGGCCGACACCGCCTCGCCCGGCGCGATCAGGCTGTGCTTGACGGCCGCATCGATGCGCTCCACGAACGGCAGCGTCACGAAGCTTGCGAGATCGATCGAGCCGGGCGGCCGCGCGAGCGCAAAGCGGGCTTCGGCCACGTACATGTGGAGCTTTTCCTTGAAGCGCTTGCGCACGCCATCGACGGTGGTTTCGACGTATGGCTCGAGATAGCTCGGAAAGGGCGTCAAGAATTGCTTTTCGAGCGGTCTCGCCTGCGCCCAATCCTCAAACCGGATGAGACCGGTGTCCGGATCGATCAACTCCTCGCTTGGTCGATCGAGAAACGCGATGGTTTTCGGCGCAAGCGCATCGACCGCGAGGGCGGCGGGCGAGGTCACGTCTTGAATGCGAAACTCTTGCGCGCGGATTTGGGCGTGAGACGTCGCGACAAGTACCGCCAGCGCAACGAGCAAGGCGGCGAGCTGGCGGCTGCGCATCATGGTGTCTTTCAATAATATCGCCGATTGCCCCAGATGTAGCCTGGATCGATACGCTGCGGTGTTTGGTACTCGCGTCCGTAAGGATCGCGCGGCGGCGCGGCCTGATAGCGCGGATCACGCCCGTAAGGTCCGTACTGGCCGTAATATTGTGCCGGCGGCCGCGCGTCCCGCGGCGCCGGAAGGTAGCGGCCGTTGTTGTCATAATAGTAGTAGGTTGGGCGCTGCTCGGGGTTGATGCCGTAGCCGAATGGACTCGGCGCGACGCCGTAATAGCCGCCGCGCGTGGCATAAGCGTCCTCCCGCCCGACCAGCTGATATTGGGTGTCCTGGATCTGGCCGTTGCGGTCGATCCGGAAGCATTCAGTGATCACCCTTCCGCCCGCGCTCTGCATGTCGCCGGATTCGAGGTCGATCGATTTGCACGCCAGATGGCGTTTGGCCTCGGGCGACGGCGGGGCGAGCGCGGTCTTCGGGGCGACATTGGACCACACCGCCTGGATGACCGGCTCGAAGATCGGCACGGCGACGTGGCCGCCGGTCGCGCCGCCGCCGAGCGTACGGCGCTTGCCGCCGGCGTTGTCGTAGCCGATCCAAACCGCGACGGTGACGTCGTTGGTGAAGCCGACGAACCAGGCGTCGTTCTCCTCATCGGAGGTGCCGGTCTTGCCCGCGACATAGGGGGCGAGGCTGGCGATCGCGCGCGCCGTGCCCCGCGCCAACACGCCCTGCAGCATGGTCTTGAGCTGATAGAAGGCGGCGCGGTCGACCGAGGAGACCATGACCGACGATTTCGGGTCATGGCGATAGATCACGGCGCCGTTGCGCTCGATGGAATCGATCACATGCGGGGCGGGATGCAGGCCTTCGTTCGCGATCGTCGCGTAGAATGCCGCGAGATCGATCGGCCGCACCGGCTGTGCCCCAAGCACGAATGGATAATAGCGCACGCAGTCACGATAGATCTGCGCTTCCACCGCGAGCTTGCATAGGCGATCGAGGCTCGCTTCCGGCGTGCCCTCGATGCCGCCTTCGAGCAGATGGACGGTGGCGAGATTGCGCGAATTCTCGAGCGCCCGCCGCAGGGTGGTAATGCCTCCGAAGCCACCGTCGTAGTTCTTCGGCGTCCAGTAATCATGCTCGCGGGCGCGCCCACCGCCCAGCGGGGGAAGCGTGATCGGCTCGTCGCTCACGAGCGTGTTGGGTTGCAGGCCGTTGCGCAGCGCCCCGAGATAGCTCAACGGCTTGATCGCCGAGCCCGGCTGGCGCACGGCCTGCGTCGCGCGATTGAGCTGGCTCAGCGGATATGAGAAGCCGCCGGTCATGGCGAGAATGCGTCCGGTCCTGTTCTCCAGGGCGACCACCATTCCCTGCACCTGCGGGCGCACGCGCAACTCGGCGCGCGCGCCGCTCTTGCCCTTGCCGTCGGTCACGCGCACCAGGACCACGTCGTAAGGCGCGAGCTTGCGTTGAGCGACCCCATTGTCGAGCGAGAGCGGCAGAATGCGTCCGTCGGTCAGGCCGACGCGCCACGCCTCGCCTTTCTTGCCGGCCGGCTTCTCCACCACGATGGCGGGCGTCCAGTGCACGTCGTAGAGCGGCAGCCGCGCGTTCGTCAGCGCGCGTTGCCAGGCCGGGCGCTTGTCGCCGGTCTTCTTGTCCGCTTCGAACCGCTGGACGGCTTGGGCGAGGTTCGCCTCGGCGGCGCGGAACTGGACGCGGCCGGTGCTGCGCTCGTAGCGCGAGAGCCCCTCCTGCAACGCCGCTTCCACCGCCCGCTGCAGTTGCGGATTGATGGTGGAGCGCACCGTGTAGGAGTTCGCCGTGATCGCGTCGATTCCGGCAACCGATTTTGCCTCGCGCGCGACCTGATCGACGAAATGGAAGCCGGTGTCGCGGCGCGGACGTTCGTAGGGCACGAGCGCCGGCAGCGCGGGCAATCCACGGCCGGACTGCTCGGCCGCGATCGCGCCATCCTCCTGCAAGCGGCTGAGCACGTAGGCGAGCCGCTCCTGCGCGCGGCCCGGGTGCCGGTCGGGACTGAAATAATTCGGACCCTTGGTCAGGCCCGCAAGCAGCGCGCCTTCCTCGACCGTAAGCTCCTTCGCCGGCCTGCCGAAATAGCTGCGCGCGGCGAGCTCGATCCCCCAGGAGCCGCGGCCGAGATAGACGGAATTGAGATAGAGCTCGAGAATCTCCGCCTTGCTGAGCGTACGCTCGACCCGCGACGCCACGATCATCTCGCGGATCTTGCGCTCGTAGGTCAGGTCTTCGCCCACCAGCAGGTTCTTGACGATCTGCTGAGTGATGGTCGAGCCGCCTTGCGGGCGCCCGGACGCGGCGAGATTGCCGATGAAGGCGCGGATCAGGCCGCGCTCGTCGATCCCCTTATGCTGATAGAAGCGTTTGTCCTCGGCCGCGAGAAAAGCCTTTTGCACCTGCTCGGGGATGTCGGCGAGTGGAACCCACACCCGCCGCTGGTTCTCCTCGAATACCTCCGCGAAGCGTTCGCCCTTGCGGTCGAGCACGACGCTCGCGCCCGGAAGCTTGAGGCCCTTGAGCTTGGTGTGATCGGGCAGATCGGCAGTTGCCTTGTTGTAGAAGTCGATGACCTCGCCGAGGTCGACCGCCGGCGCCGCCACGTTCTCGTTCTTGCAGAACTGCCGGTAGGCGGTTTGCAGATCGGCAAAATTGATGCCGTGAAAAACCTTGCTCTCGCCGGCGACCGCCTGCGGGTCGTCCATAGCGGTTGCGATCAGCTCCTCGAGGTTGATGTCCTCGATGTCGAATGCCTTGCGCATGTGCGTGCAGCCCGCGCGCAGAAGCTCTGCCACCTGCTGCTGATCCTGGGCGCGCTCGAAGCGCGTTTTCACCGCGTCGGGCGCGGTCGTGACCTGACTGAGCGCCAGCGCGGTCGCAAAGATCTTGACTAGGATCGATTCCATCGGACCGCCGCGGCCAAGGCCAAAGGCGAGAACAGCCCCTGCGTTAAGTCACCGCTACAAAATGGCTTTTTGGGGTGTCCGGTTCCTTGTGCGGAGAAATTTAGTGCTTCGCTCGCAGTTTGCTTGCGAAACAGCTCGTTGCAGGTGCGGCCCGCCACGGATGCGACAAATTCGTTGATCGGCGAGAAACATCCCATTGAAAACAGTGCCGAAATTTACCCTTTCGCGGCGGCTTCGCCGTCCATGACGTAGTTCCACAACGAAAAGGGGCCACCCGAAGATGGCCCCTTGGCGCGAATCGGCTTGTGATCGGTGCGCTATTCCGCCGCTGGCAACTGCGCCGGCTGCGGCGCCTCCGCGGCGGCGGCTTTGGCCGCGGCCTCCTTCTCGCGCTCCTCGAGGATGAGCGCGTCGCGCTTGCCCGCAACCTCGCGCAGCCCGTTCATCATGGCGCCGGTGCCGGCCGGGATCAGCCGGCCGACGATGACGTTCTCCTTGAGGCCTTCGAGCGTGTCGATCTTGCCGTTGACCGCGGCTTCGGTGAGCACGCGCGTGGTCTCCTGGAACGACGCCGCCGAGATGAACGACCGCGTCTGCAACGAAGCCTTGGTGATGCCGAGCAACACCGGATGGCCGGCGGCCGGTTTCTTGCCCTCTTCGGCCGCCCGCGCATTGATCTCGTCGAGCTCGATCTTGTCGATCTGCTCGCCTTGGATCAGCTCGGTCTCACCCGTGTCGTCGATCTCCACCTTCTGCAGCATCTGGCGGACGATCACCTCGATATGCTTGTCGTTGATCGAAACGCCCTGCAGCCGATAGACGTCCTGGATCTCGTTGACGAGATAGGCGGCGAGCTCCTCGACACCCTTGATCGCCAGAATGTCGTGCGGCGCCGGGTTGCCCTCGACGATGGCGTCGCCCTTCTCGATCATGTCGCCGTCCTGCAGGTGGATGTGCTTGCCCTTGGGGATCAAGTACTCCTTCGGCTCTTCGCCTTTGTCGGCCGGCTCGATGACGACGCGCCGCTTGTTCTTGTAGTCGCGCCCGAAGCGGATGGTGCCCGAGGTTTCGGCGATGATCGCGGCCTCCTTCGGCCGGCGCGCCTCGAACAACTCCGCCACCCGCGGCAAGCCGCCGGTGATGTCGCGGGTCTTGGCGCTCTCGGTCGGGATGCGCGCGATGACGTCGCCCGCCTGCACGTGCGTTCCCGGGTCGACCGAGATGATGGCGTCGACGGCGAGCTGGTAGCGCGCCTCCCCGCCACGCGCCAGTTTCATGATCTTGTTGTTCTTGTCCTTGATCACGATCGCCGGGTGCAGATCGACGCCGCGGCTGGTGCGCCAGTCGGTCACCACGCGCTTGGCGATGCCGGTCGATTCGTCGAGCGCCTCCGACATCGACTGGCCCTCGACCAGGTCCTCGAATCCTATCGTGCCCTCGACCTCGGTGAGGATCGGCCGGGTATACGGATCCCACTCCGCGATGCGCTGCCCGCGCTTGATCTTGTCATCCTCCTCGACCAGCAGGCGCGCGCCGTATTGGATGCGATGCACCGCGCGCTCGGTGCCGTCAGGATCGAGCACGGCGACGACCATATTGCGGGCCATCGCGACCGTCTGCCCGTCGGAGTTTTTCACCACGTTCTTGTTCTTGATCTTGATCGTGCCGTCGAAGTTCGACTCGATGACCGACTGCTCCGAGATCTGCGCGGCGCCGCCGATATGGAACGTACGCATGGTGAGCTGCGTGCCCGGCTCGCCGATCGATTGCGCGGCGATGACGCCCACCGCCTCGCCCATATTGACCGGCGTCCCGCGGGCAAGATCGCGCCCGTAGCACTTGGCGCAGACTCCACCGGTGGTCTCGCAGGTGAGCACCGAGCGGATGCGCAATTCCTGCACCCCGGCGGCCTTGATGGCCTCGACCTGCGGCTCTTCGAGCAGCGTGCCCTTCTTGACGATGACCTTGTGCGAGGAGGGATCGCGCACGTCCTCGGCGGTGGTGCGCCCGAGGATGCGGCTCTCAAGCGAAGCCACCACGGTGCCGGCGTCGATGATGGCGCGGACCTTGATTCCCGACGAGGTGCCGCAGTCCTCCAACGTGATGATGCAGTCCTGCGCCACGTCGACCAGGCGCCGGGTGAGGTAGCCCGAGTTCGCGGTCTTGAGCGCAGTATCGGCGAGGCCCTTGCGCGCGCCGTGCGTCGAGTTGAAGTACTCGAGCACCGAGAGCCCTTCCTTGAAGTTGCTGATGATCGGGCTCTCGATGATCTCGCCCGAGGGCTTGGCCATCAGGCCGCGCATGCCGGCGAGCTGGCGCATCTGCTGCGGCGAGCCGCGCGCGCCGGAATGCGCCATCATGTAGATCGAGTTGACCTGCGCGGCGCGGCCGCCGCCGTCGACCTTTTCCACCGACGAGATCTGCTTCATCATTTCGTCGGCGATCAGGTCGGTCGCCTTCGACCAGGCGTCGACCACCTTGTTGTACTTCTCGCCCTGGGTGATGAGGCCGTCGTTGTACTGCTGCTCGAATTCCTTGGCGTCGTTGCGGGTCTTCTCGATGATCTTCCACTTGGTGCTCGGGACCACCATGTCGTCCTTGCCGAACGAAATGCCGGCCTTGAAGGCGTGATGGAAGCCGAGCGCCATGATCCGGTCGCAGAAGATCACCGTCTCCTTCTGCCCGCAGTGGCGGTAGACCTGATCGATCATGCTCGAGATTTCCCGCTTGGTCATGAGCTTGTTCACAAGCTCGAAGGAAATCTTCGCGCTCTTCGGCAGCACCTCGCCGAGCATCACGCGGCCGGCCGTGGTCACGAAGTCTCGACGCAAGGGCTTGCCCTGCTCGTCGATCCCTTCCCAGTAATACTTGATCTTCGTGTGCAACCCGATCGCTTTCTCGTTCAGCGCGTGCTCGATTTCCTCAGCGTTCCTGTAGACGGCGCGGATGACGTTCTTCTTCTTCGGGTCGCGCTTGAGCTCCTCCTCGGAATGCAGCTCCACCTTCCACTCGCGCGGATCGCCTTCACTCATGATCGACAGGTAGTAGAGGCCGAGCACGATGTCCTGCGACGGCACGATGATGGGCGAGCCGTTGGCGGGGTGCAGGATGTTGTTGGTCGACATCATCAGGACGCGCGCCTCGAGCTGCGCCTCGAGCGAGAGCGGCACGTGGACGGCCATCTGGTCGCCGTCGAAATCGGCGTTGAAGGCGGCGCAGACCAGCGGGTGGAGCTGGATCGCCTTGCCCTCGATCAGCACCGGCTCGAACGCCTGGATGCCGAGGCGATGCAACGTCGGCGCGCGGTTGAGCAGCACCGGATGCTCGCGAATGACCTCGTCGAGGATGTCCCAGACTTCGGGCTTCTCCTTCTCGACCAGCTTCTTCGCCTGCTTCACCGTGGTCGACAGGCCCTTGGCGTCGAGCCGCGAATAGATGAAGGGCTTGAACAGCTCGAGCGCCATCTTCTTCGGCAGCCCGCACTGGTGCAGCTTGAGCTCGGGGCCGACCACGATCACCGAGCGGCCGGAATAGTCGACGCGCTTGCCCAACAGGTTCTGCCGGAAGCGGCCCTGCTTGCCCTTGAGCATGTCGGCGAGCGACTTCAGCGGCCGCTTGTTGGCGCCGGTGATGACGCGCCCGCGTCGGCCGTTGTCGAACAGCGCGTCGACCGCCTCCTGCAGCATCCGCTTTTCGTTGCGGATGATGATGTCGGGCGCGCGCAGCTCGATCAACCGCTTCAGGCGGTTGTTGCGGTTGATGACGCGGCGATAGAGATCATTGAGATCGGAGGTGGCGAAGCGCCCGCCGTCGAGCGGAACGAGCGGCCGCAAATCCGGCGGGATCACCGGCACCTGCGTCAAGATCATCCATTCCGGCTTGTTGCCGGACTGCTGGAACGCCTCGACGATCTTGAGCCGCTTGGCGATCTTCTTCTTCTTGACGTCGGAATCCGAACCCGCGATCTCCGCCCGCAGATCGGTCTGCATCTTGTCGAGATCGAGAGCCTTGAGCATCTCGCGGATCGCTTCCGCGCCGATCGTGGCGGTGAAGCTGTCGGCGCCGTACAGCTCCTGCGCCTTGAGATATTCGTCCTCGCTCAGCAGCTGGCGATCCTCGAGCGGGGTCAATCCCGGCTCGAGCACGACATAGCTCTCGAAATAGAGGATGCGCTCGAGCGACTTGAGCGTCATGTCGAGCAACAGCCCGATGCGCGAGGGCAGCGACTTGAGGAACCAGATGTGGGCGACCGGCGCCGCCAGTTCGATGTGGCCCATGCGCTCGCGCCGCACGCGCGAGAGCGTGACCTCGACCGAGCACTTCTCGCAGATGATGCCCTTGTACTTCATGCGCTTGTACTTGCCGCACAAGCACTCGTAGTCCTTGATCGGGCCGAAGATGCGCGCGCAGAACAAGCCGTCGCGTTCGGGCTTGAAGGTGCGATAGTTGATGGTCTCCGGCTTCTTGATCTCGCCGTAGGACCACGACAGAATCTTTTCCGGGCTCGCGATCGATATCCGGATCTGGTCGAAGACCTGAGCCGGCACCTGCGGGCTGAAAAGATTCATGATCTCTTGATTCATCGTTCTCTCCGTTTCAGACGACGGATGACGGACCGCAGACGACAGCTAGCCTGCCGCCGTTCCCCTGTCCGTCCTGTCCTCGTCCGCCTCGTGTCCCAATGACTATTCCGCCGCTTCCGCGCTCTCGCCGCCGGGGCCTTGCCGCTGCTGCTTCGAATTGTGCAGGTCGACGTTGAGGCCGAGCGAGCGCATCTCCTTGACCAACACGTTGAACGATTCCGGAATACCGGCCTCGAACGTGTCGTCGCCGCGCACGATCGCCTCGTAGACCTTGGTGCGGCCGGCGACGTCGTCCGACTTCACCGTCAGCATCTCCTGCAGCGTGTACGCTGCACCGTAAGCCTCGAGCGCCCACACCTCCATTTCGCCGAAACGCTGGCCGCCGAACTGCGCCTTGCCGCCCAGCGGCTGCTGGGTGACCAGGCTGTAGGGTCCGATCGAACGGGCGTGGATCTTGTCGTCGACGAGGTGATGCAGCTTCATCATGTAGATGAAGCCGACCGTCACCTCGCGATCGAACGCCTCGCCGGTTCGCCCGTCATAGAGCGTCACCTGGCCGGAATGATGGAGCCCGGCGAGATCGAGCATCTTCTCGATGTCGGCCTCCTTGGCGCCGTCGAACACCGGGGTCGCGATCGGCACGCCGTGACGCAAGTTGCTCCCGAGCTCGACCAGCTCCTGCTCGCCCAGCGACTTGATGGTCTCGTCGTCGCCGTAGATCTTCTTGAGCGTATCCTTCAACGGCCGGGTGTCGCGCTTGCCGTAGTAAGCGTCGACCGCCTGGCCGATCCTCAATCCGAGGCCGGCGCAGGCCCAACCGAGATGGGTTTCCAGGATCTGGCCGACGTTCATTCGGCTGGGAACGCCCAACGGGTTGAGCACGATATCGACCTGCGTGCCGTCCTCGAGGAACGGCATGTCCTCGACCGGCACGATCTTCGACACCACGCCCTTGTTGCCGTGGCGGCCGGCCATCTTGTCGCCGGGCTGGATCTTGCGCTTCACGGCCACGAACACCTTGACCATCTTCATCACGCCCGGCGGCAGCTCGTCGCCGCGCTGCAGCTTTTCGACCTTGTCGAGGAAGCGCTGCTCGAGGCCCTTCTTCGACTCGTCGTACTGTTTGCGGATGGCCTCGATCTCGGTCATCAGCTTGTCGTTGGGCGAGGCGAACAGCCACCACTGCGAGCGCGGATATTCCTCCAGCACCGCGCGGGTGATCTTGGAATCCTTCTTGAAGCCCTTGGGACCGGCGATGCCCTGGCGGCCCTCCAGCAGCTCGGCCAGGCGGCCGTAGACGTTGCGGTCGAGGATCGCCTGCTCGTCGTCGCGGTCCTTGGCCAGCCGCTCGATCTCTTCGCGCTCGATGGCGAGCGCACGCTCGTCCTTCTCGACCCCGTGGCGATTGAACACGCGCACCTCGACCACGGTGCCCTGCACGCCCGGCGGCACGCGCAGCGACGTGTCGCGCACGTCGGAGGCCTTCTCGCCGAAGATCGCGCGCAACAGCTTCTCTTCCGGCGTCATCGGGCTTTCGCCCTTCGGCGTGATCTTGCCGCAGAGGATGTCGCCGGCGCGCACCTCCGCGCCGATGTAGACGATGCCCGCCTCGTCGAGGTTCTTGAGCGCCTCTTCCGAGACGTTCGGGATGTCGCGGGTGATTTCCTCGGGTCCGAGCTTGGTGTCGCGGGCCATCACCTCGAATTCCTCGATATGGATCGAGGAGAAGACGTCGTCCTTGACGATGCGCTCGGAGAGCAGGATCGAGTCCTCGAAGTTGTAGCCGTTCCACGGCATGAACGCGACCAGCACGTTGCGGCCGAGCGCGAGCTCGCCGAGCTCGGTCGAGGGACCGTCGGCGATGATGTCGCCCTTCGTCACCAGATCGCCCATCTTCACCAGCGGACGCTGGTTGATGCAGGTGTTCTGGTTCGAGCGCTGGAACTTCATCAGCCGGTAGATGTCGACGCCCGGCTTGGCCGGGTCGGCTTCCTCCGTCGCGCGCACGACGATGCGGGTGGCGTCGACCTGATCGACGATGCCGGTGCGCCGCGCCGCGATCGAGGCGCCGGAATCACGCGCCACCACGCCCTCCATGCCGGTGCCCACGAACGGCGCCTCGGCACGCACGAGCGGCACCGCCTGGCGCTGCATGTTGGAGCCCATCAAAGCGCGGTTGGCGTCGTCGTTCTCCAGGAACGGAATCAGCGCCGCCGCCACCGAGACCAGCTGCTTCGGCGACACGTCCATGAAATCGACCTTGTCGGCCGGGACCATCTGCACGTCGCCGGCGTGGCGGCATACGATCATGTCCTCGGTGAAGCGCCCGCGATTGTCGATTGGAACGTTCGCCTGCGCGACCGTGTAACGCCCCTCCTCCATGGCCGAGAGGTAGATCACCTCGTCGCTGACGCGGCCGTCCTTGACCTTGCGATAGGGCGTCTCGACGAAGCCGTACTTGTTCACCCGCGCATAGGTGGCGAGCGAGTTGATCAGGCCGATGTTGGGACCTTCCGGCGTCTCGATCGGGCAGATGCGCCCGTAATGGGTCGGATGCACGTCGCGCACCTCGAAGCCCGCGCGCTCGCGCGTGAGGCCGCCGGGCCCGAGCGCCGAGAGCCGCCGCTTGTGCGTGATCTCGGAGAGCGGGTTGGTCTGGTCCATGAACTGGCTGAGCTGCGAGGAGCCGAAGAACTCGCGCACCGCCGCCGCCGCCGGCTTGGCGTTGATCAGGTCCTGCGGCATCACCGTGTCGATATCGACCGACGACATGCGCTCCTTGATCGCGCGCTCCATGCGCAGGAGCCCGATGCGATACTGATTCTCCATCAGCTCGCCGACCGAGCGCACCCGGCGGTTGCCGAGGTGATCGATGTCGTCGATCTCGCCTTTGCCGTCGCGCAGATCGACCAGCGTGCGGATCACGGAGATGATGTCTTCCTTGCGCAGCACGCGCATGGTGTCGGGCGCGTCGAGGTCGAGCCGCATGTTCATCTTCACGCGGCCCACCGCCGAGAGGTCGTAGCGCTCGGAGTCGAAGAACAGCGACTGGAACATGTTCTGCGCGGTATCGAGCGTCGGCGGCTCGCCCGGACGCATGACCCGATAGATGTCGAACAGCGCGTCTTCACGCGTGACGTTCTTGTCGACGCTGAGCGTATTGCGGATGTAGGCGCCGACGTTGACGTGGTCGATGTCGAGCAGCGGCAGTTCCTTGTAGCCGGCCTCGTTGATCGCTTTCAGCGTCTTCTCGGTGATCTCCTCGCCCGCTTCAGCGTAGATTTCGCCGGTCTTGGGGTTGACGAGATCTTCCGCGATATAATGACCGATCAGCTCCTGGTCGGTCATGCGCAGCGCCTTGAGCCCCTTCTCGCCGAGCTGGCGCGCTTGCCGCACGGTCAGCTTCTTGCCCGCCTCCAGCACGACCTTGCCGGAGTCGGCGTCGACGAGATCGTTGATCGCCTTGTATCCGCGGAAGCGGTTGGCATCGAACGGCACGCGCCAGCCGTCCTTCTGTCGCTTGTAGATCACCTTGCGATAGAAGGTGTGGAGGATTTCCTCCGCATCCATGCCGAGCGCGTAAAGCAGCGACGTCACCTGGATCTTCCGGCGCCGGTCGATGCGCGCGTAGACGATGTCCTTGGCGTCGAACTCGATGTCGAGCCAGGAGCCGCGATAGGGGATGATGCGCGCGGCGAACAGGAGCTTGCCCGACGAATGGGTCTTGCCCTTGTCGTGGTCGAAGAACACGCCCGGCGAGCGGTGCATCTGCGAAACGATCACGCGCTCGGTACCGTTGACGACGAAGGTCCCGTTGTTGGTCATGAGCGGGATATCGCCCATGTAGACGTCCTGCTCCTTGATGTCCTTGACCGACTTGGCGCCCGTCTCCTCGTCGATATCGAACACGATGAGCCGCAGCGTCACCTTGAGCGGCGCGGCATAGGTCATGCCGCGCTGGCGGCACTCGTCGACGTCGTATTTCGGTGGTTCGAATTCGTACTTCACGAACTCGAGCATCGAGGTGTTGGAAAAGTCCGAGATCGGGAACACGGACTTGAATACGGCCTGCAGGCCCTCGTCGGGCCGGCCGCCGACCGGCTCGCGCACCAGCAGGAACTGGTCGTAGGACGCCTTTTGAACCTCGATGAGGTTCGGCATCTCTGCGACTTCCTGGATTTTCCCGAAAAACTTACGAACGCGCTTGCGACCGGTAAACGTCTGCGCCATCTCATCTCTCGCTTTGTCGAACCGTCGGGCCCGGGACGACTCTCCGGAAAGCCGCCATCCATCGCGACCATCAGGACAGCCGTCGAGACCCCTCGTCGGTGCGGCTCGGCCGACCGCCGAATCGCCATCTCCCTACCGCCGTCCGGCAGACATAGGGCGATTCCGGGGTTTGCTCACCCCGGAATCAGTTGCGTTGACTTCACACTTACTTGAGTTCCACCTTGGCCCCGGCCTTTTCCAGCTGGGCCTTGATCTTCTCCGCTTCGTCCTTGCTCAC